>Ga0255140_1000501_pt1 | contig 13937 bp, 10 predicted proteins | sample Law_Colum_RepC_8_FD_188547 | JGI IMG/M metagenome (GOLD analysis project Ga0255140, IMG submission 188547) | Freshwater microbial communities from St. Lawrence River, New York, United States - Law_Colum_RepC_8d | ecosystem: Environmental > Aquatic > Freshwater > River | place: USA: New York...
ATTGAAAAGCGACCGCCTTCAATGAAAACAAGACCTGGACCTGTCTCTTGACCTGCATATTGGGTGTAATAAAAACCTCCATTTTTTCCTTCTTTACTTTTTTTGAAAGTACCGTCGGCAGGATTTTGGTTATACTCCCATCCGGTTGCGCTTGAACGCGGACCATCGCTGCAAGAGCTCAAAGAGAGCACTGCCGCAGCGAGAGCTAAAATGGTGAATTGTACGTTTTTCATGTTTCCTAAATTATATGAAAAATTGTTGTTGGGTTCTACTTAACTAAAAAGAAGGACACGCTATTGTGCGGAACTTAACTCTTTTTGGACGACACTCGAAATTAATGGCTAACGATACTTCATGCGAGCCACCCGTTGCTGGTGTTAATCCACTTATGGTAACGTCATAGCTATAACCAACACGAATGTTCTCATTCTGAACACCCAATGTTGCAATGAAGCTATCTCTATATTTTTCGCCGAATAACAAACCTCTAAACCAAACACCTGCTACTATAGGTCCTTTGTTTACATAAAGTCCAAGATTCAACTGTTGGAACTCTCCTTGTCTGCGGTACAAAATATTTGGCGAAAGTGTACTTCCATCTTTATACTTTTCTTTAATTGGAATTACTGCTCCAGCGTGAACGGTATACTTCATGGGCAAACGAGAAGTACCCACGATCAAGCTTTCGTTTGGTTCATTCAAATGATGCACGGCAAAGCCACCGTAAAACATCTGGCTAAATCCAAGAATACCCGCAGAAAAGTCAATGTTTTTTACATTACCACCGCGAGGAATATCATTTGTTTCGTAGATGAAGCCTTTACGTGGATCAATCATATCGCCGAAAGTAAGCTTGCTCCAATCCAATGATTTCTGAAAATAAGAAGCTTGGAATCCTGCTTTGATACTGAATTTTCTATTAATTGGTTGTTGGTATGAATAAATACCACTAACTGTGGTTGTATTCAAGGTGTTTTGAGCGGCTCTGTCGTTCATGACAATTAAACCAAGACCTCCAGAGATGGTTTCAACATGTTGATCATAACTAGCGCTCGTTGTAACGAAAGTTCCGGTTAGAGAAGGCCACTGATTGCGGTAGTTCATAACGAAACGTGGACACTTGGTTGTTCCAGCAAAAGCCGGATTCAAATACAACGGATTTGCGTAGAATTGAGTAAATTCAGGGTCTTGGGCAAAAACTTGCATTAAACTAATGGAGCAAAGGATTGCCCCTAATATTTTTATTTTCATCGCCTTCTTCATTCGAAAGTTTATAAAAAATATTCGATTCGAATAGCAAGTATACAACATTTTTGCATTCATTTGACAAGTGAATCACACAATATATTCGAAAAAACGATGTTAGAGAGGGGCCAAAACGCAGAAAGCATGTCTAAGTTGAATCAAGTTCTTATTTTATTAACCGCTTGTATTTCAATATGCTATCTTGAAATTTATTCAGTAAACGCACAGACTTTTTTCACTAAAAAACTAGAATTTAAGCCAAACGCAACACTCTTGGAATCCTGTCCAGATCTATTTCAGCATGAATCCATGGGTCCAGTGCATGCTCAACGCATTATTCTTCCAAAAAACAAAGAAATTTCTACTGTTTTTATTTCTGACCAAAAAATTGGAAAGCAAGGACAAGATTTTAGCATTGAAGCCGCTGCGCTTCCCAATTATTTTGCAATCTCATGGACCCTTGTTCAATCTGATAAAAAAGGAAATCACTTTGTAGTATTTGTTTCACCGTTCCGAAAAGTAGGGAATAATATTGAGGCGCTTTCGGAATTCGGGTGCACCATTGAAACCAGAGATTATCTGGGAACATCAAAAAACAATCAGAGTTTTCCAAATACAAGTGTGTTATCGACCGGTGACATTTTCAAAGTAGCGGTTACCAAAGACGGCATCTACAAAATGGACAAATCATTTTTAGAATCTCTAGGGGTCAATACCGCTAATCTAAATCCTCAATCAATCAATCTATATGGTAATGGTGGTTCCATGCTCCCTGAATTGAATAGCATTTCAAAACCAAATGACCCATTGAAAAATGCCATTTACATTTCTGGCGAGGCGGATGGAGTATTCAACGCCAATGATTACATTCTTTTTTTCGGTAAAGGTCCAGATTCATGGGATTTAAAATACAACAGCACACTTGGTAGGAAGCGTTGGTTGCATAAAAAACATTTTTACACGGACACGGCATATTATTTTTTAAAAATTGGAGATAGCGATCCGCTGCGAATTCAAACTGAAACGAATGAACCATCATTTAATCAAACGGCTACCACATTTCAAGATTTCCAATATCTCGAAAATGACATTTATAATTTAGCCAAAGGAGGAAGAGAGTTCTATGGTGATTTATTTGACCAAGTGTTGACTGCTAACTATCCATTTTCCTTTCAAAACATTTCAACCGCTCATCAAGCCAGTTTCGAGGTTGCAGCCGTTGCCAGAACAATTGGAGCAACTTCCTCATTCACGGCCTCAACCCAAGGAAATACAGGAACAACTTCCATTGGATTTGTGTACGACTCCCCTACTTCACTCGTGGCAAGAACTGGTTCAATTGTACAATCTTTCATTCCGAACAACGCCAATTGCAACGTCTCAGTAACATTCACAAAAGGGAATAGCGAAGCAAAAGGCTGGTTAGATTATATACTTCTCAATTCTACTCGAAATCTAGTTCTCTCCGGGACACAGATGAAAATTCGAGATACACTAACTGTGGGAGCCGGTAACATCACAGAGTTTAGTCTGAATGCAACGGCCAATAATTTAGAATTGTGGGACATCACAGCCAATTTATACCCGAAAAAAATTCAATTAACCGATGCAGGAGGAATTAAAAAATGGACTGTTGCAACGGATACGCTGAGAGAATTTATAGCCTTTACCAATTTTCTAACTCCAACTGCCTTAGGCAAAATAGAAAATCAAAACATTCATGAATGGAATAACATTGACTTAGTGATTATATCAGCCCCTCCTTATATGAGCATCGCTGAAGAAATAAAGCTCATACATGAAGGCGAAGGAAAATCGGTTGCACTAGCAACACCCGAACAAGTTTTCAATGAATTTTCTAGCGGCTCACCAGACGCAATGGCCTTCAGACAAGTCATGCTCATGTTAAAAAACAGGGGTGATATTTCCGGAGTATATCCCGAAAATTTATTGCTTATTGGCGACGGTGACTATTCAAGAAATAAAGGCATTTCAAATCACAGAGGAAATACCATTATGGTTTATGAATCAGACAATTCGTTATCACCAACATCGAGCTATGTTAGCGATGACTATTTCGTTATGCTTTCTGACAATGAAGACGGAAACTCAACAGGGCTCTTGGATTGTGGAATTGGAAGAATACCCTGCGAAAACCTTGAAGAGGCGCAAGGGTATTTAGAAAAAATGAAAGCTTATTTGGCTGAAAATTCCAGTTCAACCGGTGGTGCATATTGTATAGGTGATGCTCAAGAAACGCCATACGGCAATTGGAGAAATAACATCACATTTGTCTCAGATGACCAAGACGGAAGCGGTGGCCCTTTCGAATCTGTTCATACGAATTCTTGTGAGTCACTGTCCGATTCTGTGCGTGTAAATCATCCGGAATATGACATTACAAAATTGTACATGGATGCTTTTACACAATACTCAACTCCGGGTGGTGAGCGTTATCCCGATGGTGAGAAAGGCATTCAACAGCGTGTTCAAAACGGCACCCTACTCATGACCTATATTGGGCATGGAGGTGAGCGTGGATGGGCGCATGAGCGCATACTTGATATCCCGACTATTTTATCCTTTACCAACAAATATAGAATGCCCGTTTTCCTCACTGCAACTTGTGAGTTTGCGAGATATGACGATCCGTCATATAAATCTGCGGGTGAGTTGTTGGTGATGAATAAAAATGGTGGTGCCATAGCTATGCTCACTACCACCCGAATTGTTTATACGGGAGAGAATTATGAAATGGACCTTGCATTTTTTGAGCATGTTCTCGATGAACCCAATGGCAATACTTACACATTAGGTGAATTAAACATGTTAACCAAAAACGGAGTGAATCCTGGTAATGACAGTAAGCCAAATTTCAGCTTACTTGGAGACCCCGCTTTGAAAATGGTTTACCCGAAATTCAATGTACGAACAACTCATATCAACAACCAAGAATTAGTCAATTTCAATGACACATTAAAAGCTTTGCAAGAGGTGGAGTTTAAGGGTAATGTGACCGACGCGAATGGCAACACACTAACTGATTTCAACGGATTTATTTATCCAACGGTTTACGACAAAGAATCGCAACTTCAAACTCAAAACAATGACCAAGATGGCGAAGCAGGTCAGGTCTTGAATTTTTCTTCATTCAATAAAATCATATATCGAGGGAAGGCTAGCGTTGTGAATGGAGCCTTCTCTTTCAAGTTTGTTGTGCCGATAGATATTAATTACACCATTGCTAATGGTCGCGTGAGTTACTACACAGTTGCTGGAAACAATGATGGACATGGCTACAGTGAAGATTTTAAAATTGGAAGTGTACTCAACGGAGCAGCACTGAATACCGTTGGTCCAGAAATTCGAATTTTCATGAATGACTCTACGTTTATTTCTGGAGGAACAACAAATACGACCCCTATTCTTATTACAAGACTTCAAGATGAAAATGGTATTAATACCGTTGGCAATGGCATTGGACACAACTTAACTGCCATTCTTGATGGAAATACTTCAAGTCCAATTGTTTTAAATGATTATTATGAATCTGATCTGGACACATACAAAAGCGGTGTGGCCACATATCCATTGTCTAGTCTGGCCATAGGCAACCATACATTAAAGGTGAAGGCATGGGATGTTCACAACAACAGCAATGAGGCCGAAATACAATTTATTGTTGCAGATGATGCCAATATTGCCCTCTCGCATGTACTGAATTTTCCCAATCCGTTCACCACGAATACAGCGTTTATGTTTGAACACAATCAACCCTGTCAGCAACTGAATGTGCGCGTTCAAATATTTACGGTTAGTGGAAAATTGGTGAAAACATTGGAACGCTCTTTTTTCAGCACAGGTTTTAAAGGAGAGTCTATTTCATGGGATGGTAAAGATGATTTTGGAGATGCCATTGGAAAGGGCACTTACATCTACCGGTTGGAAGTTAGGAATGAAAGTGGGCAGCGTGCTGAACAATATGAGAAATTAGTGATTTTAAAATAGTCTCTGTATCCTATCAGAGGCAGTATATTTGTGAACGTGATGAAAAAAACATTTTTATTATTTGGTCTAGCCATTTGTATGGGTCAAGGGTCTTCATTTGCTCAATTAACGAATCCCAATCAATTGAATGGTCGTGAATTGACATTGAACACCATTACTACTGCAGTTCCATTTTTAACCATTGCACCCGATTCAAGATGTGGAGCTCTGGGTGATGCAGGCGTTGCTTTAGATCCAGATGCGAATTCCACTTTCTGGAATGCATCGAAATTGGCTTTCGCTGAGGATCAAATGGAAGTATCTCTGTCCTACAGCCCTTGGCTTCGTGCATTGGTCAATGACATGAGTTTGAGTTACCTGTCTGGTTATAAAAAAATAAACAAGAATCAGGCTATTGGAGGTTCATTGCGTTACTTCACATTGGGTAATATCACCTTTACAGATGAAATGGGGTCGGTAATTATGCCATTCAAACCGGCTGAGTTCGCAGTAGATTTCACCTTTGCTCAAAAATTATCGAAAAATTTCTCTGGCGGATTAGCACTGCGCTATGTTAATTCTAATTTAACGGGAAGAACGAATGTTCAAGGGGCCGAGAGTAAACCGGGTCAAACGGTAGCTGTTGATATTTCCACCTTTTACACCAATGATAAAATAAAATTTGCGGGAAAAAAAGCAAAATTGAATTGGGGAATGAACATTTCAAACATTGGAGCTAAGATGAGCTATACCAATACTGATTACCGCGATTTTATACCAGCGAATTTGAGAACGGGTGTTGCATTTACTTCCAACATGGACCAGTATAACAAACTAACGCTTTTGGTAGATGTCAACAAATTATTGGTTCCATCACCCCCTATTTATAAAAATAATAGTGACACCATCCTTTCTGGTTTTAATCCAAACGTAGGAACAGCTAGCGGAATTATTCAGTCTTTTTATGATGCCCCTGGACAGTATGACCCCGAAACAGAGACCATTTATGCAGGATCAAAATTCAGAGAAGAATTAAGAGAATACAATATTGGTGCTGGAGTTGAATATGATTTCGCGCAGCAATTTGCCGTTCGGATAGGTTATTTTCACGAACATTATACCAAAGGAAATAGACAATTCATTACGTTTGGTGCAGGGTTGCATTACCAAGTACTCACCATTGACATGAGTTATTTGGTCAGCACTACTCAACAGAACCCATTAGCAAATACCTTACGTTTCTCATTGCGTTTTTCTTTAGATGCGAAAACGAGGGAGGAATTAGAATCAGATCAATGAAAATACGCGTAGGATTCGGATATGACGTTCACCAACTTCAAGTAGGAAGAGATTTTTGGCTAGGTGGTGTTTTAATACCACATGAAAAAGGAGCACTTGGTCACAGTGATGCTGATGTGCTCTTACACGCCATTTGCGATGCTATATTGGGAGCGGCTGGAAAACGTGACATTGGCACTTATTTTCCAGATACCTCTGATGAATTCAAAGGAATTGACTCCAAGATTTTATTGGAAAGAACAATTTCCATTATTCACGAAGACGGTTGGAAAATTGGGAATATCGACGCTACACTTTGTCTTGAAAAACCCAAGATTAAGCCACATGTTCCAGCCATGATTGAAACCATTGCCCGCATTTGTTCAATTGATCAGTTAGATGTGAGTATCAAGGCTACTACTGAAGAAAGAATGGGTTATGTGGGAAGGGAAGAAGGTGTAAATGCCTATGCTGTAGTTCTCATACAAAAAGATTAACTCCAAACTTGAGTTCCCTCTGTGCAGTTCGTGCAGATATCAATCTGACTTCTGTTACTCATTACTTTTTTCCTAAACTGCATATAAGATGTGCTTTTCCAAATGGATCTAAAACTCGATCCTGTTAAGTCGCCCAACTGATGTTTGGCATCTTTATCAAAACAACAGGGCACCACTTTTCCGTCCCACGTAATAACACTTCCACTCCACATGCGCCAACAATGATTTTCAAGTTTGTTCTTAACAACCCACTTTCCTGATTTCAATTGTTTGTATCGGCTGTATTTATCATTTTTCGGAATTAAATCATTCCCGTTTTCATAGTTATACACCTGTGCAGTTTTAAATCGAATTTCGTTCACATCATATTCCTTTGCCAGTTGCTTTGCATCTTCTATTTGATGCTCATTGTGAGCTACTACAAGAAATTGGAAGACCACATGGGGCGTTGATGACTGAAGATTTCTTTTCGCTTCTATGATATTGGCTGTGCCCTCTAAAACTTTATCAAGTTTACCATGAATACGATATTTCTCATAGGTCTCTTGCGTGGTTCCGTCAATTGAAATAATCAGTTGATCTAAGCCAGATGCTATGATATTCTCAGCAATCTCTTTGGTAATAAAATGAGCGTTCGTAGACGTAGACGTAAAAACGCCTTGCTTACTCACGAATGCTATTTGACTTAAAATCTCTTTGTGAATAAAGGGTTCTCCTTGAAAATAAAAATTCACATACCACAGCTGATCAACAATGGGATTCAGCCAATTGTACAGTTGCTCTGACTTTAGATTTCCAGTTGGTCTTGAGAATTGCTTCAATCCGGAAGGGCATTCAGGACAACCCAAATTACAAGAGGTAGTGGGCTCAATGCTTAGTGAAATGGGCAATCCTACTGGCTGTGTTTTAAACAATCTTGAGAAGTAGTATGATCCCAAAACGAGCAAAGCGTTGAAACAACGCTTTGCAGTTATTCGAGATAATACCTTCCAATAAAAATGCATTTACTATAAATCTAGCTTCGAGCTTTTCGACTGTTTCAGCGTATCTGATTTTTTCTGAGCATTCATTACAGAATCATACAATCTTTTCTGCTCTTCGTACATTAATTTTTTGTCTCTCTCACCTTTTACAAGATCTAAAAGTCCGACTTCTTTTAATGATCGTTCATGTGAAGCTTCCATCTCTTTGGTCAACGGATCATTGGGTGCATATTTCTTTAAATCTTGAACCAATTCATCATTGATTAATCCAGCAATTTGAACATCTCGTTTCATTGATTCTCTTCGTGTATTATCAAGAGACGTTGAATAGGTTAGAATTTGCTGATTCAATTCTATCATGCGTTTAGCTATGGCCTTACCTGTCTCTATATCACCGGCTTTTAAGAGAAGTTCGGCGGTTTGCCACATGATTTGCGCTTGATCATACGGCGCATTTTTCTCAGGTAATGATTCGAGAGATTTTTTCAGAACTTTGATTGCCATATCGTTTCGGCCTTCAATAATAAACTGCTCTGCTAGATTGTTCATTTGCATACGCAGGTTAACAACCATTCTTCTCGCATTTTCATCGAGATAAACATTTTCTTTATCAATATTTCCCCACTGAAACTTATTCATGACGTTGTCATACATGATATCAGCGGCAACGCCTCCTGCATTGTTATTTCTTTGGTCATAATCTTCGTGGTATACCGGTGTTAATCGGTAGGCTAAACCTTCCAATTGGAAGTACGGTTCGAGACCCATATAGGCCTCACCACCGGTAGTCACAGCAAAATAAATTGGACGTTCCCAGTTGTTCGAGACAATTAAATCCATAACCATCAGTTGAGCTTTGGTAATGAACTGTTTTGGAGTTTCGCCGTCGTCTTCAAGCAGGGCAAACTGCATTTCAGAAACTACCTTGCTGTTCTTGAATTCAAAAGGCTTAAACTGTTGTTGAACCTGCTCTGAAATTGGAAGTTTGAATTGGAAATTTGGAAGTGTATTGAACTTCTTGTATTTCGCATCATACACATTCTCATCATTCAAGCAGTAGTTCACGGCCTCTGATAAATCAGTAGGCACACTGTCTTGCATTAAGATGATTAGATCCCGAGTACCCTGACGGTATTTTTGCTCAGGCATTTTGAACGGAACGGGGGCGCTTTCATATTGCCTGCGTTTCATTTGGTCAATGTACCAATCCGTGTTCAGTAAGCTCAAGTTTACCACACGAACATCTGTACGCACACCTTCTACCTCTTGCGCATACCAGAGTGGGAAGGTATCATTATCACCGTTGGTAAAAATAATGGCATTGGGTGCTAGCGAATTCAGGTAGTTCTTCGCCATATCAATTCCGGCACGGCGATTTGAACGATCATGGTCATCCCAGCCTTGGGCACCCATTAAAATAGGAGCTGAAGAAGCAAGTAATATAACTACACCTGCAAGTACTGTTCGTGGTATGGCCTGCATTAACTTTCTTCCCCAGAAATAGAGTGCCACAACTCCCAATCCAATCCAGATTGTAAATGCGTAAAATGATCCTGCATAGGCATAATCGCGCTCTCTCGGTTGAAGCGGGGTTTGATTCAAGTATACAACAATTGCCAATCCAGTTAACAAGAACAACAAGCCCACCACAAAGGCATCTTGTCGGTGTCGGGTAATCTGATAAATAAGCCCCAACAAACCGAGAATTAGCGGAATGAAATAATACGAGTTGTTTGCTTTATTGTTCTTTTGAATTTCTGGAAGGTTGTCTTGATTTCCGAGACGACCTTCATCGAAAAATCCGATTCCACTTTTCCAGTTTCCATCTTGAAAATCGCCGGTGTGACCTTGAACATCATTTTGTCTACCCGCAAAATTCCACATGAAGTATCTCCAATACATCCAATTCACTTGATAGCTGAAGAAGAAATTCATGTTCTCACCTTGCGTTGGTGCTTGGCCCGATTTCATGATTTGTTTGAAGTTCTCTATTTCTGCCCATTGCTTGTATTGCTCAACATGCGAGCCCTGACTGCTATACATTCTTGGGAAGATATAGGATTGGGCATAATTCGGTTCAGAAGCTTTTTTCTCACCCGTGTCAATGTACTCCTTCACCATCTCATAATTTCCAGGGTTGGCTTGCATGTACTGCTCTGCTTCAAATTCGCTACGACAAGAGATAACCAATTTCTTTTTACCCGTTTTCTCACGGACACTGTACGAAGGAATGTACACCGCATCACCATCTGTGTAAGGCTTAGACGTACTTTGTTTGGTATTGAAATATTGTCCTCTTACTAAAGGGCGATCACCATATTGCTCACGATTCAAATATGATACAAAGGCGAACACATTGCTAGGTCTGTTTTCATTCATGGGAGTTTGCGCCTGTGAACGAATTAAAATTGTTGCGAAACTGGTGTATCCCAATAGTGCAACTGATATACTCCAGGTCAGTGTATTCACTACAACCCAACCCTTTTTCTTGGAATACCAAATCAATCCAATGAGCGCTGAGATTAACAAAAGAATATAAAATAAAACCCCCGAGTTGAAGCCAAAACCCAATGTATTGACAAAGAATTTTTCGAAAACGGCTGCCAATTTAACAAACCAAATAATTACAACTGTTTGCATCAGCCCAAGAAGCACTAGACTAATACCAGCAGTAGCGAATACTCCCTTCCATGAAAAAGTGTATTTTTTGAAATAATAAACAAATGCAATTGCAGGAATTGCTAGCAAATTCAATAAGTGAACACCGATGGATAATCCCATGAGGTAGGCAATTAAGACAATCCAACGCAGGTGCGATGGTTCATCAGCTTCGCTTTCCCATTTCAATATGGCCCAAAAAACAACTGCTGTGAATAACGAAGACATGGCATAAACTTCACCTTCAACGGCTGAAAACCAAAAGGTGTCGCTAAATGCATACGCCATGGCTCCAATGGTACCTGCACCTAGAATAACCCAATGCTTTGCATCATTTTCATCACCGTCTTTCGAAACAATTTTCTTGGCTAAATGCGTAACGGTCCAAAATAAAAACATGATGGTTGCTCCCGAGCAAATGGCTGATAGGCCATTGATCATGAACGGAACATTTTCAGGCGCAACAAATGCTGAGAAAACCCGTGCAATGAGCATAAACAATGGTGCTCCGGGGGGGTGTCCTACTTCTAATTTATAGGCCGAAGCAATGAACTCGCCACAATCCCAAAAAGGCATGGTAGGCTCAAGAGTCATGAAATATACAGAGGTGGCAATGAGGAACATTAACCAACCAAGAACTACGTTTAATCTAGTGTATGACATTATATTCTTTTAGCGTTTGGCGAAGATACATTTATTATGGTTTTTCTTGACACAATTCAACCAAGATTCCATTGGTTGATTTCGGATGCAGAAAGGCTATTAGCTTATTGTCTGCGCCGTTCTTGGGAGATTCATGAATGAGGGTGAATCCTTCACCTTTTAAGCGTTCAATCTCTGCATAAATATCGGCAACGTCAAATGCTATGTGATGAATTCCCTCTTTATTCTTTTCCAGAAATTTATGTATCGCGCTCTCTTCGCTTGTTGCTTGCAACAATTCAATTTTAGAGTCTCCTATTTGAAAAAAAGAAGTAATAACATGCTCAGAAGCAACTTCTTCTTGTTTGTAAGGTGAAACACCAAGTAGTTTTGAAAACACCTCATTCGATGCATTTAAATCACGAACAGCAATTCCAAGATGTTCAATTTTATTGAGTGCCATAATTATTTTTTGAAAATGAATATTACTGCCAAGATAAGGCAAGCAAAAGCCGCTTCCCGAAATCAAAATTTTTTAATTTCAAATGGCCATACCACGCGAAAGTCATGAAAACATTTGAGATGGTCAGAAATAGAATCGTTAAGAAGATTCTCATTGACTAAACAGATAAAGATTTCCTGTGGTTAAATCAAAATCATAGTCGTATTCCAACAAATTGAATGTCGCAGGACCCTCAAGCAAAAAACCGTCGCTCAACAACCATTTCGAACCAGAACAAGGGTCTTGTATGGTTACATTGTCTGATGCAACCTCACAATTACAGGGGTCGGTTGGATTATATGTACTTCTGGCGTCATAGACATGAAAAACCTCCAAATCATTTCTATAAATAATGAGATTCACATTGTTTCCATTGTAGTACACCCAACCTGTTGGTACAGAAAGATCAAAGAAGGAAGGTTCATTGATATTTACCATGAATGAAAAATAAGCAGGTTGCAAATATTCATTTCTATCCCTGCAAGAAACTGCAGTGAACATGGCTAAGAAAAGAAGTAAAAAAGTTTTCACAGCTTGTTTTTAGGAGTTGTATGTACCTCGAATTCTTTCAAATATAGTGGTTCTATATTCAACACATTCATATCAAAAGCAGGTATTTCTTTCAAAGAGTGAAACATAAATTTTGAACTGGGATATCTGTTTGAAATTGTATCTCCACTTTTAAGAAATTCTCTCATTTTCTCTGCGCCATCTCCAATAAAGTGTATGGGGTTTACACCCAAACTTTCACGAAAATCAGACGTTAAGGTTTGGAAGCTCCATGCATTGTTCATATGAACAAAGGCGTCCATACGTCGGGCGTCTATTACAATTACTTTTTCAAGATCTGAATCAACAGATGCTCTCAAAATTGCTGCAGCATCAAAACCTATAATTGGAATTCTCAATGGATGAGCAAATCCTTTAGCCGCGGCCATGCCTATGCGTAAGCCAGTGTATGAACCAGGTCCTAAACCTACTGCTATAGCAGTTAAATCTTTCGGTTGGATTTGCAATTCACGCATGGCCTCATGAATAAAAACATGAAGCATTTCATTGTGCACATATTCTGTTGATGCTAATTCTTTGGTGAAAAGACAATTTTCAGGGTGACCAAATGAAACACTACAATTTTTTGAAGAAGTCTCGATAGCTAAAATCACAACTACAGACCAATTACCTCAATTTCAATTCTCCGATTCATTTGAGTTTGCCAATCTGTAATAGGATTGGCATATAGCATTTCACTGTTGCCTTTTCCCTCTGTGGCAAGACGATCGGCCTGCACTCCCTTACGAATGAGATAGTCGCGAACACTTTGCGCTCTTTGTTCGGTAACTTTTCTATAGAAACTTGCACTGCGAGTACCTTTCTGGTCCTTGGGACCATTGGCGTGACCTATAATTTTTATTTTCACATCTGGATTCTTTTTCATGAAAGAAACCAATTCTTCCAACGCGAAGTTCGATTTTGCATGAAGTGTAATTTCATCACCCGGGAAAACAATATCTTCAATGGTAGTTTTTAATCCTACTTCCAATGGTTCCAATTCAATGGTCTCGCTGTGGGTCTCAGACTCATCTGGCCAGAATTTATGTGCAAAATACATGTAGCCCTCTGTAACCACTGAAACCGTGTATCTTCTGTAGTTCTTGATAAAAAGTACCGTGTCTTGAACTTGGGATAATACTATTGGTTTACGTGGATTAATGCCCTTCACCACCACGTCAGCTCTGAAATTTTTCTTTGACGACGCATCAAGTATTTTGATTAGCATCTGCTGATTCTCAACATCACGGTTAATTCCTGTTGTATCTATCTTTTTTTCTTCAACGAATTGGGCCATGGTGGCGTTCGTTAAAAGAAGACACAAAAAAGTAAAAACAAGACGTTCGAAATGTCGCATGATTATTAAACTTGAAGTGAAAATAAGAAATTTTCAAAGATTTCAAGCAATTTTATTCCGCCTTGAAAAAGTTTATTATTTTCTTTCGGAAAAAAACAAGTACTACAATGGTTAATAAAATGTATGGAATGAGCATGAGGTATACTATTCCAGAATTCAACCCCTCAGCAATATTGCCGCCTGAGTTTTGACTTGCAGATTCTGCAGTAGCCCTGCACATGGCACATTGCGCCGATGCC
>Ga0255140_1000504_pt1 | contig 13892 bp, 7 predicted proteins | sample Law_Colum_RepC_8_FD_188547 | JGI IMG/M metagenome (GOLD analysis project Ga0255140, IMG submission 188547) | Freshwater microbial communities from St. Lawrence River, New York, United States - Law_Colum_RepC_8d | ecosystem: Environmental > Aquatic > Freshwater > River | place: USA: New York...
GAAATACATGGGCCAAATACCATTGTCATAGTTTGGATTAATGAAAACATCAGCAACCAATTGAAGCTCATCCCAAACAGGATATTCTAAACCGGTACCAAGTGAATCTCTTTTGTCCAAGACAACTACAAGCACACTGTATGGAGCAATGGTGTATCCGTCCAAAGGCGAAATACTTCCATAAGTGGTACTACCATTTTGGAAACGAACAATGCCGTATCCGTTCAAGTTTTTCGTTTGGTTAGTTGGGTTGTAGATTTCAATTGCTTTGTTGTTACTCCAGCCCTCAACCACCTCAGAAATGAATATTTCTGTACATTGAGACTGAGCGAATAGTGAGGAAATAAAGAGTAATGCGACGAGTAAAGATTTTTTCATTGTACTTTAAATTTGGAACAAAGATAGAACGGAATCGAACTGAAGTGTGTCAACTTTTGGTTAAAAAATGATTCGCGGTGCACCTTTTTTGGAAGTCAAGAAGTCTTGTCATTTGTAAAGTAATCCTATACCTTCCTGAAATGCTTGAATTTTGGACGGAAGTTGTAGGTATTCTTTTGTAAATTGCACTTCTTGAATACTTAACTGATTATTAATGCGGAGCTTCAAACTGCTTTTCTTATTGCCTTTGTTTTTAATTTCTACGGAAATAGAGGCCAACCACGTTTTAGGTGGAAATGTGACTTGGGATTGTTTGGGTTCAAATCAGTATCAAGTAACTCTCACAATGTACAAAGACTGCTTTGGTGCTTCAACAGCACTAAATACCGAAAATGTCTTTTTCTTTCCCAGTGGATGCGGTGCTTTTCCTTTTAATGCTTCTCTTGCATTAATTAGTACAACAGAGATTTCAGAATTGTGTCCTTCAGAATTAGCCAATAGTTCATGTGTGGGAGGTTTGGCTCCAGGAACTCAAAAACTTGTGTACCGCGGAACGGTCACACTAGACGCGAATTGTACCTGGAAGGTCATTTGGAATGAAGGCGATTGGAATTATTTCAACAATATCAATTACGCAACTCTTCCTGATGCTTATGTATGTGCCACTATTAATACAGCTTATTGTGTAGATTCTCCGGTGATCACTTCCATGCAAGTTCCCTATGAATGCCGTAACAATGGAACTGTAACCCATGTTCCCACCTTTACCATACCAGCAGGTGTGACAGCTTCTTATTCAATTGCAACACCTCAAACAACGGGTGCCTCAATCAACAGTTCCATTGGTGTGCCCGGCTATACCAATACTTTGGGTGCTACAGTCAATGCGGCAACTGGAGCGGTAACAATCAACACGGTGGGGCAAACTGTGGGTACCTATTTGATTACTATTCAAATTACACTCACTCAAGGTGGAAATGCAATTGGAACTTACTACGAAAACATGGCGTTTGTAATTCGAGATTGTGCTTCTACACCCACAACATTCGACTTGCCCGAAATACAAAGTATTCAAAATCAAACACAACTTTTCAACTCAACCACTGTCAATGCCTGTGCTGGAGATAGTATTTGTTTTACAGTCGCAGCGTCCAATCCAAATATCCAAAGAAACATTACCTTGACCGCTACTTGGCCCGCTGGACTAAATGCCGGAAATCCTGTATTCATTCAATCCACCGCTTCAACCAATCCAGGAGTAGGTGAGTTTTGCATGGCAACCTCAAGCGCAACCATTGGTACTGGCTTTATTGTTCAATTTCATGCTGTAGATGATGCCTGCTTACTGCCCAGTTCAGATGATTTAGACATAACATTGAATATTTATCCGAGTATTCAACTTTCTCCAGTCACTGCAACCATATGCGCGAATACACCGTTGAATGTCACAGCCTCAGGTGGCACTACTTACACTTGGAATGTATTGAGTGGTGATAATACCCCTGGTTTTGATGGAAACAATGCAAATCAAATTCTTGAATCGATTTCCTCTAACACAGTAATCACTGCAACAATTCCGGGTGTGCCCGCACAATGCGACGCTACTGATACGTTGACCGTTTTTGTTACTTCTTTTTCAGTTCAACCCATATCCTCTCAAACACTTTGTGTTGGAGGCACTACAACGGCGCTGAGTGTTGCAGTAGCAAACGCCGATCCTGCGGGTACATTATCGTATCAGTGGTACAGCAACACCGTAAATTCCACATTGGGAGGCTCTGCAATACCAGGAGCTACAAGCGATAGCTATGCGCCCGCAGCGGCTGCAGCTGGAACTACTTTCTATTATTGTGTTGTAAGCATCACTGGTGGCGGCTGCCCTTCCATAACAAGTACAGTTTCTGAGGTGATTGTCTTGGCCGATCCAACAATTAGCACTCAACCTACCGCGACTCAAACAATTTGCGTAGGAGGCGCGCCTTCGAACCTCACCCTTGCATACAGCAACGGAACAGGAACAGCTACCTATCAATGGTATTCGAATACAACGAATTCTACCACGGGTGGAACAAGCATAGCTGGGGCTACTTCGGCTACTTACGCACCACCTGTAATTAATACAGCAGGAAACTACTACTATTACGGCATTGCAACGCTAAGCGGCACAGGATGCGGCACAGCCACATCAGCAGTGGCACAGGTAACTGTGGTTGCCGATCCAACAATGACCACCCAACCTTTGTCTACGCAAACCGTTTGTCAAAGCGCACCTGCTACTGCATTGGCTGTTGCGTATTCAGGTGGAACAGGTGTTGCAACCTATCAATGGTACTCGAACACATCCAATAGCACTACTGGAGGTACGCTGATAGCAGGAGCTGTGAATGCCAGTTATACGCCAGCTACCGCCACAGTTGGAACACAATATTATTATTGTATTGTAACTCTTGCAGGAACCGGATGTAATACTGTAACATCAAGCGTTGCAACAGTTGTAGTGACTCAGGGACCAAGTGTTTCAACACAACCATTAACAACTCAAACAATTTGCGCAGGAGGTACCGTTACTCAGCTAACTGTTGCCTACAGCAATGGAACAGGAACACCCTCTTACCAATGGTATTCCAATACAACGAACAGTACAACAGGAGGTACCTTAATTGCCGGTGCAACCAATGCAAATTATACCCCAGTAGCCCCCACAGCGGGTACAACTTATTACTATTGCCAAATTTCATTTACAGGTGGTGGTTGTTCAAGCATAGTTTCCAATACAGCTACAGTAGCTGCAGTGGCATTACCCACGATTACTTCGCAACCAACCGCCACTCAGACCATTTGTGTTGGCGGTGCACCTTCAAGTCTTACATTAGCTTATAGCAACGGTACAGGAACACCAACCTATCAATGGTATTCAAATACAACGAACTCAATTACTGGCGGAACTGCAATTGCTGGCGCAACAGCAGCTACCTACGTGCCACCCGTATTAAATACCGCTGGTAGCTATTTCTACTATGGTATTGCCACATTGAGTGGATCGGGTTGCGGAACTACTACAACTGCTGTTGCACAAGTAACAGTTGTTGCTGATCCAACTATTACCACTCAGCCATTGGCATCGCAGACTGTTTGTCAGAATGGAATTGCAACGGCCTTGACACCTGTGCTTACCGGTGGAACGGGTAATTTTTCTTATGCATGGTTTACCAATTTAACGAATTCAACAGTTGGTGGAATACCATCGGGAAGCGCTGCCACACTGAATCCAATAACTGCTGTGGTTGGAACAGCCTATGTGTATTGCGTGATTACCCAATCAGGACTCGGATGTTCAACCCTGACAACAACGGCCTCTCAAGTAACTGTTGTTTCAGCACCTACAATTTCAACCCAACCATTGGCATCACAATCGCTTTGCTTGAATGGAATTCCAACCAATTTAAGTGTTGCTTACACCAATGGAACAGGAACACCATCTTATCAGTGGTATTCCAACGTAAATGCAACCAATGTGGGAGGAACTGCCATAGCAGGAGCAACAAATGCCTCGTACACTCCACCTACAAATACAGCGGGAACATTCAATTATTATTGCGAAATTTCATTGTCAGGAGCAGGTTGCGGATCCATTACAAGTTCTGCAGTTCAAGTGATAGTGAACGACCTTCCAACCATTTCAACCCAACCCATTGCCGGAGGAACTATCTGCGTGGGAGGAACGCCACCAGCATTTTCAGTTGCGTATACCGGAGGGTCTGGAACAGCAACCTATCAGTGGTATTCCAATGCGACCAATTCCAATACGGGTGGAGCGGCTATTGTAGGAGCAACATTAGATACGTTCTCTGCACCTGCGTTAAATACCGCTGGAAATTATTTTTACTATGCTACGGTATCGCTAACTGGTGCGGGTTGTGGAAGTGTTAGTTCAAATACAACTGAGGTCATTGTGGTTGATGACGCTACAATAAATGGTCAACCGTTAACCACGAATTCAGTATGTGAGGGTGCGGTTATTCCTGCGCTCACATTCGGGACATTGAATGGCACAGGTCTTTCTACTTATCAATGGTATAGCAATACAGTCAATAGTAATTCCGGTGGATTGGCATTACCGAATGAAACAAATGCTACGTTTGTACCTCCGGCATCAGCTACAGGTACAACCTATTATTACTGTCTTATTAACTTTAGTGGTTCGGGTTGTAATTCAACAACTACGGCAACTTCAGAAGTAATTGTTGTTCCTCAGCCTTCCATTTCAACGCAACCTCTTTCCACTCAAACCATTTGTTTAGATGGAATTCCAAATGCATTGACCGGTGCTTATTCCAATGGAACCGGAACGCCGTCATTTCAGTGGTATTCCAATGCCACAAATACCACCACGGGTGGAGTGTTGATTCCAGGAGCAACAAACGATTCTTATACCCCAAGCGGAAATGCTGTAGGTTCGCAATACTATTATTTAACTGTTAGCTTGTCTGGTCTAAGTTGTAATGCAACAACAAGCGCATCCTCTGAAATTGTAGTGGTGGCAGATCCAGTCATTTCCACTGAGCCTTTGACTTTAGATTCATTGTGCGTTGGAGGAAATCCAAACCAATTGCAGGTAACAATAACTGGTGGTACAGGTGTTACATCTTATCAATGGTATTCAAATATCAACGCTCAGAACACCGGTGGTACTGCCATTCCTGGTGAAACCAATGCAACCTTCACACCACCAACTTCCAATGCACCTGGTGATTATTTCTACTACGTTGTTGGTAGCTTAAATGGATTGGGTTGCGATGCTGTAACTTCAACTGTGAGCACGAACACTTTTGTCTCAGATCCAAGTATTGTCACGCAAGCATTAACAACACAAACGCTTTGTGTAAATGACGCGTCTACTGATTTGTCATTCACATATGCGGATGGATTCGGAAATCCGACCATTGAATGGTTTTCCAATGCATCGAATTCAACAATTGGTGGCACATTACTCACAGAGGTTTCGAATACCTTAGCGCCAGTTAATACTTCCGATGGTACTACTTATTATTATGCCACTGTGACACTTTCGGGCAACGGTTGTGACGCAGTTACCACGGCTATTTCAGAAGTAATTGTAAACCCACTTCCAACCATTTCCATTACTGCACTGCAAGACTCGATTTGCTTTGGTCAATCTACAGATTTAACCGCCACAGGTGCTCAAGATTATCAATGGACAACAGATCCCACAATCACCACGGCAGATAACCTTGATGTTATTTCCGTATCTCCAGTTGGTTCTGTTACCTATGTTGTGACCGGAACTGACGCAATAGGTTGCGTAAATACGAACTCTTTCACTGTTTATGCAGCGGATCAATTGAACGTAAATGAAGCCAATGTAACAACGGTTTGCTATGCCACTTGCACTGGAGAAATAGATTTAACGCCCAACGGTGGTGTGCCGAATTATCAAGTTGTTTGGTCAGACCCAACATTGGTTGGACTCACACTTGCGAATTTATGTCCTGCCACATACGATTATACTTTAACAGACAACCTCGGATGTACATTCAGCAATACCATTGTTATTACAGAACTGCCAGACAATCCAATTGATAATGTTATTCTTACTCAACCGCTTTGTTTCCAAGATGCAAACGGATCTGTAGAAATTCAAGATGTTAATGCTACGTCATTCAATGTTTTCAATGCATTGACGGGAGTGGGAATTGGAGCTCAGGCCTCAGGAATCTTTAACAACCTCAGCGCAGGTACCTATAACGTTCAAATTATCGATGCACAAGGTTGTGTATTTGATAGTTTAGACTTAGTACTTTCCGAGCAATCAGCAGAAATTATTCTCACGGTTGATGCTCAACCTAATTTATTCTGCTTTGGGCAACTGGTGCCACTTACAGCAACTGCTTCTGGAGGGGATTCCAACTTAACAATAACTTGGGCTGATTGTAATAATATTCCAGCATGTGTCTTAGGATCTGGATCGCCTTTTAACTACAACATCAATCAAGATATTACCATTTATGCTCAAGTAATAGATGGTCTGGGCTGCCTGGGTACAATTGAATCTGTTGCACTTGATATGAGTGATGCCATTTCATTGCAAATTCAAAATGGGACGTTATTAGAAGAAATATGTGAAGGAGAATGCGTAGATATGACTGCTGCTGTGTCTGGAGGAAATAACAACTTAACCATTCAATGGTACGAAATTGGAACACCTGTGGGCGGAACCACCCTTGGTCCTGATGGATTGACAAACACCATTTGTCCTCCTGTATCTACTGGAGTATATGTTTATGCCGATGATGGATGTAATGCACCCGCTTCTGATACTTTGTTGATTACAGTCTTTGAAGTACCTGATGTAACGTTTACGGTGAGTGCTCAGGAAGGATGCTATCCCGTAACAGTTCAATTCAATAATACAACTGATCCGAATTTGATAGGTAATTGTATTTGGACCATGGGAGATGGAACAACAATAGCAGATTGTAGTCCTCAAACGTATACTTATGACGAGGTGGGATCTTATACCCCTTCGCTTTTTGTAATGTCTCCCGACGGATGTTCAAGTTCTACATCATTGGCAGCCCCTATTAACGTTTGGGATTATCCAGTAGCTGATTTTGCTTGGACACCTGACCCAGTCAACGTGCTTGAAACCGAAGTTCAGTTCTCTAATCTGTCTGTTGATGGCGACACCTATGATTGGACTTTTGCAACGTTTGGAAGCAGCACAGAGCCAAATCCAATGTGGACCTTCCCTGATGTAGACTTAGCGGTGTATCCGGTTTGCTTAGAAACAACCAACATTCACGGCTGTACAAATTCCATTTGTTATGAGATTCTCATCGAGTCTATATTACAGATTTGGGTGCCGAATGCCTTCACGCCAGATAATGATGGTAAAAATGATGTGTTCTTACCAGTCATCAACGGAGCAAATCCAGAAAATTACCATTTCGCTATCTATGACAGATGGGGAACTCTTATGTTTGAGACCAATAACCTCGGAGAGGCTTGGATAGGTAACATCAGAGGCGGAGAGTATTATCCAAAATCAGATTCGTTTGTTTGGCGAATTGAAGTTGAACATTTGTCAGACCGTCGACTAGAGGTTTTGGAAGGTACAGTAACACTTCTAAGATAAGTACATATGCCTCAGGCAACTTTTTCTATAAGTCTATAATCATACTCATGATGTGACTATGACTGAAAAGGAATTGGTTGAAGAGTGTATGGCGGGAAAACCCAATGCCCAAGAGAAACTTTTCAAGCTTTATTCAGGGAAGCTATTTGCTATTGCCCTGCGATATATGGGCAGTAGAGAGGAGGCTGAGGATGTTCTTCAGGAGAGTTTCATCAAAATTTTTAAAAGCTTGAATCAATGGAAGGGCGACGGTCCTTTGGGTGGATGGATGAGAAGAGTTGTGGTGAACACCTCTCTAACACAATTGAAATCAAGAATTAAAAAGCAAAATGAGATTTCTATTGATACAGCATACGCTGTTCATGACAATCAGGAATCTCAGCTTGAGAAGTTGCAGGCCGACGATTTATTAAAAATAATTTCGGAAATGCCTACGGGTTATAGAACGGTGTTTAATTTATTCGCAATTGAGGGTTTCGGTCACAAAGAGATTTCAGACCAACTGGGAATTAATGAAAGCACTTCGAAAACACAATATTTAAAGGCCAAGAATTGGTTGCTGAAAAGAATAGATGAAAGATAACAACAAGTTGAACCTAGAAGAGCTGCTTCAATCGAAGTTTGAACACCATGAGGTAAATGCCGATCATGTGTGGAATAACCTCGTGAGACAGCTTCCTGCATCGCAGAATGCAGGTTGGTCAGCGCTTTCAAAATTGGCAGCTGTTGTTGCTGGAGTTGCGGCAGTCTCAGTAGTCGCGTACTTTATATTCAATGACGATTCTTCTTCTACGCCCGTTTCGCAACACAATATTGAAGTACTGCAGGAAGAAAATAAAAGTTCGACCAATACAATTGAAACCCTTACTAAAGAGATTGAACATTCGACCAACAATGACTTTACAAATCATATTAGTGAGCAAGAATCACGTGTAACTCATTCCAATGAATTAGAAAATAGCTCATTTGTATTTCAGGAGAGAGAGTTTCATCTTTCAGATGAAATGGAAGATTTAATCCATTCCAATTCTCGAAATACTGAGAATCAACAAGTGGTCGAGAATCGTGAGGCCATTGTTCAATCTTCTCATCAAGACGTGGAACTTACATCGCATTTCACTTGTGTTCTTACGAATCAAAATGAATTGCGTTACTTCCTTTTCGCTGCACAAGATGGGGCAGATCAGTATCACTGGAGTGTAAGCAATGGTTTTGAATCGCATGATCAAGCGGTGGCTATTCAATTTGACGAAGAAGGGGAGTACGAAGTAAGTTTAATGGTTGAGGTATTGGGAGAAAGAAAGACGGAATTACAAAAAGTGAAAGTGTACAAACCTGCGCAATTGAATGCTGTGAACGCTTTTGCTCCGGGCTTTGATGGAAAGAATGACTCTTTCGATGTGCTTGAGGGTTCTATGAATATTAATTCGTTCAGCAATTTCACAATTACATCATCAACAGGTAAAGTGGTTTTTGAAAGTACTCATTCATCTGTTTGGGATGGAAAGTTGAACAATGAATTGCAGCAGCCAGGATCTTATTTCTGGTTTCTTGAATATCAAGATAAGGAAGGTGCTACGCATCAAGCAAAAGGAAAAATTCAACTTTTTGCGGAATAGTTAATTATAAACATTTCCATTTTGTTACAGAGGTTATTCGCAAATTTGAAGAATGGCGAAAACAAAATCTGTATTTTTCTGTCAATCGTGCGGTGCGCAAAGCCCCAAATGGATCGGTAAATGTCCGTCTTGTCAGGAATGGAATTCATATGTTGAAGAAGTAGTCGGGAAATCTACCGATACGAAATCGAGTATTCGTCTAAAGGCGACGCCTAAAACCATTTCTGAAATAGAAGTCGAAGATCGTCAGCGTGCGCCACTATTGGATTTAGAATTAAATCGTGTTTTAGGCGGTGGGCTTGTTCCTGGTTCATTAATACTTTTTGGCGGAGAGCCGGGAATAGGAAAATCTACATTGCTCTTGCAATTGGCATTGATGCAATTGAATTTTTCCGTGTTATACGTGAGCGGCGAAGAGAGTGAAGAACAAATTCAAATGCGCGCCAAGAGGTTGAACTATGATAATCCGAGATGTCATGTTCTCATGGAAACTTCGTGCGAACAAATCATAGGTCAACTCGAAGCCATGCGACCGCAAGTTGCCATCATTGACTCTATACAAACTTTACAAAGCGAGCACATTGAAAGTGCACCTGGAAGCGTTTCCCAAGTAAGAGAATGTACGTTACAATTGATGAAATTCGCGAAGGAAACACACACACCGGTATTCCTTATAGGTCACATTACGAAAGATGGAAGTTTAGCTGGACCTAAAGTGCTCGAGCATATGGTAGATGTGGTTTTGCAGTTCGAAGGAGACCGTCACCACATTTATCGAATTCTTCGCAGCCATAAGAATAGATTTGGTTCCACGAATGAATTGGGAATTTATGAAATGATGGGCGCAGGTCTGCGAGCCGTAGAGAACCCAAGCGATATTCTCATAGATTCATCTACTGCACAATTGAGTGGATCGGCTATTGCCGCTGCTATGGAAGGCGGGAGGCCTATGCTTATGGAAATTCAGGCATTGGTAAGCACTGCCGTCTATGGTACTCCGCAACGCAGTACAACGGGTTATGATTTACGCCGAATGAATATGCTTCTAGCCGTCTTGGAGAAAAGATGCGGTTTTCGGTTGGGAATGAAAGACGTGTTCCTAAACATTGCAGGAGGAATTAAAATTGAAGACCCAGCTTTGGATTTGGCCGTTATAACAGCCATTCTCTCAAGTAATGAAGACATTGCAGTTCCAAGAAACACGTGCTTTTGCGGCGAAGTGGGTTTAAGCGGAGAAATTAGACCCATTGCTCGTTTAGAGCAGCGTATTCAGGAAGCAGCGAAATTGGGATTCGAAAAGATTTATATTTCGGCTTTTCACAAACAAAAAACCACCTCTGATATTGAGGTGGTTGAAGTTTCAAAAGTTGAAGAATTATTTAGTCAAATTTTCGCCTAACAAAACTCTTCGAACATGGCATTCAAATGTGTGGCAATCATGTCTGCTGTGCGGCCTTCAATGTGATGACGTTCTACCATGTGCTGTAACTGACCATCTTTGAAAAGTGCAATACTTGGAGAAGATGGGGGATAGGGAAGCATGTATTTTCTTGCTTGTTCAACAGCTTCTCTGTCTACACCAGCGAAACACGTTACCAAATGACTTGGTTTTTTTTGTGCTGTTTCGAGTGCTTTTCGAACCCCCGGACGCATGCTGCCTGCCGCACATCCGCATACGGAATTCAATACAACCAATACAGTTCCTGACTGATTTACCAATGAATCTACTTGGTCTATAGAGGTGGCCTCATTGAAGCCAAGTTGTGTCAATTCTGCACGCATAGGTGCTACTAATTCTGCTGGATACATAGATGTAATTTTTTACAAATTTAGACTGAATTTTTGTTGAACAAGAGTTTCAACACTACAATTCCATTGGGATCAATAGACATGAAGCTTTTTCTCAGAATGTGCTCGGGTTTCTCCAATGACATGCCAAGACAATCCCTCTGTTCCTAGTATTTTTTCTATTTCGTTTTTACTTTGTTTTTCATAACTGAAAAGTAGCCCCCCACTGGTTTGGGGATCGCATAACGTAAGCATTTGCTCTCCGCTAAGAGTAGTACAGTCCTCTTTCACGAAATTGAAGTTCTTGGTCGTATTATCTGGGAATACAAATTGACTTGCACCTCTTCTTGCTGAGTCAAGAATAGGAATGGAATTGTAATCTAAGAATATGCTTCCTTCAAATGATGTAGCCATTTCCAACAAATGACCCAGAATACCAAACCCAGTAATATCAGTCATACTTTTTACTGCATGAAGTTCACCTAACGCTTGTCCATGGCTATTTAATTTTGACATCCAATTTTGAAGTTCTAGAATCTCGGTATCATCAAGCAATCCTCTGCGAAGCATAGAAGTTCCAATACCGAATCCTAAGGGTTTCGTGAGTCCAAGTTGAAGCCCTTCCGTTAGAACATTGTTTTTTTTAACATTCGATTTTTCGACCATCCCATTGACAGCTAAACCAAAGAAAGGTTCTTTACTATTTACAGAGTGACCACCTCCAATGGTTACATTGGCTTCTTTGCAAACAAATTCAGCCCCTTTCATAACCTCTGCAGCAACTGATTTTGGGAGTTGTTCAATGGGCCATCCAAGAATAGCAAGTGCTAAAAAAGGTTTGCCCCCCATCGCATAAACATCAGACAAAGCATTCGCAGCGGCAATTTTTCCAAATTCAAAGGGGTCATTGACCATGGGCATGAAAAAATCTGTAGTGAAAATCAATGCCCGATCATTCCCTAAGTCGTAAACAGCGGCGTCGTCATTGCTTCCGCTTCCCACCAAAAGCAAAGGATTCGAGTGGTCGAAACCACAATCTTGAAGTATTTCTTGTAAATCAGCAGGTGCAATTTTACACCCACATCCAGAGGCGCGGCTGTACTCAGTTAGATTCATGTTCAATTTGTTTTTTCAATGAAATAAAATCACCAATTTCGGTAGAGCCTGAAATTTTCATTAAGTAAGTTGTGTTCGATAATTCAGATCTCAATTTGCTATGCTCGTATGTCTTATCATAATAGTCTAGTAAACACAAAATCCATTCGCGCATTTTATTTTCCTGCAAGAATTCAATGGCCTTTTGATTTTGCTCGAAACCCATGCGTTTTGCAATGGCCGCTGTGCGTTCAATTAATTCATCTTTGGGTAAGGTGGCATATTGGTTATAAATAACGGTTACACGGTTTTCCAAATCAAGCTCTATTTGAATGTGAGGCTGTGCAGGAAATTGATTGAATAAAGCATCTGGAATTCGAACCTTTCCAATGAATCTACTTTCATTTTCTATCCAATACCTTTGGCCTTTCGTTTTATAAAGCGCCAATCCCAAATCATTCTCGAATTGTTCCTGAGTGGGCTGGGGTGGTTGTCCTATTCCGCCGTAGGTGCTTCCTTTGTGATTGGCTAGTTTTTCAAGATGAATGGTGGGTTCACAGCTTTCCCATAATGATTCAATCCACTTGGTTTTATTTGTCCCTGTTTTTCCCGATAGAATGATCATTCGGTTTTCAGATTGAAAGTATTCAATGCACCAGTTTCTGTATGTTTTGTATCCCCCCGCAATTCGAATGACTGTGACTCCATTTTTGGCAAGTAATTCTGAAAGAAACTGGCTTCTAAGTCCACCTCGCCAACAATAAACAACAGCTTTGTTTCCATATTTTTGAGCCTTTTCAATTAACATCGGAAAATGTGGTGTGGCCAATTCAAAACCCAATTCAATTGCTTTTTCTTTTCCCTTTTCTTTGTAACAGATTCCAACCAAATGGCGATGTTCATTATTGAGAATGGGTAGATTAATAGCTCCAGGAATGTGTCCCTGTATGTACTCGTTTTCACTCCGCGCATCAAACCAGGGTATTGAATCCAAAACTGGAAGTAATTCTTGGAATGGGCAATCTGTAAATATCATGATTCAATTTTTTCGAAGACAATGATGCGATCTTCTAAATTTCCATCTTTAACCCGAACAAGTATTCGGTCGCCGAGATGTATTTCTTCTCTTCTTCTCATTCCCCTTAAAACATATTGCTCTGAAATAAATTCAAATCTGTCTCCGGAAATACTCTCAATTGGAATAGCACCCTCACATCGCGTATCTAAAGTCTCTGCAAATAAGGACCACTTATTCATGCCAGATACACGGGCCTCAAAAGTCTCTCCTTTTCGTGCTAACAAATATTCAACCTGTTTGTATCGAATGCTCGCGCGCTCAGCCTCTGCAGCTTTTTTCTCTTGCATGGAAGAGTGTTTGCATTTGAGTTCAAGTTCACTCTCGCTAACGGGTTTTCCTTGATCAAGATAATGTTGCAGAAGTCGATGTACCATAACATCTGGATAGCGCCGAATGGGTGAGGTAAAATGTGTGTAGTAATCGAAAGCTAAACCGAAATGCCCAATGTTGTGTGTGCTATATTCGGCTTTTGCCATGGCGCGAATTGCCATGATACGCACACTTGACTCTTCCGGCTGATCTTTCACTTGGTCAAGCAGCGCTTTAATGGTGTTTTGATGATCAATCTCGCGTGCTTTAGGAAGTTTGTAACCGAGGTGTCCGATGAAGGTTCGAAGTTGGTTTATTTTTTCTGGACTTGGAGTGTCATGTATTCGATAAACGAAAGGACGTTGCATTTCTCCCGTTTTCTTTCCAATGTATGCAGCCACTTCTCGGTTAGCCAGAAGCATGAAATCTTCAATGAGCTGATTGGAATCTTTCATCTTTTTAATGAATA
>Ga0255140_1000509_pt1 | contig 13701 bp, 14 predicted proteins | sample Law_Colum_RepC_8_FD_188547 | JGI IMG/M metagenome (GOLD analysis project Ga0255140, IMG submission 188547) | Freshwater microbial communities from St. Lawrence River, New York, United States - Law_Colum_RepC_8d | ecosystem: Environmental > Aquatic > Freshwater > River | place: USA: New York...
GATGAATAGTTCATGGGGTTTGCGCGCTCGTAGCCACCGGATCACATGGGCGTCGGGCGCGCTTTTGATCATCTCGGCGAGCACGCAGGTGTCCAGTAAATACCTCACAGTACGAGGTCCCTGATGGACTCTTGCGAACGGTCAAGCACCAAAGGTTCGCCGCGCGGCGCATTGAGTAGGCAATCCATCAAGTTCGCAGTCTGGCCGCTTAGGCGACGGTAATCGGTGGCTGCCAATATGACTACGGCCTCTTCACCGCGTCGGGTGACAAGTTGTGGCCCCTCCATGAGCGTGCTGTTTGCCATGGAAGTCAAGCCACCGCCGTACCGCTCCAGCACGCCGTTGATTGATCGCCCGTTTGAGGACGCCCAATGGTTCAACGCCATCGCTTGGCCCTTCAAAAACGGGCAGGCAAGCCGATTCTCAGATGGCACTTACGGCGTGTGGTACGGATCAGAATCAGTAGAAACCACGGTTTATGAGTCGGCCTATCACTGGTACAAAAACCTGCTTTGCGATGCCGGATATGAACGCCAAGTGGTCATCGCCGAGCGCAAGGTTTACAGGGTGGCCTGCGGTGCTGCGCTCCTCGACTTCAGAAAGGCAAGCCATGAGCACGCGGATCTCTTGCATCCTTCGGACTATGCGGTTTGCCAGTCGGTGGGTGCCAGGATTCACCGGGAGGGGCACCCCGGTCTTTTGACGCCGTCGGTTCGCAGGTCAGCTGGCGAAAACGTGGCGATTTTCAACCCTGTTGTGCTGTCAAACCCAAGACTTAATGGCCAGCTGACTTATCGCCTGGACGGCGATCAGATCATGGTGGAGAAGCAAGCTGGGGTGGCATGGCTCACTTTGGCAGTGGCGAGCTTTTATTAGCATGGACTTCAATGCCTAGGTTTTTTGCTCTCAGTGACTAGAAAATAAGCATGAGAGCGTTCTCCCCTGGGAACTGAAAAAAGCCATCAACGTCCGCAAGGCTGCTTTAAGACCCCTGCTAGTCTACTGACCGAGATACATGGCGATTGACGCGGTAAGGAAATGTCCTTACCAAGAGTCCAGATTGAGAAGATCAGCTGTGCCCGCCATTCACGAGGTTGCCATCATCACTTCCAAAGGGCAGATCACTTTGCCCAAGCCTGTCCGTCAGGCGCTGGGCGTGGACTACTGTGGCAAGGTTGTGTTTGAGCTGCGGGGATCACAAGTCATCGTCACCCGTGCCGATGAAGCGTCTCACGAGGATCCGGCCATTGTTTGATTTTTGGCCTTGCTCGAAAAAGACATCCGCACGGGGCAGCACTTGTGCAACCTGCCGGACGGTCTGGTGCAGGCCATGCAGGCCGCAGCGACGATGCCCGTTGATCTGGACGCCGACATTGAAGGCGATGTGACGCTGTGATCCGGCGTCACGGCGTGAATCTGCTCTTCCACGAACGTCTGTCCCAGCAACTGCAAAAACTGCAAGCCGCCGACCATCGGGCTCGACAGCAAGAACCACAAGGGTTTGAGTCCAGCGCCAACGTCCGGCTGTTTGCGGCGCTCTCGAAACTGATCTTTGATGCGGTGTTCAGCGATCCGAACCGGGATGAGTACAGGCAAGGCAATACGATGGGGGCTGCGTTTAGGCACTGGCGAAGCGCAAAAATCGGGCGGCGGTTTCGTCTTTCTTTTCGGTTTGACTCCAAGACCCGGATCATCATCTTTGCCTGGGTCAATGATGACAATACATTGCGATCTTTGGGCAGCAAGAGTGATCCGTACACGGTGTTTCAGCGCATGCTTGAACGGGGCCATCCGCCCTATGACTGGGCCGCACTGGTGGCAGTAAGTCGAACCGATTGGCTTTAATGGCTCTGGGGTTTGACCGGCCACCCAACGGCGGTCGAAAGGCTTCGGGCGCCTTTGGACGTTCGCTTGCCCGAGGGTGGTTTAGAGAGGGTTGTGGGTTAAAGGGTCAAGACCACCCAGATCTTGGAGCCGGTTGAGTTGATGGTGATCACCATCAGCATATAAGAGGACGCCCTGCAGCATGTTTTATCACCCGGGCAGATGTCAGCGAATCGTCTGAAGTCTAATCTTTTAGATCAGTAGTGTCCGGTTAAACCGGGTTAATTTGTAGAGAAAGCCAATACTGGCGTGGCCTAGCGGCCAATTTTATTTGGTGCCGATTTGAAACTCGTTTTCCCATTCCTGTGTAATTTCCAAGGCTCAAGCCCCTTGGAGATTTCCCATGAATGTCGGCAAGACCTTGTTTGCTCAGATCATGGAATTCGTTCCATGGACAAGCTTTTCTCGAATCGTTCAGCGCTACAGCGGCGACGCGGGCGTTCGCCGCTTGACTTGCTCCGAGCAGTTTCGCGTTATGGCCTTTGCCCAACTGACCTGGCGCGAGAGCCTTCGCGACATCGAAGTGTCGCTGGGCGCCAACTCCAGCAAGCTGTACGCCATGGGCTTTCGCCACAGCGTTCACCGCTCCACTCTGGCCGATGCCAACGAGTCGCGCGACTGGCGCATTTGGTCCGACTTGGCCGCAGTTTTGATCCGGCGCGCTCGCAAACTTTATTTGGACGAGGACTTGGGGCTCGAACTCAAGAACACGGTCTACGCGCTGGACGCCACCACCATCGATCTGTGCCTGAGCCTGTTCGACTGGGCCCCGTTTCGCAAAGCCAAGGCTGCAGTCAAGCTCCATACTCTGCTGGACCTGCGAGGCTGTATCCCAGCATTCATCCACATCAGCGATGGCAAGATGCACGAGGTCAATGTGCTGGACATCTTGGTTCTGGAGGCCGGCGCGTTCTACGTCATGGACCGAGGCTATTTGGACTTTGCTCGCCTGTTTCAAATGCATCAGGCCGGCGCCTTCTTTGTGACTCGAGCCAAAAGCAATATGAACGCCAGGCGCGTGTACTCGGCCAAAGTGGACAGGAGCAGCGGCATCATTTGCGATCAGGCCATTGCGTTGAACGGAGACTATGCAGCCCAAGACTACCCCGAGCACTTGAGGCGTATTCGATTCAAAGACCCCCAAACCCAAAAGACCTTGGTCTTCTTGACCAACAACACGGTCTTGCCGCCCTTGACCATTGCCGCTTTGTACAAGCGCCGCTGGCAGGTCGAGTTGATCTTCAAATGGATCAAGCAGCACCTGCGCATCAAGAAGTTTCTGGGCAACAGCGAGAACACGGTGAAGACGCAAATCTGGTGCGCCGTATCCACCTACGTGCTTATTGCAATTGTTAAGAAGGAACTTCAATTGAACGCCTCGCTTTACACTTTGCTACAGATCTTGTCGGTCTCGGTATTCGAGAAAACCGAGGTTTCAAGCGCCTGCAGTTCGATAGGAACTCTAGCTATATCCCAGATGATAGTAATTAATAATTTATTTATTAATTATATAATAATTTAGAAATATATATAATTTTTTAAATTACAACAGGATAGCTTCACCATAAAGGGAACCAGATTCAAAAGCGAAGTGCAACACCCTTGATTTCAGTGGATGAGCATCGAGTGTTGCTGGCTATTTACAAGCAGTTCACGGTAAACAGACAGTGGCGATCGTACCCCCAAACCTTTGCTCTGGCGGTTGTTGATTTCGTCTGCAATCGCATTCAGTTCTGCCTGGATGTAAACAGACAAATCAATGCCCTTGGTCAGGTACTGCCGCACCAAGCCATTCGTTTTCTCGTTTGAACTCATTTGCCACGGGCTATGGGGGTCACAAAAGTACACCGCGATACCTGTGCGGTTACTCAACTCCTTGCGCATCGCCATCCAACGGCACTGGTCATAAGTCATGCTCAAGCGCAGCGGCAAAGCAATGCTCAGCAGTTTGTCCGTGAAGCCCTGCAATACATTGAGCGCACTGGCTGGTTTGACCTCTGGCAGCTTGACCAACATCAACAATCGGCTGGTGCGCTCCACCAGTGTGCCCACGGCGCTGCCATTGGCTTCGCCCTTGATGAGGTCGCCTTCCCAGTGGCCCTGGAACTGGCGGTCCTTAATCTCAGGAGGGCGCACATGGATGTTGACCATGTCAGGAATTTGGCCCCTGCGGTCTTGCCCTTTGCTGCGAGGCACGCGCATGTTGTGCGCTTGGCGCAGCGCTTTAATCAGATCACGCTTGAGCTCGCCCACGGGCTCGGCGTAGATGCAGTTGTAGATGGTTTCGTGTGACACGCGGCGTTCATGGCCCTTGGGATAAGTGACTGACAGTGTCATCGATAGTTGCTCGGGCGTCCACCGAATGCATAACAGGTGATGGACTATGCCAAACAGGATGCTTTCTTTGTGCAACTTTGGGAAAGGACGGGCCTGCATTCGGCGCTTTGCCGCACAACCCTCGGCGCTCTTGCTGGCGTAGACGCCATCGCAGCTATTGCGGCTCAGCTCCCGCCCGCGTGATGGTGCTGGGCGCGCGCCCAAGGGTTCGGGCAATCTCTCGCACGGTGAAGTTATGAACATGGAGGCTGGCGAGAGCCACGCGTTCTTCGGGTTGGATCTGTTTGTAGCGATTGAGAGGAGTGATTTGCATCTGCGGACCTTACAGGGTTGGAAGGTGTCGCACTTCACTTTTGAATCCGTCGGATCTATTAATGGGTGATGCCTTCGCTGTGTAGAACTTTGATGAACGTAAGCCAAATGATTCGAACGTCAAACCACAAAGTTTGTTGGCCCAAGTACTCGACGTCCAGTGCAACTTTCTCTGGAATTGGAATTTCGTCCCGCCCATTGACTTGAGCCCAACCCGTCAAACCCGGCAGTAGACGGTGCACACCATGTTCGGTTCGCAAGGCGATGAGATCGTCTTGATTGAACAGTGCTGGTCTCGGGCCAACGAAGCTCATGTTTCCCACCAGAATACTCCAAAGCTGGGGCAACTCATCAAGGCTACTCTTTCGCAAAAAGGAACCGATCGGAGTGAGGTGGGCGTCGGGGTCGCTCAACAGATGTGTTGCTACAGCAGGTGTGCCGACCTGCATGCTCCGGAACTTTGGCATTTTGAAGATGCTGTTATCACGCCCTACACGATCAGACCAATAAAGGGTGGGACCTCGAGAGGTCAGCCGAACAGCCAGGCCGATCAGAACAATGGGCAATAACAATAGGAGACCTGCCACGATGACCAGCAGGATGTCAAAAAGGCGCTTGATCATGCTCAGCGCAGAAACCTGCGAATAACGTTGACAATGCGCTCAACATCACTGGTCGACATGTTGGAACCAGAAGGCAGGCAAAGACCCTGGTCGAACAACTGATCCGACACTGACTCATCTCCATGTGCAACATAGCGGCAGCCCTGAAACACAGGTTGCAAGTGCATAGGCTTCCAGAGCGGGCGTGCCTCTATCAGTTCCGATGCCAGATACTGCATGAGTGAGTGGCGATCGACACCGACTCGCGGTGTGATAGTGCAGGCGGTCAACCAATGGGTGGGGTAGCTCCAGATGGGCTCGGGCATCCAGGTGATGCAGTCGAATTCAGAGAGGGCCTCTCTGTAGGCTTGAAACACCTGACGACGAGCCTCAACCCGGCTCCCCAGCACATGCAATTGACCACGACCGACGCCTGCCAAAATGTTACTCATTCTATAGTTGAAGCCGATCTCAGAGTGCTGGTAGTGCGGGGCTGGATCCCGCGCCTGGGTAGACAAAAATCTAGCCTTGGCAATCATGTCAGAGTCATCCGAAACCAACATGCCGCCACCAGAGGTGGTGATGATCTTGTTGCCGTTGAACGAGTAGGCACCGAGGCGTCCAAAGGTGCCGCTGGCCTTGCCTTTATAAGTGGCTCCCAGACTTTCAGCAGCGTCCTCCATTACCGGGACGTTGTAGTGCTGGCAGATCGCCATCAGCGGATCCATGTCGGCACTCTGTCCGTAGAGGCAGACAATGATCACCGCCTTTGGCATCCAGCCTTCGCGACGGGCGGTCTCGAACGCCAGTTGTAGCGCCTGTGGCGACATATTCCAACTATCGTGATCTGAGTCGATGAAGACTGGTTCGGCACCTTGGTACAAGATGGGGTTGGCGCTGGCCGCGAAGGTGAAGGTAGAGCAGAACACCTTGTCACCAGGACCCACCCCTAATAGGCGCAATCCGAGGTGTATGGCGGCGGTCCCAGATGACAGAGCTGCAGCTTGCCGCACCCCCACCAACTCAGCCAATTCGCGTTCGAAGGCATCAACATTGGGACCTAGCGGAGCGATCCAGTTGGTTTTGAAGGCCTCTTCGACATACTGTCGCTCAGTCTCGCCCATATGGGGTGTCGACAGCAAAATATGTGAGTCAATATCCTTGCGATCAAGAACGGCGACCACTTGGCCCTGAGGGTCAATCACAGGCAAATGATTGATACCGTGCTGGTTCATCATGTCTAAGGCTTCACGTCGAGTTGCACCCTCGGTGATGACATATGAGTCCATGGTGGGAATTGCTTCAAGGGTGTCCTCTAAAGTGGCCCCTTTGAGCAGCAGACGACGCAAATCACCGTCGGTCACGGTTCGATCAAATCGTCCGATATCGTCCAGCAGCAGTAGCAACCCCTTGGCCCCTTGATCCATCTGCGTAAGTGCCTCTCGCAGTCTGGACTGCCGACTCACCGTCAGCATCTTGATTTTGTTCATTTGTTTTCCTTATTGGCGGGTCGGGCAGGCAATCCAGTCCAAGTCTGGCCTGGTGGTATGTCAGTCAGGACCACTGCACCAGCTCCAATAACGACATCGTCGCCAATGCGCACGCCAGGCAAGATTCTGGCACCAGCGCCTACCAGGACCCGTTCGCCGACCTGAACACCACCTCCCAAAGATGCGCAGGGCGCAATGTGGGCATAGGCCCCCACATGACAATCATGGTCGACCACGGCCCCATGGTTGACGATGACGCCAGTTTGGATCTCAGCGCAAGGACCGATGACCGCCTGGGCTGCAACCAGCGAGGCGGGTCCCAGCTTGGCACTGCCAGCAACGCACGCACGGGGATGCACTACCGTGAGCCAGCGTTCAGCTGGGAGCCCGCACTGCTCAAGTAGCCGGCGGCGAATAGGCGCCGAACCAACGGCAGCATGCACCCAGCCATTCAGTCCCTCGGCAGGGATAGTGGGCGCCTCCACCGCGCAGCCGAGCATGGTGCTGCCATTGAGATCTTCTCGATCGTCCCGGACCCTAATGGCATGGGCGGGATAGCCCAGCAGTTGCAGGGAGTCGACGACCACCCGGCCGTGACCACCAGCCCCAAGCACATGGACTGTTTCAGTAGGCATTGGTCTTCATCATGAGTTCAGGCGTAAGCTTCAAGCCCGCAAGGAGATCGGCGATGCGGGCTGCCGTTTGACCGTCACCATACACATTGGTGGGCGGGAGTCGGCCTTTGTTCAGCAAAACTTTGAGCGCGAGCAATATCGAATGGCGCTCAAGCGGAGCATCCACGGTGTTGGCATTGCGCTCGCGCAGGTTTTGCCGGCTGCCGAGGTTGAGCACCGGAGTGCCGAATGTAGCGGCTTCAATAATGCCTGCGCTCGAGTTGCCAATCATCACGTCACACTGCGCCATCCAAGAGGCGAATCTTCGCCGAGCCAAGTGCTTCAGCACATGGACACCGTCACGGCCGTTCCTGCGCTGCAGAATCTCTCTGATCGGACCGCTACCTGCGTCGGAGTTGGGCATCAGGGCTACAACCTGGCTGCCTTGGTCACGCAGGCTGTCAAGAATCAGGCGTATAGCTTCGGCGGCTTGCGCGGCTTCCTGCAGTACGGGATGGAACACCATCAAGGCCACCGGCCGATCGGCATCTAGCATTTGCTCTTCACATAGCTCGGCTCGTGACAGGCTGGCCAGTTGTGCGAGACCGTCCAGGCCGGGAGCACCGGTGACCCAAACGCTATCCGGATGCTCTCCCATGCGGATCAGTCGATCCCTGGATGCCGCTGTCGCTGCGAAATGACAGTGAGACAGCTTGCTAATGGCATGGCGTACGGGCTCGTCCACGGTGCCCGAGCGTTCACCGCCATGGACATGCACCACTGGCAGGTTCAAGTGAATGGCAGCGATGGCCCCAGCCAGCATTTCACCGCGGTCACCCAGCAGCAAGACTAAGTCAGGACGGTTTGCGTCCCACTCGTCGACAAAGGTCATGACCATGCGCCCAAGGTTTCGAGCCATGGTGGCGCCAGTGGTGGGGTCGAGCGGGACCGGAATTTCCGCCCGGATTGGCAGTCCTGCATCAAGAATTTCCTTAACCGTGTGTCCGTGGGCCACACTGAGGTGCATTCCTGTGACCATCAGTTCCAAGTTCAGAGCAGGGTGCGCTTGGATAGCCAGCAGGCTGGTCAGCATCAGGCCGAAGTCGGCCCGCGTGCCGGTGACGTAGCAAATGCGTCGGGTCATGCGAGGTCAGACCAATTGAGCGTGGTCCCGGCAGTCATGGTTTTTAATGCCTGGCGCCCTGCGACCCGATCCAGTTCGGCCGGTGGAATGCCGGTGCCTGGCCGCAGCAGTGCTACATCATCGGCCTGAAGGGTGGCGCCGGCCTCAATGTCTCGTCGCAAGGTCACACTGCGGCGCACCAGAGCCCGGATCGGCAATTCGTTGGCGGTGGGGGCCTTAGTGGCCGAGCCCAAACACTTCTCCACAGCGCGAATGCTGTCCACCATGGCCTTGAACTCATCTGGATTAAGGGAGGCGCTATGGTCCGGGCCAGACATGGACTTGTCGATGGTGAAGTGCTTCTCGATTACGATGGCCCCCAATGCCACTGCAGCGGTTGACACGGCAATGCCCAAGGTGTGATCCGAATAGCCGATGGGGACCCGGATGTCGCGGCCGATGGTTTGCATGGCGTTGAGGTTGACATCGCTGAATACCGCCGGGTAATTAGAGGTGCAGTGCAGTACGGTGAGTGCATCGGCCGAGGGGGTGTGCCCTATGCGAGTCCAGGTCAGACGGACCTCCCGCACTGCCTGATCAATCTCCTGCATGTCTGCCATACCGGTCGAGAGAATCAGCGGCACACCTTTGGCGGCTAGGAATCTAAGGAAAGGCAGGTTGGTGAGCTCACCAGAAGGGACCTTTATTCGCCGCATGCCCAGGCCCAGCAGCATATCGGCCGCTTCCTCGTCGAAGGGGGTGGACATGAACTCTATGCCACATCGAGCACAGGCTTGGGCTAGACTCAGGTGGGTTGCATGTGACAACTCCAATGCTCTGAGCATGCTGTACTGATCACCCTCTCCGGTTTCACGGGCTTGGTAGCTGGCTTTCGCTGTTCCCTTGGCCACCAGTTTGTCAGCGGAGAAGGTCTGAAATTTGACCGCATCTGCACCACACCTGGCGGCGATCTCGACCAATTGCATGGCTAGCAATTCGTCACCGTTATGGTTGACGCCGGCCTCGGCAATGATGAATACACGGCTCACGGGTTGGGCTCCAAAAGGGTGTGTGTGGCAGTAGTAGCTGAAAACGCCCGATGCATGGCTGCTGCCATGGTGACGGAGGGAGACCAGCCAAGACGCACTTCAGTGGACTGAATATCCACTGCCAGCGAGACGGACATTTTTCGAATCTGCTCGCCTCGTCCAGCCACGCTGGCCAATATCATCAGCACGCTGGCGGGCACCGGAATCAAGGTCAGATTCTGGCCCATGCCGTTCGCTATCGCGCGAATGAACTGGGTTGTGGTGGTGACCAGAGGATCTGCCACCAAGTAAACGCCACTGGGCGGATTTGGATGACAGACCATGTGAGTTAGCAAGTCGACCACATTGTCCAAGGCCACGAAACTACGTGGCGCCCGCAGGCCTCCGAGCGGCAGTGGCCAACCCTTGCCCACCAAGCGCGCAAGAAGTGCGAAATTTCCAGGGGCCGCCGATCCGTAAATCATGGGAGGGCGCAGATGAAGCACTGTCAATCCCGTCTCAACTTGCAGGCGGGTCAGTGCCTGTTCGGCTTCCCACTTTGATTGCGCATAGGGCGAGTCCGGTTGGGGCGTGTCTTCAGCACGAAAGGCTTGATCGACCGATTGGCTGCCGTTCACACCGATGGAGCTGACGAAGATAAACCGGCGAACCCCTGCAGAAGCTGCCACGCGGGCCAAAGCCAAGGTCCCTTCGGTATTGACGCGTCGAAAGGCCGTCAACGAATCACGGTCATCGTCTTGAAGAATGTGTGCTCGACCAGCGGCGTGGACCACCACCTCGATTCCAGCCAAGCGTTGCGCCGTATCAGGTGACAGATCGGGCAAGTCGGGCGCAACCCAGATCACAACGCCGTCCGGCATAACTACCTCTGCTCGGCGCACCATCGCCGTCACTCGATAACCCTTAGCAACCAGGACTCTGCATAGCTCTCGACCAACAAACCCAGCACCACCGGTGACCAGAATATCCTTACCCATATTCACGGAATAACCACCTCATCATGGCATCACCTGCAAAACTTTCTCAACCAGAATTCGCGCGCCATCTGATGACAGATGATCATCGTCGTAATAAAGTGGAATTTTATTTCGTTGACCGTAACAACGCGCAGAATCACAAAAAAGATCAGTCACTTGAATTTTGATAATATTTTTAGCTTCAAATCGATCAAAAATATCAATAACAAATTTGTTACGCTCTTCATAAAAATTTTTAGATGTGGAGAGTGTGTTTAACATAGTGCCCGCGTGAAAATTAACCTTGGCAATGTCCCATCCTAATTCTGGAATCGGATAAATCAATAAAACAGGTACGTCAATCGAGTCCATTGTATTCAGAAATTTCGTTAAGGCTAAGTGTTTGGCATCACTCCCAGTATCCGCTATCCCGGCATCATCTACAGCAGCGTAAGTTCGGTATCGATTGTGCTCGACACCGCCCTCACCATTGTCAAAGCTAAGCCTGTCGATTGAGCCCGCTATTGGATACAAACGCATAGTCCATCTGCTCGCGATTACCACTGCATCAACCTGCTCGCGAAAGAAGCGCTGCATTTCATGAAAAGCTGAGCGACAGAGGGAAATCTGTGAAGTATCTCCGTTCTCCACAATCGTAGGAACAATGTGACAACCATTCGCTTTTACCAAGACGCCAGAAAATCCTTGCTGCAAAAGCTGATTATTTAATTCATATTGAATCGCTTGCGCATGCGAATCACCATAAAGTGCAATAACCCGCTTCCCGTCTTTCTGACCAAAACGGCAAGCCACAACACCTAAGTAACCGGCTACCGGCTGCATCGTGCATACATCACCTTCTTTCTCGATTTTTTCACCTAAGCTTCGCCACTCTACTCCAAGAGGAAGTCGCGCAGGAAAACCTTTCATTTGGATAACCCAAGTCGATAAAGCCACCATTAGGATCAGCGCAACCAAGGCCCATACCAAGACACCACGCGACGACAGAAAACCCGGACGTCTAAACGGTTGCTCTATATAACGGTAACTAGCATATCCCATGGCAAGAGACAAACCGACCAGTCCCATCCACATCCCATGATTGTCGTTTATGTTTCCAACGTAGCGCACGTATGCGAAAAGGGGTTGGTGCCACAGATAAGCACTGTAGCTGATTAGTCCGATAAATATCAAAGCCTTATGACTCAGCACCCTCCCCACCGTGGTTCTATCTTGACCCAGGGCTAATAGTAGACACACGCCAACAACCGGGACCAAATTGTTTAAAGCCCAGTCTGAGGGTTTTTCGTCAAATACAAAAAAAGAAGCCAACACTAGCACTAGACCAACCGCGCTGCCCCACTCGCGGGTCGCTCTTGTCAGCCGTGAAATCGTTCGTTGCTCCAAGTAAAGTGCCACAAACGCACCCGCCAGCATTTCCCACGCACGAGGAGCAAGATGAAAAAACACAAAAGAGGGCTGCCGGACTACCTGATTAATAGTCAATATCAGACTTATGAGCGCCACCACTGCGATGATTGAAATCAGACGATGACGGCACCAACGCCAACAGGCCAGGAGCACTGGCGGGAAAATCAGATAGAACTGCTCTTCAACTGCCAAGCTCCAAGTATGAATCAAAGGCTCAAAATGCGCATCTAGCTCAAAGTACCCGACCTTCCCTGCGAAAAAAAAGTTGGAGGTAAAGGTAGAGACTGATATCAGGCCCCATGCATATGACATCAAGTCTTTGGGCAATAAATAGACGTAGGCCAATGGCGCAGTAAAAACCACCATCACGACGAGAGCTGGAAGAATTCGCCGCGCGCGACGCGTATAGAAGTCCACGAAGGAAAACTCTCCTCGATGCAACTGCCCAAAAACTATTGAGGTGATTAAGTAGCCACTGATAACAAAAAAAACATCTACGCCAAGGTAGCCACCACGAAATCCCGGCAACTCTGCATGAAAAAAAATCACGGCCAGCACCGCAATTCCACGCAGCCCATCAACCTCCGGACGGTACTTGAGCTCGCTCATGATGAAGTCAATGTCGTTGTGTATTGTCGGCGCTTGCACCGCATGAGGCCAATAAGCAGCCAGGCATCAGGACGCCGAACAATGGTGGTGACGCTAAGCCCCTTGCCCAGCAAGGCGGTGTAGACCGCATACCCCAAAAACCCAGGACCGTCATTGGTCAGCACAGGGCTGCTCATGGTTTGGCGCTTGGTGTTGCGCCAGACTTTAAGATGTGGTCTGCCAAGCGCTTGGCGCCGATCACACTCAAATGGTTGTCATCGAAATAGAGGGCCTGGTTCCCGTCCATGGCTTGGCAGATCCCCTTCGCGCAGTACAAGCGAGCAGTGTCCAGTCGATGCAAGCGTGGATGCTCCTGTAACTTTGACAATCCTTCCAGCATGTATGCGTGCCGTTGCCGGTAGTAAGTCAACGGCAGTCCCTGTGCCTGAAGGCCCGTGTCGGCCTGCAGTTTGGTTGCATAAATGTTGTACTCCACTGAACGCTGCAACTCGGGGATGGGGTCCAGCAACCAGACAGTTTTGCCGGCAACCAAGAGGCGTGACACGATGTTCTGCAGACTCTGCAGGTATTGGGCGCGCGCCGCTTCTGCAGGCAGGTCCACTAAGAAATTGGGACGCTCTTGGGGGATCTTCGGATAAGGGATGCGCTGGTCACCGAATAAATAAAAACTGTGTCGCCAAAGGAGTACCACTTGATCGATTTGGGTGTCCGCCTCCAGGGTGGAAAGGGCCTCTTTAAGCCAAGCGGAACAACCTGGTACGGCGGACTCAAAGTCGAGCGCGGGTTGACATCCGCTGTTGCTGAGGTGCAAGACGCCACCTCCACCGTCGTCCCTAAGTACTTCGGCCAAGGCATACGCCAACTCTACCGTGTGACTGTCCCCCAAAGTGGCCCATCGCACTAACTGGCCGTCAAGGTAGCGGCAAGCCTGTGCAGGCTTGAGGTAAGTCAGGCCTTCGGTATGGCATTGCTTGCGCATCGGGCTCGGCTTGGCCGAGCTGGCTTGGAGGGCCTGACGCGCGCCAAAGCGGCTGGGGACGCCAGCATTCAGATGCAGAGCGACACCGAATGCGACCAGCAAAGCGGTCCCCGACCCCATGAACCACCACATGGCTTTGGATGAGATGACATGGCGGGCTCTGAACGGGGTCTCAACGAACCGCCAACTGAGGTAAGCCGCGCCCAAGGTCAGTAGGACCAAACTCGCAGTCAGGTGTGGCGCCAAATGGTCCCCTGCCGCATGCAGCGACAGTGCCAATATCGGTTGATGCCACAGATACGCGCTGTAGGAGAT
>Ga0255140_1000515_pt1 | contig 13560 bp, 13 predicted proteins | sample Law_Colum_RepC_8_FD_188547 | JGI IMG/M metagenome (GOLD analysis project Ga0255140, IMG submission 188547) | Freshwater microbial communities from St. Lawrence River, New York, United States - Law_Colum_RepC_8d | ecosystem: Environmental > Aquatic > Freshwater > River | place: USA: New York...
CCGTAGGCAAAGCCCAGCACCTGGCCGTCGTCACCTTCCACCACCAGCCAGGGCAGGCCCTTGCCCAGCACGTCGGCGCGGCGGGTGGCCATCTCGGCCTCGGTGGGCGCGGTGGTCTCGAAAGTGCCGGTGCCGTGCAGCACGTGGTGGCCGTAAATGCGGGCGATGGCGGGCAGGTCGCCATCGTGGCTGGGTCTGATGGTGGGCATGGTGGGGTTTGAAGGGCGCCGGCGCGCGGTCGGCGTTAATGGGAACGATTGAATGGCTATAATCGCGGGCTTTGCGACGTTTCGCTGGCCGGGTGGTCAGTCGTGTGTCTCAAGCGTTGCAATCAACGGATCGCAAGATCCGGTGGGGTGTCCAAGTAGGCCACCCCGAACCACCCGAAGGATAAATCATGGTCGTCATTCGACTCTCCCGCGGCGGCGCCAAAGCCCGTCCGTTCTACAACATCGTGGTCGCCGACAAGCGCAACCGCCGTGACGGTCGCTTCATCGAGCGCATCGGTTTCTACAACCCCCTGGCCAAGGGTGGTGAAGAGCCCCTGCGCATTGCACAAGACCGCCTGACCTACTGGACCGGCGTGGGTGCCATCCCCTCCGAGACCGTGGCTCGCCTGATCAAGCAAGCCGCCGCCAAGGCCGCCGCCTAAGCGCTGGCATGCCCCAACCCATGAGCACGGCACTGGTGCCATCGGCCTTGCCGGCCGACGCGGTGGAGTTGGGGCGCATCCAGGACGCCTGGGGCATCAAGGGCTGGGTCCGCATCCAGCCCCACAGCGCCGACACCGACGCGCTGTTCGCCTCTCAAGACTGGTTTCTTCAGCCGCCCGAAGCCCGCTTCGCGCGCGGCTTTTCGGCTTTCTCGGGCTGCGTGACGGTCCGCGTGGCCGAACTCAAGGCGCATGCCGACGGCCTGGTGGCGCGCCTGGATGGCGTGGCCGACCGCAACACGGCCGAGTCGCTCAAGGGCTGTCGCATCAGCCTGCCGCGCAGTGCATTCCCCGAGACGCCCGAGGGCGAGTACTACTGGGTCGACCTGATCGGCCTGGACGTGGTCAACCGCGAAGGCGTGAACCTGGGGGTGGTGCGCGACCTCATGGCCACCGGCCCCACCTCGGTGCTCGTGCTCGAATACCCCGTGGTCGAAGACGGGGTGGAAAAGTCGGCCGAGCGCATGATTCCCTTCGTGTCGGCCTACATCGACGAAGTTGATCGTCAGGCGCGGCGCATCGTTGCCGACTGGCAACCCGACTACTGATCCATCAAGCCCCTCAGCCGCTGAAGGCGGTGCGCGAGGCGGCGTGCCCCGGCACGGCGACAATCGCGCCATGCGTTTCGACGTCATCACCCTGTTTCCCGAGTTGTTCGGGCCTTTTCTGCAGCACGGCATCAACCGGCGCGCCTTTGAGTCGCGCCAGGTGGACGTGAGGCTGTGGAACCCGCGCGATTACGCCGAAGGCAATTACCGCCGCGTGGACGACCGGCCTTTCGGCGGCGGCCCCGGCATGGTGATGATGGCCGAGCCTCTGTGGCGTTGCCTGCAGGCCATTCGTACCGATCGCGCCGAGCCTGAGGGCCAGCGCGCCCCGGTGGTGCTGTTCTCGCCCATCGGGCAGCGCCTGGACCATGCCGCTGTGGCCGCCTGGTCAGACAGCCAGGGCGCGGTGCTGGTGTGCGGTCGCTACGAGGGCATTGACCAGCGCTTCATTGATACCTGTGTGGACCTGCAGATCAGCCTGGGCGATTTCGTGCTGTCCGGCGGCGAAATCCCGGCCATGGCCTTGCTGGACGCGGTGGCCCGCTTGCAGCCCGGCGTGCTCAGCGACCAGGGCAGCCACCAGCAAGACAGCTTCAACCCCGCGCTCGACGGCCTGCTCGACAGCCCGCACCACACGCGCCCCGAGGTGTGGGAGGGCCCGCAAGGGCCCATGCCCGTGCCTGATGTGCTGCTGGGTGGCCACCACGGCCACATCGCGCGTTACCGGCGCGAGCAAAGCCTGAGCCTGACCGCGCGCCACCGGCCCGAGTTGCTGGCCCAGGCGCGCGAGCAAGGGCGGCTCAGCCGGGCCGACGAGCTTTACCTGCGCCAGCAGGGTTGGCTATAATGGCGGGCTTTCGATCCTCTGGTCGGCCGCTGTGACCGGGTCAGCCTGCTTGAAGCCCAGTGCCAATAGCCAGCGCCCCTGCCGGATTCGCAGCCTTTAGTGCAGCGCGGCCATGATCGTGAAACAGGAAACCATGAACCTCATCCAGACCCTCGAGCAAGAAGAAATTGCTCGCCTCGGCAAGACCATTCCCGAATTCGCCCCTGGCGACACCGTGATCGTCAGCGTCAACGTGATCGAAGGCACCCGCAAGCGCCTGCAGGCCTACGAAGGCGTGGTGATCGCTCGTCGCAACCGTGGCCTGAACTCCAGCTTCATCGTTCGCAAGATCTCCAACGGCGAAGGCGTGGAGCGTACCTTCCCGCTGTACAGCCCGCTGATCGCCAAGATCGAAGTGAAGCGCCGTGGTGACGTGCGCCGCGCCAAGCTGTACTACCTGCGCCAGCGCAGCGGCAAGTCGGCCCGCATCAAGGAAAAGCTGGGCGCCTGATACGTCCGCGACACCGAAAGAGCCGCTCCCCGGAGCGGCTTTTTTGCGTCTGGCCTATGCTCAAGCCATGAGTTCGCCAACCCTAGCGCTGCCCGCTTTCGATCCCCGCACCGTGCCCGTGGTGGCCGACGGCGCTTTGTCGCCTTTGCCGCCCGCCCCCGCGGGGCGACTGACGCCCCAGGGGCTGCGCGAGTTGTTTGCCGCGCCGCCGGTGTGGACGCCCGAGCTGGCGCACGAGCCGCGTTTCCTGGACCGTTCGCCGGCGGAGGCCTCGGTCTTGTTGCCGCTGGTGATGCGCGACGAGCTGAAGCTGCTGCTCACCCAGCGCACGCCGCACCTCTCCACCCACTCGGGCCAGATCGCGTTTCCGGGCGGCAAGCGCGACGAGACCGACCCCGACGCCGTGGCCGCCGCGCTGCGCGAGGCGGAAGAAGAGATTGGCCTGCCTCGCTCTCACGTCGAGGTGCTGGGCCACATGCCCACCTATGTCACCGGCTCTGCTTTCATCATCACGCCGGTGGTGGCCCTGGTGCAGCCCGACTTTGACCTGCGCCCCAACCCCGACGAGGTGGCCGATGTCTTTGAGGTGCCGCTGTCCTTCCTGATGGACCCGCGCCACCACCGCCGCCACGCCATGGCGATCAACGGCCAGCGGCGCGAGTGGTACTCGATGCCTTACGACGACGCGGGTCGCGAGCGCTTCATCTGGGGCGCCACCGCCGGCATGCTGCGCAACTTTTACCGATTGCTCAGCGCCTGAGGCGGGCCCGAGCGCCACTATCATCGGCGGATGGGATTTTTAGCCGTCCTCCTGGCGCTGCTGCTCGAGCAAGCCCGCCCCCTCGCTTTCGACAACCCTGTGCATGCCGGGCTGCGCTCTTGGGCGCGCACCGTGCGCCGCAACCTGGATGCGGGCCAGTCGGCCCATGGCTGGCTGGCTTGGTTGCTGGCCGCTGGCGTGCCGGCGCTGGTGGTGATGCTGGTCTACCACGCCCTGTGGCAATTCAGCGTGCTGCTCTCGTTTGCCTGGGTGGTGGCCGTTCTTTACGTGACGCTGGGCTTTCGCCAGTTCAGCCACCACTTCAGCGAAATCCGCCGCTCGCTGGACGAAGGCAACGACGCCCAGGCGCGTGAGCAGTTGGCGCAGTGGCTGCGGGTGCAGCCCTCCAGCCTGCCGCGCGCTGAGTTGCTGCGCCAGGTGATCGAACACTCGGTGCTGGCGGCGCACCGCCATGTGTTCGGCGTGCTGGTGTGTTTCGTGGTGTTCTGGGCCGTGGGCCTGGGGCCGGCGGGCGCGGTGTTCTACCGCATGGCTGAGTACTTGTCGCGCAACTGGCGCGCCCGCCCAGACGGCACGCCCAGCGCGGCATTGCAGAACGCGGCGGCCCAGGCCTGGCGCTGGGTGGACCATGTGCCCGCGCGCGTCACCGCCATGGGCTTTGCCATCGTGGGCAATTTCGAAGAAGCGGTGGCGAGTTGGCGCGGCGACGCGGCACGCTTTGCGCCTGGCAGCGACGGCGTGGTGCTGGCGGCCACCTCGGGTGCGCTCAACGTGCGCCTGATTGCCCAGCCCGAAGGCGCTGGCCCGCTGGACGACAGCGACCCGGCCGCGCGGCCGCAGCCCCAGTTGGCCCACCTGGGCAGCGTGGTGGGGCTGGTGTGGCGCTCGGTGGTGCTGTGGATGCTGCTGCTGGCCTTGCTGACGCTGGCGCGCTTCTGAGCGGGCCTTTGCCTGCACCTCAGTAGCGCGGTGGGGCCGAGAGTTCTTCGAACAGGCTCTCGTAGAGGCGGTGGCGCTGCTCGTTGATGGCCAACGGGTCTTGCGCCGGGTCGGTGCCCACATGGGCGCGCACGCCGCAGCCGGGTTCGTGTCGGTGGGTGCAGTTGTAGAAGCGGCAGTCGCCCAGCGTGGCGCGCAGGTCGGGCATGAGTTGCGCCAGGCGCGTGGGCTCGATGTGGTGCAGGCCGAATTCCTGGAAACCGGGTGAGTCGATCAGCGCGGTCTGGCGCTGGTCGTCGGTCCAGTACCAGGTGGTGCTGGTGGTGGTGTGCTTGCCCGAGTTCAGGGCGCGCGAGATTTCACCGGTTTGCGCGCCCGCGTGCGGCACCAGCCGGTTCACCAGTGTGCTCTTGCCCACGCCAGACGGCCCCAGCACCAGGGTGTGCCGGCCTTGCAGCCGGGATGAGAGCTCGGCCACGCCGTGCTCGGCGCCGGCCTGCAGGCACAGCGGCAGCACGGGGCAGCCCATGCGGCGGTAGGCGTCCAGGCGGGCCCAGGCGCGCTCGAAGGTGGCGCCCAGGTCTTGTTTGTTGAGCACGATGAGGGCATCGATGCCGGCGTCTTCGGCGGCGATCAGGGCGCGGGTGAGCTGGCTTTCGGAGAACTCGGGGTCGGCGGCCAGCAGCACCAGCACCTGGTCGAGGTTGGCGGCGAAGGACTTGGTGCGCAGCTCGTCCTGGCGGTAGAACAGGTTACGCCGGGGCTCCACGCGCTCGACGCTGCCCTCGTCGCCAGTGGCCTGCCACTGCACGCGGTCGCCCACGACCACGGCGTTTTTCTTGCCTCGCGGGTGGCACAGCAGGCGGGTGCCGTCGTCTTGTTCGACGAGGCAGTGGCGGCCGTGTGCGGCCACCACCAGGCCAGGTTGCAGCGTCGCCATCAAGTGCCTTGCAGCGCGTCCACGGCGCGGGCGCAGAAGAAGTCGCTCACCGAGATGCCGTTCACGTCGTGGGTGTTGAAGCGCAGCGTGCAGCGGTTGTAGCCAAAGCTCACGTCGGGGTGGTGGTCTTCGCGGTGGGCGATCCAGGCCACGGCGTTGACGAAGGCCATGGTCTCGTGGAAGTTGGCGAAGGACCAGGTCTTTTCCAGCGCGCCGTCGATGAGCTTCCAGCCGTTGGCGGCGTCGCCATTGACCTGGGTGAGCTGGGTGACGACTTCGGTGGCGGTCAGGGCGCGGCGGTTGTGGTGGATGGGGTTCATGGGTCAGGCCGCCTGTAGGCGGGAGAGTCGCTCGCTGGCGGGCGGGTGGGAGTAGTAGAAGCGCGCGTACACCGGGTCGGGCGTGAGCGTGCTGGCGTTGTCCTGGTAGAGCTTGAGCAGGGCGCTGGCGAGGTCGGCGCCGCTGGTGTGTTCCACCGCGTAGGCGTCGGCCTCGAACTCGTGGCGTCGCGAGAGCTGGGCCATGAGGGGCGAGAGGAAGTAGGTGGCCAGGGGTGCTGCCAGCAGGAAGAGGATGAGGGCCAGCGCGTCGTTGGGCGCGTCCATGGCGGGGTAGACGCCCAGGCCGCTGTAGAACCAGGCTTGCGAGGGCACCCAGCCCAGCAGGGCGAAGCCACCCAGGCTCATGGCGAACAGCAGCACGATGCGCTTGAGGATGTGGCGGCGGCGGTAGTGGCCCAGTTCGTGGGCGAGCACGGCGTCCACCTCGCCGGGGGTGAGCTGGCGCAGCAGCGTGTCGAAGAACACGACGCGCTTGGCGGCGCCGAAGCCGGTGAAGTAGGCGTTGGCGTGGGCGCTGCGTTTGCTGCCGTCCATCACGTAGAGGCCCTTGGCCGAGAAACCGCAGCGCGCCATGAGGGCCTGCACGCGGGTCTTGAGGGTGTCGTCGGTGAGGGGCTCGAACTTGTTGAACAGCGGGGCAATGACGGTGGGGTAGAGCACCAGGGCCAGCAGGTTGAAGACCATCCAGGCGCCCCAGGCCCAGAGCCACCAGGTGGGGCCGGCAGCCTGCATGAGCCACAGCACCAGGGCGGCAATGGGCAGGCCCACAACGGCGCCCACCAGCGTGCCTTTGATGAGGTCACTGACCCAGAGGCCCGGCGTCATTTTGTTGAAGCCAAAGCGCTCTTCGAGGCGGAAGGTGGTGTACCAGGCCAGCGGCAGCGACACCAGGCCGCCGATCAGCGCGAAGCTGCCCAGCAGCGCCAGCTCTTGCAACAGGCCGCCGCCCATCCAGGCCAGCAGGGCCTGGTTGAGCAGGTCCAGGCCGCCCAGCAGGGTCCAGCCCAGCAGCACGGCCGACTCGAAGGCCATCTCCAGCAGGCCGAAGCGGGTCTTGGCGATGGTGTAGTCGGCTGCCTTGGCGTGGGCTTCGGGCGAGATGGTCTGGGCGAAGGCCGCGGGCACCTGGTGGCGGTGGCGGGCCACGTGGCGGATCTGGCGGCTGGCCAGCACGGTGCGCGTGAGCAGACCGGCGGCCAGCAGCAAGCAGAAAAAGGCGGTGAAGGTGAGGGCGGCGGCGTCCATGGGGCGCGAGTCTAGCGAAGCCGCTGGCGCCCGCGCGAAAAAGGGCCATGGCCGCGATCGGCGAAAATCGCCCGATGTCCACCGATACCCCCACCCTGACCAAGAGCGACCAGAACCTGGTCTGGCTCGACTGTGAAATGAGCGGGCTTGACCCCGAGAAAGAGCGACTGCTGGAGATTGCGGTGGTCATCACCGGCCCGCAACTCACCCCCCGGGTGGAAGGCCCGGTGATCGTGATCCACCAGAGCGATGCGGTGCTCAACGCCATGGACGCCTGGAACAAGGGCACGCATGGCAAGAGCGGCCTGATCGACAAGGTCAAGGCCAGCACCGTGACGGAAGCCGAGGCCGAGGCCGAGCTGCTGGCCTTCATCTCGCGCTATGTGCCGCGCAACAGCACGCCCATGTGCGGCAACTCCATCGGGCAAGACCGCCGTTTCCTGGTGAAGTACATGCCCAAGCTGGAGTCGTATTTCCACTACCGCAACCTGGACGTGAGCACCCTGAAGGAACTGGCCAAGCGCTGGAAGCCCGAGGTGTACGAGTCGTTCAAGAAGCACCAGAAGCACACCGCGCTGGCCGATGTGCACGAGTCCATCGACGAGCTGGAGCACTACCGCACCCATTTCCTGCGCTGAGCTGCGCAGCAGGGCCTTCGCTGGCCCCTGAGCGCCGGGCCCGGGCGGGCCTGTGTTGCTGAAATGTCAAAATCGTGACCTTCACGAGAATTTCATATGCCCAAGCGAAATCGATTCATCGCGCGCCACCTGGAAGTTTTGCAACTCGGTGGCGCTTTGCTTTTCCTGCTGCTCACCGGTCTGTACGCCTCGCTCACCGGCGCAGCCGATGCCTCTCTCAGCACCTCGGCGGTGTGGCTGCTCATCGTCGCGGCGGCGGTGGGTGCCTACATGGCCATGAACATCGGCGCCAACGACGTGGCCAACAACATGGGCCCGGCCGTGGGTTCCGGCGCCATGACCATGGGCTGGGCCATTGTGGTGGCGGCGGTATTTGAAGCCACGGGCGCCATCGTGGCCGGTGGCGACGTGGTGGGCACCATCAAGGGCGGCATCATTGACCCGGCGGCCATCAGCGATGCGTCGATGTTCGCCGCCGTGATGTTCGCCGCGCTGCTGGCCGGGGCCCTGTGGCTGAACCTGGCCACCGCGCTGGGCGCGCCGGTGTCCACCACGCACTCGATCATCGGGGCCGTGATGGGCGCGGGCATCGCGGCCGGCGGCTGGGGCCTGGTGAACTGGGGCACCATCGGCTCCATCGTCATCAGTTGGGTGATTTCGCCCGTGTCGGGCGGCATCATCGCGGCGCTGTTCCTCTACATCATCAAGCGCAGCGTCACCTACAAGTCGGACAAGACCGAAGCCGCCGCGCGGGTGGTGCCCATCATGATCGCGCTGATGGTGTGGTCGTACGGCACCTACATGCTGCTCAAGGGCATGGGCCAACTGGTGAAGGTGGGTTTTGTGCCCGCGCTCATCGGCGGCGGCGTGCTGGCCCTGGTGGTGTGGGCGCTGATTCGCGGGCCGATTGCCCGCCGCGCCATGGCGCAAGACAACAGCAAAGACGGTGTGAACCGGCTCTTCACCTGGCCGCTGGTGTGCTCGGCGGCGTTGCTGAGCTTTGCCCACGGCGCCAACGACGTGGCCAACGCCATTGGCCCGCTGGCCGCCATTTACGAGGCGGTGAAGGCCGGCGCCATCGCCACCAAGGCGGGCACGCCGATGTGGATCATGGTGCTGGGTGCGCTGGGCCTGTCGGTGGGCCTGGCCCTGTACGGCGCCAAGCTGATTCGCACCGTGGGCAAGGAGATCACCGAGCTGGACAACATCCGCGCGTACTCCATCGCCATGGCCGCCACGCTCACCGTGATCGTGGCCTCGCAGATGGGCATGCCGGTGTCCACCACCCACATCTCGATTGGCGCGGTGTTTGGCGTGGGCTTCCTGCGCGAATTGCTCAAGGTGAACTACGCCAAGATGGAGGCCGCCGTGCGCGCCGGTCACCAGGGCGCTGACCGCGACGAGGTGGAAAGCTACCTGCAGCGTTTCGAGGCCGCCGAGGTGCACGAGAAGAAGCGCATGCTGGCCGAAATGAAGCAGCGCGCCAAGGCGCAGGCGCTGGCCGATGGCACCGTCTTTGCCAAGAAGGAGCGCAAGGCCTTCAAGAAGGCCTACAAGCAGGAGATCGTGAAGCGCTCGGCGGTGATGCGCATCGTGGCGGCGTGGATCGTCACCGTGCCGGCCACCGCCTTGCTGGCCGCGCTGCTGTTCTACGTGGTGCGCGCTGTCATGAACTGAGGGCCGTTTCGGCGCCCGATACCCTAAGGTGTTGGGGTTTTCCCGAAAGTGTGCGACAATCACGGGCTTCGCTGGAAACGGCGAAGCCCTTTGTGCATTGGCCTCACTCACTGGCCCCCGAATCCGAGCCCTTTCAGGCGCTCGACCGGGGCCCCCCGCTCCCGGCGTCACCCGATCGACGCCACTTTCGCGGACCGTTTGTGGTTGATGTTGTGTAACCACGAACGGATCTGGCGACGCGGGCCTCATGGCCTTCCCGCTGGCTTCGGTCATTGCGCCTTGCCGCTTTTTTCAGGCAGGCGCGGGAACGAACATGAGCGACTCTTTTGAAGACCGCGGCGAACTCTCGCCCGAAATCCTGACCCCCGATACCAACGCCGGCGCTGAACTCAGCACCGAAGCCGTGGCCGAGACCGCCGCCGAGACCGGCCCGGTGGACGCCAGCGCCTTTGCCGCGCTGGGCCTGGCCTCCGAACTGGTGGCCGCCGTGGCCGACCTGGGCTACACCCAGCCCACCGCCGTGCAGGCGCGCGTGCTGCCCCTGGCCATGCCGGAGAACGCCGAGCAGCGCTACGCCGACCTGATGGTCTCCAGCCAGACCGGCAGCGGCAAGACCGCCGCCTTCCTGCTGCCCGTGCTGCACACGCTGATCCGCCAGCAAGCCGAGCGCGCGGCCGCCGAGCGCGCCGAACGCGAGCGCCTGGCCGCCGAGGCCCTGGCCCGTGGCGAATCGCCGGCCAAGGCGCCCAAGCGCAAAGACCCGACCAACCCGCGCCACTTCAAGGCCGCCACCCCCGGCGCCCTGGTGCTGTGCCCCACGCGCGAGCTGGCCCAGCAGGTGGCGCACGACGCCATCGAGCTGGTTCGCCACTGCCGCGGCCTGCGCATCGCCAACGTGGTGGGCGGCATGCCTTACCAGGTGCAGATCGCGCGCCTGCAGAACGCCGACCTGGTGGTGGCCACCCCGGGCCGCCTGCTGGACCTGCAGCGCTCGCAGCAGCTCAAGCTCGACCAGGTGCAGTTCCTGGTGGTGGACGAGGCCGACCGCATGCTCGACCTGGGCTTCTCCGACGACCTGGCCGAGATCAACGAGCTCACCCGCAACCGCCGCCAGACCATGATGTTCAGTGCCACTTTCGCACCGCGCATCCAGCAACTGGCCATGCGCGTGATGCACGAGAACGGCCTGCACGTGCAGAAGGTGCAGATCGACTCGCCGCAAGAGAAGCACGCCAACATCAAGCAGGTGCTGTTCTGGGCCGACCACGCCGAGCACAAGCGCGCCATGCTGGACCACTGGCTGCGCGACGCCAGCATCAACCAGGCCGTGGTGTTCGCCAGCACCCAGGTCGAGTGCGATGGCCTGGCCAATGACCTGCAGCAAGCCGGCTTCTCGGCCGTGGCGCTGCACGGCGCCCTGAGCCAGGGCCTGCGCAACCGCCGCCTGATGGCGCTGCGCAACGGCCAGGTGCAGATTCTGGTGGCCACCGACGTGGCCGCGCGCGGCATTGACGTGCCCACCATCACCCACGTCTTCAACTTCGGCCTGCCGATGAAGGCCGAGGACTACACCCACCGCATTGGCCGCACCGGCCGCGCCGGCCGCGAAGGCCTGGCCGTGACCTTTGCCGAGTTCCGCGACCGCCGTCGCATTGCCGACATCGAGGCCTACACCCAGCAGCGCTTCAAGGCCGAAGTGGTGCCGGGCCTGGAGCCGCGCATGCGCCCGCCCCAGTCGGACAGCTTCGGTGGCCGTGGCCGTGGTGGCGATCGCCGCCCGGCCGGTCGCTCGGGTGACCGTTTCGGTGGTGACCGCTTCGGCGCCGAGCGCCGTGGCCCGCGCGTGGAAAACCGCGACAGCGCACCGCGCTTTGAAGGCCGTGGCCGCCCCGAAGGCGCCCGCTTTGAAGAGCGCCGTTTCGACGACCAACGCGCCGCCCCGCGCCAGGACGCCCGTTTTGACCCGCGCTTCGAGTCGCGTGGCGATGCCCGCCCGGCACCGCGCGCCGACCGTGGTTTCGGCAATGACCGTGGCTTTGGTGGCCAGGGCCGCCCGCAAGGCGCCGCCGGCTTTGGCGGCCGCCCCGACAAGGGCGGTTTCGCTGACCGCCGCCAAGACCGTGGCTTTGGTGGCGATCGCCCCCAGGGCTTCGGTGAGCGTGGCCAGGACCGTGGTGGCTTTGCCGGCCGCCCGGCACCGCGCCGCCCGCGTTAAGCCAGGGCCTGGCGGGCACTGACCCGCCGCCGCACTCGGACAAGCCGGACCTCGTGTCCGGCTTTTTCGTGGGCTCTCCACAATGCCGCCCCATGCGGTACGGCGTGGTCTGGTTCAAGCGGGATTTGCGGGTGCAAGACCATGCCCCGCTGGCCGAGGCCGCCGCGCGCGGCCCGGTGCTGTGCCTCTACATCCTGGAGCCCGCGCTGTGGCGGCAGCCCGACGCGGCCGCTCAGCACCTGGGCTTTGTGCGCGAGAGCCTGCGCGAGTTGCACGCCGACCTGCGCCGCCGGGGCCTGCGCCTGCGGCTGGCGGTGGGCGACGCGCAAGAGGTGCTGGCTCGCTTGCACGCCCAAGCCCCGTTCGAGGCCTTGTATTCCCACCAGGAAACCGGCAACGGCGCCAGCTTTGAGCGCGACCGCCGCGTGGCGCGCTGGTGCCGCGAGCAGGGCGTGGCCTGGCACGAGCCCCGGCCCTGGGGCGTGGTGCGCGGCCTGCGTGAGCGCCGGCAGTGGGTGCGCCAGTGGGAAGCGCACATGGCCGCCCCGCAGGCGGGCTTGCCCCTTCGCTTGGAAGACGCCGCCGTGCCCTGGGCGCACGACCCTTGGCCCGAGCCGGTCAGCCTGGGCCTCGCCGAGGCCGAACCCCCGTTGCGCCAGCGCGGGGGGCGCACCCAGGCCGAGGCGGTGCTGCACGGCTTTCTGCAAGACCGCAGTGCCGGCTACCGGGGCGGCATTTCATCGCCCCTGAGCGCGCCCGATGCCTGCTCGCGCTTGTCGCCGCACCTGGCCTGGGGCACGCTGAGCCTGCGCGAGGTGGTGCAGGCCACGCGCGAGCGCATGGCCGACCCCGCCCTGGCAGGGACGCGACAGCACGCCGGCCTGGCCGCCTTTCTCAGCCGCCTGCACTGGCACTGCCACTTCATCCAGAAGCTCGAAACCGAGCCCGACATTGAGTTCCGCCCCATGCACCCGGGCTACGAGGGCCTGCGTGAGGCCGAGTGGGACGAGGCCCGCTGGCAGGCCCTGGTGAACGGGCGCACCGGCTGGCCGCTGGTGGACGCCTGCGTGGCCATGCTGCGCGAGACGGGCTGGCTGAACTTTCGCATGCGGGCCATGCTGGTGTCGGTGGCGGCCTACCCGCTGTGGCTGCACTGGCGCCCGGTGGGCCTGTGGCTGGCGCGGCAGTTTCTGGACTACGAGCCCGGCATTCACTGGAGCCAGGTGCAGATGCAGTCGGGCACCACGGGCATCAACACCACGCGGGTTTACAACCCCATCAAGCAGGCGCGCGACCAAGACCCCGAGGGCCGTTTCGTGCGCCAGTGGCTGCCGGCCTTGCGCCGCGTGCCGCAGGCCTGGATTTTTGAGCCCTGGCGCATGCCGCCCGAGGTGGCGCAGCGCGCCGGCCTGCGCCTGGGCGAAGACATTCCGCTGCCGGTGGTGGACCTGGCGCCCGCGCTGCGCGAGGCCAAGCGCCGTGTGCACGAGCTGCGCGCCCGGCCCGAGGTGCAGGCCGAGCAGGACACCATCGTGCGCCGCCACGGCTCGCGGCACCGCCCGGCCGAGCAACTGGCCGGGCCGCGCCAGCAGCGCCGCGCCGCGCAGGCGCGGCAGCAGGCCGACGCCCAGGGCGCGTTTGATTTTTAGGCGCTCAGCGCGGCATGCCCGCGGCCAGCCAGGCGCGCCAGCCGCCAAAGGCGGTGATGTCGGTGGCGCCTTGCGTGCCGATGGCCTCGCTGATGAAGCCGGGCACCTCGCTGCCGTCGGCCAGGCGCACCTTGCCAATGCCCAGCGGCGCGGGAATGCCGGCCACGAAGCTGCCGAAGTGCTGGGCCGGCAGTTCCCAGATTTCCATGGCGATGGCCGCGCCGCCCCCGGCCACTTTCACCATGCCCGGGCGCATGGGCGGGCCACCGGCCAGGGCGTAGAAGCGGTACTCGGGTGCTGAGGAAAGCTGGGCGACCAGGCGCGCGCCGCGCGAGGTGAGCTGGTGGTTCAGGGGCAGGCCGTCCAGGTGGGCGCCGCACACGGCCACGCGGAGGGTGCCGCTGTCGGCCGGGCTGGGCGCCGGGCAGGGCGGGGTGTCGGCCAGGCGGGCGGCGGTGGCGCCCAGCGGGGTGTCGCCCAGGGTGCGGTGCAGGCGGTCGGCCAGGGCCAGCAGGTGCAGGTCGTGGAAGGCGGGGGC
>Ga0255140_1000520_pt1 | contig 13447 bp, 13 predicted proteins | sample Law_Colum_RepC_8_FD_188547 | JGI IMG/M metagenome (GOLD analysis project Ga0255140, IMG submission 188547) | Freshwater microbial communities from St. Lawrence River, New York, United States - Law_Colum_RepC_8d | ecosystem: Environmental > Aquatic > Freshwater > River | place: USA: New York...
AGGCAGGGGCATGGGAGGAGCGTGTTCAGCGCGGGTCTGAAAAACAAAAAGCCGCCGGTGTGACCGGGCGGCTTTCAGGGCGGCGGGGCGATTGGCTGGAAGAGAGGACGGTTGGCTGTCCTGGCGTCATGAATTCATTATGCATGAGCCCCGTGGCGCTTCCAGCGCGACGCTGTCGTCTGCTGGAGACAGGCGTCAGGCGGCCTTCTTGAGGGCCTTGACGGCCTTGAGCACCTCTTCCACATGGCCAGGCACTTTCAGGCCGCGCCACTCTTGCTTGAGCACACCATCGGCACCGATCAGGAAGGTGCTGCGCTCAATGCCCTTGACCTTCTTGCCGTACATGATCTTGTTCTTCACCACACCGAACATGTGGCACATTTTTTCTTCGGTGTCGGCGATCAGCTCGAAGGGCAGTTCCAGCTTGGCCTTGAACTCGTCGTGCGATTTCATGTTGTCGCGCGACACGCCGAACACCTGCGCGCCCGCCTTGACGAAGTCTTTGTACTTGTCGCGGAACTGCATGGCTTCGGTGGTACAGCCAGGGGTGTTGTCCTTGGGGTAGAAGTACAGTACGACCGTCTGACCCAGGTGGCTCTGGTGAGTGACTTTCACGCCCCCCGTGGCCATAGATTCGAATTCGGGAATGGGTTTGTTGACAACGACGGCCATGCTGCGGAGACCCCTGAGTAAGTGGATGGTGAGGCGTTGGCATTCCCCTGGCGGCGCCAAGAGCGATGCCGGGGCACCGCTCCCGCTTAGCGGGGAACAACCCCGCATTTTAACCCGAATGGATGCCCGGCCGTCCGAACCCCCGCTGTCCTAGGCCTCCAGGATGAGGGCGGCGGCGACACGTCTGCCTTCGCCCGCCAGGATGTTGAAGGTGCGGCAGGCCGCTCCGGTGTCCATGGTCTCCACGCCGATGCCGCGTTCCAGCAGTGCGCGCAACACGCTGGGAGAGGGGAAGCGCAGCAGGCGCCCGCTGCCGAAGATCAGCAGCTCGGGGTTCGAATCGGCAAGGCCGGCGAAGTGCTCGGCTGTCAGGGCCGCGAACGTGCGGCAATCCCAAGGCTGCAGCGTCCCGTTTGCACCGATCAGCAGGCTGGTGGTGTGGCGCTCGCCGTTGACCGCGATCCAGCCAGGACCGTAGCCGGTGATGGCCACTCGATCGGGTTTGTCTGCGTGCAGTTTCATGGGGTGGCGGGGGCAGGCCGGGCGGCGGATTGTGGTCAAATGGCGGGTTTCCCCTCGGGGGATTGCCGACTATACCGCCCGAGTTCCGCACCCTTTGGGAGCCGCCTTGAAGACCATTCGCAAATCCGCCAAGCTGGCCAACGTCTGTTATGACATCCGCGGTCCCATCATGGACGCGGCGCGGCAGATGGAAGAAGAAGGCCACAAGATCATCAAGCTGAACATCGGCAACCTGGCGGTGTTCGGCTTCGATGCCCCCGAAGAGATCCAGAAAGACATGATCCGCAACCTGCCCACCTCGGCGGGTTACTCGGACAGCAAGGGCATCTTCGCGGCGCGCAAGGCGGTGATGCACGAGACCCAGAAGCAGGGTGTCAAGGGCGTGACGCTGGACGACATCTACCTGGGCAACGGCGCCAGCGAGCTGATCGTGATGGCCACCAACGCCTTGCTGGACAACGGCGACGAGATGCTGTTGCCCGCCCCTGATTACCCGCTGTGGACGGCCGCCGTGAGCCTGTCGGGTGGCACGCCTGTGCATTACATGTGCGACGAGGACAACGGCTGGATGCCCAACCTCGAGGACATTCGCCGCAAGATCACGCCGGCCACCAAGGGCATCGTGGTCATCAACCCCAACAACCCCACCGGTGCGCTGTACTCGGACGAGCTGCTGTTGCAAATCGTGCAACTGGCGCGCGAGCACAACCTGGTCATCTTCGCCGACGAGGTCTACGACAAGGTGCTGTACGACGGCGTGAAGCACACCGCGCTGGCCAGCCTGTCGGAAGACGTGCTGACGCTCACCTTCAACTCGCTGTCCAAGAGCTACCGCTCGTGCGGTTACCGCGCGGGCTGGCTGGTGGTGTCGGGCGACAAGAAGCCGGCGCGCGATTTCATTGAGGGCCTGAACATGCTCTCGAACATGCGCCTGTGCGCCAACGTGCCGGGGCAGTACGCCATTCAGACGGCACTGGGTGGCTACCAGAGCATCAATGACCTGGTGAACGAGGGTGGTCGATTGCGCAAGCAGCGCGACCTCGCACACCAACTCATCACCGCCATTCCTGGCGTGACCTGTGTCAAGCCTTCGGCTGCGCTGTACATGTTCCCCAGGCTGGACCCGAAGCTGTACCCCATCGAGGACGACCAGCAGTTCTTCCTGGAGTTGCTGCAAGAGACCCGCGTGATGCTGGTGCAGGGCTCGGGCTTCAACTACCCCGACAACCAGCACTTCCGCATCGTGTTCCTGCCCCACGAAGACGACCTGCGCGAGGCCATCGGCCGCGTGGCGCGCTTCCTGGAAAACTGGCGAAAACGCCACGGTACCTGATTCCTTTCTTTTGATTTGACGACCGACATGAAACCGATCCAAGTAGGCCTTTTGGGCATTGGCACCGTGGGCAGTGGCACGTTCAACGTGCTCAAGCGCAACCAGGAAGAGATTCGCCGCCGCGCTGGCCGTGGCATTGAAATCACCATGGTGGCCGACCTGGACGTGGCGCGTGCCCAGACCATCGTGGGCCCGGACGTGAAGGTCGTGAACGACGCGCGCGCCGTCATCGCCAACCCCGACATCGACATCGTGGTCGAGCTCATCGGCGGCTATGGCATTGCCAAGGCGCTGGTGCTGGAGGCCATCGCGGCCGGCAAGCACGTGGTCACCGCCAACAAGGCGCTGCTGGCCGTGCACGGCACCGAAATCTTTGCCGCTGCGGCCGCCAAGGGCGTGATGGTGGCGTTTGAGGCCGCGGTGGCCGGTGGCATTCCCATCATCAAGGCGCTGCGCGAAGGCCTCACGGCCAACCGCATTCAGTGGATCGCCGGCATCATCAACGGCACGACGAACTTCATCCTGTCCGAGATGCGCGACAAGAGCCTGGACTTCGACGTGGTGCTCAAAGAGGCCCAGCGCCTGGGTTACGCCGAGGCCGACCCGACTTTCGACATCGAAGGCGTGGACGCGGCCCACAAGGCCACCATCATGAGCGCCATCGCCTTTGGCATTCCGGTGCAGTTTGACAAGGCCTATGTCGAGGGCATCACGAAGCTCGGCGCCACCGACATCCGCTACGCCGAGCAGCTGGGCTACCGCATCAAGCTGCTGGGCATCACCAAGCGCACCGACAAGGGCGTGGAACTGCGCGTGCACCCCAGCCTGGTGCCGAGCAAGCGCCTGATCGCCAACGTGGAAGGCGCGATGAACGCCGTGGTCGTGCAGAGCGACGCTGTGGGCGCCACGCTGTATTACGGCAAGGGCGCGGGCAGCGAGCCCACCGCCAGCGCCGTGATCGCCGACCTGGTGGACATCACCCGTCTGCACACCGCCGACCCGCTGCACCGCGTGCCCTACCTGGCCTTCCAGCCCGACGCGCTGAGCGACCTGCCGGTGCTGCCCATGAGCGAGGTGGTCACCAGCTACTACCTGCGCCTGCGCGTGGCCGACCAGACCGGCGTGCTGGCGCGGGTCACCTCGCTGCTGGCCGAGGCTGGCATCAGCATCGACGCGGTGCTGCAGCGCGAAGCCGACGAAGTGGGCGGCGAAGGCGCGACCTCCACCGACCTCATCATCCTCACGCACGACACGCGCGAAGGCACCATGAACGACGCCCTGGCGAAGCTGCAGCAGCTGCCCACCGTGCTGGCGCCCATCGTGCGCATCCGCAAGGAAGAGTTGAACTGATGCGTTACCTCTCCACCCGCGGTCACGCCGACCGCAAGCGTTTCTGCGAGATCCTGCTCGAGGGCCTGGCCCCAGACGGCGGCCTGTACCTGCCCGAGGCCTATCCCCAGGTGGACGCCGCTGGCCTGCAGCGCCTGCGCCAGGCCTTCAATGGTGGCGCGCCGGGTGGCTACGCCGCCCTGGCCTTCGAGATCTTGTCGCTCTACATCGACGACATCCCGGCTGCCGACCTGCGCGCGCTGTGCGAGAAGACCTACACCGAGGCCGTGTTCGGCACCGCCGCCATCGTGCCCCTCAAGCCCCTGGAGCCGGGCCTGAGCCTGGAAGCCCTGTCCAACGGGCCGACGCTGGCCTTCAAGGACATGGCCATGCAGTTGCTGGGCAACCTGTTCGAGTACGAACTGGCCCGCCGGGGTGAAGAGCTCAACATCCTGGGCGCGACCAGTGGCGACACCGGCAGCGCGGCCGAGTACGCCATGCGCGGCAAGAAGGGCGTGCGCGTGTTCATGCTCAGCCCGCACGGCCGCATGAGCCCCTTCCAGCAGGCGCAGATGTTCAGCTTGCAAGACCCGAACATCCACAACATCGCCATCGAGGGCGTGTTCGATGACTGCCAGGACATCGTCAAGGCGGTCAGCAATGACCTCGACTTCAAGCGCCGCTACCAGATTGGCACGGTGAACTCGATCAACTGGGCCCGCCTGCTGGCCCAGGTGGTGTACTACTTCGCCGGCTACTTCCAGGCCACCAGCGACAACGCCCAGCGCGTGTCGTTCACCGTGCCCAGCGGCAACTTCGGCAATGTGTGCGCTGGCCACGTGGCCCGCCAGATGGGCCTGCCGATCGCCACGCTGGTGGTGGCCACCAACGAAAACGACGTGCTCGACGAGTTCTTCCGCACCGGCGCATACCGTGTGCGCGGCAGCGCCGACACGCACGAGACGTCCAGCCCGTCGATGGACATCTCCAAGGCCAGCAACTTCGAGCGCTTCGTGTTTGACCTGCTGGGCCGTGACGCCGCGCGCTGCAAGGCGCTGTTCGGCGACGCGCTCTCTCGCGAGGGCCGTTTTGACCTGGGGACTGACCCGGTGTTCGCTGATGCGGCTGTTCGCTACGGTTTCCGCAGCGGCAAGAGCACGCACGCCAACCGCTTGCAGACCATCAAGGACACCTTCGAGCGCTTTGGCGTGATGATCGACACCCACACGGCCGACGGCGTGAAGGTGGCGCGCGAGCACTTGCAAGCCGGTGTGCCGATGGTGGTGCTGGAAACGGCCTTGCCGATCAAGTTCGCCGCCACCATCGTCGAGGCGCTGGGCCGTGAGCCCGAGCGCCCGGCCAAGTTCGAGGGCATCGAGGCGCTGCCCAAGCGGGTGCAGGTGATGCCGGCCGACACCGCGCGGGTGCAGGCCTACATTGCCGAGCACTGCCCTCGCGCATGAGGGTCGTGGGGTTTGCCGGGTTCTCCGGGTCCGGCAAGACCACGCTGGTCGAACAGCTCATTCCCGCGCTGCGTTTTCGCGGCTTCCGGGTGGCGGTCATCAAGCACGCGCACCACACCTTTGACATCGATCGCCCTGGCAAAGACACCTGGCGCCACCGCGAGGCCGGCGCGGTGGAGATCGTGGCCGCCTCGCCCAAGCGGCTGGTGTTCATGCGCGAGTTCGAGCAAGACGCGGTGCACGACGTGCACCAGCTCATTGCCCGCCTGAGCGCCGCGCCCGACTGGGTGCTGGTGGAGGGCTTCAAACAGAGCAGCCTGCCCAAGATCGAGGTGTGGCGAGAGGCCAGCGGCCAGCCGGTGATCTACCCCGCGCAGGCCCAGGTGCTGGCCATCGCCACCGACAGCCCCGAGGCCCTGCCCGAACCACCCGCACGCCCCGTGCTGGATTTGAACGCGGCCGATGACGTGGCCGCCTGGTTGGTCGACAATGCCAGCCGATTCGAATACTTCCCACCCGTTTGAGGTTTTGCCCCCATGAACGCTCCGCGACGCGCCCCCCTGATGCCGATGGAGGAGGCGCTGGCCCTGTTGCTGGCGCGTGTGCAGCCGCTCGCGGCCACCGAGAGCGTGGCCACCTTTGACGCCGACCGCCGCGTGCTGGCCACCGACCTGGTGTCTGCCCTGCACGTGCCGCCGAACGACAACTCGTCCATGGACGGCTATGCCGTGTGCACGGCCGACATCACCGCCCCCGGTGTGGTGCTGCCGGTGAGCCAGCGCATTCCCGCCGGCCATTTCGGCCACGCCCTGCAGCCCGGTACCTGTGCCCGCATCTTCACCGGCGCCCCCGTGCCGGAAGGGGCCGATGCCATCGTCATGCAGGAAGACACCCGCGAGGTGGGCGGCAACCTGCACGCGGTGCACGTGGACGTGGTGCCTGCGCCGGGCCAGTGGATTCGCCGCGCCGGCGAAGACGTGACCCGTGGCGCCGTGGTGCTGCCGCGCGGCCAGCGCCTGAACCCCGCCGCACTGGGCATGGCCGCCAGCCTGGGCCTGGCCCGGCTGGACGTGGTGGCCCGCCCGCGCGTGGCGCTGTTCTCCACCGGCGACGAGTTGGTGATGCCCGGTGACGTGCCGCCGCAGGACATGAAGCCCGGCGCCATCTACAACTCCAACCGTTTTTTCCTGCGCGTGCTGCTGCAGCGCCTGGGCTGTGAGGTGAGCGACCTCGGCATCGTGCCCGACCGACGCGACCTGACCCTGGCCGCCCTGCGCACCGCCGCCGACCACCACGACCTCATCCTCACCAGCGGTGGCGTGTCGGTGGGCGAGGAAGACCACATCAAACCCGCCGTGCAACAGCTCGGCAGCCTTGACCTCTGGCAGATCGCCATGAAGCCGGGCAAGCCCTTTGCCTATGGCCAGGTGCGGCGCGACGCGGGTGCCGGGGTCGACGTGGCCACGCCTTGCCACTTCATCGGCCTGCCGGGCAACCCGGTGTCGAGCTTCGTGACCTTTTTGCTGCTGGTGCGGCCTTTCCTGCTGGCCCTGCAGGGCGTGAGCGATGCGCGCCTGCTGGGCCTGCCGCAGCCGGTGCAGTTGCCGGCGCACTTCGACCTGCCGCGTGCCGACAAGCGCCGCGAGTTCCTGCGGGTGCGCCGCAACGCGGCCGGCGGGCTGGACCTGTTCCCCAACCAAAGTTCGGGCGTGCTCACCTCGGCCGTGTGGGGCGATGGCCTGGTGGACAACCCGGCTGGCACCACCATCGCCCACGGCGATGCCGTTTCTTACCTTTCACTGGCTGAGTTGCTGGCATGAAGATCCAACTGCGTTACTTCGCGTCCATTCGTGAGGCCCTGGGCCATGGGGCTGAAACCATCGACACCCAGGCCGCGTCGCTGGCCGCCTTGCGCGATGAACTGATCGCCCGTGGCGGCGCTTACGCCGATGCCCTGGCCCGTGGGCGCGCCGTGCGCGTGGCCCTGAACCAGACCATGGCCGACGAGGGCGCGGCCCTGGCCGATGGCGCCGAGGTGGGCTTTTTCCCGCCCGTGACCGGGGGCTGACATGGCCGAGCGGGTGAGCATCCAAACGCAGGACTTCGACCTGTCGGCCGAGGTGGCGGCGCTTCGCGGCCAAGACCGTGGCGTGGGCGCGGTGTGCAGCTTCATTGGCACGGTGCGCGACCGCAACGAGGGCCAGTCGGTCAGCACCATGGAGCTGGAGCACTACCCGGGCATGACCGAAAAGGCCATCGAGGCCATGATCGACGAGGCGTTTGGCCGCTTCGACATCCTGGGCGCACGGGTCATTCACCGCGTGGGCCTGCTGCAGCCCACCGACCAGATCGTGCTGGTGGCCGTGAGCTCGGCGCACCGGGGCGAGAGCTTCCAGGCCTGTGAGTTCCTGATGGACTACCTCAAGACCCAGGCCCCGTTCTGGAAGAAGGAGCAAACGCCCGAAGGCGCCCGCTGGGTGGACGCCCGTGTGAGCGACGACAAGGCCTTGGCCCGCTGGGGCATTGACGCCCGCAATGCCTGAGGGCGTGCCGCTGGCCGACGACGAGGTGGCGGCCATTGAGTGCGCCACCTTGCAGGCGGTGTCGCCCGAGCGGGTGGAAGCCCTGCCGGGCTGGCTGCTGCCCTTTGACCACGGCACGGTGGGGCGCGCCAAGAGCGCGGTGCCCCTGAGCCACGCGGCGCCTGACTTGGCCGCCATTGACGAGATCCTCAACCGCTACCGCGCCGCCGGCCTGCCGCCTGTGCTGCGCCTGCCGGTGCTGCCCAGCTTTCAGGCTTTCACCACCGAATTGCAGCGCCGGGGCGCCCGGTGCGATGCGCCGATGCTCACCCAGGTGGGCTCGGTGGCTGCGCTCCTGGCCTTGCCGGGCGAGGCCGGCGAGGTGGCCGATGCGCCATCAGGCGCCTGGATGGCCATGTACCTGGGCCCGGGGCTTGACCCGGTGGACGGCCGCCACCGCGCCCGTGCCCTGGCCAGCGCGGCCGGCACGGCCTTTGTGGGGGTGGAAGAGGCCGGTGCCATGCGGGCCTGCGGCGCCGCCTCGCTCACGCGCGGCTGGCTGGGCGTGCACGGCATGCGCACCGAACTGGCCTGGCGTGGGCATGGCCTGGCGGGTCGCGTGCTGAAGGCCATGGGGTTGGCGGCACGTCGCCAAGGTATCGCCAGGGTGTTCCTGCAGGTGGACGCCGCCAACGCACCAGCCTTGGCGCTGTACCGCCGTGCCGGCCTGCAAACCGCCTGGGCCTACGCCTACTGGCGCTTCTGATCTGCGTCAAGGCCGCGCCGGGTTGGCGGCGGCATGCTGGGTGGGGTGTCTTGAAAAAGCCCGCCGCCGGCTCCATGTGCCGGGCAATCCCAATCTTTCGGAGCGCCGTTCCATGCGACTCGACAAACTCACCACCAAGTTTCAGGAAGCCCTCGGCGAGGCCCAATCCCTCGCGCTGGGCAATGACCACGCCTACATCGAACCCATTCACCTGCTGACGGCCATGTTGCGCCAGACCGATGGCCCGCAGTCGCTGCTGCAGCGCGCGGGCGTCAACGTGAAGGGCCTGACGCAGGCGGCCGAGGCGGCCGTGAAACGCCTGCCCCAGGTGCAAGGCCAGGAGCAGGTGCAGGTGGGGCCGGAGTTGGCCAAGCTGTTGCAGGCCACCGAAAAGGAATCGATCAAACGCGGTGACCAGTACATCGCCAGCGAATTGTTTTTGCTGGCCCTGACCGACGCCAAGGGCGAGATCGGCCGCCTCGCGAACGAGCATGGCCTCTCGCGCAAGAGCCTGGAGGCCGCCATCGACGCCGTTCGCGGCGGCCAGGGCGTGGACAGCCCCGAGGCCGAAGGCCAGCGCGAGGCGCTGAAGAAGTACACGCTGGACCTCACCGAGCGCGCCCGCGCCGGCAAGCTGGACCCGGTGATCGGCCGCGACGACGAGATTCGTCGTGCCATTCAGGTGCTGCAGCGCCGCAGCAAGAACAACCCGGTGCTCATCGGCGAGCCGGGCGTGGGCAAGACCGCCATCGTGGAGGGCCTGGCCCAGCGCATCGTGGCCGGCGAGGTGCCCGAGACCTTGAAGGGCAAGCGGGTGCTGGTGCTGGACATGGCCGGCCTGCTGGCCGGCGCCAAGTTCCGTGGCGAATTTGAGGAGCGGCTGAAGGCGGTGCTGAAAGAGGTGTCGCAGGACGAGGGCCGCATCATCCTGTTCATCGACGAGATCCACACCATGGTGGGCGCCGGCAAGGCCGAGGGCGCCATCGACGCGGGCAACATGCTCAAGCCGGCCCTGGCCCGCGGTGAGTTGCACTGCATCGGCGCCACCACCCTGGACGAGTACCGCAAGTACATCGAGAAAGACGCCGCGCTGGAGCGCCGCTTCCAGAAGGTGCTGGTGGACGAGCCCTCGGTGGAGGCCACCATCGCCATCCTGCGCGGCCTGCAAGAGCGCTACGAGAAGCACCACAACGTGGACATCACCGACCCGGCCATCGTGGCCGCGGCCGAGCTGAGCCACCGCTACATCACCGACCGCTTCCTGCCCGACAAGGCCATTGACCTGATCGACGAGGCCGCGGCCAAGATCAAGATCGAGCTGGATTCCAAGCCCGAGGTGATGGACAAGCTCGACCGCCGCATGATTCAGCTCAAGATCGAGCGCGAGGCGGTGAAGAAAGAGACCGACGAGGCCTCGCAGAAGCGCCTGGCGCTGATCGAGGAAGAGTTGGTGAAGCTGCAGCGCGAGTACAACGACCTCGACGAAATCTGGAAGGCCGAGAAGGCCACGGTGCAGACCTCGGGCACGGTGCGCGAGGAGATGGACAAGGTCAAGCTGGAGATCGAGGCGCTCAAGCGCAAGGGCGATTTCAACAAGGTGGCCGAGCTGCAATACGGGCGCCTGCCTGAGCTGGAGAAACAGCTCAAGGAAGCGCAGGCCAAGGAGGCCGCGGGCGACGGCGCCAGCCGCCACAAGCTGCTGCGCACCCAGGTGGGCGCGGAAGAAATCGCCGAGGTGGTGGCGCGCGCCACGGGCATTCCGGTGAGCAAGCTCATGCAGGGCGAGCGCGACAAGCTGCTGCGCATGGAAGACAAGCTGCACGAGCGCGTGGTGGGCCAGGACGAGGCCATCAGCGCGGTGGCCAACGCCATCCGCCGCTCGCGCTCGGGCCTGTCCGACCCGAACCGCCCCACCGGCTCTTTCCTGTTCCTGGGCCCCACCGGCGTGGGCAAGACCGAGCTGTGCAAGGCGCTGGCCGGCTTCCTGTTTGACAGCGAAGACCACCTGATCCGGGTGGACATGAGCGAGTTCATGGAGAAGCACTCGGTGAGCCGCTTGATCGGTGCGCCCCCGGGCTATGTGGGCTACGACGAGGGTGGCTACCTCACCGAGGCCGTGCGCCGCAAACCTTACAGCGTGATCCTGCTCGATGAGGTGGAGAAGGCCCACCCCGACGTGTTCAACGTGCTGCTGCAGGTGCTGGACGATGGCCGCCTGACCGATGGCCAGGGCCGCACCGTGGACTTCAAGAACACGGTCATTGTGATGACCAGCAACATCGGCTCGCACCTCATCCAGGCCATGGTGGGCGAGGGTTACGACGAGGTGAAAGAAGCTGTCTGGGGCGAGCTGAAGAACCACTTCCGTCCCGAGTTCCTCAACCGCATCGACGAGACGGTGGTGTTTCACGCGCTGGACGCCAAGCACATCGAGTCCATCGCGGGCATCCAGCTCAAGGCCTTGCAGGCCCGGTTGCACAAGATGGACCTGCGCCTGGAGGTGTCGCCAGCCGCACTTGGCGAACTGGCCAAGGTGGGCTTCGATCCGGTGTTCGGTGCGCGCCCGCTCAAGCGCGCCATTCAGCAGCGCATTGAGAACCCGCTCTCCAAGCTGCTGCTCGAAGGCCGCTACCCGCCCAAGTCGGTGATTCCGGTGGGCGTGGACCCGGTGCTCAACCCGGGCGTGTTCGAGTTTGGTGAGGCCCAGCCGCTGGCCTGACCTGACGGATGGAGGGGGACATGCGGGCGTGGCTCTACACGCCTGCCGGTCAGCGGCCTATCATGGCCAGATGACCCAGATACCCCCCACGCTACCCATGCGCGCGCTGTTCGATGCCCAGCGCGAGGCCAGCCGCCGTGAGGTGGAAGTGCCCCTGGCCACGCGGGCCGACCGCGTGGCCCGTGTGCGCGACCTGATCGAACAGCACGGCGATCGCCTGGCCGAGGCTGTGCAGGCCGATTTCGGCGTCCGTTCCCCAGAACTCACCGAGGTGGCCGACCTGTTCGTGCTGCGCGCCGGCCTGGGCCAGTTGCAGCGGCAACTGCCGCGCTGGATGCGCGCACGCCGCACGCCCACGCCCTGGTACCTCTGGCCCGCGCGCGCTCAAGTGATGCGCCAGCCCCTGGGCGTGGTGGGGGTCATCGCCCCCTGGAACTACCCGGTTCAGCTCGCGCTGGGGCCGGCGGCCACCGCCCTGGCCGCCGGCAACCGGGTCATGCTCAAGCCCAGTGAGATCACGCCCCACACCTCGGCCTTGCTGGCCGAGCTGGTGCACGGCGCGTTCGCGGCCGAGGAGTTCTGCGTGGTGCAGGGCGGCGTGGACATCGCCACCGAGTTCAGCGCGCTGCCGTTTGACCACCTGTTCTTCACCGGCTCTACCCACGTGGGGCGCCTGGTGGCGCAGGCGGCGGCCGCCAACCTCACCCCCACCACGCTGGAGCTGGGTGGCAAGTCGCCCTGCGTGATCGATGCCTCGGCCGACCTGGCCGACGCTGCCACCAAGATCGCCCACGGCAAGCTGCTCAACGCCGGGCAGACCTGCATCGCGCCCGACTACGTGCTGCTGCCGCGAGGGCGCGAGGCTGAGTTTGAGCGCGCCTATGCCCAGGCCGTGCAGCGGCTGTTTCCCACGCTGGTGGGCAACCCCGATTACGCGGCCATCGTGTCCGAGCGCTACCTGGCCCGACAGCAGGCCATGGTGGACGAGGCCCGTCAGGCCGGCGCGCGGGTGGTGGTGCTGGGCGATCTGCCACCCGAAGGCCAGCGCCAGATGCCGCCGATGCTGGTATTCGACTTGCCGCCGGCGACGCGCCTGATGCGCGATGAGATCTTCGGGCCGGTGCTGCCGGTGCTCACCTGCCACACGCCCGACGAGGCCGTGGCGCACATCAACGCCGGGCCTCGGCCGCTGGCCTTGTATTGGTTCGGGCGCGACACCACCGCCCGTGACCGTGTGCTCAAGCGCACCGTGAGCGGTGGCGTGAGCGTGAACGACACGTTGATGCACGTGGCCCACGAGAACCTGCCCTTCGGTGGCGTGGGCGAGAGTGGCTGGGGCGCTTACCACGGTGAAACCGGCTTCCTGCGGTTCTGCCACCAGAAGGCGGTGTTCACCCAATCCCGCCTGGGCCTGGGCCACCTGTTCTACCCGCCCTATGGTGATCGGTGGCGCCGCCTCATGGCCTGGCTCAGGCGCTGGGCCTGAGCGCGATGGCCACGGCCTTCAATTCGTGAAGCTGCTGTGGGGTTCCTCGTCAGGTGGTGAGCTGGGTGGCAGCACCACCTTCAGGTAGCCCTGGCCCGCCAGTTCGTAGGCCAGCACGCTGATGTCCTTGCCCAGCAGCACACACAGCTCGTGCACCGATCGGCGCCCGTTGGCCATCAGCAGCAGGGCGTGGGTGTCCCGGTCCACCGCGTCGGGGCGGGACAAGGCCTCCCAGGCCAGGGGTGTCTTGGCGTACAGCGTTCTTTTCATCATCTTGGGGCAGGCGCTTGCAAGTGCCATGCCGGGGCGTGGCCGTCGAGCTTGCCGAGCTGGCATGACAGTGCCGTGAAGAAGTCATGGCGGTGTCTGCCAGGCTCGCTATGCTCGCGCGCATCATGCAAAGCAAGCCAGCAATTGTCCCGCCAAGCGGGGGTGTGTTCGAGGTGTTTAGGGCCTTTCTTCGCCTGGGCCTCACCTCTTTTGGGGGGCCGGTGGCCCACCTGGCCTATTTCCGCCATGAGTTCGTGGTGAAACGCCGCTGGCTTGACGAAGCCAGTTACGCCGACCTGGTGGCCTTGTGTCAGTTTTTGCCCGGGCCCGCGAGCAGCCAGGTGGGCATGGCCCTTGGGTGGGGG
>Ga0255140_1000523_pt1 | contig 13433 bp, 14 predicted proteins | sample Law_Colum_RepC_8_FD_188547 | JGI IMG/M metagenome (GOLD analysis project Ga0255140, IMG submission 188547) | Freshwater microbial communities from St. Lawrence River, New York, United States - Law_Colum_RepC_8d | ecosystem: Environmental > Aquatic > Freshwater > River | place: USA: New York...
GCTAGATGCCCCGAACCAGCGTTTGAGTGTAAAAAAGTCCCTAACTATGCTAGTTCGAATGATAATTACCTTCCTCGCCCCATCATGTCGGATTTTAGCCAATTCGGTATGTAATATAACATAACATATAACCGTTTTGGTTTAACTAGTCCAATTATGTAAATAATATATTATTTGATATATGTTATCAAATAATAAATAGTATATCTTACTAGATTTTATCTAGATTTCTTACATTTTTCGTCCATTTGAAATGTCTCACACCGCTCTTCTTTCGGAACAATTTTAATAACACATTTCGCTTTTTTACCATATAATGGTTCAGTACATCCTTTCTCATTCTCCTTTTTATTTTTACGAGTCTTCTTAAATGTAAATAACTTTGGTTTTTCTTCAGTACATCTTGCTCTAAAATGTTCGTATCTTTCTCTCACATCACAATAACTCAGACCAGATTTTTTGCCTAAATTCTTATTAATCCTTTCGTGTAATTTGTATACATAACGCGAGAAACTATCGCGACTTTTCATATATTCCATGGTTAACGGAAAAGCCTTGTAATTCTTTTTCAAATTCTGTCTACAATATTTACACGGTAGAATATTTACTAAGTTTAGCATATAATTTCTGTATTGTGTTTTTTGTTCGTGTGTCGGATTCACTGGATAGTTGAAACTCATTGTATGTAAAAAATGCCATTGTGCTGGGCCCCATACACTAACCAACATACCGTCTCCATCTTTAAAATCTTTTTTACCAAATACTCTCTTTTTCATCGTTTTATTTTTATTGGATTTCATAGTTTTGTTGGATCTTATAGTTTTATTGGAGCTCATCTTACATTATTTAGAGAAAAAACTTTACGCATATATTATAATGAAAGACACTTATCAAAAAATATATCAAGGCTTTTGTGATAATACTAAAACATCTTTTTATTTGAACGCATTTGCTATATTGCTAATATTTCTTTTTATGATTGGACCGATGCAAACAACTGGATTTACGAATATAATGGCTAGATTGCTAATAATTTCATTGCTAAGTTATTCATTATACACCAATGTGATTTCGTCGAATTCATTGCTTAGTATTGAAAGTGTATTTGTAAATCCAAGTTTAGCAATTGTTAGGAATAATTTTCTTTTAAATGTTGCCTTTTCTATTATGATGCTTGTGTTTATTTTACATCTAATAACCGGAATATTTTGGTAGTCGAGAGAAAATGGCAATAATTCGTTCGTTGAAATATAATGTTTTATATATAAAAATATATATATAAAATGCTAGAAAATATACAATCCGGAGCATATGACTTACTAACTAGTTCTCGTTTTTGGATGATACTAATTGTAGCTATTTTTTTCCTAATTGTAGCGATCTATCTATACAACAAATATGTTACTCCCATGGTAGATAATAAGTATGTAGCAAATAACGAATTTCAACAAAAGAGCGATGATAGTGATGTACAGAATGTAGAATTATATATTTTTACTGTAAACTGGTGTCCGCATAGCAAGAAGGCGATCCCTATTTGGGAGCAATTAAAGGAAGAATATAGCAATAAGACATTCAATAATTATAATATAAACTTTATCCAAGTTGACGGAGAGGAGAATCCTTCTTTAGCAGATAAATACAAGGTGGAGGGATATCCTACAATTAAAATGGTCAAGGGCAATCAAGTTATTGAATATGACGCGAAACCGTCGCTTGAGCATCTAAAGGAGTTTTTAAATAGCACCTTGTCCTAAAACTGCATCGCTACTCAAAAATAAGTCGGCGTTTTGTTTACCTTCTTCCATTAACTCACGCATTTTCTCCCCACATGTCATATATTCAAACCATGTAGAGTAGTCGGCCAGTTTTTTATCGCATATACAATTTAGTTCGTATCGAATGGAAGTTGGATTAGATGTAGATTTTGTATGAATAAATCTAATAATTTGATTCATAGTTGCCTCTAAATACTGAAAGATGTTCATTTCATTATTTATAGTATATTCAATGTTGCTCCATTTGTTTTTTATGCCTAATACTTCATCGTCACTACATTTTTCATGTTGTAAGCACTCATATAGTGGATAATTATCAATTAATCCGCCATCAACATAACATTTGTCTTCTTCTATGATTGGTTTAAATAATATCGGAACGGCACTACTCATTTCTAATGCTTTAATTAGTGGCATATCTGGATAAGTGATATGATTTAGATCTACTTTTTGAAACGAATTCATTTCAAGAGTAAAACAATGAAATTCTATTTTGCTATATTCAAAATATTCCTTTAATGTTATATTTTCATCCAGATCTTTTGCCGTTAATAATGGCTTTAATATCTCTCTTACCATACCGAATTGAAAAATACCCTTACTATAATATAATTCAAATAAGTTGTCTGGTGCTAGTTTAAATACTTTTTCCCATGGTCGTTTAAAGAAATAGTCGTCGAGTGTTTGCCAATCGTACTTCATTAGGATTATTGCGGCTATAATTGCTCCAGCAGATGTTCCATATATGGATTTAATATTATCAATATTAATAAAATTTTTATCGAATAATTGTTTTAATGCTCCGTAACATAATAGCCCGGTAGGACCGCCTCCATTAATAACTATATGTTTAATCATAAATATATATAGTTATTTGTGTTTAATTCGATTATATTTCATTAGATTTATCGCTAGAATTATTCATATTGTTTATCGCTAGAATTATTCATATTGTTTATCGCTACAATATTTCATTTTATTTACCAAAAATATATTTTTCAATTATGGTTAAATCTTCATTGAAATGATATCTATGTATTGCTTTTTGCACGATTCCTACGCAAGATAATATACCAAATGAATACAAATATATCTTAGGATAACCTTCAACACATACTTTATATGGTGTAAGATGATTGTATAAGTATATAAGTAATGTACCTATAAGTAATGTATATAAATTGTAGGCTATATCTTCAAGTTCTAGGATGAATTGTTCGTGACTGTTATTATAATATTTTTTATCGATGAATTGACTAAATAATGCTAACACCCATATTACCTTTATTACCAATATCGAAAGTAATATAAAACCTAAAGTTCCACTTTTAATCTCTACCATTATTTACTATATTACTATATAATAAATAGATAAATAGAGTTTTTATTATTGTTTTTTTTTCTACTGACAAATTAATATGAATATATTTACATTGTCGGAAGAAAACGATTTAACAGATAAGATTAATCTAGATGACCTATTTGAAAAGAAGAGAGAAATTGCTGAAAGTAAACTAACCTTATATAATAAAATTTTAAATCGCATACATAATAAAATTAAGCTAACTTCCAATCAAAATAGGGGACGAGAGCAATTTATTTGGTATTTAATTCCAGAAATCATGATAGGTGTTTCTAGATACAATGTAGCAGAATGTACTGGTTATATTATAAATAAATTACGCGAAAATGATCTTGTTGTACGGTATACGCATCCGAATCTCGTATTTATCAGTTGGTCTCATTGGATACCCGGATATGTACGACAAGAGTATAAAAAACAAACTGGTACAACAATTGACGGTTACGGAAATATAGCCGATAAAAATCCGCAACTTGAAAATGGGAATATATCTAATGGCGATGAATCTTTATTAAATAAACCGCCAAATCGCCTTACAGTTACCAAGGAGAAGGATAAGGAAAAAGATAAAGAATATAACTCTACAAAGAATTATAAACCTATTGGAATATATAATAGCGATATCTTACAAAAAATTCAGAATAAATTCACTACGTAACTTAGCAAATATTGGTCGTATTTAATCGGTATTTCTCTCTACTGTACCATTCTATATTACAAATATATATATAGAATGATATTTCAACAAAACATACAAAATATAGATACCATTTAGTTTTAGATAGTTGCGGTTATAGAGAGAAAATAGTTAACAATACAAATTACATACTCATATTTAGTAGTGAATTTGTATAATTTATTATAATTTTACAAGATGGTAGCCCACAATCGGACCACAACTGTCCCACAACTGTCCCACAACTGTCCCACAATCGGACCACAACTGTCCCACAATCCAATGTTTATGTCAATATTTCACAAAATTCGTATTTATTTTATACATTTTCGAAAATTGGACGATCGACGAATCGGTCAAAAAACAACATAAATTTATCATCGAAATCTGGCCAGCGCATTTTGACTTTTTGGATTTTGCTTTTTCGGGACATGTTTTTCATGTAGACAAATTGCGCTTCATGATTTTCACTTTTTTAAAATTCAGAATTTTTATGTAGGTCATGTAGCGGACTACCTACATATGAAGGGACTTTTTTAGAGTGAAAAAAAACGGTCTGTTTTTGAAAGATGTAGCAATTTCACTTTTTTTCAAATTTCCAAATTCATTTTTGATTTTTGAAAATTACACAAGGTTTTTATGTGTGTTTTTTTATTTTTTGAAAAATGAATTTGAAAAACCATGAAAATGTGTTTTAGACCATAATGCTCACAATTCAAATAAAATTATTTTATTTTTGTTATTGTAAATTTTTATTAAAAACGATATAAGTATTTTTTATCTAATACAAGTATAGAACATTATAGAATGATCCCCGACAATTTCTCGGCAAAACTCGGCAAAAAATATTATTGTAGTTGTTGTGACTATACATGCTATTATATTAGTGATATGGATAAACACAATTTAACACGCAAACACCAATATAGAACAAAATTGAACGTTTTAGAACAAAATATAGAACAAAACTCGGCGAATCTCGGCAAACCATTTATGTGTTGCTGTGGCAAAGGGTATTCAGCAAGAAACAGTTTATGGTATCATAAACAGAAATGTCCCACATCGGTTCCCAGTACAGTTCCCACCAATAGCCCATCTATAAGTGGGGTAAATAGTGTAATATCCCAAGTAGTTCCCACTAATCAGAATATAACATACGACGGTTCAAGTACAGTGCAACATTCGCCCACACCATCAATATCAAGTGATTTAACGATAAATTCAATAAAAAATGTCGACATAAAAGAGTTGGTTTTATTATTGGTAAAAGAAAATCAAGATGTTCAATTACAAATGCAAAAGAATTTTTTAGATTTGATACCTCACATTCAAGGAGTTAATAATTCACATAACACTACAAATATTCATAATACACAGAATTTTAATATTCAAATGTTTCTGAATGAACATTGTAAAAACGCGATGAATTTGACTGAATTTATTGATACATTACCGATTACAGCGGAGACATATGATAATACTATTGAGAATGGGCTCACTAAGACAATTACCAATATGGTTGTAAATGGGCTAAGTCAATTAGATGTACTTGAGCGCCCTATTCATTGTACCGACGCAAATCGAAAAATATTATATGTAAAAGAAGATGATGTGTGGGAAAAGGACACTGAATTAGTAAAAATTATTACTGGTATACGCAAATTGGCTTGTAAACAGCGAACTATGATAAACAAATGGAAAGATATGAATGATGGGTGGGAAAAGGACGATAATATTCAAACAAAATTGACTACATTGATTTGTCATTCGATGACAGATATTGAGAATGATACGAAAGAAACTGGTAAGATTATTCGGGCAATTGGAAAGAATACATATTTAACTAGCGATATTAAAAATGTATATGTGTAATCGATTTGTATATGTAATATTATGTAACTAGTTTACCTAAGTTATAGGCCAAATGTATTTAGCTGTTTAGGTTGGTTCATGCTCTGTCCCATAATTTTATTTTCATATTCCTTATTACTAAAAGTTACAACTGGTTTAGCGGGTTTAGGTGCCTCTACTGGAATAGCTGGTGGTACAGCTGGGTTAGCGGGAGCTATAGGAGCTTCTACTGGAATAGCTGGTGGTACAGCTGGGTTAGTGGGAGCTATAGGAGCTTCGACTGGAATAGCGGGTGGTTCGACTGGAATAGCGGGTGGTTCGACTGGAATAGCTGGTGGTTCGACTGGGTTAGCGGGAGCTATAGGAGCTTCAACCGTAGGTTCAGTAGCAGTTACAACTGGGTTCGCGGCAACAATAGGAGCAGCTACAACGATCGAATCGAGTGATATTGTTTCCTCAACATTTTGCTGTAATTTCTTAATTTGAGCTGTCGAAGTGTCAATTATCTGTTTTTCCACAAGAGCTTCGAATATTTGTAATCCCTTGTAAAAATCAGCCTCACATGTAGTATATAATTTCAAAATACCAACTCTAGCGTCAACTACAAGTTTGGATAGCAATTTATTAGTCAATTTAGGGTTAATAACTATCAATTTTTTATTAGGATCTCGTGGATCTTTAATAAACACAAACAATTGATCAATGATACCTAGTAAGGCATTTTGATTGTCTTCCGTGTTTTTCATCATTAACTTTAAATTGTCTACATATTCCTTAAATAACCTATCTTTTAGAGTACCACTATAGGATTTCGTGAAAGCCCCATTCGATTGACATTGTCCGATAGTTTTATAATTTCGAAGAGGAATTTGACCAAATTTCGTAATTTCACTAGGTAGTTCCTTTTTTCCAGTAAAAAGAGTATAAAATGTTTGTAAATCGGTCTTATATTGTGCCTTCATTTCATCTGACATAGCTGTAAATTTACCAATATTATAGTCATATACATCATAATATAATGTTTCTAATTCGGGAATACCTGGTTCAGATGTAAGTGGTTTCGACGATCCGTCACTATTCGCATTTAATCCACAGAAACCAGATTTAATTTCAATAGTTTGATTGGCAGATGTAACATCTACTACTGTTTTGTCTTTCATAAGAGCATTAATTCTAGAACTACATAAATTTACTTTAGAAATAGTAGGTTGAATATCACTGGGAACTTGATTTCGATGTTCGTAATCAACTGTAACCGTAGAACCAAATTTATCCTTCCATGTATAAACTGGGTTAATTGTGTGGGCTATAGCATTAAATACATGGAATATTTGAACATAATATTTAGCAACGCCAATACACATTCGTTTCTTTTTCAACTCACTCTTAACATCCATTTTATCTAAACTATTTTTATTAAAATAGGCAACTTTTTCGGGGGTTTCAGTCATTTTCAGCGTTTCAACACCACCTTCCATACGTTGTTTTAAATATTCTAATTCAGTTTGAGATAAATAGCGCGAGATAACATCAGACGTTAATATAACCAAATTTTTACAATATTGCGGGTCAGTCAGATTTTTTAGGTCTTGAAAATTACTGGTCAATATATAATTTGCGGCCAAATAATCAATCGTGGATGATAATGTTTTTTTTTGTGGCATTTGAGAAGTAGATTGTCCGGCACCCATATATGTTAGATAAATATAAAATAATAGAAAATAAAATTGAATTTAAAAACCAATAACAAAATATTTCAATTATTAAATGAGTGAACGTCTAACTAAGAAAAATAAGTCGACTAAATCTAAAAAGGATTTATGGGCGCAAATCGAGAATAATTTTATAGATAAAGAGCCAATTGAATGTATATATCGAAATGAAGGGGAAAGGGAAAAATGTGATATATGTAATTCATCTGTGCGGATGACGGAAGATGGATTTTTGGCATGTTCAAATCCTAAATGCAGTGTTATTTATAAAGATATGTTGGATCAATCTGCTGAATGGCGATATTACGGGGCAGATGATAATCAAAATTCTGATCCGACCAGATGTGGTATGCCTGTAAATCCTTTATTAAAAGAGTCGTCATATGGCTGTAAAGTTATTTGTCAAGGAGCAACATCTTATGAAATGAGAAAGATAAGACGATATACAGAATGGCAATCGATGCCATATAAAGAAAAGTCTCAATATGACGAGTTTCAGCGGATTACAATAATAGCACATAATGCTGGTATTCCAAAGATAATTATCGACGAAGCATTGCGATACCATAAAAAGATTTCGGAACACAAGACATTTAGAGGATTAAATCGTGATGGTATTATAGCGGCTTCTATTTACATTTCATGTAGAACAAATGACTGTCCTAGAACTGCGAAGGAAATTGCCACGATATTCAATTTGGATAATACGAGTGCTACCAAGGGATGTAAAAATGCGATTACGATTATTAACGAAATAGAATGTGATATGATAAATACAGACAAGACTTCACTATGTAGGACAAAACCGGAAGATTTTATTGATAGATATTGTAGTAAGTTGAATATAAACCAAGAATTGACAAAATGCTGTAAATTTATCGCTATGAGAATACAGAAGAATAATATGATTCCCGAAAACACGCCTCACAGCATAGCGGCTGGAATCGTGTATTTTATTGGACAAACATGTAAATTAAATTTGTCAAAACACGACATAAACAAGGTGAGTGAAATAAGCGAGGTGACAATTAATAAATGCTATAAAAAGTTGGAAGGTATTCAAGACAAATTAATTCCAAAGGCGATTTTAGATAAATACTCGTAAAAGTGAAAGTGAAAAATGTGAAAAATGTGAAAAATTATGAATAAATATAAAAGTAAATAAATTTCAAATTCGGTTATATTATATATAAAAAATATTTTTTATGTATAATGCCAACATCACCACCTAAAATCATTTTTATTGTGCCATATAGAGATAGAAAGGAACACAAACAATTTTTCACGAAATACATGGAATTTATAATGGAGGATTATAAAAAAGAGGATTATGAAATATATTTTTCACATCAGTGTAACGATTTGCCGTTTAACCGAGGCGCCATGAAAAATATTGGTTTTTTAGCAATGAGAGATAAATATCCGACGGCATACAAACATATTACATTTGTATTTCATGATGTAGATACATTACCATATAATAAGAATCTTTTGCCATATGAAACCATAAACGGAGTTGTGAAACATTTTTATGGATATCAATTTGCTTTAGGTGGAATCTTTTCAATTATGGGGGCAGATTTTGAACGAATAAATGGATTTCCTAATTTATGGGGTTGGTCAATGGAAGATAATATGATACAACAACGCGTATTGTCTTCGAATTTAAGAATTGACAGATCAACATTTTATCCAATCGGTTCCCGTGCGATATTACAATTTGTAGATGGCATCAGCAAATTGATAAATAAAAAGGAGGTGGCTGGATTTTTAAATAATAATTATCCACATGGCTTGAATTCTATACGAAATATAAATTGGAATTTAGAAGGTGAATATATAAATGTTTCGAATTTTACAAGTGAAACTAGCCCAGCCGAATTAAAGTTTGAAACACATGATATAACAGATCCAAATAGTGGTAAAATAAGATTGACACATCAAGAGAGATATGGATCTGATAAAATGTATGGAAACATTAATTCTAATTCAGCGAGTAATCCAATAATATCTAATCCAATGTCTATTTTAAAAATGGGAAGATTATTTAATGTGAAAAGATAAAAAGATAAGATAAGATAGAAGATAAACAGTTTTAGAAATACAATGCCATTTGGTTTCCCTTTTTCATAAATCCACATTTTTCATAAAATTTACAATTATTATCTGAGCAATCCAATATAATTTTGTAACAACCTTCTTGTTTTGCTATTTCTATACATTTATCTAGCAATAATTTACCCAATCCGTGTCCTCTATATTCATTATGAACGATTACATCTTCAATATGAGCAACTTTACCAAAATTATGAATTATTTTTGTTTCGATAAAAATAGTGGAGGAACCAATAATATACGAACCAGAAATATCATTCGAGTTATGTTCTATAACAATTATCTGATGATTTGTATTTAGATTACTAACATAATCATTGAAAGCACTAGACGATATAGTATTTGGTTCAATTGTAAAAGATTGTTCTAATAATCGTAAATAGTTTTTCGTATAATCATATATATCCAAATTACGAACGATGTAAGTAGACATGTATAATAATAGTTTGATTTATTTATATTTTAACGCTTCAAACATATATTATAAATAATATGATATAAATACGTTTAATATTATATTATACATATACATGAAAGTTGGATGTATTATACCAGCTACATCAAAAAATAGAACATGGAATAGTGTAGAAGAGTCATATTTATATACAACTACTTTAAAAAGTTTTATACTTACATATAATAAAGAACACACTTATACATTTTATATTGGAATTGACGTTGGGGACCAAATATACGATAATATGGAAAACAAACAAAAACTAATACGTTTTTGTAAGATAATGAAAAATATAGATATAGAATTTATTTATATGGATGGTATTACAAAAGGCCATTTAACAATTATGTGGAACCGATTATTTGAAAAGGCATATAGTGACGGATGCGATTATTTTTTTCAGTGTGGTGATGACGTTGAATTTAAAACAACAAATTGGGTAAATGATTGTATTGAAACTCTACAAAATTCTGAAAATATCGGATTAGTTGGCCCAATCAATAACAATCCACGAATTTTAACTCAAAGTTTTGTTTCTAGAAAACACATGGAATTGTTTGGCTATTATTTCCCTCCTGAAATAATTAACTGGTTTTGTGACAATTGGATAAATGAAGTATATAAAGGGATTAATAAATTTTATCCATTAAGAAATCATCTATGTATTAATATTGGTGGTGAACCGAGATACGATATTAACAACGAAATATATACAAACAATGAACAATTCGTTAGTAAATGTAGAGAAGTGAATAATATATGTTCAAGTATTGTGGAACGTGACTTGGAGAAAATTAGAGATAAAATATAAGTAATAGTATCGTAAATTTGTAAATATATTTAAATTTCATATGATTTAAATATATTTAATTATATTATAAATTATGAAGAATATAGCAATATGTAGTTGTATTAAAAATTGCGAATTGTATGTGGATGATGTTTTTAAAAACATTAAAACTATTTCATCTTATTGTAATATAGTGAAAATCATTATATCGTTTGATCTATCTAATGATAAAACATTGATGAAATTATGTAAATATAAAAAAGACTATGATATGGATATAATAATAAATAAAAATCCTCTACATAAAAATAGAGTTGTAAACATAACCAATGCTAGAAATGTTTATATGAATCATTTAAAAGATATAAATTTAATGATAGATAAATTTATTGTTATGGATTTTGATGATGTTTGTTCAACAAAAATAAATGAAAAAACACTTGAGACAATATTTAATAGTTTAGATAATAATATGTATGAAAAAAGTGGTATAACGTTTAATAATGAAAGATATTATGATTATTGGGCTCTCTCGATAGATGAATACATATACAGTATATGGCATACAAACAATCCTAAAAAAATGATGTATGATATGAAAAACATACTATATACAAAAATACATAATTGTAAGAATTATATTACAGTAGACTCTGCTTTCAATGGCTTTGGGATATATGATTATAATACATTTAAAGATGTGGTTTATGATTATAATATAGATATAACTAAATTTGATAAAGATAAATTAAACTTCCTCTACAATAAAGGATATAATATTACGACTACTGGAATAGACTGTGAACATCGTAATTTTCATTTTAAAGCAAAACAACAGAACAACGGAGAGGTAATTATCATGAAAGATTCTTTATTTCAACCTTATTTTGGTGAACACGCTGCGTTTTTGTATGATACAAATATAAACTGTAATATACACGTTTGTCATTATACTCCTCTTCAAGAGAGAAAAAGTTTCTTTATTGAACAATCTATGAAATATAATTTACTTGATAAAGTAAAATTTTTAGAAAAATATGATAGAGAACATTTGCCTAGTGATCATGTAAATAATTTTGATATAACTAAATTGAAATTAAGCGAAATTAGTTTATTCACAAAACATATTGATGGTATGAAATCAATAATAGAAGGTAATTATGAATATGGAATAATTATGGAAGATGATTGTGTATTTGAAGAAAAATTCTTAGAATATTTAAGTAAATATATTACTAACTTACCTTTACATTTTGATATAATTTATCCAGGATATTTTCCTTTTTCAAAGTATTACAAACAATATTCAGGTAACGACCATCCAATCAAAAACGAAATGCCTGAAATAAATAAATATTTTTATGATATGACTGACATATGTGTATTTCCTTGGACAGGTAATAATAAAGGCACAGATTTCTATATAATTTCTAAGAATGGTTGTAACCTAATTTTAGATGAATTTGAAAAAAATAAAAGTTCCAATGGTAAAATATCACAGCCAATAGATCATTACATGGGAACAATGTTATCAAGAATGAAGGCGAAGGTATATTGGACAAAAATAGATATTGTTAGTCATGGATCATTGACTATATTTAAAAACTCTATGCAAGGTCGTACAGATTGTTTGGCTGGTACAATTGTATAGTCATATACAATTGAACATAGTTATTGGATACGAAGAAATATATTTAATTTTTAATATTTATTTTCCAATACAAGATGCTATAAGAATGTCTGGATTTTCTGTAGGATTTATTTTTGTACTAGACTAATATTTTCTTCTATACACCTTTGTGAAATACATAGTATCAAATGTTTGATCACAAAATTTTACATATGACAGTGTTATTATTATTATAAATACTTAAATACATTATAGCAAATAGTTTTATAATGTTACTATATATTTTTGTGTCTTGTAAATCGCGTATAGAACTATGTTATTCCAGAATAACAAATATGATGAATGAATTAAAAAATGATAATTATATAATTGTTACTGGTGGAAACGACGAATATAAGTATTATCAAGATAAACATTTATTAGAAATTGATTGTAATGATTATTATGAAGGGTTACCTGAAAAGGTAATAAAAACATACAAATTTATTTATGAAAGCTGCTTATTTAATAACTTTACGCATTTTTGTAAATTAGATGATGATATGATAATAAGACAATTAATAAATACTTCTATGTTATCTGAATATTGTGGAAAAGTAAATAACAATTGTACTGGTAATAATAGAAGGTGGCATATTAATAGGTGTAGTAAAGATAGTTTGTTTAATACTATAGAATATACTGGACCATATGTTCCTTGGTGTTTAGGTGGATGTGGATACTTTATTTCTAGAAATAGTTTAAAAATATTATCAACTGATACAAATTATCATAATGAAATTTATGAAGATTTATATGTTGCTAAAATATTATTTGATAAACAAATAAATCCTACTAATGTATCGAATTTATCAATATATATATATAGTAAAGATCATTCTTGATCGTATTACACCGGCCGGAAAGAAAAATGAGACAAGATTATTCATCTAATCTGTATTTCTTTACTTCATCATAAAAGTCTTTAATTTTTGAATTTATATCAAGATCTTTTCCAAATCGTTTAATGGGTTCGTGTCTAATTCTTGTAATTTTCAAAGTAATATTATTATCATTTACTA
>Ga0255140_1000525_pt1 | contig 13394 bp, 12 predicted proteins | sample Law_Colum_RepC_8_FD_188547 | JGI IMG/M metagenome (GOLD analysis project Ga0255140, IMG submission 188547) | Freshwater microbial communities from St. Lawrence River, New York, United States - Law_Colum_RepC_8d | ecosystem: Environmental > Aquatic > Freshwater > River | place: USA: New York...
GCAGTTTGCTCAACGTGGCGATCAGGCGAGCGCCGGTAGCTGCGAAAGGGTGACCCACGGCGAGCGAGCTGCCTCGCACGTTCAGTTTGCTGCGATCGATGCTGCCCAGAGGCGCCGTTCTGCCCAGCACCTCTGCGCAGTAGTCAGGGCTCTCCCACGCCTTGAGAGTGCAAAGTACCTGTGCTGCAAACGCCTCGTGAATCTCGTAGTAGTCAAAATCCTGAAGCTGAAGACCGGAGGCGTCCAGAAGTTCGCTCACAGCCAAAGTGGGCGCCATCAAGAGACCTTCGCCAGAAACAAAGTTCACTGCAGAGGTTCGCGCATGCGTCAGCCAGGCCTGCACTTTCAGACCATGTTTCGCTGCATATTCTTCACTGGTGAGGAAGACTGCAGACGCCCCGTCCGTCAGGGGTGTGCTGTTTCCTGCAGTCAATGTGCCTGCGGCGCTGCGGTCGAAGGCTGGTTTCAGGGCTGCGAGCTTGTCCAGGGAGCTGTCTGCGCGCACATTGTTGTCGCGGGCGACCCCTTGATAGGGGACCACCAGTTGATCAAAGAATCCATCAGCATACGCCGCAGCCGCCTTTTGATGACTTTCCAGTGCCAGCTGATCCTGTTCTGCACGGGAAATTCCCCAGCGCCTGGCCATGAGTTCGCAGTGCTGGCCCATCGACAGGCGCGTCCGTGGCTCTGCATTGCCAGGAGCCTGCGGGCTTAGTTCACCGAAACTGAATCCTTTGAAGGCGCGCAGCCGTCCCATGAGATCCCGCGCCTGGCTCAGCTTCACCATGCGTCGGGCGAAACGCTTCTGGAATACCAGCGGAACATCGCTGGTGGTATCCGAGCCAGCCGCAATGGCGCTGTCAATCTGCCCGCTGGCAATGCGGCCGGCGAGCAACATGGCGGCTTGCAAAGAGGTGCCGCAGGCCATCTGCAAGGTAGTGCCCGGAGTTCTCGGAGAGAGTGTTGTGCTGAGAATCGCTTCGCGTGTCAAATTCCAGTCCCGGGAATGGGTGGTGACAGCGCCGGCAATGACGTCGTCAATCTTGCGTCCCGCCAGATTGTGCTGGTCCACGAGGGCCTGCAGGGTGTCGGCCAGCATGTCCAGATTGCTCAAATCGGAATAGGCGCTGTTGGAGCGGCAGAACGGGATTCTGGTTCCACCTATGATGGCAACGCGGCGCAAAGAACTCATGTCAGACTGCTCCTTCGGAGTTCTGAAGATAATGCAGTGGACCTCCGCGAAAAGGTGCAAAGCCCGTCCCGAAAATCATGCCGGCATCCAGCAGGTCGGCGTCGGCGACAATCCCATCCCGCAGCGCGGCCTGGCATTCTGCCGTGTACACCTTGATGAGGCGTGCACTGAGTGCGGCCAGATCCTGTCCGGTGGATTTGTCGTTCTGCTTCTGGGCTTTGTCATTGGACCAGGTGTAGAAACCCTTGCCGGATTTGCGGCCGAGATGCCCGGCATTCACCAGTGTGCGCAGGGTGTCAGCGGCGCTCTGTGTTGCTGACTTTGCATCGGCCCCGGCATTCAGGGTGCCCGTCACCATCAGGCAGACGTCCAGCCCCACCGTGTCTGCCAGCTCCACCGGGCCCATGGGCATGCCAAACGCCTCTGCCGCTTCATCAATGGCCTCCAGGGGGATTCCTTCTGCGTGCATGATCATGGCTTCCAGCATGTAGGGTGCCAGCACACGATTGACCAGAAACCCAGGACTGCTGCGGACCGGCAAGGGGTAGCGATTGATCTGTCCGCAGAAAGCTGCACCCCGGCGAAGAGACTCTTCATTGCTCTGCGCGCCGCGCACCACCTCTACCAGCGGCATCTTTGCCACGGGGTTGAAGAAGTGCAGGCCGATCAAGCGAGAGGGATCCTGCAGCGCAGTGGCAATTGCTTCCAGCGGAATAGACGATGTGTTGGTGGCCAGAATGGCGCCGGGACGCAGGCGCGTTTCGACCTGTGCAAGCAGCGCCTGTTTGGCATCAAGGCGCTCGACAATCACTTCTATGACCACGTCGGCCTTGCTGACCCCTGCGCCTTCTACATCGGGTTGCAGCCGCGCCAGTGCAGACTTCACGGCCGCAGGCTCCAGACGCTTCTTGCGAAAGAGTGTTTCTGCGCGCTTGATTGCCGGTTCGATGAATTTCATTTCGCGGTCCTGGAGCGTCACTTCAAGACCCTGCAGCACGCACCAGGCAGCAATGTCGCCACCCATGACGCCGGCACCGATGACATGCACGCGGCGGGCGCGAAATTCACTCTGACGGCCTTCGCGTTTGAGCCGGTCCATCAGACCGAATACACGCCGCAATCCACCTGCCTGCGGAGTGACCATAAGGCGTCCCACTTCTTCAGCTTCCGCCTGCATCATCGCGGCGCGGTCGCCGCCGAAACGCTCCCAGGTGTCAATCAGGCGATAGGGGGCGGGGTAATGCGCTTCGCGGGCTCGCGCGGCAGTCTGCTTGCGCATCTGCTTCGCCAGCAGGCGACGCACAGGAGTGAGATTGGTGGCACGGGCCAGCAGGCTTGGTGCGCTGCTCCTGCGGCGACCAAGGATGGCACGGCGCGCAGCCCAATAGAGTTCTTCATGACGCCCGATCACTTCGTCCACCAGACCCATTGCACGCGCCTGGCGGGCATTGAGCTGGCGCGCAGACAACATGAGCTCCATGGCTTTCATTCCACCAATGCGGCTGACCGAACGGGCTGAGCCGCCGAAGCCGGGGAAAATGCCCAGCTGCACTTCGGGAAAACCGATTCTGGTAGCGGGAACGTCGCGAGCGATCCTGTAGCCGCAACTCAGCGCCAATTCGAGACCGCCGCCAAGACAGTACCCTTCAAATGCGGCGACGGTCGGGCAGCGCAGCGCTTCCAGTCGCGAAAACATCGCGTGTACTTCGCGTATGGAGGCAGTGACCTGTGCTGCGTCACTGAATCCGCTGAACTCACGTATGTCTGCCCCCAGCACGAAGCCGGTAGTTTTTCCGGACAGGATGGCCAGCCCGGCAGGCAGCTGGCCTTCGGCATAAGCTATGATGGCGTCCAGTTCACGCAACACCGCTGCGGACAACGCGTTCACGGTCTCGTCCTGACGGTCCAGGAAAAGCCAGAGAATATCGTCGGCATCGCGCTCAAGGCGCCAGTGCATGCAGTGAGGAAACTGATCCTTCATGTCCTGATTGATCTCATCGCACACGACAGTCCGGGCATTCCGCGCAGGCTCTCGATCAGGGTGGTCTGGATGGATGTGGGCGAGGATTCAAGCACCTTTCCCAAAGCATGACAATCGCGAAAATGCTGGAAAGTGTTACATCTAGTAACGCGCAAGAAGCAGCTCACGCTGGCGCCGATTTCAGCTGCGCGCGATTCGATATTGTGAAGGCCAGTGCAGAGGGAATGATGAGCGCGTGGATCCGGGCCGATCAACAATCAGGGCGTTGCGCTGGCACTTTCGCCAGACACGATCGAGGCTATGTGAAAAGCATCTACAGCAAGCTGCAAGTCTCCAATCGATCCGAAGTGACCCTGGAAGCGATCCGGCTGGGCATCATCGAAGCACACTGACAGGGCTGGCAGTGCCGGTTGCGTTTGTTATGATGCTGCCATCCTCTCCTTTTCGGTTGGTCGTCTGCATGCGCACGTTGCCTGTCCTGTTGCTTTGCCTTGCCCTGAGTGCCTGCGCCCTGCGTCCAAGCGGCGGCCCATGGCCCGCAGACCTCCCACCACAGCGACACTTCCTTGGCCTCTACGCTGCCGATTTACCCAATCAGGCTTTCCAGACACAGGAACAATACCTGCAATGGGTCGTGCGCTTCTACGAAGGATCGGAATTCATGGCCCTGGGCTGGAATGCCATTGCGGAGTCTGTGCTCGTGGATCTGGAGCCTGAAGAACGTGCCTCACTTGCCAGCCAACTGGCGGCACTTGGCGCTGCGATATCCGGGGAATGGGCCAAGGACAACCGCGTCCGTCAGATTGACACGGCCATGCTGAGTCTCTGGGGTGGCGTGATGCAGGCCGATTTTGCACCCGACTATCGGATGGCAGCGGTAGCGATGATCCGGGCTGACGTCAGCAGCCTGCTCGGCAATTCCCTGGCACCCGAGCGCGTGGATGAACAGCGCTATGCACAGGCGCTCGGAGTGTCACTGGAGCCATGAGCCCGTTCCGGGCAGGCCTTCCAGCGCAAAACGCCGCAGCATGACGACGGCCTCCCGGTCATTCTGCAGATACGCTGCCTTGAGATAACTGTCCACGTCCAGCCCTCCCTGCACATTCCCCGAGTCGCGGCAGTAGTAGAAACGCACCAGCATGTGCCCGGCGCCAGGCTCCTCGATTCGCGTCACGCTGCGAGCGAACATCTGCCCTTCCAGCCCTTCTGAGCGTGTCTGAATCTCGCGCTCGTGATCCAGTGTCACCACATCCCGAAGGCGCGCTGTGCCAAAGCGCAGGTGGCGTATGAAGCCTGTTGCAGAGAGGTTCTCCAGTTCGGTGCTCAGGGTCGGGTTGAAGTGCCCTGGATATTTGGTTCGAAAGAGCAGGCCTTCCCACAGGTGCGCCCGGGACATGGTGGGCAGCTGTGGCTCCCGGGGATCGTTGATGTGAATGATGTGTTCAAACTCAAGCAGGGACATGTCGTTCTCAACCGTCAGTGAATACGGGCATCGCGCCCTTCTCCCATAGTATGACTGTGGCTCCCGGCAGAGCAACCGTGAGTACCAGTCCGACAGCGAGAGAGAAATGGCCATAGCGCTCCACTTCTGCTCGCAGCGGCGTTTGTAGCACTTTTGTGACGAAACTGTGATTTTTGGTGCTCCAAATGATAATAAATTGCAATAACAGGCCTTTTTTTATAGGGTACCGTCTTACTTTTTCTGCAAGGACTGATCAAAGAATGAAATTCTCTTTCCACAAATCGCTGCTGGCCGCATCCATCGTGGTCGCTACGGCAGGCGTTTCGATCTCCACGCTGGCGCAAGACACTCCTGATGACACCACGGTACGTTACCCTTCTGCCTACTTCGCCGAATGGGCGCCTTCGACAGCGCAGGACATGTTGAATCGCATTCCGGGGGTCAGTTCTGGCGGTGGTGGCGGAGGGCCGGGTGGTCCAGGCGGTCCTGGCGGTCCTGGCGGTCCAGGCGGTGGCTTCGGCGGTGGCGGCGGTGGACGTGGACTGGGTGCAGGTGGCGGCGATCAGATTCTCATCGACGGCAAGCGCATGGCGGGCAAGGGCAATCAGTCCAGCGACACCTTGTCGCGCATCAGTGCCTCGCAGGTGGACTACATCGAGATCATTCGCGGCACTTCTGGCGCGCTGGACGTGCGTGGCAGCAGCCAGGTGATCAACGTTGTCCTGCTGGAAGCGCTCGACACCACCTCCATTTCCTATCAGGGGGAGCTGGCCCGCTTTGCAGATCACGAAGTCAAACCCAATGGCACGGTGGCTTACAGTGGCCAGTCCGGCGCTCTGAACTATCTGGTCAGCCTGGACGCCCAATCGCGCTACAACCCCTATATCAGCTGGGAAACCAGCCGTCTGGGCGATTGGTCCTTCAACGACGAGATTCGCGAAGAGCGCACCGGTGACCAGACCAACTACACGCTGTCCACCAACCTCGGCTACGACATCAGCGCGGCGAGCAGTTTGCGCCTGAATGCGCTTTACCAGCTGGGGGATGAGCCTACGGATGTGACGCGCTGGACGACCAATCTGCGCGTCAACCCCAACACCACCACGGTTGAGCGTGAAGACATTCCCGGGGAGGAAGACAGATGGGAAGTTGGCGGCGACTACGAACTCAACTTCAGCAACGGCCACCGTTTCAAGGTGCTGTTCATTGCCAACCAGGCCGATGAGTGGAGCATCCGCGAGCGCTATGACGTCTTTGCAAACGGCACCGAGCGCAAGGATCTGTTTCTGGACACAGCTACCGTGACAGAAGAGCGCATCATCCGCGGCTCTTACACCATGGGCCTGCTCGACGGTCAGGATATCGAGTTCGGCGCAGAGCGCGCGCAGACCACTCTCGACTCCAGCCTGCGTCTGGGGCTCCCTTCCACGACAGGCACGCCTTCGGCAGCGTTCGGCGGACTGGTGCCGCAGCGGGTTTCCAATGCCAATTCCATGGTGGAAGAAATCCGTGTGGAGCCTTTCCTGGTTCACAACTGGCAGCTGAGTCCGCGCATGTCTCTGGAATCTTCCATCATTTATGAAATGTCGGAGATTTCCCAGTCAGGGGATGTCACCAACAAGCGCGACTTCCAGTTCCTGAAGCCCAAAGTGGACTGGCGCTTTGACGTCACGCCAACCTTCCAGGTCAACTGGAACATCGACAAGACCGTTCGCCAGCTGAGCTTCAACGACTTCGTGGCGGCGTCAGACAATCAGGACAATGACCAGAATACGCAGGCAGGCAACGCCAACCTGAAGCAGGAACAGGTCATCAAGACCCAGCTTGGCTTCGAGTACCGCCTGCCCAACGACATCGGTGTGGTGGATGGTGACATGTTCTATGCCAGGCACATCGACGTGATCGATCGCGTTGACGTATCGTCTTCCCGCACGTCCCTGGAATCGGCCAACGGCAACATCGGCGATGGCGAGAACTACGGCATGAACATGAGCGCCAGCATCCGCATGCGCATGATCAACATGCCCAATCTGTTGCTGACAACGCAGTTCAATGTGCAGGACTCCAAAGTGACAGACCCGTTCCTGGGTTTCGACCGGCGCTTTGCCCTCAATGACCGCGGGCGTCTGACACTGGGATTCCGTCACGACATTCCCAGCCTGCGCATGAACTATGGCCTGGTCTGGAACAATCGCTTCGATGGCGGCCGCAAGCGTTATGACATCGACGATATCGAACAGACTGCAGGAGACCCCAACGTCCAGGCGTTCGTGGAGTGGGTAGCCTTCGGCGACATCACCTTCCGTTTCGATGCCCGCAACATTACCGACAATCTGCAGTGTCGCGAGCGTCATCGCTATCTGGGACCGATCACCAGCGGTATCATTGAAGAGTATGAAGATCAGTGTGGCGGCGCCGGCCGCACACTGGCACTGCGGGTCAACGGCACGTTCTGATCCGCCTGGTGTCGGCACATCCCGTGCTGACACCGGACTCGTGCTGTCGGGAACTGGATGCAAGCGCAATACGAATCCGCCTTGAACTGGCTTGAGCATTATCCTCAGCTTTATACCCTGCTGAGCGTTCTGCTGTTGCTGGTGGCGGCGTGGCTGGCCAACTGGCTGGTCAAGCGCATTCTGGTGCGCGGCATCTACCGCGCCCTGCGTGCCTCCGTGATCGGCGAAGACAAGGCATTGATGGATTCGCGCATCATCGCGCGTCTTGCCAATATCGTTCCCGCGTTCATTGTTTACGTCGGCATCGGGCTTGTGCCCGATCTGCCCGAAGCTGTGGTCAGCACCGTACGGAATGTCTGCAGTGCCATCATCGTGCTGGTGCTGGCGCTGGCCATCGGTGGTTCTCTCAATCTGGTCAATACCCTGTACGCGCGCCGTGAGGATGCCCTCAGGCGCCCTGTGAAGGGCTATGTGCAGGTTGTGCAGATTGTCGTCTATCTGCTGGCAGCCATCCTGGTGGTGGCAGCGCTGATCGACCGCTCACCGCTGATTCTGCTGTCCGGTCTCGGCGCCATGGCGGCGGTGCTGATTCTGATTTTTCAGGACACTTTGCTCTCGCTGGTGGCAAGCGTGCAGATTTCCTCGAGCGACATCGTACGGGTGGGCGACTGGGTGGAGATGCCTCAGCTGAATGCGGATGGCGACGTGATCGACATTGCCCTGCATACCGTCAAGATCCAGAACTTCGACAAGACCATCACCACCGTTCCCACCAAGCGCTTCATTTCCGATCCTTTCAAGAACTGGCGCGGCATGCGTGAGTCAGGTGGCAGACGCATCATGCGCCACATGCTGCTCGATCAGCACAGCCTGCACTTTCTCAGCGCTGAAGAAGTTCAGAGTCTGCGGCGCTTTCGCCTGCTGGGGGAGTATCTCGAGCAGAAGGAAGTCGAGATTCGCGAGTGGAACAGAGCGCTGGAAGCACAAGGCAATGACCCGGTGAACTCCAGGCGCATCACCAACATCGGCACGTTTCGCGCCTATGTGGAGCGCTATCTGCGCACTCACAAAGGGGTTCATCAGGACATGCCTCTCGTGGTGCGCCAGCTGACACCCACTTCGGATGGGCTTCCGCTGGAGATTTACTGCTTCACCAACACAGTGGTGTGGGCGGACTATGAAGGCATTCAGGCAGATATCTTCGACCACTTGCTGGCCATTCTTCCGGAGTTCGGACTGCGTGTATTCCAGCACCCCAGTGGCGCGGACATGCGTGAGCGAGGTCAGGGCTGAGGCAGAATCGCGTCCAGCAGCGCCAGCCCGAAGTCATCCAGAAGCGCTTCTGAACAGGTCTGTTCTTCCCCTTTGTAACGCAACAGCGTGCCGAAGGGCGGTATGTGTACGAAAAGCACCCGCAGATTTCCCGATTGCGCTTCCCTGAATTCCTCCAGCGTGTACAGCAACTCCTCGCACAGGTATGCCCCGGCGTCGACCGACAGACGAATGGGGATGCCTTGCGCGGCCAGCGCCTCACACACAGCCTCGCTGGCAAACGAACTGAGACGCTCCTGCGGCCCTGACAGTGAATTCGGCTGGCCCTCCGGCAGTCGCCCGGCATTGTCCGCGCGTTCGCGACGGGTGTTGCGAGCTCGGGTTTCGATCCGGAAGATACCGGGTTCCCCTTCGCCCATGCTGAGGATCAGATCTGGCACCTGCGTCTGCAGGCTGCTCGCGAGAGCCTCGCGAGGTGCGCCCCAGCAGACCGGAATTTCCAGTGCCTGCAGCGTATGGCCGCGATACTGTCCGCGTCGGCACAGTGCGCGGGCAGCAACCCACGACGCATTGACCGGGCGACCGTCGAAGGGTGTGAAGCCGGTGATCAGAATGTCAGTCATGCAAACTCCTTGAAGGTCTCGGCACGCTTGCAAGCATCTTGGGCCTGAGTATGCTGGGCTGTAAAGTCAGACTTCAGGAGCTGCCCGTGAACCCTACCCACGTATTGCATGCCATGGGCCAGCGCCTGTGGGTAGACAACATCACGCGCACGATGCTCGACAGCGGCACATTGTAGCGCTATATCGACATCCTTCAGGTGACCGGTCTGACTTCCAACCCCACCATTTTCGACATGGCCATTGGCAGCGATACGCAGTATGACGCAGCCATCGCCCACAAGGCGCGGCAGGGACTGAGCGGTGAAGCCCTGTTCGTTGAACTGGCGCTGGAAGATCTGTGCCGCGCCGCTGATCTTTTCCTGCCAATGCATCGGGCGTCGGGTGGCCACGATGGCTGGGTGTCCATGGAAATTTCGCCGCTGCTGGCGCAGGACACCGCCGGTAGTCTGCAGGCCGCCAGACAGATCTTCGCTCTTGCCGGTCGTCCCAATCTGTTCGTGAAGATTCCAGGCACGCCCGAGAGCCTGCCCGCCATCGAAGCAGCCATCTTCGCCGGCATTCCCGTCAACGTCACCCTGCTGTTCTCCTGCGCCCAGTACCTGGCAGCGGCAGAGGCTTATATCCGCGGCATCGAGCGACGTCTGGCCGCCGGGCTGTCGCCAGCGGTGATGAGTGTCGCCTCGGTGTTTGTCTCGCGCTGGGATGTGGCGGTAAAGGACAAAGTGCCAGGTGAGCTTCACAACCGGCTGGGGATAGCTGTGTGTGAGCAGACCTTTCAGGCTTCACGTGACCTGCTGGCGTCGGAACGCTGGCAGCGGCTGGCAAGTGCAGGTGCTCTGCAACAGCGCGTGTTGTGGGCAAGCACAGGCAGCAAGGATCCTCAGGCCAGCGATACGCTGTACGTCGAGGCGCTGGCCGCCCCCGATACCATCAACACGCTGCCAGAGAAAACGCTGCTGGCCTTCGCTGATCATGGCAGGCCGGGCCATGTGATGCCCTTGCACGGGGCGCAGACCCAGGCGCTGCTGGAGCGTTTCACGCATGCAGGCATCGACATCGATGCGTTGGCCGCGCAGCTTCAGCGGGAAGGTGCAGAAGCCTTCGTGAAATCCTGGCGCGCATTGCTGCTGCGCATCGCCGACAAGTGTCAGGCGCTGGCGCCCTGATCGACAATCACGTCGCGCATCTTGCCTTCCACGTACAACCACTTGCCTTTCACCCGCAGAAAGGCCGAGTGTTCGTGGTGAATGTGTGACTTGCCGTCCTCATCCACATAGGTGGCCTTGAAGTCGACCCGCCCGCGGTCGCCTTTCTGATCCTCATCAAGAATCTCCAGGCCCCTCCAGTCCAGATTCACTTCATCCAGTATCTCTGCACTCAGCGGGCCGATGGTGTTGGGGTGCCATGTCTTGAGCAGATATTCCCCATGACCGCCCAGAGCATAGGCTGTGTAGCGCGAACGCATGAGTTGTTTGGGCGTACGCGCCTGTTCCTTGCCCGAGAGGATGGGGCCACAGCAGCGAGTGAAGGGCTTGCCACTGTCACAGCGGCATGGTGCGATGGTCATGAATGACTTACCTGTTCAGGGAAGAGGGACGGTGGACGCACGCTGAGTTTCGATTTCATACAAGCCGCGCAGATAGACGCGCCACTGGGAATAGAGGTCTTCAACAGGGCCGGTCAGGCCGCTGACGTTGCGGCTTAGTTCCAGAACGGCCGGTGCAGTTTCGCTGACAAATCCGGAAGCGAGCGCGACGAACTCCTGCTCGAAGATCTTGCTCCACTTGTAGCGGTTGTAATTTTTACTGAGCGATTCAAAACTGCCGGTGCCCAGTACGGCCTCGCCATTGCGTGCTCGCTCGGCATTGTCGCGTTGATCAATCACCTGCTCGAAAGAGTACTGACGCCAGACGTCGTAGCGCGGCTTCACATCCTGATAAAGGGCTTCGTAGTACTCGTCAATGGTATCAATGAATACATTGTGTCGTGCCTGGATGTCTGCGACATGTCCCAGCAGAGGGTCATTGTTGGCTGGCAGGCGCGTGAGCGTGAGCTGGCCGGTGGCGTCTGCCTCCAGATAGGACGCGAATGCTTCGGGCGACAGGTCCGCGGCATAGCGCAGTTGTGTCACCTCCTTAATGCGTGCCAGCTCTGCAGTGCCCAGACCGTTGCGCACTGCCAGCAGGTCATTGGCGATTGCGGCATGCAGGTCCTGAAAGGGGTCCGGCCCGTCGGTGATGCCACCGTCGCGCAAGGAAGGGATGCTGTCCGGGTAGTCAGCCGTGCGCGCGATGTCGGCGTAAGGTTTGTCAAGCCAGACACGGCCGGTACTGTCGACGGCGCGCACCTGCACCAGAAGATCGGCGCCTGTGGATTCCAGAATCGTGCCTGTGATGATCAGATCGAGCGAGGGGTCGGTAGCGGGCAGCACCCGAACCACGCCCCAGTGATTGGACGTCAGCAGGGTGTGCCGCAGTGCCACCGGGAGATAGTGTGTTTCGGTATTGCGGATCTCGGCGAAAATGGCAGCGCCTGGCAACGTGATTTCCTCAGGATCTGCCTCAGTGGCAAACACCTGCACGCCGATGTCCAGCATCTGCAGTTCCGTCGGCATGCCTTGTTGCACATTGAGGGTGACACTGCCTACGGGTTGCGGGCCAGCCGGTGGCGGTGGCGTGGCACTGCCACAGGCTGCCAGCAGACTAGCGAACAGGCCTGTCATCAGCAATTTCAACGCCGCGCTGCTCAAGGTGCCGCCTCCCGGGCCGGTGCTGCCGGCGTGGTGCCATCCAGGGAGTCGTCAAGGGCGCTGCAAACCAGGCCACGACTGAGCGTCTGCACGCAGTTGATGCCGTCTCCTGGTGCCTCGTACCGCGTGTAGAAAGACATCAGATTGAACGGCGCCGAGCCGCGACTGGAGACGCTTGTCAGCATGCTCAGCTCCTCGCCGCTGGGGTCGACACTGAAACGATGTTCAATGAGCACTCCTTCTGCCAGCATGATCTGGAATACCAGTTGCAGACGGTCCCAGCCGCACAATTCCGAGCCGTGGGCGCTTGAAAAGGTATTCTCGATGTCGGTGAGAGTGCTGCAAACCAGCGCAGCATCGCCCTGGCGTTCTATGCGCACTTCGTCACCGGCCTGGGTAATGCGCATGGTGGTTTGTCGGGTGATCAGCTCCGCCAGGCGTGCATGGGCGACCAGATTGCCGACCCCGCGCCGCGATCCACTCATGCCCACAGCGCCAGAGTCCCCGCGCCCTTGCTGGCGCTGCATCTCGCGATTGAGCTGGTCGATGATGCGCTGCACTTCTTCTTCCCATTTGTCACTGCGGGCAAAATCCTTCTGCCAGCTGCCCGCAAACAGTGGGCGCAGGGGAAGATCGCTGCCACTGGCGGCCGGGTCGCGCAGTACAGGCTCGTTGGCAGCGTGCAGGGCCGCCGGCGCGCCGTTCAGCAACAGCAGTGCCAGCAGCGGAAAGCCGCCGCGCAGAGCGCGCAAGAGTGGGGCAAGCGAGGGGATCATCAGAGGCCTGGGTGTCCGTGGTCGGGTGGATGTGATCCGATTCTATTGAATAAGTCAGACGCATCATAGCCGGCAGCATGCCCGCTTGCTGTCCCGGTGCCTGGTGCCCGAACCATGGAACGCAGCCGGCATGGTCGCCGGCTGCGGACCGCTGGATGCAGGCGTTTACTTGCTCAGTGCGGCGCGGACGGCTGGTTCGAGGCTGGTCAGTCCCCACGCTTTGCCGGTGCTGATCGCCGACTCGAGTGGCTCACCGCCGGATTCGGCTGCGTTCAATGCACGCAGGGCGCCGACACGATTGCTGCTGGCGCAATGCACCAGTGTCGGTTGACCTTCCAGGCTGGTGAGCAGGTCCTGCAGCTTGCGGGCGTTCTCGCTGGTCACGCCATCGGCGCCAGCCACGGGAATATTGTGAAACTCCATGCCCAGTGAGCGGGCGAGCTCTGCCTCATCCCAATCTGTTTCACTGGCGGGACGCAGGCTGATGATGTGCTTGACACCGGATTTGGCGAGCACCTGCAGCTGTTCCTGCGAAGGCTGACCGCTGGCGAACACGTTTTCCTGCGGAGTGCTGAGATTGAGAATTTGCGCACTCTGAATGGCGGCGGTGTCGACCTGGGCTTGAGCCAGTCCTGACAGCAGGGCGATCAGGGTGATGAAGCTCAGGCGGAACAATGCTGAGAGGGGACTGCTGCGGCTGCCTGCATTTTTCATGGCGGTATCCTTTTCTGGTTGAAAAGTAGTGGAGGGTCAGGACGCGAAGAGTAAAAGCGAATCGGCGCGAAGTCCATTCCGGAAGCGACAGAAATGGCGGAGTCTGGCTAGAGGCTTGGGTTTCTTTGTATGGTGCCAGGAGAGGACTCCCTTAAAATCAATATAATAT
>Ga0255140_1000604_pt1 | contig 11946 bp, 8 predicted proteins | sample Law_Colum_RepC_8_FD_188547 | JGI IMG/M metagenome (GOLD analysis project Ga0255140, IMG submission 188547) | Freshwater microbial communities from St. Lawrence River, New York, United States - Law_Colum_RepC_8d | ecosystem: Environmental > Aquatic > Freshwater > River | place: USA: New York...
TTTTTTGCACGAGCTTATTTCGTCGCAGCTCGACATGGACCGCATGGACTACCTCAAGCGCGACGCCTTCTACACGGGAGTCATCGAGGGAGCCATTAACAGCGACCGACTGCTTGAAATGCTTCACGTGTCTGAGGGGCATTTGGTTTTGGAGCACAAGGCTATTGCCTCGATTGAAAAGTTTTTGATTAGCCGCAGCCTGATGTACTGGCAGGTCTACATGCACAAAACCGTGCTGAGTGCAGAGAGCATGCTCGTGGAGGTGCTCCGAAGGGCTTCGTTGCTGGCCCGCCGCGGGGAGGCCCTGTTTGCCGGTGCGGAACTGCAAATCCTGCTGCGCCGCCGCCCCAACCAAAAAGATTTTAACCAAGAGCCCGAGTTGCTCGACCTTTTTACCCGCCTCGACGACAGCGACATTCTCAGCGCCATCAAGCAGTGGCAGCATCACCCTGACCCCGTGCTGAGCGCCATGAGCCGCCGCATCATTGACCGCAAGCTGTTTCGAATTAAGTTTCTCGATCGCCCCCTTTCCTTAGGAGACCGCGCAACTTTGGAGGCCTCCGTGGCTGCCTCAATGGGCCTTTCTGCCGAAGACTCCCATCATTTTGTGCTCGACGGCATTGCCTCCAACAAAACTTATACTGCTGACAAACAAGAAATTAAGTTGCTCAAAAAAAATGGGAGCGTACTTCCTTTGACCGAGGTATCAGAAATCCTTCCTTTAAGCGTTTATAGTCAAGTGACTACTCGACCCTTCGTATGCTGGCCCAAAGAACTACCATGGATCCACTAAGGGCGAGCCCCTTGCCTCCCCTTCGGGCTTCGGAATGGGCATCAAAACTTGGCGGCCAACTCGAAGGGCCAGACCATGAACTGCACTTGGCCTGCACCCTCACCGGGGGCAGCGAAGGCGGAATCAGCTTCATCTCCAACCCCCGCTACCGAAGCGCCTGGGCCCTGAGCAAGGCCAGTGTGGTGCTCTGCGACCCCAAAGACCAAGCTCCCAAAGAATTCAAGGGTAGCGTCATACGAGTAGCGAATTCCTATGCCGCATGGGCAGCCGTCCTTGCAAGCGGGCAAACCCAGGTTCCATGGGCCATTGGGCGACCCTCGGGGGTTCACCCCTCCGTGCTCATCGCTCCGGGAGTGGTTATGGCCGAAGACGTTCAAGTAGGTGCCGGTACTGTACTCAACCCAGGAGTGGTGCTCTATCCAGGTACTGTGGTCGGCGAACACTGCCTGATTCATGCCAACGTCGTGCTCGGCGCAGACGGATTTGGATTTGTACCCCCCTACCAAGACCTTGCCCATTGGACCAAAATTCCCCACCTCGGCTCGGTGCGGATTGGCAATAACGTGGAACTCGGTGCTGGTACCTGCGTCGACCGCGCGGTGGTCGGAATCACCCTAATTGACGACGGCTGCAAAATTGACAACCTCTGCCAAATCGGGCACAATGTGCGCATTGGCAAGCACTGCGTCCTGGCCGGGCAGGTTGGAGTGGCAGGATCAACCAAACTTGAAGACTACGTGGTCGTGGGCGGTCAAGTTGGCATTGCAGGCCACCTTACCATTGGGCAAGGATCTCGAATTGGAGCGCAAAGCGGCGTCGGCAAATCTTTAGGTCCTCGCTCTGAGGTACTTGGAAGCCCTGCGATGGAATCCCGTGAATTCCGTCGTTTATTTGTGGCCCAAAAGGCCAAGCAAGGTTGATTCAATACGCACTCAGACAAGAATTTAGCATCAAAGGTCGCGGCATCCACAGCGGAATTGCCTGCGAGGTATTGGTCAAACCAGGACGGTCAAACCAGGGCTATACCCTAGTGCGTCAGGATCTTAAGGACCAGCCAAGCATGACCCTTCACCCGGATTTGGTGAGTGAAACCGACCGCTGCACCACCTTGAGCGACGGAGCCGCCAGCGTGCACACGGCCGAGCACCTGCTCTCCGCACTTTTTGGACTCGGAATCCTTGACGCTGAAATTCACTGTTCTGCCGCAGAGCTGCCTATACTCGACGGGTCTGCCAAGCACTGGGTAGAGGCAATACTCCATGCAGGACTCGAGGAAGTGGGGCCGATGAGGGGCTTCGCACTCCAAAGCACGATTCGTGTTGAAGACCCCGAAACGGGTGCATGGGCCGAGGCCATCCCCGCAGCCATGCCGCAGTACCAGGTGCACTTAAGCCACGACCCCGAAGCCGTGGGGCCCAATAGCTTTTGCTACAACCATAGCGAATCGTACGCTCAAAAGATTGCCCCTGCACGCACCTTTACCCTTGCAAGCCACCTGCTTCCCTTAATAAACCGGGGTTTGCTCCAGGGCGCCGAAGAAGGTTCTGGCGTCGTAGTACTCGATCGCCAACTCAGCAGCGACGAACGGCAGGCACTTGAAGCATTTACAAAGCATCCCATAGCTCCCAATGAAACGCTTGGGGCCCTGCCTCTGACGCCATTCAAAATGCCCGCCGAACCCGCGGCGCATAAAATGCTCGACCTCTTGGGCGATCTCGCACTAATTGGTCGCCCTGTTGCCGCTGAAATACGTATTTTTAAGCCCGGACACCGCATCAATACCCTACTCGCCCAAGTCATTATGGATCAGATAAAATCTGCCAACCCCGTTCCCTTTTTTGATCCCAACGCAGATGCTTTGATGGATGCTACCAAAATAATGTCGATTCTGCCGCACAGGCCACCCTTTTTGCTGGTTGATCGCATTCTGCACCTCTCGCAAACCGACGTTTGGGGCAGTAAGGCAGTAACCATGAACGAGCCTTTTTTTGTGGGTCACTTCCCGGGCGCCCCCGTAATGCCTGGCGTGCTACAGCTTGAAGCCATGGCCCAAGTAGGCGGAATTTTAGCGCTCAGCACCGTCGAAGACCCCGAGAACTACCTCACCTACTTGCTTAAGATGGACGAGGTTAAGTTTAAAAGCAAGGTAGGTCCCGGCGACACCCTCTACTTTCACCTCACCTTGGAACAACCCATTCGTCGCGGAATCGTCGTGATGCGGGGCCAAGCTTTCGTAGGTCAAAAGCTTGCTACCGAGGGCGTTATCACGGCATTTATTACCAAAGACAAGTAGGCCATGGTATCCGCTCTCGCCTCTGTGCACCCCGAGGCCAAGCTGGCCGGAAACGTCCGCATCGACCCCTTCGCCGTGGTCGAACAGGACTGCGTGCTGGGCGACGGTACCTGGATTATGAGCGGCGGTCATGTGCTTGCCGGCTCCAGACTGGGCAAAAACTGCCGAATCCACCAAAACGCCGTGGTAGGCGGAATGCCCCAAGACCTAAAATTCAGCGGTGAATACAGCGAGGTATTTTTAGGCGATGGCTGCATAGTCCGCGAAGGAGCCACCATCAACCGCGGCACCAAAGCATTCGGCAAAACCATCTTGGGCAAAGAATGCCTCATCATGGCCTATGCCCACGTTGCCCACGACTGCATCATTGGCGACCACGTAATTCTGGTCAACAACGTCGCACTCGCCGGCCATGTAGAAATTGGCGATTGGTCCATTCTGGGCGGACTCTCCGCGGTGCACCAGTTCGTCAAAATTGGCTCCCACGTAATGGTCGGTGGCGGATCCCTCGTTCGCAAAGACGTGCCCCCATTCATCATCGTCGCGCGCGAGCCCCTGAGTTTCGAGGGCGTGAATGCCGTTGGCCTTCGCCGGCGCGGCTACAGCAATACCCGTATTGACGAAGTCCATCATGCCTACCGCCTTCTTTACCAAAGTGGATTCAACACCAGCCAAGCGGTGAGCGAAATCGAACGCGAGGTGCCTACCAGCCCCGAGCGCACCGAGATCTTGAAGTTTGTCTTGGCATCCGACCGCGGCATCGTCCGCAAGCAATAAGCAAATGGTTGGCCTGCACTGGAACGGGGTCGGTAAGCAGATTTCGGGAACCGAAATAATCCGCCCATGGTCCGCTACATGGTCACCAGAAGCCCGCGTCGCGGTACTTGGAGCCAACGGATCGGGCAAAAGCACCCTAATTCAGCTCTTGAGCGGCCAAATGCCCCCTTCGGTGGGTGAACTGAGCTCGCCCCACCTCGACAAGGATTCCTGGGCCATGCAGGCGAGCTGGGCTGGGCCGGGCGTTCAGCCTCCCCTAGACCTCAGCGGATTGGAATGGGTCGCAATGCACGGCCAACTTCGCACATGGCGCAACGACCCCTGGCAGTACTTGGACTCTAGCGATTCCATCTGGAGCAGAAGCCTTAAAACCCTATCGAGCGGGCAGCGCCAACGCCTGCTCTTGGCGGTCGCCGTATGCACCGACGCGCCGCTCTTGCTCCTGGACGAACCCTGCAACCACCTGGACGAGTCCGCACAAAATTGGTTCGACGGCATGCTGCACGCCGAGCTCGAGCCTGCCCATGGGGCTGCACGAATGCTTTTTATAGCCAGCAACCACAACCCAAAAGAAGTGCGGCACTGCAGCAGCGCTATATCGCCGCAAGGCGATTCCGTACCTTTACCGAAATACTAGAATTATGGCCTCGACAGCAGACATTAAGAACGGCATGTGCATTCACTTTAACCACGCGCCCTGCCAAATCATCGAATTTTTGCACGTGAAACCCGGCAAAGGGGCGGCGTTTGTGCGAACCAAACTGCGCAACCTCAACGACGGACGTGTTTTGGAGCACACCTTCCCGAGCGGAACCAAGCTCGAGGTCATCAATATCGAGTTTCGTACCTACCAGTACCTCTACAACGACCCCGACGGCTACCACTTTATGAATATGGAGTCTTATGAGCAAATTCCCATGCCCAAAGAGGTCATCAACGCTCCGCAGTTTTTGGTAGACGGCATGTCTTGCATGGTAATGTTCCATGCCGACGAAGACCGGCCATTGAGCGTAGAGCTTCCGACGACCGTAACCCTCGAGGTAACCTACACCGAACCCGGCATGCGCGGAAACACCGCCACCAATACCCTCAAGCCAGCCACGGTCGCTGGCGGAACCGAGATTCGCGTTCCCCTCTTTGTTGAAACGGGCGAGCGCATCGTCATCAACACCGTAGACGGAACCTACAAGGAACGCGCTAAGTAGCCCACCTTAAGCATCACGCAAACCCGCCGTCCCAAGACGGCGGGTTTTTTATTGCGTTGAACGCCAGGCTGCAGAATCGCAATCCTCACTTGGCTTGCATCCAATAAAAAAGCCCCGCCGTCACCGGCGGGGCTTTGCTTAATAAAGCCTAAAACAATCAGTCCTTATCCCAGAAAATTGGAGCAGTGTCCTTGTCTCCCTGGTAGTTAGCACCTGCGGCAGTAACATTCGCGTTGTTCAAGGCATACTCGTCTACTCCGTAGCTCATGCGCAAAGGAGTAACGCGCTGTGCCTCGGCAGCAATGTTCATTGGCAAATCATACTGACGTTGCGCAGCCCAAGCTTCGTTTCCGCGCATAAAGAGCGATATCCACTTTTGTGTTCCTAAACGCGACTGCCAGTTGGTAGCATCCCAAGCAACCGACGGCTGGGCCAAGTAGGCCGCAGCATCAGTGGCTGTTCCGCCCCAATTTACAATGGAAGCACCAACCGCTGCTTGATAAAGCCCTTCAGCCGTTGCTCCAGGAATGGTAACTCCGCGTGCTGCCGCATCTGCCAACAAGAAGTGAACCTCAACGTGGTCGATGAGCGTATGCGCAAGCGTTGGATCCTCTAGAAGATCCCCTGGCTGCGAAAACAAAGGATAGGCTGAGGCCAAACCATAAGGAGCGCCTACTACACTGTCACCGTTGTTGTTGCGGAAGTAAATCCCACGACGCGGATCGTTCAAAGAATTCATCACGTCACCAAGAGTGTTGGCGGCAATAAAGTCAGAACGCCCCGACTGCACCAACTGCTCCCATAGGGGGTTGGTATGCGGTGGCGCCGAAGCATACTGCAGGGAAGCATCATCAGCGGGAGTCAAAATCACTCCCCCTGCCAAAGCTGCAGCACCCCAGCTTGAGGCACGAGCTAAGTCATGGTCTGCAACACGTACGGCCAACCTCAGGAGCACTGAAGAAGCAAACTTCTTCCAGCCATCAGAATTTCCGCCATAAAGGAGGTCATAGGAACCCAAACCATTATCGCCTCCTAGGATGGCGATGTCGGCAGTCAAACGAGCGGCAAGGTCAGTGTAGATGTCCTCTCCCTTATCGTAGGCAGGAACAACAGTCTCTGACGAAAGCGCCTCGGTGTAGGGAACGTCTCCAAAAATGTCAACCAAAATTTGGTAGGTGTACACTTCTAATACATCAATAACCGCCATCTGCTGCACCTTTTGGGCCTCAGAAAGGTTGATATCAACAGCCACCGCTTTTTCTGCCTCGGCCAAGTCACGCAGGACGTCGGTGTAAAGCACATCAAAGGTGTTGCCATTGACGTCTCGGTTCGGATAGTCAAAATTGGCTTCGTCCGTGTAGGTTGTCTCAGTAATATGCTGAGCCCACATGCTGAAGTTGTTCAAGTTGACATTAAGAGTAGCTAGATAATCGGTGAGGGTTATCGTAGCATTGGCAACCAAAGCACCAGCAGGTACCTGCTCCGGCGACTTGGGGTTCACATTAAGGCTTGTGATATCGCTCGTACACGAGGCCACAGCGCAGGCAATGCCTGCAGAAAGAAGAAACTTTTTCATGATTCGTTCGTAATTAGAATTTCAATTTTGCGTTCAGACCGATCTCGCGTACCGCTGGGTATGCACCAGACTGGTAGCCCTGAAGGTTACCTGCTGAGAGACCGTATTCTGGATCAGTGTACGGTGCGTTCTTCCACAGGATGGCCAGATTGCGGCCAACTAGAGAAAGGTCAAATCCCTTAATTGATCCGGCAGGATCCATTGGGAAGCTGTAGTTAATAGCGACTTCGCGAAGCTTAATGAACGAAGCATCCCAAACGTGAGACTCTTGAGCATTCCTTGCGTAACCAAACGAGTTACCGTAGTAGTTCATGTCGCCATAAACTGCCTCGGTGTTAGCCGCAGTAACAGGATTGCCGTCTTCGTCTAGCGTAGAACCATCCCAAACTGCTACATCGCCGAGGTTAACCCCTCCGTTGTTAGAAACCAGTTCGCGACGCTCTACACCACGGTCGTTAAGTCCGGCGCTACGATCGTAGATACCGGTGGCAAAACCGTACCAAGTATCAAGGCTAAAGAAGCTTCCGCCCATTTGCATGTCAAGCAAAACGCTCGCAGACAAATTCTTGTAACGGAATGAGGTGTTCAAACCACCATACCAATCAGGATTGATGTTGCCGATAGTTTCTGGTGCCGTAGTGCGCAAGTATCGGTAGCCGCGAGAAGCGCTAATCGGATACACAATGGGTAATCCATTTTCGTCACGCTGGTGGGCAATTCCGAATAGAGTACCGTAGGCCTCGCCCGTCTTAGCAAGAAGCTGAATGCCACCTTGGTTGGACGTGAGCTGCAAACTTTCAGCATCTCCAAACAGCTCCACAACCTTGTTGCGGTTGCGTGTGTAGTTAAGAGCAAAATCAAGCCCGACGTCTTTAGTTCGAATCGCCGAAGCGTTTAGAACCAATTCCACGCCCTGGTTTTCAATTATGCCAGCATTGACATACTTGAAAATGGTACCCGTTGCAGAAGACACGCGAGCTGGCATAATCTGGTTCTGTGATACTGCGCGGTAGGCTGTCAAATCAAATCCAAAACGGTTGTCAGCAAACTGCATTTCAAGACCTGCCTCATAAGAAGTCGTGGTCTCTGGAAGAAGTCCTGGGTTATTGGATGTTGATGGGGCTGTCGCCAAAGGAGACCCGTTGAAGGGAGTTCCCATAACATAGATGTCACGCAATGCGCCAGCAGGGGCATCAGAACCTACGCTTGCAAAGTTTGCGCGAACCTTACCGAAACTGATTCCGTCTGCATCAATCAATTCAGAGAAAATCAAACCAAGAGAGGCCGAAGGGTAGAAGTAGCGATTGTTCTCCGACGGAAGCGTCGAAGAAATATCGTAGCGACCCGTTAGGTCCAAAGACAAGTAGTCTTTGTACAAGAAGCTTGCGCGTCCGAAGTAACCGTCGATTCCGATGGTGTAGTTCTGCTCCGACGGAGCTGCAGGAGCACTCACGGAGTTACTCAAGGAATAAACCCCTGGCACTACTAAACCACCATTGGTTGAAGCACCAAAGAAGTCGAAGTAGGTACGGCGAACGTTGGTTCCGAGGTTACCATTGAAGTTGATGTCGCTGCCGATCATACGGTTGGCAGTTAAAATCAGGTCAAGGTTAGTCTCCGTGAAGTTGCGGTTGCGGCGAACGTAGGAAGGAACGTCAACCGAAGAAACTGCAATTCGCTCTTCTTGGAGGTCGCTGTAGGTATCCACGTTGGCGCGAGCGGTTACGTCCAACCAATCGTTTAGGCGATAGTTAGCAGTCATGTTACCGATTAAACGATTGCGCTGGTCATTTTGATAGCTCTCGTTAACCATAAAGTATGGGTTATCAAAGTAGTGCGGTTGAGTGGGATTAGCGTACAGGGGTCCGTAAGGATTCCAGCTGATGTTTCGCTTGGTCTCATCATAGTATTGCTTGAGTTTGCCCATATCCGCTCCGACGTTAAACCACTGGCGGAAGGATTGGTTGACGTTGCGAGAATCGTATCCGGTTCCAGAACGACCGCGTCCTTTTTGCTGGGTAAACGTAGCTACAGTACTAACAGTCAAACGATTGGAAGCCTTAAGGTTGCCGCTGAAATTGAACGTGTTGCGCTGCAAGCTTGAATTCGGCTGAATACCCTTCATGTCAAACTTCGTGGCGCTCAAACGGAACGAACCGTTGTCGCTACCTCCGTCAATGGCTAGGTTGTTGTTGAAGGTTGCTGAATTTTCCCAAAACGAAGTAGGATCGTTTGCACCAGCTACAAAGGGACGTGGTTGACCATCAACCATTGACTCCCAGGTGTAAACCATTAGGTTGGGGTCGAACCTCATGCCAAACGATGCATCTTCTTCCATGGGGGTAACCATATCAACGGTACCGTCTCCGTTAAAGTCGTAGTCGTACATCCGGTAATCCGTATAGGTTCCATTGATGGTGTCGGTGTTTCCGTAGTAGGAACCATAACCTGGGCCGTAGGATTTTTGGTACTTAACATAAGTGTCTGGGTTGATGCTTCCCACGGTTAGGCCGCTTGAAAGCGTTACTCCCAAGCCTTTGCGAGCGGAACCTTTTTTAGTGCTGATCAAGACTACACCGTTGGCTGCGCGTGAACCGTATAGTGCGGTCGCAGCAGCACCCTTGAGGATAGTGACTTTATCAATGTCCTCAGGGTTGATGTCCATAGCAGCGTTACCATAATCGTAACCACCTCGTCCGGTGCGTTGGTTGCTCGAATTGTAGATGTCGTTAGAAATGGGAATACCGTCTACTACAAACAAGGCTTGGTTGTTACCGGTAAGTGATTTGTATCCGCGTACGACCACATTGGACGATCCGCCCATGGTGCCTGACTGGCGAATGGTGACGCCTGCAACCTTTCCAGAGAGCGATGCCATAAAGTTGGCGTCTTTCACTTTGGTTACTTCCGCTCCACTAACCTCTTGGATTGCATAGCCCACGGTTTTCTTATCTCGGGTGATTCCAAGAGCCGTCACGACTACTTCGTCGAGTTTGCTTGAGGATTCCGATAACTTGACGTTAACTACAGCTCCCGATGCCGCAACCTCTTGGGTGGCATAACCGAGGGCAGAGAAAATTAAAACTGCATTTTGACTTGCTGAGATGGAATATTTACCATCATAGTTCGTGACTGCAGCCAGATTGGTACCCTTCACACGGACTGCTACCGAGGGAAGTGCTTCGCCATTTGATGCGGCAGTAACCGTTCCTGAAGTCGTGCGCTGCGCAAAGGCAGGCAGTGACAGGAGCGCAGCCGCTACAAAAGCTATAGAAAATAATTTGCGTTTCATAGGTGTTAATAGATTGTTAAGGTTCATGCAATGTATTAAAAAATTTAATTCAAACGAACTTTTTTAGGATTGACCAACTTCAACCCAAAATAGAGGGAATTCACAATGAGGCTCTTAACCCCTGATTCCCGCGCCACTGCGGCCTGCCCAAGCAATTAGGGCTGCAGTCATCCACACCAGAACGGCGCCCTTATCGAGGTCTAAAAAGTTGTTGAGCAGCCCGTGAACCCAGTAGGTAACCTGGCCCAAAAGGGCAACAAGGACCAAACTTCGGTCGGTTCCGGGAGCCAAACGCCGGTAAGCCCCGACGCCGGTTCTAAAAATCATGGCGATGAGTAAAACGACCCAAACAAGGCCGGGCCAGCCCAATTCGGCGAGGGGCCCGATGTACTCGGAATGGGCGTTGCCCATAACTCCGCCATTGGTCGATATAAAGGTGAGCTGGGAGGAATTTTGAAAGGGAGCATACTGAAACTGATAGGTATTCAGACCCCAACCGACGTGGGGCCGATCCTGCCACATGCGCAGGGCCGAGGCCCAGCGGTTCAAGCGCTCTAGGTTGGATGCGTCGGTAGAAATATTGGACGCACTTTGAATGTGCTCGCCGAAGTTGTCGCTCGAAACCGTGTCGTTTTTGGTAAAAATCCGCATCCATTGGTCCTGAGTCAGCCACAAAGAACTTAGTGCGACCAAGGCAATAAGCAGCAATTGCCGCGCTGAAATTCGCCATGCAAAAACCAGGTACACCGCGCCGGCAGCGACCAGACTAAGCCAAGCAGCACGGGTGTAGGAGAAGACCAAGGCGACGGTGAGCAGCAGAAAAAGTCCGAGATGAATAAAGCGCCATACCAGGGACTGCTTCCGCCAAAGGGCCCAAATGGCCCAAGGATAGACAAAGGCTAATGCCATTCCATACATCGTGTGCTCTTTGTAGAAGGGGAACATGACCCAGGTTGAGGTCTCCTTAGAAAATCCGTATTGGGAGTGCACCGAGAGGGTCCAAATGGCGGCAATACCCAAACTAAATGCATAAAACGGGAAAATCAGCTTGCGCACCCAGGGCTGCTCCATGGCGGTTCCAAGCATAAAATACATGGGAATGATGAACCAGACGCGGCTGAGGACGGCCTTAAAGCTGACCAAAGGCATTTCACTAAAGAGTATGGTGAAGGCCATCCAGCCGAGCTGCAGCAGGATTACCTGGGTCAGTGCTTGGTTTAAAATCGGCCAGGGGAGGCGGCCCTGGTGCAAAAACCGAATGAAGGCAAACAGGGTAAGGCCCGCGAGCATGACCTCTCCCGGCAAACTGAGGCCTACGTTAAAGTCGGACTCCTTGAGAACCACCGACAAGGGGGTGATTGCGACTACGGCGAGCAGAAGGCTGTCGAGATGGTAGAGGGCCCAGAATACTACTAGTGCGGCAAAGGGAATAAGGGCAAGAGCATGAAGCTCAAAACCCACGACCACTGCAGTGGCTCCGGCGAGAATCACTCCCGCCACAAGGCCTGCCCGCCCGCTTAAGAAGGAAGGTTCTGCTTGAGTTCCTTCCATGTGTTGGCGCCCAAAATAACCACCATGGTGCCGACCAGGGCCGACAGGGCAGAGACCGCTACCACCAGCCATCGAATCGGATACTTCTTTTTATCAGCCGGCACCGCGGCGTTCACGCGAAAGGTCGCTGGCAGCACCTGCTCGGCGTCTACTCGAGCCTGGTCGAGTTTGGTCTTGATTTTGACCTCCTCTTCCTTCATCAGGTGCAGCTCGTCGCGCAGGGCCACATACCGGCCGCCGTACTTAGCCAAGGTATCTAGCACGTTTTTAAGCTCTTTGATGGTCTTAGGGGTTCGGCCTTCGGCAATGGCCGTTGCGTACTGCTCAGAAACCACCATGGACTGGCCCTCGTACTCGTGAACACCCTTGCCGCGAAGTCCCTTGATTTCGTCTTCCATATCCCGCAATTCTTTGCGGACTTTTTGGTACTCGCGCTGCACCAAATTGAGACCCACGGTA
>Ga0255140_1000611_pt1 | contig 11887 bp, 10 predicted proteins | sample Law_Colum_RepC_8_FD_188547 | JGI IMG/M metagenome (GOLD analysis project Ga0255140, IMG submission 188547) | Freshwater microbial communities from St. Lawrence River, New York, United States - Law_Colum_RepC_8d | ecosystem: Environmental > Aquatic > Freshwater > River | place: USA: New York...
GGCGGCGGGCCATCAGGTCAAAGCGGAACAGACGGCACTCAATGGGGCCGTTCCACAGCGGCACGCGGCGCGATTCCTTGAAGCGCATGCGCCCCGGCAGTTTCAGGTCGGGCGTGAGCAACCAGGCGCTCCAGCCGGCGTAGTGGCTTTTCCAGTGGGCAGCGAGCTTCTCGAAAAACTCGGACGCGTCGGCGCCATCGCTCATCTGCGCGCTCTCACGGCCCATGGGCGTGGCGGCCGGCGCTTGTGCTGGCGCCCCCACGGTGAAGGTGCGCGGGGCGCGGCTGCGCGCACGCTCGGCGGCGTTCTGCCCGGCCACGCCAGCGGCGGCGATGCGCTCGCCATACGGCGGGTTGAGCAGCATCACGCCGGGCTTGCCGGTGGGCGGCAAGCGCTGAAGGGCGTCGCCGCCGCGCAGCTCCAGCGCGTGGGCCACGCCAGCACGCTCGGCGTTGCGCTGGGCGAAGTCGACCATGCGGAAGGACACGTCACTGCCGAACACGATGGGGCGGTGGCCGGCGGGCCACTCGCGCTGGGCGCGCACCGCTTGCTCGCGAATGGCCTGCCACACATGGGCCTGGAAGGGCAGCAGCTTCTCGAAGGCAAAGCGGCGCTGCAGGCCGGGGGCGATGCGCAGCGCGATCTGCGCGGCCTCGATCGCCACCGTGCCGCTGCCGCAGCAGGGGTCGTACAGCGGCACGATGTCGTCCACGCTGGCGGCCTCGCCGCCGTTCCAGCCAGTGGCCGCGATCATGGCCGCGGCCAGGGTTTCCTTCAGCGGGGCGTCGCCCTTGTCTTCGCGCCAGCCGCGCTTGAACAGCGGCTCGCCCGAGGTGTCGATGTACAGGCTCACCGTGTCGGTGGTGAGGTGGGCGTACAGGCGCACGTCGGGCCAGGTGGTGTTGACGCTGGGGCGCTCGCCGCGCTTGGCGCGGAAGCGGTCGCACACCGCGTCCTTGATCTTGAGCGCCGCGAAGTTCAGGCTGGTCAGCGGGCTGTGCTGGGCGGTGATCTCCACCTTGATGGTCTGGGCCGGGGTGAACCAGATCTCCCAGGCCACCTCGCTGGCGGCGTGGTACAGGTCGTTCTCGTTGCGGTAGCCGCCGTGCCATAGCTGCACCAGCACGCGCTGGGCCAGGCGGCTGTGCAGGTTCAGCAGCAGCGCGTCTCGCCACGAGCCGTTGAGCGCCACGCCCGCCCGGGCCTTGTGAGAAGGGGCGATGCCGGTGATGCGATGAACCTCGTCGGCGAGCATGTCCTCCACGCCAGCGGCGCAGGGCAGAAAGAGTTGAAGCTGGTTCATGGCAACGGGCAAGGGTGGTGCTCAGACGGGCGAGGTCGGCGCAAGGCCGCCAGGCTCAGAGCGATTTTCGGAGGTTGGCCGGTGCGATGCGCAAGGCCTCGCGGTACTTGGCCACGGTGCGGCGGGCGCACTCGATGCCCTGCTCTTTGAGCAGGTCGGAGAGCTGGTTGTCGGACAGCGGCTTGCTGGGCTCTTCGGCGGCAATGAACTGCTTGAGCAGCGCACGCACCGCCGTGCTGGAGGCGTTGCCGCCGGTCTCGGTGCCCAGGGCCGAGCCGAAGAAGTACTTCAGCTCGTAAGTGCCAAAGGGCGTGGCCATGTACTTGGCGGTGGTCACGCGGCTGATGGTGGACTCGTGCAAGCCCAGCTCGTCCGCGATCTCGCGCAGCACCAGCGGGCGCATGGCGAGTTCGCCGTGCATGAAGAAGTTGCGCTGGCGCTCCACGATGGCGGTGGACACGCGCAGGATGGTGTCAAAGCGCTGCTGGATGTTCTTGATGAACCAGCGCGCCTCTTGCAAGCGCTGTTGCATGGCGGCGTGGCCGCTCTCACCGCCGTCGCGCCCGCCCCGGTTCTGGCGCATGGCATTGGCGTACACGTCGTGCACGCGCAGGCGGGGCATCACGTCGGGGTTGAGCACCACCTTGAAGCCGCGCCCACTGCGGGTGACGAGCACATCGGGCACCACCACGTTGCGCTCCACGTCGGTGAAGCGCCGGCCGGGCTTGGGCTCCAGGCGCGAGATCAAGACCAGGGCCTCGCGCACGGTGTCTTCGTCGGCGCGGCTGGCGCTGCACAGGCGGCGCAGGTCGCGCTTGGCCATGAGCTCCAGCGGCTGCGCCACGATGGCCAGCGCCGCGCGCGTGACCGGGGTGTTGCGCATCTCCAGGATCTGCAGCTTCAGGCACTCGGCCAGGTTGCGGGCGCCCACGCCCGCGGGCTCCAGGTGCTGCAGCCACTGCAGGGCCACTTGCAAGCGCTGTACCGCGGCTTCTTGCTGGGCCAGGGCCTCGTCGGGGTCGCTCGACGTGGCCTGCCCCTCCAGGCGCAGCAGCGCCTGGGCGAGTTCCTCAAGGCTGTCTTCCAGGTAACCGTCGTCGTTGAGCGATTCGATCAGCAGGTACAGGGCACGGGCGTCTTCGTCCGACAGGCGCATGCAGCGGGCCTGGTCGTGCAGGTGGTCTTGCAGGCTTTCCACCGCGCTGGCCAGGTCGGCCGCGGTGGCGGTCTCGTCGTCGTCCTGCGCGCCGTTGCGCGGCGGGGCGTCGCCGCCCCACTCGCTGTCGTCGGGCGCCATTTCCACCGAGCCGTCGCCCTCCCAGCTTTCCTCCAGGGCGGCATCGCCGTCCAGGCGGGCTTCCAATGTCTCGCCATCGGCACTGTCGGCCGGTTCGCTGGCCTCGACGGTGCTGGTGGCGGGCGCAGCGGCGGTGTCGGCGATTTGTTCGCCAGGGGCCACGGGGGCGTCGGCCTGGTCCAGGCCATGGGCCTCGCGCTCGGCGGTCTCGTCTGCGCGCTCCAGGAAAGGGTTTTCGTCGAGCATCTGCTCGACTTCTTGCGCCATCTCCAGCGTGGAGAGCTGCAGCAGCCGGATGGACTGCTGCAACTGCGGCGTGAGCGCCAGGTGCTGCGAGACGCGAAGCGAAAGCCCTTGTTTCATTCGACCGCCACGATCACATGCGGAAGTGCTCGCCCAGGTACACCCGGCGCACGTCGGCGTTCTCGACGATCTCGGCCGGCGTGCCGCTGGTGAGCACCCGGCCGTCGTTGATGATGTAGGCGCGGTCGCAAATGCCCAGGGTCTCGCGCACGTTGTGGTCGGTGATGAGCACACCGATGCCACGAGACTTCAGAAAGCCGATGATGCGCTGGATCTCGATCACCGCGATGGGGTCGATGCCAGCGAAGGGTTCGTCGAGCAGGATGAAGCGTGGGTTGGTGGCCAGGGCACGCGCAATCTCCACGCGACGGCGCTCACCGCCCGACAGGGCCGGAGCGGGCGAGTCGCGCAGGTGGTCCACGTGCAGGTCTTTGAGGAGTGTCTCCAGCCGTTGTTCGATCACCACGGGCTGCAGCGGCTTGCCCTGCTCGTCTTCCTGCAGCTCCAGCACGGCGCGCACGTTGTCGGCCACGCTGAGCTTGCGAAAAATGGAAGCCTCTTGCGGCAGGTAGCCCAGGCCCAGGCGCGCGCGGCGGTGAATCGGCAGGCGCTCGATGGTCTGGCCATCCAGCAAGATCTGCCCGCCATCGGCGCGCAGCAGTCCCACCAGCATGTAGAACGACGTGGTCTTGCCCGCGCCGTTGGGGCCCAGCAGGCCGACCACCTCACCCTTGAACACGGCCAGCGACACGTCCTTGACGACCTTGCGGCTGCCATAGGCCTTCTGCAGGCCTCGCGCCTCCAGGCGGCTCAGTTGGGGCTTGCCGGTCGCCTCCGCGGCCACGGTCATGGGCGACCTCCGCCGGTCCCGGTGCTGGGCTTGAGCTGCGCCGGGGGCGTCACGGGCTCGGGCTGCGGCTCCTTGGGCACTGGGGTGAGCATGGCGCGCACACGGCCCGACGGATTGGCCGGCGTGCGGGCACCGCCGTCCACCGTGAACACGTCGGTGCTGTTGTTGTAGACGATCACGTTGCCACGGGTCTCGTCGTTGAGCTGCGTGCCCTTGTAGCGGCGCAGCACGGCGTTGCCGGTGAAGCGCACCGTGTCGGCGCGGCTGTCGTAGTCGATGCGAGAGCCCTCGCCTTCGATGAACTCGTCCAGGCCTTCGCGTTTCTGGCGGAAGGTGCCCGGGTTGCCCGTGACCACACCAAACTGGTTGCCCTGCGGGTCTTGCCGCACCTCCACCTGCGCGCCACGAATGACGATGGTGCCTTTGGTGATGACCACGTTGCCGGTGAACACGCTGGTCTGGCGCACGTCGTCGTAGCGCAGCGCGTCGGCCTCGGCGTTCATGGGCTTGTCGCGGTCGGCCTTTTCGGCGCTGGCGGCACCCGCCCAGCACGCAAGGGCGATCAGGCCAATCGCTTGCCAACGGAAATAGGGCGGGCGGGGGAATGCAAGCATGGGATTTAAGGCACAAAACTTGCATTCATTGTAACGAGCAACACCTCTCTTTCCGGGGGAAAGAGAGGTGCATCGGGGCGCATTCGCCCCCGGTCGTCGGGCGCTCAGGCCTTGCGCAGGTCGGCGATGAGCGCGTTGGCCACCACCAGGGTGCGCGGGCCCTGACCCGGCACATAGAACTTGCCCGCCACGCCCAGGGCGGGCGTGCCTTCCACCGCATAGGCTTCTTGCAACTGGGCGGCTTGTTGTGCCTTGGTGCCGGTGGCGGCCGAGTTGTAGACCTCGGCGAACTTGGCGCGGTCCACGCCCTGCTTGGCCACCCAGTCGATGATGGCATCAGCCGTGGTCAGGCGCTGGCGCTCCACGTGAATGGCGCTGAAGGCCTTGGTGTGCAGCTTGCCCACCAGGTCCATGCTCTCCAGCGCAAAGTACAGGCGCTGCATGGGCACGAAGGCCTGGCTGAAGGCCACCGGCATGCGGCGCACCGTCACGAACGAGGGCTTCTTCTGGATCCACTCTTCAAACACCGGCTCGAAGTTGAAGCAGTGAATGCAGGTGTAGGCAAAAAACTCGACCACCTCGACCTGGCTCGGGGGCGAGACCACGGGCGCGGGTCGCGCGAGGCGGGTGTAGTCGGTGCCCTCCTTGGGGGCCACGCGCTGGGCCTGGGCCGACAGCGGCAGACCGGCCGAGAGCGCCACGGCGGTGCCGCCAGCGGCCAGCAGAGAGCGAGAAAAATCGCGACGTTGCATGCAGATGACTCCTGATGGAATGGGCATTGGGCGAAGGGCACCGGGAAAAGTTCCCAGCGCCAACGCCCGGCTTCAGCGTTGGACGCGCACCAGGGCCGACTCAATGCCGTTGCTGCTGAGTTGCTCTTGCGTGAGCTCGGCTAGCGCCTTCTGGTTGAACGGACCGACGCGCACGCGGTAGACGGTGCGGCCACTCTGCTCACGTTCGCTGACCTGGGCGTTGATGCCCATCATGCCCAGCTTGGCGCGTTGGGCCTCAGCGTCTTCAGCCGTGCGGAAGGCGCCAGCCTGCACGAAATAGGTAAAGGGATCGGCACCAGGGGCCGGTGCTTCTGCCGCAGCCGGGGCCTTGGCGGGCGCCTGGCCCAGGCGCTGCTGCACCAGATCGCCCAGCGGGTCTTTGCTGGCGGGTGCCTTTGCGGGCGCGGCGCTTTCGGCGGGCGCGGGCAAGGCCTTGCCATCGGCCGGGGGGGTGGACACGGTGCCTTCGGCGGGCGCCGCAGGGGCTGCGGCCGGCGCCGGCGCACTGCCACCGCCCACGCCCTTGTTGGGGTTCCAGCCCTTGTTGCGCTCGGCTTCCTGGGCGTCGGCCTCGGCACCGCGCGACAGGCCCCGGTCAACAAAGGGCACGGGCACGCGGGTGACGTAGACCGCCACGGCCAGCGCGGCACCCAGGCCCACCAGCAAACCGATGACAAAACCCAATAGGGTGCCACCCAATTGGTGGCGAGAGGGAATGGGGGATGCAGTGTTCATGTCGGGGCGGGGGCTCACATCTTTTGTGGGGCGCTCACGCCCAGCACGGCCAGGCCATTGTGCAGCACCTGTGCGGTGGCGGCGACCAGGGCCAGACGGGCCAGCTTGACGGCCTCGTCGTCCACCAGGATGCGCTCGGCGTCGTAGTAGCTGTGGTACGCGGCGGCCAGGTCGCGCAGGTAGAAGGTGACGTCGTGCGGCGCGAAATCGCGCGCGGCGTCGGCCAGCATGCCGGGGTACTTGGCCAGCAGCAGCATGAGGGCCTGCGCGGCCGGGCTGTCCAGCGCAGACAGGTCAACGCCCTTCAGCGTGGCCACGTCGCCGCCCCAGCTGGTCAGCACCGAGCAGATGCGGGCGTGGGCGTACTGCACGTAGTACACCGGGTTGTCGTTGTTCTTCTGGACGGCCAGGTCCACGTCGAAGGTGTATTCGGTGTCGGGCTTGCGCGAGAGCAGGAAGAAGCGCACCGCGTCTTTGCTGGTCCATTCGATCAGGTCGCGCAGGGTCACGTAGCTGCCGGCGCGCTTGCTGATCTTCACCTCTTCGCCGTTGCGCACCACGCGCACCATGGTGTGCAGCACGTAGTCGGGGTAGCCCTCTGGGATGCCCACGCCAGCGGCTTGCAGGCCCGCGCGCACGCGGGCGATGGTGCCGTGGTGGTCGGTGCCCTGGATGTTGATCACCTTGTCGAAGCCGCGCTCCCACTTGGTGATGTGGTAGGCCACGTCGGGCACGAAGTAGGTGTAGGTGCCGTCGCCCTTGCGCATGACGCGGTCTTTGTCGTCGCCGTAGTCGGTGGACTTGAGCCACAGCGCGCCGTCTTGCTCGTAGGTCTTGCCGGCCTCGCGCAGCTTTTGCACCGCGGCGTCCACCTTGCCGCTGGTGTAGAGGCTGGACTCAAGGTAGTAGTTGTCGAACTTCACGGCGAAAGCCTTGAGGTCCAGGTCTTGCTCGTGGCGCAGGTAGGCCACGGCGAAGAGGCGGATGTCGTCGAGCGCGTCCACGTCGCCGCTGGCGGTGAACTCGCGGTCGTCGGAGTGCACCGTCTTCTTGGCCAGGTAGTCGTTGGCGATGTCCTGGATGTAGTCGCCGTTGTAGGCGGCTTCGGGCCACTCGGGGTCGCCCGGCTTGAAGCCCTTGGCACGCAACTGGGTGCTGGTGGCCAACGTGCCGATCTGCACGCCCGCGTCGTTGTAATAGAACTCGCGGTACACGTCCCAGCCCTGGGTGGTGTACAGGTTGCAGATGGCGTCGCCCAGCGCGGCCTGGCGGCCGTGGCCCACGTGCAGCGGGCCGGTGGGGTTGGCGGAGACGAATTCCACCATCAGGCGCCGGCCGTTGGCGGGCTGCACGCCGAAGCGCTCGCCCTGGGCCAGCACCTCGCGCACGATCTGCTGCTTGGCGGCGGGCTTGAGGCGGATGTTGATGAAGCCGGGGCCGGCGATCTCGATGTCGGCCACCCACTGCTGGTAGGCCGGCTGGGCCAGCAGCGCCGTGCGCAACTGCTCGGCCACCGCGCGCGGGTTGAGCTTCAGGGGCTTGGCCAGCTGCATGGCGGCGGTGACGGCGAAATCGCCGTGCGAGGCCACCTTGGGCGATTCAAAGGCGGCCCGGGCGCCGGCGCCGGGGCTGAGGGCTTCCAGCTCGGCGGCCAGGCCGGCGAGCAGGTCTTGTTTAATGTTGAGCATGGGGCGGGATTTTAGGCGGGGGGCCGCAGATGCTGGCGCGCCGCGGCCTTGACGGCCGCCGTGAGGCGCTGCGCCGAGGGCGGCTCGTGGGCCCAGTGCTGCCAGTACAGGGCCACGTCCACCGTGGCGCCGGGCAGCAGTTCCTGCAGCGCGGGGCGGTTGACCAGGCTTTGCTCGGGCACCATGCCCCAGCCCAGGCCCAGTTCGATGGCGGTCTCGAAGGCGTCCACGGCGGGGGCGAAGTGGCGCGGGTAGTGGGGTTGGCGCAGGCCGAAGTGCTGGGCCAGGAAGGCGTCTTGCAGGGCGTCTTTGCGGTTGAAGATGATGGCCGGGTGCGCCAGCAGCTTGTGCACCGACACCGCGCCCTTGGGCGTGCGGCAGCGCGCCACCACCGCGGGCGAGGCCACGCAGCGGTAGCGCATGACGCCCAGGGGCTCGGCCACGCAGCCGCGCATGGCGTCGGCCAGGGTGGTGACGCAGCCCAGCACGTCGCCACTCTTGAGCGCGCCGTGGGTGTGGTCCTGGTCGTCGATCACGATGTCCAGCAGCAGGCGGTGGCGCTGCAGCAGGGTGGCCACCCCGGGCAGGAACCAGCTCGCCACCGAGTCGGCGTTGATGGCCACGCTCAGGGTCTGCCAGGCGTCGCGCGCGCCGGGCTGGGCGCCGCGCAGGCCGCCGAGCAGGTCGGTCTCCATCAGCCGCACCTGCTTCAAGTGGCCGATCAGCGCCTGGCCGGCTGGCGTGGCCCGCACCTGCTTGCCGCGCACCAGCAGGCGCTGGCCCAGGGCGTCTTCCAGGGTCTTCACGCGCAGCGACACCGCCGCCACGGTGAGCGACAGGGCCTGGGCAGCGGCGCGGAAGCTGCCGTGCTCGGCCACGGCGGCCAGGGCATCGAGTTGGCGCAGATCGAGCATGGTTTGTTAAATCCAAATTGACTGAACTGAGTTTAAGTTAAATGGGTTTAACAAAAGCGCAGGCGCGGCCACACTCAGCCCCCAGTCGGACACAAGCCCTGGACGCCTCACCATGACCCTGACCTTCCCCACCTTTTCCGCCGGCCTGGTGCTGAGCCTGTCGCTCATCATGGCCATTGGCCCGCAAAACGCCCATGTGCTGCGCATGGGCCTGCAACGCCAGCACTTGTGGCTCACCGTGGCCACCTGCGCGCTGGCCGACATCGTGCTCATCAGCCTGGGCGTGCTGGGCCTGGCGCAACTGGGCGGCCTCTCGGACAAGCTGCACGGCGCGCTGGTGGGCGCCGGGGTGCTGTTTCTGTCGGTGTACGGCTGGCAGGCGTTCCGGCGTTTCCTGAACCCCACGACGCCGGTGGTGCCCAGCCGCGAGGCGGGCGCGGCCCCCATGTCGCGGCGCCAGGCGGTGCTGTCGGCCCTGGCCTTCTCGTGGCTGAACCCGCACGCCTGGCTGGACACGGCGGTGCTGATCGGCAGCGCCTCGCTGGCCTATGGCCCGGCGCGCGAGAGCTTCGGGCTGGGGGCGGCCACGGGCTCGGTGGTGTGGTTTCTGGTGTTGGGCGTGGCGGCCTTCTGGCTGGGCCGCCGGCTGAACTCGCTGCGCCTGTGGCGCGCGCTCGATGGCGCGGTGGCGCTCATGATGTGGGGCACGGCCGCAGGCCTGGTGGCCTCGCTGTTTTAAGGCCCAGCCCTCACATCGACTGCTGCCCCTCGGTGAGGGTATCGAGCTGGAAGCGCCCGCTCTGGTCCCACAGCCAGGTGTCGGTGTAGGTGACGGTGCCCAGGCGCGCGGGCACTGGGTAGGGCGCGGCGGCGCGCACCAGGCGCTCGATCTGCTGCATCACCTCGGGCGCGTGGCTGGGCGCGCGCAACCACTTGAGCTGGCCCACCTGGCCGCGCCGGTCGATGTCCACCTGCAGCACGCCAATGGCGTAGAGCATGGGCGGCATGACGCCCCGGTAGATGCGCGCGCTGTTGAGGGCGTAGAGGTGGCTGGCGGCGTCGCGGCGGTACTCGCGCGCGGTGCTGGCCTGTGACACCTTGGCCCCGGGCGGTGGCGGGGCGGTGGGCACCATGGAGCACGAGGCCAGCAGGGCGGCCACGCCAGTGGCGGCGGCGGTGCGCAGCCAGCGGCGGCGCGAATCGGGCGATGGGGTCATGGAATCACCTGGCGCAGGGGTAAGGGATGGGCTCAGCCGCGGCGCACCCAGAAGTCGGGGCGCGCGTACTCATGCTTAAGGTAGTCGATCCACAGGCGCACGCGCAGGGCCAGGTGCTTGCGCTGTGGAAACAGGGCGTAAATCCCGTTGGGCGGCGCGGCGAAGTCGTCGAGCACGCTCATCAGGCGGCCGGCGGCGATGTCGGCCTCCACCTCCCAGGTGCTGCGCCAGGCGATGCCATAGCCGGCCAGGCACCACTCGTGCAGCACCTGGCCGTCGGAACAATCCAGCGGCCCACCCGGGCGCAGGTGCACGATCTCGCGCTCGCCCCGCCCGCCGGGCACCGGCATGGAGAAGGCCCAGCCTCGGGTTTGCGAGGCATCGCTGGAGAGGGTGAGGCAGTCAAAACGCGCCAGATCGGCCGGCTCGGCGGGCCGCCCGTGCTGCTGCAGGTAGCGCGGCGCGGCCACGCACAGGCGGCGGTTGTCGGCCAGGCGCACGCTCACCAGGGACGAGTCGGGCAGGTCGCCCACGCGCACGGCGCAGTCGTAGCCCTCGCCGGCCACGTCCACCACGCGGTCGCTCAAGTTCAGCGAGATGGTCACCTCGGGGTGCAGCTCACGAAAACGCGGCACCAGGGGCGCCACGTGGCGACGCCCGAAACCGGCCGGCGCGGTGATGCGCAGGTGGCCGCTGGCCTTCACGCCGCCCGCGCTCACGCTGGCCTCGGCGTTGGCCAGGTCGGTGAGCAGGCGCTGGCAGTCTTCCAGAAAGGCGCTGCCCTCGTGGGTGAGGGTGATGCGCCGCGTGGTGCGAACCATGAGCTTCACGCCCAGGCGCGACTCCAGCGCGTCGAGCCGGCGGCCGATGATGGCCGGCGCCACGTTCTCGGCCCGGGCGGCGGCGCTGAGGCTGCCACGCGCGGCCACGGCCACGAAGGTCTCCAGTTGCTTGAGCTTGTCCAGCGACATGGCCTCAGCCCCGGTTCGCCGTGGCGCTGAGCTGCGCGATCTCGGCGGCGCTGTAGCCCAGCGCGCCCAGCACCTCGGCGCTGTGCTCACCCAGGCGCGGCGGGCTCAGGCGCACGCCGGCGCGTTGCCCATCGATCGCGATGGGCAGCAGCACGGTGTCGGCCTGCTGGCCGGCGCGCGCGCCGTCAGGCAGGGTGATGGGCGCCAGGGTGCCGGTGGCCTTGAGGTGCGGGTCGTCCAGCAGCTCGTGCGGCTTGGCAATGGGCGCGAAGGGCAGGCCCTCGCGCTCGAAGGTGGCGGCCAGCTCGCGCGCCGGGCGGTCGGCCAGGCGTTCGCGCAGGGCGGGAATGAGCCAGTCGCGCGCCTGCACACGCAGGTTGTTGCTGGCCAGGCGCTGGTCGGCCAGCAGGTCTGCAAAACCGAAGGCCTCGCAGAAGGCGCGCCACTGGGTTTCGGTGACCACGGCCAGGAAGATCTGCTCGCCGTCGCGCACGGTGAACACGTCGTAAATGCCCCAGGGCGAGATGCGCTCGGGCATGGGCCGCGCGGGCTGGCCGCTCATGGCGAACTGCATCATGTGCTGGGCCACCAGCAGGATGTTGTTCTCGAACAGGCCGCTGTGCACCTCGCCGCCGCGCCCGGTGGTCTCGCGCCGGCGCAGCGCGGCCATCACGCCGATGGCGCCGAACATGCCGCCCATGATGTCGTTCACGCTGCTGCCCGCGCGCAGCGGGTCGCCGGGGCGCCCGGTCATGTAGGCCAGGCCGCCCATCATCTGCACCACCTCGTCCAGCGCGGTGCGGTGTTCGTAGGGGCCGGGCAGAAAGCCTTTGTGGCTCACGTAAATGAGGCGCGGGTTCAAGGCCTTGAGGGTGTCAAAGTCCAGCCCGAGCTTGTGCATGGTGCCGGGCTTGAAGTTTTCGCTCACCACGTCGGCGGTGGCGATGAGGCGCAGCGCGGCCTCGCGCCCCTGCGGGCTCTGCAGGTCGAGCACCACGCTTTTCTTGTTGCGGTTGAACACCGGGAAGAAGCCCGTGCCCACGCCCAGCAGGTGGCGGGTGTTGTCGCCGGTGGGCGGCTCGACCTTGATGACCTCGGCCCCCAGGTCGGCCAGCACCATGCCGCAGGTGGGGCCCATGACCATGTGGGTGAACTCGACCACGCGCAGGCCGGCCAGGGGCAGCGCGTGGTCGAGTTCACCCACATGGTCATGGGCCCCACC
>Ga0255140_1000616_pt1 | contig 11838 bp, 9 predicted proteins | sample Law_Colum_RepC_8_FD_188547 | JGI IMG/M metagenome (GOLD analysis project Ga0255140, IMG submission 188547) | Freshwater microbial communities from St. Lawrence River, New York, United States - Law_Colum_RepC_8d | ecosystem: Environmental > Aquatic > Freshwater > River | place: USA: New York...
ATTACCGGCCTTGATTGTTTACGTGGCGGTGCTGAATGAAGGCATTGGCCGAGAACAGGAATGGCAGCACCTGAAAAACCTGCCTGGGCATGGCAACCTGACCTTGGACCAGTTGAACGGCAATTTTTTGCGTCTGCGCTGTGATGGTTTTACCGTCAAATGGGAGCGCCATACAGAGTTCACCCGATACTCTGTGGTGCAGGCTTTGCCTGCGCATGCTGAATGGGGAAGTGAATTCCCAGAATTAGCCTCTGCCGTGGTGACCGGCCCTGACTGGTTGCGCAACATCCCGGGCAAAACCATCGCCGCCATTCATTTAGGCATGCTTAAAGCCGATTTGAAAGCGGCAGATTTGGTCGCAAAGTCGCGGGCATGGCTTGGCGAGGGTTCAGTCGTCGGCTCTCGCATGGGCAACACAAGCGAGGGCTTGCCACATTCATGTGTGGTCACGCACTTCAGGATCGGGGCTGATGGATTTGAGCGCATGCTGGTGCTGGCACCAGAGACCACCAGTGAGGCCCGTGCCGGCCGAATTTCTCAGCGGCTCCTTGAGTTGGAAACTTATCGGCTCATGGCCTTGCGAGGTTTGCCCGTAGCCAAGGCCTTGTCCCCGGTACTCGCCGAGGCAGAATCTCAACTGGCAGACATTACCGCTCGGCTTGAACGCAAAGGCGAAAGTGATCAGGCCTTGCTGGATGTGTTGGTCTCTTTGGCAACCCGTATTGAGAGGGCCACGGCTGAGCATGGTTACCGCTTTTCGGCCACGCGTGCCTATGACACTTTGGTCAGCCAACGCATTGCCGAATTGAGGGAGCGACCGCTGGAGGGAACGCAAACCCTTGGCGAGTTCATGCAGAGGCGCTTGTCGCCCGCCATGGCCACGGTGTCGGCAACGTGGCAGCGTTTGGCGTTGTTGTCAGAAAGAATTTCACGCACCAGCGCATTGCTTCGTACGCGGGTGGACATTGCCACTGAAACACAAAATCAGGTGTTGTTGGAAAAACTGACGAAAGGTCAGGCGCTTCAATTGCGTCTGCAAAGCACTGTAGAGGGGCTTTCAATTGCCGCTATTTCCTACTATGTGGTCAGCCTCTTGTTGTATGGCGCCAAGGCCTTGCATGCAGCCGGCATGCCAATGGATCCTGAAGTTGCAGTGGGCTTACTGGTGCCCCTTGTGCTTTGGTTGGTGTGGCGCTCGTCTAGAAAGATTCACGCCAAGCTGAAAGCCTCCGATGAGTGAAACCCATGACTAAAGAGTCATAAGGAGATCAGTCAATCGGCAATGTGATTGCAGAAAAAATCACGCCACCGCCAAGGCAGACCTCTTGATCGTAGAGAACGGCGCTTTGACCGGGGGTGACGGCCCACTGATTTTCACCAAAAGACAGCTCAAAACCGGATTGACCATCCGGGGTCGTGAGTTTGTTGAGTTGGCAAGGGGCATCGGCCTGGCGGTAGCGGGTTTTGGCTGCAAATTGGCCATCTTCGGGTGCCTGACCTGCACACCAACTGATGTCGACGGCTTGCAAGCAGGGAGACAAAAGCCAGGGGTGGTCGTGGCCCTGAACCACCCAAAGGGTGTTTTTTTCGATGTCCTTGCGCGCGACAAACCATGGCGTGTGCTCGCCGCCTCCGCGCTGGGCGCCTTTGACCTTGATGCCGCCAATGCCCAAGCCTTGGCGTTGACCCAAGGTATAAAAACTCAAGCCCACATGCTTGCCAATGGTTCGGCCCGAGGGGTCTTTAATCGGGCCGGGTTCTTTGGAGATGTAGCGGTTTAAAAAATCGCGAAAGGGGCGTTCTCCAATGAAGCAGATGCCAGTCGAATCTTTCTTTTTGGCGTTGGGAAGACCGATTTCTTCGGCAATTCGGCGGACTTCGGTTTTGTGCAGTTCGCCCACTGGAAACATGGTTTTGGACAACTGTTCTTGATTGAGCCGGTGCAGAAAATAGCTTTGGTCTTTGCTGGCATCCAGTCCCTTCAACAATTCGTGCCGACCCGTTTGGTTGTTCAGACGCACGCGGGCGTAGTGTCCTGTGGCAATTTTTTGAGCCCCCAGACGCATGGCATGGTCGAGAAATGACTTGAACTTGATTTCAGCATTGCAAAGGATGTCCGGGTTGGGCGTGCGGCCAGCCTGATATTCGCGCAAAAATTCTGAAAATACGCGGTCTTTGTAATCTGCAGCAAAATTGACGTGCTCAATTTCAATGCCCAAAACATCGGCGACGGCTGCCGCATCTACAAAGTCGACATTGGAAGAGCAATAGCCAGTGTCATCGTCATCTTCCCAATTTTTCATGAAGATACCAATGACTTCATGGCCCTGTTGCTTGAGCAAATAGGCCGTGACAGCGGAGTCGACGCCGCCGGACAAGCCGACGACCACACGAGAGAGTTGTGACATGCCTAGATTATCCTGTGACTGATGACAATGTCTGAAAAGGGCATGAATTTACAATGCCCGAGCGATCCAAAAATGATGCCTAACTGCACCTGGTGCCAATATTTCAGAACTTTCCTGCGCGACGTGGCCCAGGGGCTGTTCATCATCACCCACAGTGGTTTGGCCACGGTGGGCTTGACTGCGGCCAGCCTTGTAGTGGCCTTGTGGTTGAACCCGAGTTGGCTTCACATGACCGAAGGTGCCGTTTTTAACTGGTTGCGTGAACGGCAGGTCTTGCTTTCTTGGTTGCCAGAAAACACGGCTGAACGTGCAACAGCGGTCAAATTAGAGACCCTAACACCTTCACAGGCCGCCGTTGCGCAGTGGCTTGGGCGCAAATACAAGGTGGCATCAGAACCCTTGGCCGCGTTGGTGGCCGAGGCGTATGTGCAGTCCAAAAAATCAAAACTGCCTCCTCATTTGATATTGGCAGTGATGGCCATCGAGTCAAATTTTCATCCTTTTGCGCAAAGCCAGGTGGGGGCGCAGGGCTTGATGCAAGTCATGACCGACATCCATGAGAAACGTTACGAAGACTATGGCGGCCGTTTTGCTGCTTTTGACCCGATTGCCAATTTGCGCGTAGGCGTCGCGGTTTTGGCCGAGGCCATCAAAATTAGAGATGGCTCTATAGAGGACGGGTTGAAGTTTTATTTGGGCGGCTATGCCCTGACCGAAGATGGCGGCTATGTTGCCAAAGTATTGGCGGAACAAGAACTGCTGAACCAAGTGGCCGCAGGCAAAAAAGTGCCTACTAACTAAGAACTAAGCCCACAGACCCAGTGGTTTATTTCTGCAATGGCGGTAAATTGCCCACTGCGGGGTCGGTGTAGATCACGTTGAGCGGGAAGCGCTGACCAGCCAAGTGGTCTTCGATGCATTGCAAAACCAAGGGGCTGCGGTGACGATCTGAACTGGCCCGCACCTCATCTGGGGTCATCCAAAGGGTACGCACAATGCCCTCATCCAAGCTTAATTCTGGCTGGCGCTCTCCGATTTCGCCGCAAAAAGCCATGCGCACATAAGTAATGTCTTCGCTTGTAGAAGGTCGCTGAAAGCGGGACAAATAAATGCCCACGAGGGCCGTTGGGGTAAAAGGGTGGGCCGTTTCTTCGAGAGTTTCACGGGCGCAACCTTCAGCAGGCGATTCGCCAGGATCCAAGTGGCCGGCCGGATTATTAAGGCGCAAGCCCTCAAGGGTGTTTTCTTCAATCAACAAATAACGGCCATTTTTTTCAATAATGGCGGCAACCGTGACATTGGGTTTCCAGCGTAAGTCCATGGGTGAATGATGTCAGGAATTGGGCAAGGGTATACCCGAATTGCCGTTAAAAAGGGTGTTGTACGTTTCAGTATATATTTTGACCCTTAATTTGCATTCAAATAAGCAAGTTACGCGATTTCATAATTTTCAGGAGATTAAACATGCGCATTGGCGTGCCAAGAGAGATATTCCCCGGTGAAAAACGGGTGGCCACCGTGCCGGATGTCGTGACCAAACTGGTCAAACTCGGATTTGACGTGGTGATTGAAACGGGGGCTGGCGAGTTGGCCGACCTGTCCGACGACGCTTACAAAGAAGCGGGTGCTGCCATTGCGCCCAGTGCCGCAGAACTCTGGAGCGGCAGCGACCTTGTTTTCAAAGTGCGCGCCCCAACGCCTGACGAAGTGGCTCTGATGCGTGAGGGCCAAACCCTGATTGGCTTCTTGTGGCCTGCCCAAAACCCCGATTTGATGCAACAGTTGGCGGCCCAAAAGGTCACAGCCCTGTCTATTGACGCGCTCCCACGCACGCTCAGCCGAGCCCAGAAGATGGATGCGCTGACATCCATGGCGGGTGTCAGCGGCTATCGGGCGGTGGTTGAGTCTGCCAACTCCTTTGGCCGTTTCTTTAACGGCCAGATCACGGCTGCGGGCAAAGTCCCTCCAGCCAAAGTGTTCATCGCCGGAGCCGGGGTGGCGGGTTTGGCCGCCATTGGCGCAGCCGCAAGCCTGGGTGCCATTGTTCGCGCCAACGACACCCGGGCCGAAGTGGCTGACCAAGTGGTGTCACTGGGTGGCGAATTCGTCAAAGTTGACTATGAAGAAGAAGGCTCGGGCGGTGGCGGATATGCCAAGGTCATGAGTGAAGGTTTCCAGGCGGCCCAGCGCGAGATGTACGCGCAGCAGGCACGCGAGGTCGACATCATCATCACCACCGCGCTGATTCCCGGCAAACCCGCGCCTAAACTGATCACCGCCGAAATGGTGAGAAGCATGAAGCCCGGTGGACATGGCCGCTGAGCAAGGCGGCAACTGCGAATTGACCGAGCCCGGCAAAGCCGTGGTCAAGCATGGCGTGACCATTGTGGGCTACACCGACTTGGCCTCGCGCATGGCAAGGCAGTCTTCTACGCTGTACGGCACCAACCTGTTTCGCCTGACCGAAGAGTTGTGCAAAACCAAGGATGGCGTGATCAACGTCAACATGCAAGACGATGCGATTCGCGGCCTGACGGTGATCAAGGACGGTGAAATCACCTGGCCTGCACCGCCGTTGGTTGTTGCCCCCAAACCCGCACCCAAGCCTGCCGCTGCTCCGGCTGCCAAAAAAGGCCATGGCCATGGCGAGCCTTCAGGCCCCATGCCTGCAGGCAAGTTGCTCATCGTGGCGGCAGTGACGGCGGTGTTGTTTGCGCTGATAGGTGCTTACGCGCCGGCTGCATTCTTGTCGCACTTCACCGTGTTTGTATTGGCCTGTTTTGTGGGCTACATGGTGGTGTGGAACGTTAAACCTGCGTTGCACACCCCGCTCATGAGCGTGACCAATGCCATCAGTTCCATCATTGCCATTGGCGCACTGGTACAAATCTCGCCCATGGCCAACGCGGCCAGCCGCCCCAACACGCTGATTGGCATTTTGGCTGCATTGGCGCTGGTGCTGACGGCTATCAACATGTTTGGCGGTTTTGCCGTCACCCAGCGCATGCTGGCCATGTTTAGAAAGTAAAAAACTTTGGGGACAGATCTATAGCTCTGTCCCCAACTGATTAAAGAGACACTTATGAATTCAAGTCTGGCCACGGTCGCCTACATCGGCGCGACCATCCTTTTCATCCTCAGCCTGGGTGGTTTGTCCAACCAGGAAACCGCACGACGCGGCAACCTTTACGGCATGGTGGGCATGGCGTTGGCCGTTTTGGCCACCGTGTTCGGCCCACAAGTGACGGCCGAGGGTATCCCCATGATCGTTGGTGCCATGCTCGTTGGCGCCGTCATCGGCCTTTATGCTGCGCGCAAAGTGCAGATGACGCAAATGCCCGAACTGGTTGCCTTGATGCACAGCATGGTCGGTATGGCTGCAGTGCTGGTGGGTTATGCCACCTACGTAGATCCCGAAGCTTCCAAGAACTTGGACAGCGCAGCCCATGCCATTCATGCCATGGAAATTTACATCGGCATCTTTATTGGTGCGGTGACGTTTTCGGGTTCGGTGGCGGCATTTGGCAAATTGTCGGGCCGCATCGGCGGCAGCCCCTTGTTGCTGCCCGGTCGCCATTGGCTCAACCTGGTGGGCTTGCTGGCGGTGATTTACTTTGGCCGCCTGTTCTTGCAGGCCGAAAACTTGCAAGACGGCATGCTGCCCTTGTTCATCATGACCGCCATCGCCTTGTTGTTCGGCATTCACATGGTCATGGCCATTGGGGGTGCGGATATGCCGGTGGTGGTGTCCATGCTCAACAGCTATTCGGGCTGGGCCGCAGCGGCCACGGGCTTCATGCTGAGCAACGACTTGCTGATCGTGACGGGTGCCTTGGTGGGCTCCAGCGGCGCCATCTTGTCGTACATCATGTGCAACGCCATGAACCGCAGCTTCATCAGCGTGATCGCGGGAGGCTTTGGGACCACCGCCGCCGCACCCAAGGCAGCAGGCGACGCAGCCGAACCAGTCGGTGAGGTGAACCCCGTTTTGGCGGCCGAAACCGCCGAGTTGCTGCGCGATGCCAAGAACGTGATCGTGGTGCCCGGTTACGGCATGGCGGTGGCGCAGGCCCAACACACGGTGTTTGAAATCACCAAACACCTGCGCGAAAAAGGCGTGAATGTTCGCTTTGGCATACACCCCGTCGCCGGCCGCATGCCCGGCCACATGAACGTGTTGTTGGCCGAAGCCAAAGTGCCCTATGACATCGTGTTCGAGATGGACGAACTCAACGACGATTTCCCCGACACCGATGTGGCCATCGTCATTGGAGCCAACGACATCGTCAACCCGGCTGCGCAAGACGATCCGACCAGCCCGATTGCGGGCATGCCGGTGCTCGAAGTCTGGAAGGCCCGCACCAGCATCGTCATGAAACGCTCCATGGCCAGCGGCTATGCGGGGGTGGACAATCCGTTGTTCTACAAGGACAACAACCGCATGCTGTTTGGCGATGCCAAGAAGATGCTTGATGAGGTGCTGCTGGCCTTGAAGGCTTAAGCGGTATTCCTTGACCATCCTTTAAAGGGGAGGCATTGGCCTCCCCTTTTTGCTGAGTTGTACAAAGGACTGAAATGCCTTTTTGGGGCCACTTTTTCTGGCGTAAACCCTGAGTAATCCTTGTCAGTCAGGCGTCAGATTTACGGTAGACTGAATCTCAGGAGAATCTGAAAAATGAACCTGAATCCCGTTTGGCTAAAGAGTTACCCTGAAGGCGTTCCTGCCGACATCGACCCCTCTCAATACAACTCCTTGGTGGGATTGCTTGAAGAGAGCTTTTCAAAGTTTGCCGATCGTCCTGCCTACAGTTTCATGGGCAAGGAAACCAGTTACGCACAAACCGACCAGCAAAGCATGGCTTTGGCCGCGTATTTGCAATCTTTGGGTCTGAACAAGGGAGACCGTGTCGCGGTCATGATGCCCAACGTGCCCCAATACCCAGTATCTGTGGCAGCCATCTTGCGTGCCGGTCTTGTGGTCGTCAACGTCAACCCGCTCTACACCGCGCGCGAACTGGAGCACCAACTCAAGGACTCCGGTGCCAAAGCGATTGTGATCATCGAAAACTTTGCTGCCACGCTTGAAAAATGCATAGCTCAAACACCGGTTCAGCACGTTGTATTGGCCGCCATGGGCGACCGCTTGGGCTTGCTCAAGGGCAGCTTGGTCAATTATGTGGTGCGCAATGTCAAGAAAATGGTGCCAGCGTTTAACCTGCCGCAAGCAGTCAGGTTCAATACGGCCCTAGACAAGGGGCAGCAACTGCCTTTTCTTAAACCTGAACTCTCACCCGATGACATTGCTGTTTTGCAGTACACCGGGGGCACCACGGGCGTCTCCAAGGGGGCGGTTCTGTTGCACCGCAACGTGATTGCCAACGTGTTGCAGTCCGATGCTTGGAATGAGCCCGTGATGAAGCGCATTCCGGCTGGGCAGCAACCCACCTCGGTTTGCGCTTTGCCGCTGTATCATATTTTTGCCTTTACGGTGAACATGATGCTGGGCATGCGCTTGGGCGGAAAAACCATCCTGATCCCCAATCCACGCGATTTGCCTGCGGTGCTCAAAGAGTTGTCCAAGCACACGTTCCACAGTTTTCCAGCCGTTAACACCTTGTTCAATGGCTTGGCCAACCATCCTGATTTCAACACCGTCAACTGGTCCAACCTCAAGGTCACGCTGGGGGGCGGTACGGCCGTGACCCCCAATGTGGCCAAACTTTGGCTAGAAAAAACGGGTTGCCCTATTTGTGAAGGCTATGGCTTGTCTGAAACCAGCCCATCGGCCAGTTGCAACCCGACCACCAGCATGGAGTTCACAGGCACCATTGGCGTGCCGATTCCGGGGACCTGGATGAAGTTGCTCGATGACGAGGGACAAGATGTGACCACGCCTGGTGTGGCAGGTGAGATTGCGATCAAAGGCCCGCAGGTGATGGCCGGTTATTGGCAGCGTCCGGATGAAACCGCCAAAGTCATGACCGCAGACGGGTATTTCAAGTCTGGCGATGTGGGTTTGATGGACGAACGGGGCTATTTCAAGATCGTGGACCGCAAGAAGGACATGATTCTGGTCAGTGGCTTCAACGTCTACCCGAACGAGGTGGAAGAGGTAGCCTCTGCTTGCCCTGGCGTGCTCGAGTGTGCGGCGATCGGTGTGCCAGACGAAAAAACCGGAGAGACCGTTAAATTGGTGGTCGTTAAAAAAGACCCCGCTTTGACTGAGGCCCAAATCATGGCCTATTGCCGCGAAAACATGACGGGTTACAAACAACCCCGTGTCATCGAGTTCCGTACCGAGTTGCCTAAAACCCCGGTTGGCAAAATTTTGCGGCGAGAGTTGCGCAACAAAATCTGAGCCTCAAAATCAAACCGAGCAGGGGCAGATGGCCCGATACACTTCAAAGCGGTCCTGGTGGCCGCTTTTTCAATTATTGTTTCAAAAGGGCGTTTCATGGCGGTGATCGGCATCATGAGTGCCATGCACGAAGAGTTGTCTGCTGTGCTGGCCGCCATGCCCGATGAGCAACGGGTGAATGTGGCAGGGCGAGATTTTTGGGTGGGCCATTGGCATGGCCACGCCGTGGTGGCGGTGCTTTCGCGCATTGGCAAGGTGGCTGCAGCCACCACAGCCACCGTCTTGCTGGAGCGTTTCAAGGTCGATACCCTGGTTTTTACAGGGGTTGCAGGCGGACTGGGCCGGAACGTTCAGGTTGGTGATGTGGTGGTGGCCACCGATTTTTTGCAGCACGACATGGACGCCTCACCGCTGTTTGCCCGCTACGAAATTCCCCTGTATGGCTGTTCACGCTTTAGGGCGCACCCCGAGTTGTCGGCAGAACTGGCCGCTGCTGCCTGTGTGGTTTTGGCCAATGCCGAGCGTCACTTGGGCCATGAAACTTTGCGTCTTTTCCACTTAAACGCGCCCCAAGTGCACCAAGGGCTGGTGATCAGCGGAGACCAATTTGTGGCTTCAGCCGCAGCCAGCCAGGCACTGAGCCTGGGTCTGCCCGATGCTTTGGCGGTCGAGATGGAAGGCGCTGCTGTGGCCCAAGTGTGTCATGACTACGCCATTCCGTTTGCGGCGGTGCGCACCCTGTCAGACCGCGCGGATGACGGGGCCCCTGCGGATTTCACCCGGTTTATCCAGCAAGTGGCCAGTCGCTACAGCCTGGCTATTCTGTCGCAGTGGTTGACTGCCCGGGTACCGGGTTAAAAGTCTGTTGGGCCTGTTAGGCCTTTAGGCCTTTAGGGCTTTAGGCCTTTAGGGCTTCTATGGCCTGTTACTTGAGCCAGCCGCGCTTGCGGAAGTACCACATGGGCACCACAGCGCTGGCGATCATCAAGGCCAATGCGTATGGATAACCCCATTTTTGGGACAGCTCGGGCATGTACTGGAAGTTCATGCCGTAAAGGCTAGCGATCAGGGTGGGCGGCAGCAAGGCGACGCTGGCCACCGAGAAAATCTTGATGATCTTGTTCTGGTTGATGTTGATGAAACCGACCGTGGCATCCATCAAGAAGTTGATTTTGTCGAACAAAAATGCCGTGTGCGAGTCCAGCGAGTCGATATCGCGCAAGATCTGACGGGCTTCTTCAAATTGCTCGGCGTTCAGCATTTTGGATCGCATCATGAAACTCACTGCGCGACGCGTGTCCATGACGTTGCGACGAATGCGTCCATTCAAGTCCTCTTGCCGAGCAATGGCCCCCAGCACTTCGCCTGCCATGGCATCGGTCACGTCGCCCGAAAGCACTTTTTTACCCGCTGTCTCAAGCTTGTCGTAGATGTTCTCTAACGTGTCGGCAGAGTATTCGGCATCGGCATCAAACAATTTCAGCAGCACTTCCTTGGCATCTTCAATCAGGCCAGGGGCACGGCGGGCGCGCATGCGCAGCAGGCGAAAGACCGGCACGTCTTCGTCGTGAATGGAAAACAGCACGCCTTGGCTTTTCAGGTCGGCGTTGTGCAGGTTCAGAATAAAAGCGCAGCGAACAGTGCGCGGCTCGTCTTCGTCGGCAATCAAAAAGTCTGAGCGAATGTGCAGTTCGCCGTTGTCTTCTTCGTAGAAGCGGGCAGATTCCTCAATGTCTTCGTCCATCGCATCTTCTGGAATGGACAGGCCAAAGTACTGTTTGATCCAACGCTTTTCTTCGAGCGTAGGGGACTCCAAGTCGACCCAGATGGGTTGAAAACGCGAGAGTTCTTCGAGTGACTCGATCTCTTCTTGGAAGAGGCGGCCATTGACGAGAGTGAAGATGTTGAGCATGGCGAATCCAAAAATGGCCAAGTGCCAAAAGTTCGAAGGGGCGGCGAAGGGGTTGCAGCAGCTTTCGAACGATGGGCGGGGTGCTCAAAGCGTCCGAAAGCTACCGACTCGGGGTAGTTTCCACGGCAGTGTGTCTCCAATAAGAATCGGCGGATTATCGCACCGTCTTTGATGCAGTGGGGCTGAAAAAAGACATGATTTCATGGGATTTTGCCTGCACATCGGCATGCCCCAATGCCATCAAGGCTTGAATAAAGCCTGGCTCAAACAGCAAATAACTGGCCAGCGCCGCACCGCTGCCTTGTAATGCGCCCAATCCTTCCAGCACCCGAACGATGGCCTTGGGCAGGGACATGACATGGTCTTGTGCCAGCGCATCCAAAGAGGCACTGGGTTGCAAAGCCAGGACCTCGACCGAACGAAAAGGCAATGCTGCACGGACGTTGTCTGGCAAAACATTCAGGGACAAGTTGACCCGGGCAATTTGCTCTACATCGGCTTCCAGCGTGTCGTGAAACACACTGGCCATGGCATGTCCGGCGATGGTGCCCAAAGAGGGGCGTCCGGTATTTTTGCCAGCATCGCCCAAACCCACCCGTTGAGGTTGGCCCACGCCGATGGCCAAAATCCGGTCAGCACCCAAATGAACTGCGGACGACAGCGGTGAAATTTGCCGCATCGAGCCATCTCCGAAAAATTCCATGCCACCATCGACCCAGAGCGGGGTGGATGGGAAAATAAAAGGGATCGCACTGGAGGCCATCAGGTGCTCAATGGTGATAGGTTGTTGCTCGGCACGCCTGCCTGGGCGGCTCCAGGGAATGGGCTGGCCGTCGCGGGTTTGGCAAAAAGTCCAGTGCACGCCACTTGAATAACTCGATGCGGTAACGGCCAAGGCCTGCAATACCCCGTTGCGCAGGGCCGTATCAATGCGGTCCAGCGCGATCGCTTTGTGCAAAGTATTGACCAAGGCCAGGCTGTCCATGGCAGCTGCATTTTGGCGGGCAGACAGCACCAAACCCAGCGCAGTGGCCCAGCGGCTGATTTTGGCCAGAGGGGTTTGGGGCAGTTGGTAAACGGATTCGGTGCGAATAGCCGACCAAAATCGGGCCAAATCGTCCAGACCCCGCAAGCCGTCCATGGCTTTGCTGGCCAAAAAG
>Ga0255140_1000625_pt1 | contig 11675 bp, 10 predicted proteins | sample Law_Colum_RepC_8_FD_188547 | JGI IMG/M metagenome (GOLD analysis project Ga0255140, IMG submission 188547) | Freshwater microbial communities from St. Lawrence River, New York, United States - Law_Colum_RepC_8d | ecosystem: Environmental > Aquatic > Freshwater > River | place: USA: New York...
GTGTAGCCCCAGCGGAACGCATTGCCACTGACCTGACCGGTGGCTTCGCCCACGACATCGTCGGCGCGGCCTGTGTAGCTGCCGTTGGGCCCGGCTTTGAGTTTCCAGACGCGCCGCTCCCGGGTCCCATCGGAATAGACAAAAGCCTCGTCCAGCACGCCCTCGTCACCGTTCCAGCTGCAGTCCATGACCACGGTGAAGCGCTTGACCACCTGACCGTTGCGGTCGGTGAAAACGCCCCAGGCATCGAGGGTGCCGTTGAAATAGGTGCGCAGGTCGAGTTGCGGTTTTTCGTGGGCATAGGTTTGCACCTGCGGTCCGGCGCAACTGGCCAGAAAGGGCGTGACCGCTGCCACCGGCAAGGCGGCCAGCCGGGTCAGTGCCGTGCGGCGATGGATCTGGACGTTTTCGAGGCTCATGGCGTGTTCCGGTTGTCGGGAGTCAAAGCGGCTTCATGCCGAGGGTTGTGCCGCGGCTGGCGGCATCAAAATCAGATCGGGCCGACGCATCAGGCCCGCGTACAGGGCCAGTCCGGCCAGCAACTTGAGCAGGCAGGGCAGCACGCCATAAGCCAGACCCAGCGCCAGCACGGCATCGGCGTCCTGTCGGCCCGGGACGTAGCCCCACAAAGCCAGCATGGGCAGCGACACGCCCGCCGCCAGGGCCAGGTTCAATTTGGTGGCCAGATTCCACCAGCCCATGAAGGCGCCGTCTGTGCGGCCCCGCTCGCCGCAGCGGTCAATCAGCTGGTTGAGCAGGGCGCCGGGCACCGTCAGGTCGGCCCCCAGGGCCATGCCCGACAAGGCGCAAACGATCAAAAAGCCGGTGGTATCGCCCGCATCCAGCGTGACCACGCTGATGAAGGCCAGTACCGACAAGGCCATGCCGCTGGCCCATGAGCGCAGCAAACCGAGGCGGTCGATCACCTTCAGCCACAGCGGAAAGGACAGGGCCCCGGCAGCGAAATACACACCCAGAAACAGCGGCTCCATGGCCTTGGGTGCTTGCAACAGGTCCTGAATGAAAAACAGCACCAGCGTTGCGGGCACGGCGCTGGCCAGGCCGTTGACCATGAACACCAGCAGCAGACGGCGAAATCCCGCATGCTGCCAGGGCTGCCACAGGCTGGTGCCCGCATGGCTGGGGTCCACCCCGGGGTCCGATGCGGCGGCACGCTGCGCTGTGCGCTGCCAAGTCAGCAAGCCCAGCGCCAGCAGGGTCGCCAGCAAGGCGGTGGTCAGCTCCCAGCCCCAGAGCGCCGGCAGGGCCGAGGCCAGCAACACACCGATCAGTGAAAAACCTTCGCGCCAGGCGACCCAGCGGCTCTGGGCCAATCCACCGCCGCCCTGACGCGCCGCCCAGGCCTGGTGCAGGATGCCCAGCCCGCTGTAGGCCAGGTGGCTGAGGGTGAGCGCGCAGCCCACCCACAGCAGCAAACCCGCCGGGGACAAAGCCGCAGCCGGCGGAAAAAACAAGGCCGCAAACCCCAGCGCAACGGCCAGGGCCAAGAGCATGGCGGCCACCCACACCGCGCGCCACGAGTGGCGCAACAGCCGGTCGCCCCAGCGGCCAAGCCAGGGGTCCACCACCGCGTCGATGCTGCGGCTGAGCAAAAGCACTGCACCCAGCGCAGCCAGGGGCACGCCGTACTGCTGGGCATAGACATGGGGCAGATGCACATAAACCGGCAAGGCCACAAACGCCAGCGGCAAACCCAGCAGGCCATAGCCTGCAAAAGCCTGGCGCGGCATGGCGAGAGGGACCTGCGCGGCCGGGGTGTTCATGGTTGCAGGCCCTGGAGCAACTGTGCACGCATCTTCGGCTCGGAGGTGCGCTCATCCAGCCAGATGCCGAAGAACAAACGCGCAAAGGCCACGTCTTTCACCATGCCTACACGCTGACCGTTCACCCAGAACTCGGCCCCTTCGCCCGGCACATGGATGCCCGTGATGCGCTCGCCCTTGCCCACATTCGGGAACAACTCGCGCATGCCGACCAGCCAGCTTTGCGCCTGGGCATCGCTGAAGCTGCCCACGCGCCGCATTTCTTCAATCGAGCGGCTGGCAATAGCCGCGCCTTCGAGACGGCGCAAATACTGCAACTCCAGTGCAAAAGGAAACTGTGTGTACTGCCCGTGCCGAAAACCCAGGGGCGTCCACAAGCGGGCGTCGTAGACATCGAAGCCCCAGACCCGCAAACGCACGGGCGCGGTGGGCACCACGCCACCCAAACCGGTCATTTCGGGGCGGTTGTAGGCGGCGTTGGGGCTGGCCACGCTGCTGACCTGGGCTTGTGCAGGGCCCATCAGCGCAGCGGCAACGATGGCGCAGCAGACACCATGCCAAGTGCGCAGGTGCAGTGGCCGAGCGGCATCGGGTTGGGGCAAGGTGTGCATGCCCGTCAACCCGGTTTGGCCAGTGTGAACTGCACCACATCGATGTTGGCCTCATCGAAGGCGGCTTCGCAATACGCCAGATAAAAGGTCCACAGCCGGATGAAGCGATCGTCAAAGTGGAGTGTGCGGACTGTGTCCAGTTGGTCCACAAAAGCATCGCGCCAGCGGCGCAAGGTCTCGGCGTAGTCCGGGCCAAAGTTCAATTCGTCCACCACCTCCAAGCCGGCAGACCGCGCCTGCTTTCGGAACTCGCTCGGGCTGGGCAGGCAGCCCCCCGGAAAGATGTACTGCTGGATGAAGTCGGTGGAATGCACATAACGGTCAAACAGCGCATCGTCGATGGTGATGCTCTGGATGCAGGCACGGCCACCGGGTTTGAGCAGGCGGCTCACGGTCTGGAAGTAAGTGGGCCAGTATTCCTGACCCACGGCCTCGATCATTTCAATCGAGCAGATCGCGTCGTAGGGGCCATCGTCGATGTCGCGGTAGTCCTGCAGGCGCAAATCCGCGCGTTGCTGCACGCCGTGCGATTGCATGCGGGTCTGGGCAAAGGCCAGTTGCTCGGTCGACAGGGTCACACCCGTGATGTGCGCGCCAAACTCGGTGGTGGCCGACTCGGCCAGAGCGCCCCAGCCGCAGCCGATCTCGAGCACCCGGTCACCCGGCTGGGCATGGACCATGCGCAGTGCGCGGCGGACTTTGGCTTTTTGCGCCTCGGCCATGGGCTGTGTCCTGTCGCCCTCGAACCAGGCCGATGAGTAGTTCATCGTGCCGTCCAGCCAGAGTTCGTAAAAGGCGTTGCCCAGGTCGTAATGGGCATGGATGTTCTTGCGGCTGTTGGTCCGGTTGTTGCGGTTGAGCAGGTGCTTGATGCGGTAGACCAGACGCCCCAGCCAGTGGCCGTAAATCGCGCCTTCAATCTGCGTGCGGTTGGAGATCAACAGGCGCAGCAAGGCGGCCAGGTCCGGCGAGTCCCAATCGCCGGCCATGTAGCCCTCGGCAAAGCCAATGTCGCCCGATTTGAGCACTTCGGCGCAAACCTCCCAGCGGTGGATGTGCAGGGCCGCAAAGGGTGCGGCATGGGTGCCAAAGACCTGGTTGTTGCCATCGGGCGCGTACAGGGTGAGCGTGCCGATCTTCAGGCGGGTGAGCAAGCTCAGCAAACGCATGGCGGCCTTGGGCAGGCTGGTTTGTGGGATGTGCGTCGCAGCGCTGCGGGCCCCAGGGGCAGTGGAGAGGTCGGCGGTTTTTATCATGGGTGCATCCGGTGGGATCGGGGGTTATCGGGTCACAAAATCGCGCGGAGGTTCGGGCTTGCGCCAGAAGGGCACTTTTTTCAGCCACAGCAAGAGTGCATGCCAGTGGATGCGGGCCACCACGCCCAGGCTCAGCAGCGGAAATCGCCAAACCACGCGGCGCAGTGCCGCCGCGTTGGCGGGCTCCAGCCAACCGCTCCAGCTGGTGTCGATCAGGGGGCCGTTGGCGTCGCCATGGTCGACGCGCGCCACGATGCGGTCCTGGCCCTGGTGCAGGGTGCGCATGAACCGGAACCTGTACTCGCCTTGCACATCGCAAAAGGGCGAGACATGGAACACTTTGTCGGCCAGCAGGGTTTGGCCATATTGCGGCGCGCTCAGCAAGTAGCAGTGGCGCTCGCCAAAGGTGTTGTTCACTTCGGCCACGATGGCGGCCAGAGCGCCATCGGCGCGGTGCGCGTACCAAAAGCTCACCGGCTTGAAGGCATGGCCCAGCACGCGCGGGAAGGCCTGCAGCCAGACTTCGCCCGTGGCGTCGGTGATGCCTTCCCGGTTCAGCAATTCATCGAGCCAGGCCAGCGCCCCGCCTTGGCTGGCCGGGCGGCCATCGCCGTGATCGGTGTCATGGAAGGCGAACCAGGCGCGGCGGTTGATGGCCAGAGCCGTCGGGCAGTTTTTCGCCTGCAAGCTGCGCATGGGCAACATCAAAAATGCCGTCGGGTAAACAAAGGCATGGTGCGCCGGGCGGTGGCGCGTGTGCCGGACTTGACCCCAGCCGATGAGCGCGGTGTCAGGCGTCATGCGGCCAGCTTGTCCTGAACAAAGCCGCCTGGCGCATGGATGTGCTGGAGCAGGGCGCGGCCCACTTGCAATCCCGACTTGAGGCCGTCTTCGTGAAAACCATAACCCGCCCAGGCGCCGGCAAACCAGGTGTGTTGCTGGCCCTGGATCAAGGGCAGGCGCTTTTGCGCCTCGATGGCGGCCAGGTCAAACACCGGGTGGGCGTAGTCGTATTCACCCACGATGGTGGCCGGGTCGATGGCTTGCAGCGGGTTGAGTGAGACCACCACGGGCTGTTCAAAGGGGATGCGCTGCAAACGGTTGAGCAGGTAATGCAGGCACACGCGCGAGGACTCGCGTGCGCTGCTGGCCGCGCGTTCATAGTTCCAAGCGGCCCAGGTGGTGGGTTTGGCGGGCAGCACGCGGGCATCGGTGTGCAGCACCGCGCGGTTGTCCTGGTAACGGATCGCGCCCAGCACGCTGCGCTCAAGGGGGCTGGGCTCGCGCAAGATGCCGAGCGCCTGGTCGGTGTGGGTGGCCACGACCACCTGATCGAAGCGTTCGGCATGGCCGTCGGTGATCACGCGCACGCCCTGCGCGTCGCGCTCGATCAGACGCACCGGGGTGTTCAGCCGTTTGTCGTGCACGCCCGCCAGGATTTTTTCGACGTAGTGGCGGGCACCGCCCACCACGCTGAACCACTGTGGGCGGTTGGTCACCTGGATCAGGCCATGGTTGTGGCAAAACCGGATCATCGTCGCCACCGGAAACTGCAGCATCTGGTCGGTCGGGCAACTCCAGATGCAGCCGAGCATGGGCAGGAAGTACCAATCGCGAAAAGGCTCGCTGAACCTGTGCGTGCGCAAAAACTCGCTCAAAGCTTGCTGCAGTTCTTCCTCGCGCTGTTCTCGGGCGATGCGGGTGCACAGCGCGTTGAAGCGCATGACATCGGCCAGCATGCGCCAAAAGCGTGGGTTGATCAGGTTGCTGCGCTGGGCAAACACGCTGTTCAGGTCGGTGCCGCTCCACTCCAAGGTCTTGCCGTTCAGGGCCCCGGGCACCTGGACCGAAAACGACATGTCAGAGGGCGCTGTTTCGACCTTCAATTCGGCAAACAGTTGGATCAGGTTGGGGTAGGTGCGCTCGTTGAACACCAGAAAGCCCGTGTCCACGCCATGGGTCACCAGGCCTTGCGGGGTGGGCAGTGTCACATCCACCGTGTGGGTGTGGCCACCAAAGTAATCGCCCGCCTCGAACACGGTGATGTCGGCATGGTCCTTCAGGGTGTGGGCCACCGCCAGGCCGGAAATGCCCGAGCCCACAATGCCCACTTTCATGCGTGGGCTCATGGTTTGGCCTTCAAGGCTTTGTCGATGGCCGACACCAGGGTTTTGCTTTCCGGTCCGGTCATGCTGCTGTATTGGTCGATCACCTTGCCATCGCGACCGATCAGGTATTTGTGAAAGTTCCAGCGCGGCTTCTGGCCGGTTTGGGCGGTCAGCTGCTTGAACATGGGCGCAGCGCCCTCACCCGTGACCTGGGTTTTGGTGAACATCGGAAATTTCACGCCAAAAGTGCTTTCGCAAAAGTCGGCAATCTCCTTGTTGCTGCCTTTTTCCTGGGCAAAGTCATTCGACGGGAAGCCCAGCACCACCAGGCCCTGGTCCTTGTATTTGGTGTTCAGGGCTTCCAGGCCCTTGTACTGCGAGGTGAAACCACAAAAACTGGCGGTATTGACCACCAACACCACTTTGCCTGTGTACTGGCACAGCGACTGGGGCTTTTCGTCTTGCAGGCGCTCAAAGGTGTGGTTGAGCAGGGCCGGGCAGGTGGCCGCGCTGGCGGTGGTTGGCGAGCTGGCTTGCGCCGACTCCAGCCCCAAGCCCAGCGCCGCTGCCAGCAGGGCCATCACCAGGCTGGCGCCCCATTGTTTTACCCGAGAGTGGTTCATTTGCACTTGAAATATCATTTTGTGACTGATCAGTTTAAACTTGTTTCAAGATATTGTCACCTTGGCCCTCTTGGGATGGGAGAAATGCATGGTCAAACCCTCGGGATTTAAAGGCAACAAACAGGATTTGCCCCAGAAAAACTGTGTGATTTGTGGCCGCGCCATGACGTGGCGCAAAAGCTGGGCCAAGAACTGGGAACAGGTCCTGTACTGCAGCGACCGGTGCCGGGCCGCCAAATCCAGTGCACGGGCGACCGGTCAGGACCGGGCATGACACGTCACCTGATGCTGGTGCTGGGTGACCAACTTGGGTGGGACAACCCGGCGCTGGCCGACTTTGACCCGGCCCAGGACCGGCTTTTGATGATCGAGGCCGACAGCGAAGCAGACGAGGTCTGGAACCACCAGGCCCGCATCGCCTTGTTTTTGTCGGGCATGCGGCACTTTGCCAACGAAGCGCATCGGCGCAGATGGCCATGTACATATATGAAGGTGGACGACCTGGGCCTTCCCAGTGACTTTGCCGGACGTCTTGCCCATGCGCTGCAGAGCATCCAGCCCCAAGCGCTGGTGGTGATGGAGGCAGGCGCCTGGCGCATGGAAAGGCTGATCGAAGACGCCGCCGCCCAAGCCCCGGTGCTGCTGCGCTGGGTGGGCGACACGCACTTTTTGTGCAGCCGCGCCGGCTTCGCCAAGTGGGCAGGCGAGAAGAAGGAACTGCGCATGGAGTTCTTTTACCGCGAGATGCGCAAACGGCACGGCGTGCTGATGGAAGGCAAGGAGCCCATCGGCGGGCAATGGAACTTTGATGCGGAAAACCGCAAGGGCTTTGGCGCCCAAGGCCCGGGCACGGTGCCGCCGCCCGCCCGCTTTGCGCCAGACCGCGTGACGCAGGACGTGATCGCGCTGGTGCGCGAACGCTTTGGCAGCCACCCGGGCACGCTGGATCACTTTGCCTGGCCCGTGACCCGCGAGGACGCCCTGGTGGCGCTGCAACACTTCATCGACCAGCGCTTGGACAATTTTGGCGCCTGGCAGGACGCCATGTGGACCACCTTGCCCTTTGGCTGGCATGCGCTGGTGGCCAGCAGTTTGAACCTGCATTTGCTCAACCCACGCGAGGTCATCGCCGCGGCCGAACAGGCCTACCATGCGCGCGGCCTGTCCCTGGCCAGCGTGGAGGGCTTTGTTCGCCAGGTGCTGGGCTGGCGCGAGTTCATCCGCGGTGTGTACTGGCTGGACATGCCGCACATGGCCCTGGCCAACCACTATGGCCACACCCGCGACTTGCCCGCCTGGTACTGGACGGGCAACACCCACATGGCCTGCATGCAAGCCACCATCGGCCAGAGCCTGCAGCACGGCTACGCGCACCACATCCAGCGGCTCATGGTCACCGGGCAGTTTGCTGTGTTGGCCGGGCTGTCACCGCAGCAGGTGAGCGCCTGGTACCGCGCCATGTACGTGGACGCGGTGGAGTGGGTGGAAACGCCCAACACCCTGGGCATGGCCCTGCACGCCAACGGTGGTCGCTTCACCAGCAAACCCTATGTGGCCAGCGGCCAGTACATCAAGCGCATGAGCAATTACTGCAAAGGCTGCCGCTACCAACCCGACGTGCGCACTGGCCCCAGCGCGTGCCCCATGACCACGCTGTACTGGGATTTCCTGATCCGCCACGAGCAGGACTTTGCAGGCAACCCGCGCACCGCGCTCATGGTCAAGCACGTGGGCAAGATGGGTGAAGAAGACAAGGCGCAGATCCGCGCGCAGGCCGAGGCCACGCGGGCGGGGCTGAACGCGGTCTGAAGCTCAGACGCCGCGCGCCCGGTCTGTTTTGAACCGCGCCCGGAACGCCGCAAACTGCCCCAGGTCCAGCGACTCGCGCACCTCGCGCATCAGGTTCAGGTAGTAGTGCAGGTTGTGGATGGTGGTCAACATCGGGCCGAGCATCTCGCCGCAGCGGTCCAGGTGGTGCAGGTAGGCGCGGCTGAAACCGTTGCGACCGCCCTGGTCCCAAGACACGCCTGCGCTACCGGAGGGCGAACCTGTAGGACTGCCGGCGCAGGCGTAGCAGGTGCAAGTCGTGTCCAGCGGTTGCGGGTCGTTTTTGTGGCGGGCGTTGCGCAGTTTCAGGTCGCCAAAGCGGGTGAACACCGTGCCGTTGCGCGCGTTGCGGGTGGGCATCACGCAGTCGAACATGTCCACGCCATCGGCCACGCCCTGCACCAGGTCCTCGGGCGTGCCCACGCCCATCAGGTAGCGCGGTTTGTGCGCGGGCAGGCGGTGCGGCGTGTGCGCCATGATCTGCAGCATCTGCTCTTTGGGCTCGCCCACGCTGACGCCGCCCACCGCGTAGCCCGGAAAGTCCATCTCCACCAGGGCCTCAAGCGACTCCTGGCGCAGGTGTTCAAACATGCCGCCTTGCACGATGCCAAACAGGGCGTTGGGGTTGTTCAGGCGCTCGAACTCGGCCTTGGAGCGCAGCGCCCAGCGGCGGCTCATTTCCATCGACTTGCGGGCTTCCGCCTCGGTGGTGAGGTGCCCCTTGGTCTCGTAGGGCGTGCACTCGTCGAGCTGCATCACGATGTCCGAGTTCAGGATGGTCTGGATCTGCATGCTGACCTCGGGTGACATGAAGAGCTTGTCGCCGTTCACGGGGCTGGCAAAGGTCACGCCTTCTTCGGTGATCTTGCGCATTTCGCCCAGCGACCAGACCTGGAACCCGCCCGAGTCGGTCAGGATCGGTTTGTCCCACTTTTCAAATTGATGCAGACCACCAAAGCCCTGCATGATGTCCAGCCCCGGGCGCATCCACAAATGGAAGGTGTTGCCCAAAATGATCTGCGCGCCCATCTCGTGCAGGCTGCGCGGCATCACGCCCTTGACCGTGCCATACGTCCCGACCGGCATGAAGATGGGCGTTTGCACCACCCCATGGTTCAGGGTCAGCGTGCCGCGGCGCGCGTGGCTGGAGGGGTCGGTGTGGAGCAGGACAAATTGGAGCATGGCAGGGATTGTAGGAGGGGGCCCTCACACCGCGGCATCGCCAAAGCACTGCGCCACCACGCCCCGCAGCCACTGGTGCCCCGGGTCCTTGTGCAAGCGGGCGTGCCAGACCTGGTGGATGGCGCTGCCATCGACCGCCAGCGGCAGCGGCCGCGTGGTCAGGCCAAAGGGGCCGGTCACGCGCTGCGCAAAGCGCTCGGGCACGGTGGCGATCAGGTCGGCGTGGCCCAGCACATCGCCCAGGGCCACATAGTGCGGCACCGTCAGGCGGATGCGCCGCTGCAGGCCCTGGCGCGCCAGCGCTTCACCTAGGGCCTCGTCGATCCGCCCGTGCCCCGTCCCGGCAGCAACCACCCGCACATGGCTGGCGGCGGCAAAGTCGGCCAGCGTCAGCTCAGCCGCCCCGGCCAGCGGGTGGCCCTGGCGCATCAGGCACACATAAGGCTGGCGAAACAGCGCTTGCTGAAAAAACCCCGCTTGCAACTGCGGCAGCAGCCCCAGCGCCAAGTCGGTGCGGCCCGAGGCCATGTCGTCCTTGAGGCTGGCGCTGGTCACCGCCACCACATCGAGCGTGACGCCGGGGGCGGTTTGCGACAGCGCGTCCATCAGCACCGGCAGGAAATACATCTCGCCCACATCGGTCATGGCCAGGGTGAAGCGCCGCGCGCTGCTGGCCGGATCGAAGGAGGCGCGCACCGTGAGTGCCTGCTGCAGGCCGTCGAGCGCCAGCGCCACCGGCTCGGCCAGTTGCAGGGCGTAGGGCGTGGGCACCATGCCGCGTTGAGTGCGCAAAAACAGCTCGTCGCCCAGGCTGGCGCGCAGGCGGCCCAGGGCGCTGCTGACGGCGGGCTGGCTCATGCCCAGCGCCGCAGCCACGCCCGAGACGCGCTTTTCGCGCAGCAGGTGGTGAAACACCAGCAGCAGGTTCAGATCGAGGCGGGCGAGTTCCATGCGGGCAGGGCCATGATTATTTGAAATTCAGATAAAGATTATCTTTGAATTTCGATTTACGAAATTTATAGCTTTGCGCATGATGCGGGTCAAGACCCCCGAGGAGAGCGCATGCGCGAGCAACCCATCCACTGGGAAACGGACGGCACCAGCCGCGTCCCGTTTGCCGTGTACACCGACGAAGACCTGCACAAAAAAGAGCTGGTGCGCTTTTTCTACAAAAACCACTGGAGCTATGTGGGCCTGGAGGCCGAGATCCCGAACCCGGGCGACTTCAAGCGCACGGTGGTGGGCGAGCGCTCGGTCATCATGACGCGCGCCGACGACGGCCAGGTCCATGTGGTGGAGAACGTCTGCGCCCACCGGGGCATGCAGTTTTGCCGCGAGCGCCACGGCAACAAAAAAGAGTTTGTCTGCCCCTACCACCAGTGGAGCTACAAGCTCCAGGGCGATTTGCAGGGCGTGCCGTTTCGGCGCGGGGTGCGGCAAGACGGCAAGGTCAACGGCGGCATGCCGGCCGACTTTGACCCCAAGTCGCATGGCCTCACAGCCCTGAAAGTCGCCACCCGGGGCGGCGTGGTGTTTGCGTCGTTTGACCATGGCGTGGAGTCGCTCGAAGACTACATGGGCCCGACCATCCTGCGCTACTTTGACCGCCTGTTCAACGGCCGCAAGCTGGTGCTGCTGGGCTACAACCGCCAGCGCATTCCGGGCAACTGGAAGCTGATGCAAGAGAACATCAAAGACCCGTACCACCCCGGCCTGCTGCACACCTGGTTTGTGACCTTTGGCCTTTGGCGCGCCGACAACAAAAGCGAGCTGCGCATGGACGCGCACCACCGCCACGCGGCCATGATCTCCACACGCGGCTCGGCCGGCCAGGCCACGGGTGACAAAGCCCAGGTCACCCAGGTCAGCAGCTTCAAAGAGAGCATGCAGCTCAACGACGCCAGCTTTTTGGACATCGTGCCAGAGCCCTGGTGGCAACTCGGTGATCAGATGCCCACGGCGGTCATGATGACGCTGTTCCCCAGTGTGATTTTTCAGCAGCAGGTCAACAGCGTGTCCACGCGGCACATCCAGCCCGACGGGCATGGCGCCTTTGACTTTGTCTGGACGCATTTCGGTTTTGAGGACGACACGCCCGAGATGACCGAGCGCCGCCTGCGCCAGTCCAACCTGTTTGGCCCGGCCGGCTTTGTGAGCGCCGACGACGGCGAGGTGATCGAGTTCTCGCAACAGGCTTTCGAGACCAAGCCCGAGCACCGCATGCTGGTGGAGCTGGGCGGGCGCGATGTGGGCGAGACCGACCACATGGTGACCGAAACGCTCA
>Ga0255140_1000656_pt1 | contig 11304 bp, 11 predicted proteins | sample Law_Colum_RepC_8_FD_188547 | JGI IMG/M metagenome (GOLD analysis project Ga0255140, IMG submission 188547) | Freshwater microbial communities from St. Lawrence River, New York, United States - Law_Colum_RepC_8d | ecosystem: Environmental > Aquatic > Freshwater > River | place: USA: New York...
ATGAATCTCACGCGTCGGTGAATCGCCCCGGCTTTCGTAGACACCTACAAGTCCATAATTCCCGCACGCCGCTCGAACTCTACCGGAGACAGTCCCCGGTTTGATCCATGCCGGCGTTTGGGGTTGTAAAACATCTCGATGTAGTCGAACACGTCGCTCCGCGCCTCGGCGCGGGAACGGTAAATCTTCCGGCGGATCCGCTCACGTTTGAGCAGTTGGAAGAAGCTTTCAGCCACGGCATTGTCGTGACAGTTTCCTCGTCGACTCATGCTGCACACGAGCGCGTGGGTCTTCAGGAACGCTTGCCACTCACCGCCCGTAAACTGGCTGCCCTGATCAGAGTGAATCATCAAGCCCGCCGCCGGCTTCCGTCGCCAGACAGCGGCCAGCAGCGCTTCCAACACCAGCGCTGCCTGCATCCTCGAGTCCATTGCCCAACCGACCACATGGCGTGAGTACAGGTCGAGCACCACGGCCAGATAGAGCCAACCCTCATGGGTCCGCAGGTAGGTAATGTCGGTGACCCAGTGCGTGTTTGGGGCCGAGACGTCGAACTGTCGGTCGAGCAGATTCGGCGCGACAGTCGCTACAGACCCACCGTAATGCCCACGACGGCGCGAGTAGCCCACCTGAGCCCTCAGGCCTTCGCTTCGCATCAGGCGCGCCACCCGGTGCTTGCCACAGCGCTCTCCCAGATCGCGCAGATCATCGGTCACCTTTCGATAACCGTAGACCGTCCCGCTCTCCAGCCAAGCGTGTTTGATCATGCCCAGCAGCCGACGGTCTTCCCGAGTCCTGGCGCTCTAGGGCTCGCGTTGCCATGCGGAGAAGCCACTGCGCTCGACATCAAGCACACGACACATGCTGGTGACCCGAAATTGCTGCAGATGTTCTTGCATGAATGCGTACTTCACCCGGACTGTCTGGCAAAGTACGCCGCGGCTTTTTTTAGAATGTCGCGCTCCTCGGTGACCCGCTTGAGTTCCTCGCGCAGTCGCCGGAGCTCTGTCGCATCCGACGTTTCGGCCTGCCGCGCTGCGGGCGATTTGCGATGATTCCTTACCCAGAGATAGAGCGAATCGGCGCTGATGCCCAAACGCATCGCCACTTCACGAACTGGTCGACCCAGTTCCAGAACCTGCTTCGCTGCTTCGTACTTGAATTCGTCTGTATACCGTTTGCCGCTCATCACCACCTCCGTTGTTGCCATAGTGCACGGCTCGGAGATGTCTAGAAAACTAGGGGCGATTCAGACCAAGGCCGTGATGCCAAGCGTGCCGAATAGCGCCCGGCGGAAAGAAAGCTCGTTCATGAAAACCTCAACAACTGATCTAAACTCTCACCATCGCGAGTGGCGAGTGGTTTAATCACTGATCGTGCCAACACGAAAAACTGATTTTTTAGCTGTAAACCTCAGTCGCTCTGGCGCGCAGTTCCCTTCGCCCAGCATATGTGCGATTTTTTTTTCGATATTTGCTGTGAGCTTGAGGGCACATGGACTTGCGCCCACTCGAGCGACAGTGAGCGCAGCAGCATCACACTATCTTTAGTGATTTTTGGTCTTTCCCATGCGCAGTTGTGAACCGCCCCGGATTTGGTGGAGGCTCCAACTCTTGAGAGGATGGAGCCATGAACAAATCAAACAAGTTTTCGCCTGAGGTCCGCGAGCGGGCAGTCCGTCTGGTGCAGGAGCACCGCGGAGAGTACCCGTCGTTATGGGCGGCAGTAGATTCGATCGCCCCGAAGATTGGCTGTGTGCCGCAAACCCTGCTGGACTGGGTCAAGCGTCACGAGGTCGATGGTGGCGTCCGCGCCGGCGTGAGCACGCTTGAGGCGCAACGCGTCAAGGAACTGGAACGCGAGGTGAAGGAACTTCGCCGTGCGAACGAGATCCTGAAGCTGGCCAGCGCGTTTTTTGCCCAGGCGGAGCTCGACCGCCGATTGAAGTCTTGATGCGCTTTGTTGACTCGCATCGGGGTACCTACGGGATCGAGCCGATCTGCAGCGTGTTGCAGATCGCCCCCTCCGGGTATCGACGGCGAGCGATGCTTCTGCGTGCGCCACAGAATCGGAGCGCCCGGGTCCAACGCGACGAGATCCTGGTGCCGCAGATTGAGCGCGTCTGGAACACCAACCTGCAGGTGTACGGTGCCGACAAGGTGTGGCATCAGCTAAAGCGTGAGGGGTTCTACGTGGCACGTTGCACCGTGGAGCGTCTGATGCGTCGGCGGGGTCTGCGCGGCGTTGTACGTGGCAAGGTCGTGCGCACGACGTTCAGCGACCACACGGTGCCGTGTCCGCGGGACAAGGTCCATCGGCAGTTCCGGGCCGAGCGCCCGAACCAGCTCTGGGTCGCGGATTTTACCTATGTGTCGACCTGGCAAGGCTGGCTCTATGTGGCCTTCGTCATCGACGTGTTCGCTCGTCGCATCGTGGGTTGGCGGGTCAGCACCTCGATGTGCACGGACTTCGTACTGGACGCGCTGGAGCAGGCGCTCCATGCCCGCCAGCCTGCGCGGGACAGCCACCTGATTCACCATAGCGACCGAGGCTCGCAGTACGTCTCGATCCGTTACAGCGAACGTCTGGCTGAAGCCGGCGTTGAGCCGTCAGTGGGCAGCAAAGGGGACAGCTACGATAACGCTCTGGCAGAGACCATCAACGGCCTCTACAAGACAGAGTTGATCCATCGCCGGGGGCCATGGAAAACACGCGAATCAGTGGAACTCGCCACCTTGGAATGGGTGTCGTGGTTCAACAACGTTCGCCTTCTCCAGCCCATCGGCTATATCCCACCCGCAGAAGCAGAGGCAAACTACTACAGGAAGCTCGTAACGCAGGTCGCCTTGGCTGCCTGACTTAAACCAAACAGCCTCCACCAAAACCGGGGCGGTTCACTATGTTCGCTACGGGCGGGATGGCTCGAACGAAAAAACGGTGGGAGTTAGCGTTGCTTCGATCTGCCACTCATCGCAGAGCCGGTTCACCTTCCAATGTCTTTCGATGCGCTAAGTAATTACCGTTTCCGAAGTTGCCCGCCGCAAATTGGATGCGGCTCTAAGTCGCGCTCGGTCCAGCGCCCGCTTGCGCAATTGATTTGGGTCACCCGCACCGAGTTCTTCAAAATCAAGCACTCCTGCGCCAAATAATCCCGCAGATACGCGCTCAATGACCATGTCGAACACCAGGTGCACCGAGATCTGTGTTTCACCGCTCGCGTAACCGTAGACGAGCGCCGTATCGCAGATGGAATTGATAATCCGCGGCACTCCATGGCTCTGGTAATGAATGAAACGGCAGGCTGCCGGATCAAACAAGCCGGCTGTTCCACCCACGGCCACTAGTCGATGATTAATGTACCGCTCAGTTTCGTCCGGGTTCAGCGGACTAAGGTGATAGTCAACCGCGATTCTCTGCACAAATTGCATCAGGCCCGGTAGTTGCAATCTCTCACGCAAATCTGGCTGGCCAGCGAGCACCAGTTGCAAAAGCTGGTCTTTGTCAGCGTTGATGTTGGTCAGTAGCCGAAGTTCCTCGAGCGCGTGTTTTTCGAGATTCTGTGCCTCATCCACAATCAGGACTGTTCTCTTCCCGTGGGCATATTGAGCGATCAGAAATTGCGAGAATTGTTCGTAAAGTATGGCCTTGCTATCGGACGTCACGGGCAACCCAAAGGCCACAGAGACCCATTGCATCAAGTTGCCGAAAGACTCGTGCGTGTTCGAAATCAGACCGACCACAACGTCAGACTCGGTTTCATTCAGCAATTGGCGTAACAACGTTGTTTTGCCGGCTCCGATGTCGCCCGTGAGCACGGTAATGCCTGCGCGGTTCATTAATCCGTAGCGGAGCATGTTTAAACCGGTTGCGTGCTTACTTCCCAGAAACAACAGCGCAGGATCCGGCGTCATTGAAAACGGTTTTTCCCTGAACCCGAAATGCTGTTCGTACATGTGAGGAAATCAGCGTTGGTAGTAGTAGGGCATGCTGGTGTTCTCTGCTGCATTCAATGTCGTGCCCAGAATGGGCACGTCTTGCAGGAGTTCCATCGCGTGTTCAAGTTGCTGCCGGTCCGTTTTTCCTTCGCGCAACACGAGCAGGAACGCGTCAACGTGCGGCGCGAACGATAACGCGTCGTCGGTCAATAGCACTGGCGGGAGATCGAACAAGACCATCCGCGACGGGTAGCGGGATTTCATTTCATCTACAAGTTTGCCCACCGCGGCGCTAGCGAGGATTTCGGAGGAATTTTCTACCGGTTCACCCCCCGGAATCACTACCAGACGCTCGATGCCGGGATTGACCAGCACATCCTTCATCGGCAAACCATCCAACAGGTATCCCAAAATTCCGCGACCTGGCTTTAGTCCCAAATACTTGTGAATGCTCGGATTACGCAGATCCATGTCGACCAGCAACACCGTTTGATGGAGTTCCCTCGCGAGACTGATTGCCAGATTGATCGAAGTGAGGGTTTTCCCATCGCCGGCCGAAGGACTGGTAATCGCCAAGGCATTCCAGCCTTTGGCGTTCATCCGTTGTAGCACCTGCGTTCGGAGCATTTTGTACGCGGTTAAACCGGTTTTATCGCCGTCGCCGTTGATCACCCTGTTGCGGGCCAATAAGGCCGGATTGGGCGGTTCGACTCGCGTGCGAGAGTAGGCGATAGTGCTTTCTTGCAGTGGCGGAGTATTGCTGTCGTTTGTCACGCCCTCTGATTTGGACGCCACTATTGGATCCGCAACGCGGCCTGCCCCAAGCCCGTCGCGCTCGGCCTTCGCCTTTTCCAAGGCCTGCTTAATTCGTTCCATTCTTCGTATCCCCTTCTATTGAGGCACTTCGGTCTAGGCGCCCAGCACGCGCAGTACGCGGAAAAACAAGACGTCTAGTGGAATCAGCACTAGATGAATCACCACCGCAGCCGCAATCAGCGCCAATACCAAACTGGCTGCGGCCACCAGCCAGCGAGAGCGTTTTTTGTTCTCCGTTTCTTCCGTGTCAAGCACCGGAATCACGGCTAACGGCGGCACGCCTAACAGACGAACCACGCCGGCCCGCCCATAGATACGGCTATCGATAGACTCCAGTAGTGCGCCAGCGCCAACCCCGGCGCCGAGGGATAAGAACAAGCCGAGCAGGCCGATCATCATTCGATTGGGTTTTGACGGTTGCTCGGGGATCATTGGGGGTTCAATCAAGGAGAATCGTTCGCCACGCTGCTTGCTTTCAAGGTTGTTGGCCAGTTCTGCTTCCTGTTTTTTAGCCAACACTTCCTGATATTTCCTCTGGGCTATTTCGTAATCTCGCGCCAGCCCGCGATATTCCCGTTCGGTCTCCGGCGCGGAGGTAATCCGCTGTTCAAGATTCGCAATCTTGGCTTTGAGCGTGGCTCGCTGAGATTGTAGTGAGGCGATATCGCCGGCAGTCGCATCGAGGCGCGCTTTCAATTGGATATAGGCCGGGTTGTCGGGTGAAGCACCCGATGCTACCGCGGGCGCGCTTCGGCCTGCCTTTGCCAACTCGGCCTGCAAACTGTCCACCTGACGCGCCAAGCGTTTAACGTCCGGATGATCCGGCGAGTACTTCTTCAGTGTTTCACCGTAATCGGCTTGTACGCGCTGTAAGCGCAACGCCAGTTCGCTACCCGAATTCCCGGCCCCGACCTGCGCTTTCAGCGATTCGATCTCCCTGCGCTTTGCCATCACATCGGGATGTTTATCGCCGTAGCGCGCGGCAAGCGGCACAAACTCGCTCTCCAGCACCTTCAGCCGATCTGCGGGGCCCAGGATTCGCTCACCGGTCTCGGAAACGAGTTGCGTGACAGGCTTTTGTTGAGCCAGCTCACTTTCAAGATAAACGCGCTGCTGATCGAGCGAGCGCAACTGCCCGTCCAGCGCGCTGATATCGGCCTCGCTGCGGTTCATCAGTTCAAGATTGAGAGAAGACAGCTCGGGCAAGCTCTCGGAATTGGTCTTTTTGAAACTTGCCAGACGTTGCTCCAGCTCCGAGACCGTAGCGCCTAGTTTCTCCGCTTCCGCCGACAGAAAGCCCAGCGTATCGGTTGATGTCTCGGTGCGTTGCTTTAGATTTTCATTCAACAACAGACTTACGATCTCATTGGCCACCCGCTGCGCGATTTCGGGTGAGCGATTTTGATACGACATTTCAAAGGCGATCGTCGCCTGGACCGCCTTGCCTTGCTTTGGGTCCACCACGTCAGCGCTGATGGGTGCGACGATGATGTCCTTACGCATTTTCTGCAGAACGACTTCCAGCGGATTTTTTTTGCGCTCCGCCTGATAAAGGTCGAATTTTTGAATGATTCCGCCCAGATTGCTGTTCGTCAGTACCCGTTGGCTTATCACCTGCAGCCGTTGATCGGCAAAACTGGTGACCATCGAGCGGACCATATCCTGCGGTATCTCTTGCGCCTCAATGAGCACCACCGCTCGGGATTTGTAGATGGCCGGGAGACCCAGCGCGAGACCCAAAGCCACAAGGAAAAACAAAGCGAAAACCAGCAGGCCGCTTGGCAAGCGTCTCCGGATCATTTCCATGTAGTTGGGGCTTATAGTTGAGGCGAGTTCCATAGTTTGTCTCAAAGCTTGATCGCGCATTGAGCGCTTCAATAGTTAAAGGCCTTACCAGACGCCAAAAGAAAATGGATCACCCGCGTAATTCAGGCTAATCACAATCGCATTGCTGTCGGAGGTCGCTAAAGTCGTCATCAGGTCTTGATGCGCATAGCGGTACTCCGCGCGTAGCGATAAGTGCTCCCCGTAGCGGTAGCCCACATACCCACTCACGCTGATTTGGTCCGTGTTGAGGTCCGCATCCGCGAACCCGACCTCCTCAGATTGAGCCGAACGAAGATTGTATTGGCCATTTACGCCGACGGAGAGTTTCCTCGAAAACTGATAATCGGCCGAAAGATTCATGCTGTCCTCAAGCGACTGTTGCCCGCGCATGGTGGGAGACAGTTGTCTGGAGAAATTAAAATTAATCCGGAGATATTCGAAGGTTTTCTGAATCGAGAATGCGGCAATCGGACCGCTGGTACTCGCACTCTGCGGCGCCTCAACTAGCACCGGGCGGGGAAAGGGATCTGCAATAACGGTAATAAATCGATTGATGAAATCGATATCGCTCAGGAGGTATCCGAAGGAGGCATCAATCGTTGTTGTCTCATCCCACCGCCACGTCACGCCTGATTGCAATCCATACGTCTTGGTCGAACTCTGGAGCGACGCCACATCGTACCAGCTGACGAATCCGCTAAGGGAAGTCTGAATCGTTTCGGAAATCGCGTAGCCATATCCAAAACTGGCCTGCGCGAAGGTATACCCAACCTGCCCCGCTGTAGGGTCCGTCGCAATGTCTGTATAGGCGTAGCCGACATTAATCGTGTTGTCGGCGTCCAAGCGGTAAACCACGCCGGGCCTTAAAGAGAGCGTGTCCCGGATCGCAACGTCATTCTGACGTCCAACGTCGATAAGTTCTGTACTAAGCGTTGAGTCTTGATAGTAATCAGCCTTCAGCGTCGCAGTGAGGGCATCCGTAGCCTGCCACTCATGATCGCTTCGAATGCCGTATTCATCAGCATCCAGAATGTCGCCTACCGCGAAGCGCTTCAGATTAAACGAGGGCGTTATGGTCGTCCGGTAAATTTCAGACTGGCCGACTAAATTCACGAGCCCCCCATTATCAAAGCTAAGCGCGGTTTGAGGACTGTCACTCGCAAACAACACATTGTCAGTTGCTCTTGCACTGGACGACAGTTGAGGGGTGCCCGTGAATTCAACCGCACCGACCGGGAATATCAGACACAACCCAGACCACGCAAGTGCCCGAATCAAGCTCCGAGTTTTCTGCACTTGATGCGGTTGCTCAGCTAGGGGACGACGACCACGTCACCGGGTTGGAGCGCGATGTTTTGCTCCAGCGATTTACCGCTCTCAACCTGATCGTAGTTAAAGTTGATTGCCGTTTGCGAATCGCCCTGCCCGCGCAAAACCTTGATGCTCTTGAGGCTGGCGAACTGCGCGGTGCCGCCCGCCATGGACAGGGCCTGCATCACATTGGTTTCCTCTGTCATCGGAATCGGGCCAGGCCGATTGACCTTGCCCACTACGAAAGCTTTATTCCCGCCGATGTCCTTCACCATCACCGTAACGACGGCGTCCGGAATATAGCTTTCGATTTTCGTTACCAGCTCCGTTCGCACATCGTCGGGTGTGCGTTCCGCCGCCTTAATCTCGCCGGCTAGCGGAAAACTGAATTTGCCGTCGGGCCTGATCAATACCTCTGCCGCCAAATCAGCTTCGTGCCAAACCGATACCAACAGCAGGTCGCCCGGGCGTAAAAGATAGTCCGCCGCGCGAGCCTCGGTTGGATGCATCGTCTGCAATACAACTAGTAATCCCAGGACCGCAAAGGCTCGTTGCAACGGCAGGCGCATCACTTAAATCTCCACCAGAAAAATCGAGGTTCTATGAGAATTGCCGAGACGGATAAGCCAATTGGCCGCTCAGGTTCTGCGATATTTGTCTTCAAATCTCACAATGTCGTCCTCACCGAGATAGGCGCCGGACTGCACTTCCACCATTTCCAGCGCTATGGTGCCCGGATTCTCCAGGCGATGAGTCGCGCCGAGCGGAATGAAAGTGCTTTGGTTTTCGGTGAGAAGAAAAACTTCTTCTCCTCTCGTAACCCGAGCTGTTCCATTGACCACAATCCAATGCTCAGCGCGGTGGTGATGCATCTGTAGCGACAACGATCCACCCGGCTTGACCACAATTCGCTTCACCTGAAACCGCTCGCCCGAGTCCACGCCCTCATACGAACCCCAGGGACGGTAGACGCGGCGGTGGGTCGAACGCTCCGCCCGTTTTTCGGCGCTCAGCCAATCAACAACGGCCTTGACCTTTTGCGATTGTTCCCGAGGCATCACCAAGACAGCATCCGCGGTTTCCACAATCACCAAGTCTTGGCAGCCGACGGCCGCGACGAGACGGCTTTCGGAAAACACCAGCGTATCCTTGGAGTCAACAACGCAAACATCACCGCGAGAGACATTGCCTGCGTCGTCTTTGGGCGAAACCTCCCAAAGGCTCGACCACGACCCCACATCTGACCATCCGGCGTCCAGCGAGATGACCGCCGTTCGCTCAGGTTGGTCAAACGTAATCCGCTCCATCACGGCATAGTCGATGGAGTCAGACGGACAATCGGTAAACGCGTTGCGATCCAACCGGAAGAACTCGCCATCGCGACTCCCCTGCTCCATGGCCGATCTGGTTGCTGCCAGAATATCCGGACGGTAACGCGCCATCGCATCGAGCCAGACGCTACAACGCAGGAGAAAAATGCCGGCGTTCCACCGGAATTGACCGGTGGCAATGAATTTCTCAGCCTGTTCTCGCGCGGGTTTTTCGCGGAAGGCGGCAATATGATGGACGCCATCAACGGCCTCAGGGACGGGAGCACCGAGCTGGATATAACCATATCCCGTCTCTGGCGCCGTCGGGAGAACCCCGAAGGTGACCAACCGACCGGACGAGGCCTGTTCAATACCTAGCCTTACTGCAGCCCGAAAAGCCGCGGTGTCTCGGATAAGTTGGTCAGCGGGCATGGCCAATAACAGAGGATCTTCCCCTCCAGTAACGGCACAAAGCGCGGCGGCCGTGAGCGCGGGCGCCGTATTCCGACCAACGGGCTCAAGCAAGATAGTGTCAAAAGTCTGCTCGATCAGTCGGGCTTGTTCGCCGACCAGGAATCGGTGGTCCTCGTTGCAAATCACAATCGGTCGACCAAGCCCCGACAAGGGGTTCTCACCCTTTGCGGCTACTCTGTTCAGCGTGCCTTGTAACAGGGTCTCAACACCGTCGACTGACAGGAATTGCTTGGGATAGTGGCTACGCGACAAGGGCCAAAGACGTGTTCCGCCACCGCCGGCGAGAATTAAGGGAATGACTTGCATGATTAACTCTGGTTCTGTGGCATTCGTTCTTGGTTCCAACCGCTGGCGACACAGTGTGGTCGCAGACGATTGCCTTACGGACAGGCTCTTCCGGGAGCGCTGTCTCGTCGGCAGGATAACGAACCACAAGCATTTGAAACCAGACTTATGACAGGTTGGCGAGTTGAATCGCACTGCCGCAATCGATTTGCGCTAGGACAAGCTTCGTCCGCGCGCAACTTCAACTCCCGAGAGATGTGGCAGGCCGAGGTTTAAGTTTGTCGCCGTAACTGAGGCTACGCGTCTCCAAGATTTGGGCTCAACGCGCGGAGTGATGTTTGGATGCCAGATAATCCCCAAGGCTTTGGGTCAGATTCTTGTCATCCACCGGATGACCGAGAATTCCTGCTAATAACGACTGCGCGTGGCGCCGGTGAGTGATCGACAGGCCGATGAGTTCCAGATCCGCCTCATCAATTTGCAGCGGCTTGGATGAGCGCATATTCAGAAGCATGAGGCACTCGCGAGGCGTGAGCCCGAAGTCTTCAGAAAATTCACCTACCATGCTCACCAGCAGGCGAAACCGCTCTGACTCAGACACATCGCCGTCGAGCACTCGGATCAGGCGGCGGAGCCCAAGGCGTAACAGATGGCGGAAAACATCCGATTCTCGGACGCCCAGTTGTTTAGCCACCATTTTCAGTCGGCCGTAATCTGAGGTGTTCACCCGCACTGAAATACTGCGCCGAGCGTCGTCCCGCACGTCTTCATTCACAGGCCGTCGCAATTTGCGAGGTTTCACGCGCTTGAGTGGTGCCTCGGCAGAAGCGGGACGGCCCGTCGTTCGCCCTCCGTCAGGCGCATCACTCACGGCCGGTTACCCTCAGACCTATTGCTATCCCGCAGGTTGGTTTCGAGTTTCCCTTCGTATTCCTGCAAGAGCGTCTCCGTCTTGATTTGACCGAGACCCGTAGCGGTTTCTGACCGGACCAATCGGCTAAACAGCCCCTCGTTCGAGAAATGCGACACCACGTCACGATTCAGCTTATAGAGCTCAAGGTTTTTGCTTTCAGAATCTTGTAGCTCGGCCCTGGTGGTCGCCAAATCAGTCTCCAGACCCGCGCGCGCGCTTTCCGTTTCGCGCAAGGTGGCAACGGTAGATTTGTATTTCTCGCCGAGTTCTTTGAGTTTTTCGTAGGCCTTGTCGAGTTTATCTTTCGTCCTGTCCAAGTCATTCGACAACCCGGTGCCCTTTTGTTCGGCTGCACGGAGGCTGGCTGTAGTCTCTACGACCGCGGCTTTGTTGGTCTTGAGGTCGGACTTCAGGGTCGCAAGCTGCTTATCTC
>Ga0255140_1000661_pt1 | contig 11222 bp, 16 predicted proteins | sample Law_Colum_RepC_8_FD_188547 | JGI IMG/M metagenome (GOLD analysis project Ga0255140, IMG submission 188547) | Freshwater microbial communities from St. Lawrence River, New York, United States - Law_Colum_RepC_8d | ecosystem: Environmental > Aquatic > Freshwater > River | place: USA: New York...
TTACCAGAACCGCCCAAAGAGCAAAGAAAGTTAAGCGCTAAAGAGTTAAAAGCCATTGGACTAGGGGACATCAATAATCCAGAGTCAGTAAAAACTCGCTCAACAGCGCGCCTCTCTTACGAAGGCTATTTAGAAAAATATCAGGGCGTTAAATCATATAAAGAAGAAATCTTACCAACTCAGAAGAAAATTTCTGAAGAGAATTTACTGAGATACAACGGCATGCTCATTGATGTGTTTCATTTGCTAGAAGATGTAGAAACTCAAAGTAAAACTGTGATGGACTATATCGATGTGAATACAGCTTTTTTAATTCAGTCTGCTCGATTAGACAAAGATCTAATGGATGTCCAGATGGATTTCTCAAATATTAATGTGAGGTAATCAATGAACACACGTAGAAAATTTTTAACTGGGGCGGCAGTGACAATGGCTGCGGCTGGTGTAAGTCGTCATGCTTTAGCGGGTTTGCCTGAGCCAGTAATCCAAAATAGCCCAAATACACAGAAACCATTGATACCTAATAGTGGCCGAGACTACAACCCAGTTGTGACTTTAAATGGATGGACCTTGCCATGGAGAATGAACAATGGCGTTAAAGAATTCCATCTTGTTGCTGAGCCTGTAGTGCGAGAAATGGCGCCAGGGTTTAAAGCACATTTATGGGGATATAACGGACAGTCGCCTGGCCCAACAATTGAGGTTGTTGAAGGCGATAAGGTAAGAATATTTGTTACTAATAAGCTACCAGAGCACACATCAGTTCATTGGCACGGCCAGCGTTTGCCAAATGGCATGGATGGTGTAGCTGGTTTAAATCAGCCAGCCATTCCATCAGGCAAAACTTTCGTTTATGAATTTACCGCTCGGCGTCCTGGGACGTTTATGTACCACCCGCATGCCGATGAGATGACTCAAATGGCGATGGGCATGATGGGTTTTTGGGTAACGCATCCAAAAGTCAAAAATCCTGATATTGATGAAGTTAATCGTGATTTTTGTTTTCTGTTGAGCGCTTACGATATCGATCCAGGAAGTTTCACCCCAAAACCAGCGACCATGCTCGACTTCAATATCTGGTCATGGAATAGCAGAGTCTTTCCTGGAATAGACACATTGAATGTTCGATTAAATGACAAGGTTCGCATTCGTGTTGGTAATTTGACAATGACAAACCACCCAATACACCTTCATGGCCATGAATTCCAAATTACAGGCACAGATGGTGGTCCAACTCCAAAAGCAAATCGTTGGTATGAGGTCACGGCTGATGTTGCTGTAGGGCAGATGCGCCAAATTGAATTCTTAGCAGATGAAGAGGGTGATTGGGCGTTTCACTGCCATAAAAGCCATCACACTATGAATGCGATGGGTCACGATATGGCAAATTTAATTGGGGTTGATCACCGCGGATTAGCTGGAAAGATAAAAAAGATTATTCCAGACTACATGGCTATGGGTGAGCGAGGTATGGCTGATATGACTGAGATGGAGATGCCATTACCTGTTAATACCATTCCAATGATGACAGGTGATGGCCCTTATGGCTCGCTTGAAATGGGCGGCATGTTTACTGTATTAAAGGTTCGGAAAGATCAAGCGCCTAACGACTATAAAAATTCTGGTTGGTTTAAACAGCCGGCAGGCACTAGGGCGTATGAGTGGAAGGGCACCATGCCCGCAGCCAAGCGCAGTAATAATGCTGGCGAATCAGCGATGAATCGCGTTCAACCCAAACCCGAGGTAGAAGTACAGGTTAAAAAGCCAGGTACTAATAATCACAAACACTAGGAGTAAAAAATGAAAATAATTTATTTAATGATTGGTTTAGCAATATCTCAGCTTAGCTTTGCTCATGGGGATCAGCATAAAAAAATGAATCAACAGGCATCTTTTCAACAAGAGGAGTGGGGTATTGGCGGCACAAAGAATGAAGTGCATCGAACTATTGCTATATCAATGGGCGATGATATGAAATTTAAGCCAGAAAAAATCAATATCAGGGCTGGTGAAACAATACGCTTTGAGATTAAAAATAACGGAAAGCTATTACACGAAATGGTAATTGGCACAAAGCAAGTGCTTGATAAGCATGCCGAGATGATGGTAAAGCATCCCAATATGGAGCATGATGAACCCTATATGGCACATATCTCACCTGGTAAAAAGGGTGAAATTATTTGGAAATTTAATCGTGCTGGAAGTTTTGATTTTGCTTGCTTGATTGCCGGGCACTATCAGGCTGGAATGGTTGGAAAGATTGAGGTACAGCAATGAAAATAATAATAACCTTAATGATGTGTTTGGCTAGTTTTGCTGTTGGAGCTACCGAGTGGACTAAGGGCGAAATTCGTCGTGTTGATGCTGAAAACAAGAAAGTCACTATCAAGCATGAGGAAATTAAAAGCCTTGATATGGCGCCGATGTCTATGGTTTTTAATGTTGAGACTACAGAAGTTTTAAAGGGAGTTAACCCTGGGGATCAAGTTGAATTTGTAGCAGAGCAAAAAGGTACTAAGCTATTTGCAAAGCAGTTTAGAAAAGTTCAGTAGGAGGCTCAATTGAATTTAATTAAAGATGAAATGATGAAAACTATTAGATCAGTAAATCAACAAAGAAGGCTTATTTCTTTTGGCCTAGCTTTATTGCCGACATTGAGTTTTGCTGTGACTGAAAAGCCAGTTATTACGATGTGGCGCGGCCCAAAATGCGGCTGCTGTAAAGATTGGGCGGCGTACTTAGAAAAAAATGGCTTTCATGTAAAGGCAATTGATATCGGTAATACTGAAATGCGTCAACAGCTAGGAATGCCAGTTCAGTTTGGCTCATGCCATACCGCTCAAATCAATGGTTACGTCATTGAAGGACATGTTCCTGCCCGAGAAATTAAGCGTCTGCTAGCAGAAAAGCCAAAAGTATTGGGGTTAGCAGTTCCAGCAATGCCTTTGGGATCTCCTGGCATGGATGGTCCAGAGTACAAGGGTAAGAAGGATCCATACGATGTTCTATTAATTGGGTTGAATGGTGATCCTAGCATTTATCAATCCTATAAATAAAGGAATTGAAATGAGCGAAATTAAATTGGCTGTAAGTGGAATGACTTGTGGCTCTTGCGTTAAGCATGTAACAGGCGCACTTAAACCACTGGATGGTGTCGAGGATGTATCTGTAGATCTGGCGGCTGGAAAAGTTACGGTGACCAGAACCACTGATAAGGCAGACGACTTAATTGCGGCTTTGATAGAAGATGGTTATCCAGCTCAATTGGATGCTGGTGGAGCTACGCAGGCCAAGCAAGGGGGCGGCTGTGGCGGAGCTTGTTCTTGCTCTTAGTTTATTTTAAGGCGACTTGGGCATAGGGTTTGACATCCTTTAGCCTAAGTGGTTTTAATTGAATCTTATCGAGGCCGTCCTTTAAAAGGACGGTTCATGCATTGGGTATCCCGATCACGACAAGGAGTCGCCATCCTTGTGTCAGTCAACCCCCCTCTACGCCACCAAACTTTCTTGTTATCCTTGCGTGGGTCAAAATAACTCAACCAAATCAGTCTCATACAAACACCCAAGAAAGTTTTGTGCGCAAAGTTTGCCTATGGTGGGGTGAACCTTTTGAGATCAAGCGAGAGTTAAGTCTGGGGGACAGAGTTGAAAATCCTTGTGTCGGTGGTTCGATTCCGCCCCGGGCCACCAAGATTCTATAAACCACCTTCGGGTGGTTTTTTCGTTTCTGTAGTGTGCTGGCATGTCGTTTTAAACGACATACCTAATGATCTTTAGTACCATGTAGATCATGGAGTTAGCCAATCAAATCTTTTTTATCGCTTTTTCACTAATTGGTCTGGGGTTATTTTTAAGCGCCCTGTATCAATACCGCGTCAGTGCTGCTAGTGGGCTGAGCATCTATTGGCCGTTGAGCGTGGGAATTTTCTCGCTGTCCTCTTTCAGCTTTGGCATTGCTTTGTGGACGCATAACTTTCTTCTCACAGTAGCAAACACTTCGTTCATTGTTTCTGTTTTTCTTCTGATATTTTTATATCGCTCTTGGAATCAACGCCCCTTTACCAAGATTCAAGCAGTGCTTTTGTGGCTGATCCCAGTTTTTATTGCCTTTCTTTATGACTATTTGAGGGTAACACCAGACACCTTTAAGCATCGCGTGGCTTTGATCACAATTACTCAAGAATTATTTTTAATATGGCAAATCTGGGAGTTGAGAAAGTATTACAAAGTAGATCCAACAATAGTTGTAAGGTGGCTGATTTTTTTAACGGCCTTTACCTTATTTGGAGAAATTCTTAGAACACTTTGGATATTGTTCGGAAGCACCCAAACTAATTTCTTTTTATATGCTCAGGATGCTCTGGCTTTAACACTTTTATGGATTGGTTATGGCAGCACGATCTTGGTGTATGTGGCACTTGGTAGTTTCTATTTGGAAAAGCAGATTAGAAAAGAAAACCAAATTGCCAATGCCTTAAAGAGTACAACCGAAGAGAATAAAAAAATTACCGAACTTTTAAAAGAGAAAGAGCGTCTTATCTACGGTCTGATGAAGGCTAATAAGACCGCTGCCACAGGCGCGCTGTCTGCTTCGATTGCTCATGAGCTCAATCAACCTCTTGGCGCATCTAACCTCAATATCCAGTTTCTTAAAATGAATTTAGAAAAAGGGGTGCTGAATCCTGATTTAGGTAAAGAGGTTTTAGATTCTCTAGAAGAAGATAATAAGCGCGCAGCAGCAATTGTTAAATCTCTCAGATCAATCTTTACTGAAATTGACTCAAATGCTGAAGAGGTCGAGCTTGGCAAGCTGATTGATAAAGTTTTAGAGATTGTTAAGCCAGAACTAAAGTCTAGGAATATTCAAATTCAACTTCAAGTTGATGATGAATTGCGGATTCGAGTAAATTCTTCTGAAATTGAGCAAGTCATACTAAACCTACTTAATAATGCGATCCAGGCTCTAGCTAACGCAGGAACACTTCAGCGTCGAATTGTTATAGAAGCTGCCAAGGATGAGCATTTTATTCACCTAAGTATTTCTGATAATGGTGCAGGGGTACCGATTGAATTTAAATCTCAACTTTTTGAGCTCTTGAGTACGACCAAGCAGACGGGAATGGGCTTGGGTTTGTGGCTATGTAAGCACATTGTCACTAGATATGGTGGCTCAATTCGCCATGAGGACGCGATTGGCGGTGGAGCTCGGTTTGTCGTGGAGCTACCTTCGGTAGGTTAGCTTATCGATCTAGCTTGTGATTCAGATGCCCTGTTTTGACATAGATGAGGGCGCCCTCTGATTTTGTGAATGGTTTGTGGGTGCTGTATCTGGGGCTTCTGATCCATGTGCCACTCGGGTATGAGCCGTGCTCATCATGAAAGACACCTTCTAAAACCAGAATCTCTTCTCCGCCTGGATGAACGTGTGGATTGAATATGGTGTTGGGTGCCCAACGCACCAGTGCTGTGCCTACACCATCGAATTCATGCAAGGGCATCACGGACAGTCCAGGAACCAGGCCTGGATACCAGGCAGTGTTCTTGGTGTCGATTCTGATGGTGGCTGAATCATCGGGATGAAATTGTCTTAATTTGACAAAAATCGTGCAGCCTTCTTTTGAATAAGGGGTGTGTGAACTGTTGGGTGGATTGCGCAGGTACATCCCTGCTGAGTAATCACCACTTTCATCTGAGAAAGTGCCTTCAAGCACCAAGATTTCTTCCCCAGCAGGATGGGCGTGTTTAGGGAAAGAAGAATTCGGCGCATAGCTCACGATGGTGGTTGCAATCGCAACTTCATCACCAATGCGATCCAGAGGTTTTCGATGAACGCCTGCCATAGGTGATGGCAACCACGGTGCTTCGTGAGTGTTGACCACGGCTTTTTGACTGAAGTCAGCATGGATGTTCATGATTAAGCCCTGAATGTGGGTAGGTGCCAATTCTTATACAAGGCAATGGCACGAATGATGAAGATGAACATGAATGAAATCACTGCGGCCATTGATTCATCTAACAAATAGGTGCTCAGCAGAATGTACAAACCACTTCCAGCAAAGGCAATCACTGCATAGGGGCGGTTGTCATAGAACAGCTGAGGAATTTCTCCGCACACGATGTCTCGCAGAGCGCCCCCAAAAGTTGCAGAAATAACACCTAGCAAAATGGCTACTACTAATGGCATGTCAAATTGAAGTGCAATTTGAGTGCCCAGGATCGTTGCCAAGGCAAGGCCCATGGCATCAGGCAACTGAATCATTTTTTCTGTGTAGGCAATGTGTTTGTTCTTAATGAACCAAATGCTCACAATGGTCAATGCAATGATCACCCAAAGCCAGTAAGAGTGTTCAACCCAAAAGAAGGGTCTGCGATCTAAAAGAATGTCTCTTAATGTGCCACCACCAAAAGCAGTCAAACCAGCCACGATGCTGACACCCACCAAGTCTAATTTTTTTCGTAAGCCAGCAATGAGCCCTGAAGCAGCAAATGAGAAGATGCCAATCAACTCAATGATTTCTTGGAAAAAGCTGAGGGTTGGTGTGCTGAACATGCCTTAATGTCTTATCTGTTGCGTATAGGAAAATAAAAGATATCCTTATTATGCAATGCGCCTGAAAATAATTCAGATAGTGATTAATATGGATATATAAGATTAAACAAATGAGCGAGCTAGGGTCAATCAATATGAAGCGTTTTGTTGGTATTCAGGGAAATGATCAAGGCCATTGGGTTGGCGATGGTTTTCCCGTGCGCACTTTATTCTTTTATCAGCAGTTGGGTAAAGAGATGAGCCCATTTTTGATGCTTGATTTGGCTGGGCCGACCGAGTTTCCACCAACAAATGAGCGCAAGGGTGTTGGCACTCATCCTCACCGTGGTTTTGAAACGGTCACCATTGTTTATGAGGGAGGAGTTTCTCATAAGGATTCAACGGGTCAAGGTGGAACGATTGGCCCAGGAGATGTTCAGTGGATGACTGCTGGCTCTGGCATCCTTCATCAAGAATTTCATTCTGATGCTTTTGCAAAGCAAGGTGGAATTTTCCAAATGGTGCAGCTCTGGGTGAATTTGCCAGCCAAACACAAAATGACTCCGCCCACTTATCAGGAGATCTTAAGTCAAAACATTCCCGAGATTCAATTATCAAACTCCAGCGGATCAATCCGAGTGATTGCTGGCGAGCATGAAGGACAAGTGGGTCCTGCAAAAACGTTTACCCCCATGAATGTGTTTGATATTCGCTTGAAAAAAGGCGAGGAACTTGTTTTGCCCGCGCCCAATGGCTGGAATGCTTCCGTGGTTGTTTTGCGTGGTGCTTTAGAAAGTGCCGGTGAGCGTGGTGCAGTGGCACAGGATGCAAAGATGCTGATATTTAGTCAAGATGGGCAAGACATCAAAGTCAAAGCTCTTGAAGATACCGTGGCATTACTGTTAAGTGGCGAACCAATCGCAGAGCCGATTGTCGGATATGGCCCTTTTGTGATGAATACCCGTGAAGAAATTAATCAAGCGATCAGTGATTTCAATCAAGGAGCATTTGGCAGCATTTAAAGTTTTAAAAATTAAAACTCTTTAAAGAATGCCAATGCCTTTAAAAAACTGAGAGCCCAGGGGTGAGATTGGTTCATGAACCTTGCCAATCTTGCCCGTGATCTTCTTTACTTCATCAATCAAGATCTTGCCATAGCCTTGGCGACGATAAGCCAAATTGACACAGATGTACTCAATATCGCCTGAGTCTAAAAATCTACAATAAGCAATGGTGGTGTTTTGATTCTTGATCAGCACAATGCCATCAGAGATATCTATTTGATAGCTGTTTTTATCAAGTGCCATTTAAATCACAAAAATGTGACACGTTTGGTGAGGGCCTCTAAGGTGACTTGAGGGCTGGCAATTGTTTTGCCATTGTCTGCACTGTTGGCAACCACCCCTTTGCCCGCGATGGGTGCTAAGTTATCAACTTTGAAGCGGCCAACTTGATCTTGTTGGCGAATAAAGCATTCTTCATCAAAAAATAACTGGTCAAAATTAGCATCGATTTCATCAGAGTCGACTGTTTTGAAACCGATTAAATCTTGAATTGCTTCAATCGAAGGTTCTATTTCAATTTCAGTGACTTCTTTGAGCTTGGGATTGATTAGAAATGCTTTCATGAACTTGCCTCTAGGGTGTGTATATCTTATCCACTCTAAAGGATTTTTGATAAATTTGCTGATGCTGTGCTGGATTCAAAGGCGTAAAATTAAAAGATGAAAAATAAAATATCAACGGTAGCGGTGGTTGGCGCGGGAGCTGTTGGAAGTTACTTTGGCGGATTATTGGCAAGAGCCGGGCATGACGTTACCTTGATCGCGCGCCAAGAGCATGTGAAAGCCATTCAAGAGAATGGCTTATTTATGGAATGCCAATCTTTTCAAGAGCATGTTCCAGTTAAAGCCAGCACTGAATATTCGGCCATCAAGGATGCAGACCTTATTTTGTGCTGCGTTAAGTCACCTGACACAGAGCGCATGATGCGTGAAATCAAAGGTTTGATAAAGCCAGATACCTTGATTTTAAGTTTGCAAAATGGTGTGGATAACGCCGAAAGAATCAGTCAAGTTGTGCCCAATCATGCCATTTCTGCTGTTGTTTATGTTGCAACAGGCATGGCTGGTGACGGTCACGTGAAGCACTTTGGTCGAGGAGAGCTGATCATTGGCCGGGTTGGTGGGCATGAGAACATCTCTACCGAGTTAGAGCAGATTTGCGATCTGTTTTTGAGTGCTCAGATACCTTGCGCAGTTTCAAATAATATTCAGCGTGAGCTTTGGCTGAAATTTTTAGTGAATTGCTCGTATAACGGTATCTCTGCAATCGGACAGATCACTTACGGTGAAATGGCTCAGCAAGAAAACACCTGGAAACTAATCAAAGACTTGACCTCTGAATTTCTCTTGGTGGCGCATCAAGAAAAGATTGATATATCTTTAGCTGAGGCCCAAATGGTGAATGAGCAAATTGCTAAAACAATGGCAAATCAGCGCTCATCTACTGCACAAGATCTCATGCGCCGAAAACCAACAGAGATAGATTATTTGAATGGCTTAATCGTTCGCAAAGCAAAACAGCATGGCCTCAATGTGCCCAATCACCAGGCTATCTATGCTTTGGTAAAAATGATTGAGCAAAAGAATCATGAGCAATCTATTTAAATGACAGCAGCCTTATATTCTTATCGGCGTTGCCCGTATGCCATGAGGGCAAGAATGGCTTTGGCTTATTCTGGCATTGCCGTTGAAATCCGAGAAATTTCTTTAAGAGAAAAGCCAGCCTCTTTATTGGCCATCTCACCCAAAGGAACTGTCCCAGTTTTACAAAATGATGGGCTTGTGATTGAACAAAGTTATGACATCATGAAGTGGGCTTTAAAACAGTCTGATCCAGATTGTTGGCTGACTGCAGAAACAGAAGCAGTGATTGATGAATGGGTGGCAAAAAATGACGGCCCTTTTAAAAAGTTATTGGATCAATACAAGTATCCCGATAGGTACCCAGACATTTCTCTTGAAGAGACGTTGAGCCAAGCAACAGCATCATTTCTGGGTCCCATCAATGAGCAGTTAACGAAAGGTACTTATTTATTAGGGTCTAAGGTGAGTTTGGCTGATATAGCGATATTTCCCTTTGTTAGGCAGTTTGCAATGGTTAATCCTGACTGGATTGATCAATCTGGCCTAGATTCTTTAAAACAGTGGTTAAATCAACATCTAGAGTCACCTTTGTTTTTAAGTGTGATGCAAAAATACCCAACTTGGCACGATCCAACCCAGGAATAAGCATGAAAAAATTTATTGGATTCTTAATTGTTTTGGTTTTACTTTTTTGTCTTTACACCTGGTTGGTTTTGACTTGGAGCTATTCAGCTGGTGAGCGCGCTGGGTATGTGCAAAAGCTTTCTAAAAAAGGCTGGCTATGCAAAACTTGGGAGGGTGAGTTGGCCATGATCAATATGCCTGGAACTTTGAGTGAAAAATTTAACTTCACCGTTCATGATGAAGCGGTGGTTAAAAAAATCAATGAAAGCATGGGCAAGCGTGTTTCATTGGTTTATGAAGAGCACGTGGGTATCCCAACGACCTGCTTTGGTGACACAGGCTATTTTGTCAAAGACATACTGATTGTTGATTAACTACTTGGTCAGAATCAATTTTCTGTATTTGGTGACTCTCAGTCGATAGACTTCACCTTCGTGTGCAATGTCCAAGTAATTGGACTTGCCCATCAATTCTTTGCTATCAATTAATTTAACTTCTACTTTTTCGCCTTCTCTTGTGGAGAAGTGATTATTTTCTTTGGTCATAAGACACTCTTCTTTTGAAAGAAGAAATCATTCTAAAGCATCAAATCAATACTCAGAACAGGGTTTAAGCTTTGAATGCCTCAAGCTTTTTGATTGAAAATTCTTTTCTTGTAAAGAAAGATGACTGCTTTGGCCAAGTAGATAACAATGAATGTGCCAATCAAATCCCCAATGATCATCACGCCCAAGCCTTCAAAGAAAGGACTATCTTCGTTATGCAGTTTGTACCATGCTTGGTGCATGAGAGGGCTGACAATTGAAAAAACAAAAACACAATTGAGCAATTGCTTTGCGTCGAGCTGAGAGAGATCTTGTTTTAAGTCAGAGTCTCGAAAAACAAGTAGTTTCGCTATGTAGGGCGCCAAACCGCTGATGACTCCTGCGCCAATACCTAAGATTGGATCTTCAAAATAGAAGCCCAGGCTGATAGCAATAGAGGCCATGGCAATACCTAGGGACCCATTTTTGTCTAATAGCAGGGTCAGCAACAACCTAAATCCTGCGGGCAAAAAAACCCAAGACACCCCAAGGGAAAAAGAAAACGAGCTCATGACATAAGAGTTGATTAAAAAGCTTGCTGCATAAAGAATGCCAGCAATACTGATCAGGGCGGGGCTTAGAAAAACAGGCGAAGACATTGCTGTAAATATAACAAATTGTTGGCTAATTTGTTACTTAAAACATTTAATTCAAATTTAATATTCTTTCCAAAAATTATGGTTACAATTTAAAGCACGTAGTGTTCTACGTACAAACATCCAACAATGATTGATAAGGAGCATCACTTGAATAAAGCAGAACTTATTTCCGCAATTGCAGAAGAATCTGAATTGTCAAAGGCCAAAGCTGAATTTGCATTGAATTCAATTATGGACAA
>Ga0255140_1000662_pt1 | contig 11206 bp, 10 predicted proteins | sample Law_Colum_RepC_8_FD_188547 | JGI IMG/M metagenome (GOLD analysis project Ga0255140, IMG submission 188547) | Freshwater microbial communities from St. Lawrence River, New York, United States - Law_Colum_RepC_8d | ecosystem: Environmental > Aquatic > Freshwater > River | place: USA: New York...
AGACAGACCTATGGACGTCAAGACCGGTTTCTTCTACCTCTTCTCGGTGGTGCTGCTGTTTGCAGCCTTCCGGGTGGTCACCGCACGCAACCCCGTGCACGCGGTGTTGTTCCTCATGCTGGCTTTCTCGCAAGCCTCTGCCGTGTGGTTCCTCCTCAATGCCGAATTCCTGGCCATCTTGCTGGTGCTGGTGTACCTGGGGGCGGTGATGGTGCTTTTCTTGTTCGTGGTGATGATGCTGGACATTGGCATCGACACTGTGCGCAAGGGCTTCTGGAAAAACTTTCCACTCGCCGCCACTTTGGGTGCCATCGTGGCCTTGGAGATGGCCGCTGTGCTGTTGTCGGGTTTCCGCTTGACCGAGGCACCTGCCATGGCCCCAGGTGCAGTGCCTGTGGACAATGCCAAGGCTCTGGGCATCTTGCTGTACACCGAGTACCTGATGCCGATCCAGATTGCTGCGGCCATTTTGTTGGTCGCCATGATCGCGGCCATTGCCCTGACTTTGCGTGAGCGCAAGGACAGCAAGGCGATCGACCCGTCCATTCAGGTCCGAGTGCGTGCGGCTGACCGCATGCAAGTGGTCAAGATGGCCGCAACACAAGCGGCCCCTGCGCCGGTTGCACAAACTGATGCAGCACCTGCAGAGGTGAAGAAATGATGACACTGACCCTGGGACACTACCTGTCGCTCGGCGCGATGCTGTTCGCATTGGCCGTGATCGGCATCTTCTTGAACCGCAAGAACCTGATTGTCTTGCTCATGGCCATCGAACTGATGTTGTTGGCCGTGAACATGAACTTTGTCGCGTTCTCGCACTACCTGGGTGACATGCACGGCCAAGTGTTCGTGTTCTTCATCCTGACGGTGGCTGCCGCTGAATCGGCCATTGGCTTGGCCATCCTGGTGCTGTTGTTCCGTAACAAGAACAACATCAACGTGGACGAACTCAATTCGCTCAAGGGTTAACAAGAATATGAGTCAAACCCTCAACGCAAGCACGCTGCTGGCTGTGCCCCTGGCCCCTCTGGTGGGCTCGGTGCTCGCTGGTGTTCTCGGCACCCAATTCGGTGGCAACTGGATTGGCCGTCGCCTGTCGCACACCCTGACCATTCTGGGCGTGCTGGTGGCCTTCATCCTGTCGGCCATGACGCTCAAGAGCGTCATCGACGGTGCCCGCTTCAACGAAACCCTCTACACCTGGATGGTGGTGGGCGGCCTCAAGATGGAAGTCGGCTTTTTGGTCGATGGCATCACCGCCATGATGATGTGTGTGGTGACCTTTGTGTCGCTCATGGTGCATATTTACACCATTGGCTACATGGAAGAAGACGAAGGCTACAACCGTTTCTTCGCCTACATCTCGCTGTTCACCTTCTCCATGTTGATGCTTGTCATGAGCAACAACCTGTTGCAGCTGTTCTTTGGCTGGGAAGCAGTGGGCCTGGTGTCCTATTTGCTGATTGGCTTTTGGTACAACAAACCCACCGCCATCTTTGCCAACATGAAGGCCTTTTTGGTCAACCGTGTCGGTGACTTCGGTTTCATCCTGGGCATTGGCCTGATCGTGGCTTACACCGGCACGCTCAACTACACAGAGCTGTTTGCCAAGGCCAACGAACTTGCAGCGATCAACTTCCCCTGGTATGTGTTTGGCCTCGATGGCATGTTGATCACCGTGATCTGCATCTGCCTGTTCATTGGTGCCATGGGCAAGTCGGCGCAGTTTCCCTTGCATGTGTGGTTGCCTGACTCCATGGAAGGCCCAACGCCCATCTCTGCGCTGATCCACGCGGCCACCATGGTGACGGCTGGCATCTTCATGGTCGCCCGCATGTCGCCCTTGTTCGAGTTGTCGGAAGCAGCCTTGAACTTCATCATGGTGATCGGCGCGATCACGGCCTTGTTCATGGGCTTTTTGGGCATCATCCAGAATGACATCAAGCGCGTGGTGGCATATTCCACCTTGTCGCAGCTGGGTTACATGACCGTGGCGCTGGGCGCATCGGCCTACTCGGTCGCCGTGTTCCATTTGATGACGCACGCCTTCTTCAAAGCTTTGCTGTTCCTCGGTGCCGGGTCCGTCATCATGGGCATGCACCACAACCAGGACATCCGCTGGATGGGTGGCGTGCGCAAGTACATGCCCATCACCTGGATCACTTCGCTGCTCGGTTCTTTGGCCCTGATCGGTACACCGTTTTTCTCGGGGTTCTACTCCAAGGACAGCATCATCGAAGCGGTGCACCTGAGCCATTTGCCTGCGGCTGGCTTTGCCAACTTTGCGGTGCTGGCCGGTGTGTTTGTCACCGCCTTCTATTCGTTCCGCATGTATTTCCTGGTCTTCCACGGCCAAGAGCGTTACGACCAGAACCCGGATGCGCACCACGATGACCACCATGGTCATGACGACCACAGCCATGGCCACGACAAGCCGCATGAATCACCTTGGGTGGTCACAGTGCCGCTGGTTTTGCTGGCCATTCCTTCGGTGGTGATTGGTTTCATGACCATCCAGCCCATGCTGTATGGCGATTTCTTCAAAGACGTGATCTTTGTCGATGCAGTCAAGCACCCCGCCATGAAGCAGCTGGGCGAACTGTTCCACGGCCCTGTGGCCATGGCAATACACGGCCTGAGCACAGCGCCGTTCTGGCTGGCCCTGGCTGGCGTGGTGACCGCCTGGTACATGTACCTGATCAACCCGAAAGTACCCGCATTCTTTGCCCGCGCTTTGCGTCCGCTGATCGTGGTCATGGAGAACAAGTACTACATGGACTGGATCAACGAGAACATCCTGGCCAAGGGTGCACGCGGCTTGGGTCTGGGTCTGTGGAAGGTGGGCGACCGCGCCATCATCGACGGCTTCTTCGTCAACGGTTCCTGGAAAGTCGTGGGTCTGGTGTCTGGCGTGGTGCGCTGGTTCCAGTCGGGCTTCCTGTACCACTACGCCCTGGTCATGATTTTGGGTGTGTTCGTGCTGATGACGTATTTCGTCTGGCTCGCTTAACGGTTTTGAGGACAAGATAAAAATGGGATTGTTAAGCCTTGCCATCTGGATGCCGATCGCTTTCGGCGTCGTCTTGCTGGCCTTCGGTCGTGACAGCCAAGCCCGCGCCGTGCGCTGGCTGGCCCTTGTCGGCTCGATCGCCAGTTTCCTGGTCACGCTGCCGCTGTATTCGGGCTTTGCGCTCGGCACTTCGGCCATGCAGTTTGTCGAAAAAGCCTCGTGGATCGAGCGCTTCAATGTGCACTACCACCTGGGTGTGGACGGCATTTCCCTGTGGCTGGTGCTGTTGACCGCGTTCATCAACGTGATCGTGGTCATCGCGGGCTGGGAAGTCATCACCCGCAAGGTCAACCAGTACATGGCCGCTTTCATGATCCTGTCGGGTCTGATGATTGGTGTGTTCAGTGCGCTGGACGGCATTTTGTTCTACGTCTTCTTTGAAGCCACGCTGATCCCCATGTACCTGATCATCGGCATCTGGGGTGGCCCGAACAAGATTTACGCGGCCTTCAAGTTTTTCCTGTACACCTTGCTCGGCTCCTTGCTGATGCTGATTGCATTGATCTATTTGTACGTCACTTCAGGCGGCAGCTTCGACATCCTGACCTGGCACAAATTGCCCCTGTCGGGCTCGGTGCAAACCTTGCTGTTCTTTGCTTTCTTCTCGGCCTTTGCCGTGAAGGTGCCCATGTGGCCGGTTCACACCTGGTTGCCCGATGTGCACGTGGAAGCGCCCACTGGCGGCTCGGCCGTGCTGGCCGCCATCATGCTCAAGCTCGGTGCCTACGGTTTCCTGCGTTTTTCAATGCCCATTGCGCCCGACGCCGCGCGCGAGTGGGGCATGTTCATCATCGTGCTGTCCTTGGTGGCCGTGGTCTATGTGGGCCTGGTCGCCATGATTCAGCAGGACATGAAGAAGCTGGTGGCCTATTCGTCGGTGGCGCACATGGGTTTTGTGACCCTGGGCTTTTTCATCTTCAACCCGCTGGGCGTGTCCGGTGGCATTGTGCAGATGATTGCCCACGGCTTTGTGTCGGCGGCCATGTTCTTGTCGATCGGTGTGTTGTATGACCGCGTGCATTCACGTGAAATCGCCAGCTACGGCGGCGTGGTCAACACCATGCCCAAGTTCGCTGCCTTCGCCTTGTTCTTTGCCATGGCCAACTGTGGTTTGCCAGGGACAGCCGGTTTCGTGGGCGAGTGGATGGTCATCTTGGGTGCCGTGAAGTTCAATTTCTGGATCGGCCTGCTGTCGGCATCTGCCCTGATTTTTGGCGCGGCTTACACCCTGTGGATGTTCAAGCGCGTGTACCTGGGCCCTGTGGCGAACGACGACGTCAAGGACCTGACCGACATCAATGGCCGTGAATTCCTGATGCTGGCTTTGCTGGCTGCAGCGGTGCTGTACATGGGCGTCTACCCCAAACCTTTCACCGACGTGATGGACACTTCGGTGATCGACTTGCTCAAACACGTGGCCCTGTCCAAGCTGCCTTGAGCAGCTTGCATTGAACGTTTAGCCCGAATAGAAGAATTGAGAGAACACAGATGATGGACAACTCCAGCTGGATGACCGTTTATCCGGAGATCGTGTTGCTGGTCATGGCTTGCGTGATTGCGCTTGCTGACCTCTTCGTGAAAAGCCCCAAGCGCAATGCCACTTACGCCCTGACCTTGTTGTCATTGGGCGGTGTGGCCTGGCTGCATGCCATGTATGCCGATGCCGGGCAGACCCTGTATGGCTTTGGCCGCCTGGTCGTCAGCGACCCGATGGGCCACTGGCTGCGCTGCTTTGCCACCATCGCAGTCATGGTCACTTTGGTTTATTCGCGCCCTTATGCGGCAGACCGCGACATGCTGCGTGGCGGCGAACTCTTCAGCCTGAGCATGTTCGCCTTGCTGGGCATGAGCTTCATGATCTCTGGCCAGAACTTCATCGTGATTTACCTGGGCCTTGAGTTGCTCACCTTGTCCAGCTATGCCCTGGTGGCTTTGCGCCGTGACCATACGCAGGCCACTGAGGCGGCCATGAAGTACTTTGTGCTGGGTGCCATGGCGTCGGGTTTCCTTCTGTATGGCATGTCCATGATGTACGGCGCCACGGGCAGCCTGGAACTGTCCGCGGTGCTGAAGGCGATTTCTTCGGGTCAGGTGAACCATCAGGTGCTGGTGTTTGGTCTGGTCTTCATCGTGTCGGGTCTGGCATTCAAGATCGGTGCTGTGCCTTTTCACATGTGGATTCCCGATGTTTACCAAGGTGCCCCAACCGCGGCGACCTTGCTCATCGGCGGTGCGCCGAAACTGGCGGCCTTTGCCATCATGATCCGTTTGCTGGTGGAAGGCTTGCTGCCGTTGGCCTTTGACTGGCAGCAAATGTTGTCTGTGCTGGCGATCGGGTCTTTGTTGATCGGTAACCTGGCCGCCATTGCACAAACCAACCTCAAGCGCATGCTGGCCTATTCGACCATTGCGCAAATGGGTTTTGTCTTGTTGGGTTTTGTGGCGGGCGTGATCAACGGTGAAACCACCTTGGCCGCCAACGCCTACAGCTCGGCCATGTTCTACATGGTTGGTTATGTCTTGACCACTTTGGCGAGCTTCGGCGTGATCATGCTGTTGGCCCGTCAGGGCTTTGAAAGCGAAGAAATCACCGACCTGGCGGGCCTCAACCACCGCAGCCCGCTTTACGCTGGTGTGATGGCGATCTGCCTGTTTTCTTTGGCGGGCATTCCGCCCATGGTGGGCTTCTATGCCAAGTTGGCGGTGCTTCAGTCCTTGATCGCATCGGGCCAAGGCTTCTACATCGGGCTGGCCATCTTTGCGGTGCTCATGTCCCTGATAGGTGCTTTCTATTACCTGCGTGTGGTCAAGGTCATGTACTTTGACGAGCCCGTGACCGCCACCACGGTGGCGGCTCACACCGATGTGCGCGTGGTCTTGTCCTTGAACGGTTTGCTGGTCTTGGTGCTGGGCGTCGTGCCAGGTGCTTTGATGGCGTTGTGCGCCGACGCTGTCGTGCGCATGCTGGCCGTCTAAGGCGAAGGCCAGTCAGCCCATGTCCTTGAATCTTCAAATAGGTCTGTTGATCCTGCTGGCCTTGCTGGCGGCCAACCTGCCTTTTGCGAATCAGCGCCTCTTCCTGCTGGGCCCGGTGCGCACGACAAAACCATTGGCTTGGCGTCTGGCCGAATTGGTGCTTTTGTACTTTGTGGTGGGGGCTGTGGGCTTGGCCATTGAAAACCACAGTGGTCAGATTGCACCCCAGGGCTGGGAGTTTTATGCCATCACGGGCACCATGTTTGTGACATTGGCTTTTCCCGGATTCGTTTTCCGCTATTTGATGCACCGCAAGCATTGACGGCTGACGCTGCCTCAATCAACGCCATGTCCGACGATCATTTGATCGAGCACCGGGTACAGCAAGAAGAGTTGCTGCGCGGCCATTTTCTGCACGCTTTTCGCGACACGGTCCGTTTGCCGAATCAGAAGCTGGCCACCCGTGAATACGTGGTGCACCCGGGTGCGGTGATGGTCATCCCGATGTTGGACACGCCGGACGGCCTTCGCCTGGTGATGGAGCGCCAATTCCGCTACCCGGTGGGTCAGGTCATGACCGAGTTCCCGGCAGGCAAGCTCGATCCGGGCGAAGATCCTTGGGTCTGCGCCCAGCGCGAACTGCTTGAAGAAACCGGCTACAGCGCCCGTCAATGGGCGCGGGCTGGCGTGCTGCATCCGGTCATTGCGTATTCGACCGAAGTCATCGAGATCTGGTTTGCCCGGCATTTGAGCTTGGGGCCACGCCGGTTGGACGAAGACGAGTTTCTGGATGTGTTGACCATGAGCCCCGATGAGCTGATGTCGGCTTGCCAGCAAGGTCGGGTGACCGATGCGAAAACCCTGACCGGCGTGCTTTGGTTGCAAAATGTCCGTTCTGGCCTTTGGCCGCTGACCTGGCAGACCGTGCCCTGAACATTGGCCATGAAAGTCCTTGACCTGCAATGCCGTCAGGGCCACAGCTTTGAAGGCTGGTTTGGCTCACAAGACGATTACGATGCACAGCGTGCGCGTGGCCTGGTGACGTGCCCGGTCTGCAACGACAGCGAGATCGTGAAAATGCTTTCGGCACCGCGTTTGAACTTGGGGCATGGCGTGGCACCTGCGATGCCAGCCGGTTATCCGTCTAAAGCTTCGGCCACATCCTCCGGGGCAGCGCTTGCCACCGGCCCCGCCAGTGGACCTCAATACGCTGCAGCAAATGCAAAGCGCCATGCTCAAAATGGTGCGTCACGTGATGGCCAACACCGAAGATGTGGGCCCCCGATTTGCCGAAGAGGCCCGCAAAATCCATTATGGGGAACGTGAGGAGCGCAACATCCGGGGTCAGGCCACGCGCGAAGAAACCGAAGCCTTGCTGGAAGAGGGCATTGAGGTCATGCCTTTGCCGGTGCCGGAAAACCTGAAGGGCCCGCTGCAATAAAGCAGTTTGTTCGTGCAGCAACGCACCCTTGGGCAGATCGCGCCCCGACCGTTGGGGTGACAATCTCCCACCCATGCAAAAGGCTCAAGACTCATGAAACACGCCTTGCACATTGACGATGCCGAGGTCGAGCTGACCGCCATTCGCGCGCAAGGCCCGGGCGGTCAGAACGTCAACAAGGTCTCCAGCGCCATCCAGCTGCGCTTTGACGTGGCGGGCTCTTCCTTGCCCGACGATGTCAAGCAGCGCTGGCTGCAATCGGGCGACAGCCGCCTGACGCAAGAGGGCGTGTTCATCCTCAAGGCCCAGCGCCACCGCACGCAAGAAGCCAACCGTGTGGACGCTTGGGCACGTCTGTACGAAACCCTGGACCAATACGCCAAGCCCCCCAAACCCCGCAAGGCCACCAAGCCGACTTATGGTTCGGTGCAACGGCGGCTGGAGGGCAAGGCCATGCAGTCTCAAATCAAAAGCGGGCGTCGCAAGTCCGCAATGGATTAAAGACCCGCTTGCCGAACTGCTTGCTGCACTTGCGCCGGCACATCCGGGCCATCGGCCGCGATCAGTAAGCGCTGCGGCATGCTGCGCAGCCAGGTGATTTGCCGTTTGGCCAGCTGGCGCGTGGCATAGATGCCGCGCTCCATGATTTCGCTTTCGCTCCAGCCCGCATCCAGGCCCTCCCAGGCTTGGCGGTAGCCCACGCAGCGCATGGAGGGCAAATCGGGGTTCAGGTCGCCGCGAGCGCGCAGTGCCTTGACTTCGTCCAGGAAGCCAGCGGCCATCATCTGGTCAAAGCGCAGTGCGATGCGCTGGTGCAGCCAGCTGCGCTCAGCGGGCTCCAGGCTGATGACGGGAATGTGCCAGTCGGGCACATGGGCTTTGGCGCTTTGGTGGAATGACGACAAGGTCTGGCCCGTGGCGGTCCACACCTCCAGGGCGCGGCCAACGCGCTGGCTGTCGCCGGGGGCCAGACGGGCGGCAGTCTGCGGGTCCACTTGCGCCAGCAGCGCGTGCATGGCGGGCCAGCCCAGATGGGCGGCTTGTTGCTGGATCTGGCTGCGAATTTCCGGGTTGGCGGCCGGGATGTCGTTCAGGCCTTCCAGCAGGGCTTTCAAATAAAGCATGGTGCCCCCCACCAGCAACGGGGTCTTGCCCCGCGCGTGGATGTCGGTCATGAGCCGTGAGCTGTCTTTGACAAATTCGGCTGCACTGTAGCTTTGCAGCGGATCGAGGATGTCGATCAGGTGGTGCGGCACAGCGGCCAGTTCGGCGCGGCTGGGCTTGGCGGTGCCAATGTCCATGTCCCGGTAGATCAGGGCCGAGTCCATGCTGATGATTTCGACCCCGCCTTGAGGCTCCAGGGCTTGTGCCAAGGCCAGTGCCGCTGCGGTTTTGCCACTGGCCGTGGGGCCCACGATGGCGATGGCGTCCACAGCGCGGGAGGAAATGGCGCGGGTGGTCATGGCATTGGGCGTGTTCATGCGGCGGCAGCTGCCGTGACCACGGGGCGGCCGTGGCGCTGCACAGCAGTCCACGCCACCACCGTGATGAAGCTGGCCCACAGCAAGACGCCGTGCGCCAGGGCAAACACCGGGCGGTCCATGTGGGTGCTGAGCCAGCCGCCCATGAAGAAGGCCCCCAGCATCATCAAAAAACCATTCAGTGCCGAAGCGGTGCCTGCCCGGTGCGGAAACGGTGCCACCGCGCCGCTCTGGCCGCAAGGCTGGTGCACGCCGTGGCCCAGCATGAAAATGTACATGGGCACCATGACGGCCCAGGCGCCGTACCAGTCCTGGCCTTGTCCTGCATGGGCCAGCGCGGCCATGCTGACACCGCCGGTGATCGTCAGCACCGCAGCCATGCCCACGGTACGATGAACGCTGGTGCGGCGCAGCATCCAGCGGCACAAGAAGGTGCCCACGATGTAGGCCAGCGACATGCTGAGCATCAGAAAACCATAAGCCGTTTTGCTGTAGCCCATGAACTGGATGAAGACAAACGACGAGCTGGCCAGAAAAGTGAACAGCCCCAGGTAGGACGCCGAGGACAAGGCGCACCAGGTGAGGAAGACCGGGTGGCGCAGGATGTCCAGGTTGGCGCGAACCAGGGGGCCGGCGCGCAAGGCATGGGGATCGGGTTGGGCCAGGGTTTCTTCAAAGCGCCAGGCCAGCAGGGCGAGGGTGCCGGCGCCAAACACCGCGACCGCCAGCAGGGCCATGCGCCAACCCAGCCAGTCGGTCAGCAGGCCGCCCAGCGGCGCGCACGCACAGGCGATGATGCCCAGGCCCGTGAGGGCTTGGGACATGACGGTGGCACCTTTGGCCGGGGCAAACAGGTCGCGCACCACCGCCCGCGCGGCCATGACGCCCGCGCCCATGGCGATGCCTTGCAAAGTGCGGCCCGCGATCAGCCAGGCCATGGTGGGGGCAAACGCACACGCCACCGAGGCGAGGGTGTAGGCGGCCATGCCCCACAGCAAGATGGGCCTGCGGCCAAAGCGGTCCGACAGTGGCCCCCAAACCAGTTGCGACAAGCCAAAGGCCAGCAGCAGCGCCGTGAGGGTGAGTTGGGCCTGGCCCATGCCCGCCCCAAAGCCCTGGGTGATGGCGGGCAGCGCGGGCAAATACAGGTCGGTGGTGACGGGTTGCAGGCCGAGCAGCAGCGCCAGGATGAGGACGATCAGTTTTTGGGGCATGCTGTTTTTGAGCCCGATGCCGTGTTGAGGGGCTTTGATGGGGTCGTTGTTTTTGCAGGGAGCGCGATGTTTGAGGCCGGTACGCGGCTGCCCTCATACTCGCTTCGCTCGCCAAATCGGGCAGTCCGCGCACCGGCCTCAAACATCGCTGTGTGCTTGTTCAATTCACCGCCTGTCTTTGGAGGCACTGTCGCAGAGTCAGGGGCGCCCGCCGCGCGGAGCTCGCGATTTTGCGAGCGAAGCGAGTATGAGCGAGACCACGCGGCGGGCGCCCCTGACTCGGATTCCAACTGAGGTGCTGAAAGAACCATCACCGGCCCCGCAAGAACAGCGCATCCAGATCCCGCATCGTCATTTGACGCCAGGTCGGGCGTCCGTGGTTGCACTGGTCGGAGCGTTCGGTCTCTTCCATTTGGCGCAACAGGGCGTTCATCTCGTCGAGCGTCAGGCGGCGGTTGGCGCGCACCGCGCCGTGGCAGGCCATCGTGGCCAGGATCTCGTTTTGGGCGCGCTGCACCACGGTGCTGGCGTCGTGTTGTGCCAGCTCGGCCAGCACGCTGCGGGCCAGTTCCACCGCGTCGCCTTGCGCCAAGCTGGTGGGCACGGCACGCACGGCCAGGGTTTTGGCCGACAGGGGCGAAATTTCCAGACCGAGTTGCACCAGGGCTTCGGCGCAGGTTTCGGTGGTGGCGACCTCGGTGGGCGTGGCGGCAAAGGTGGCCGGAATCAGCAGGGGCTGGCTGGCGATGCGTGGGCCTTCGCCTTCGGCCGCGTTCAGCTGGTTTTTCAGGCGCTCGTAGACGATGCGCTCGTGCGCGGCGTGCATGTCCACCACCACCAGACCTTGCTTGTTTTCGGCCAGGATGTAGACGCCATGCAGTTGCGCCACGGCGCGTCCCAGGGGCCAGTCGCCTTCGGGCAAAGGCTGGGCTGACGTGCTGATCTCCGGGTAGGCGCGCACCCCTGTGCGCGATGCCTCGTCGGCTTGCACGCCAGTGGGCCAGCTGCCGGGCCGCTCTTGCGC
>Ga0255140_1000666_pt1 | contig 11156 bp, 9 predicted proteins | sample Law_Colum_RepC_8_FD_188547 | JGI IMG/M metagenome (GOLD analysis project Ga0255140, IMG submission 188547) | Freshwater microbial communities from St. Lawrence River, New York, United States - Law_Colum_RepC_8d | ecosystem: Environmental > Aquatic > Freshwater > River | place: USA: New York...
CTGGCAACTTGGACTTGGCGGTTTGAGTGGCCATGATGCCTTGACATCCTCAGCCACCCATCACCGGGTTCATCTTTGTTGCACCTCGTACTTGAATCCGCCCAACATCGACGGAGCCTTTTTCTATCAACGACATGAATGGAAATTCACGGCATGCATACGGCTTGCATCAAAACAGCAAAAATTTTGTGCTGTCAAATTAAATTTACTCAGACAACCATACAACTGTACGCTAGTTGAATGCGCAAATTTTTAACCGAAGCAAGCAACGATGAAAAAATACGGGCAACAAAGCGAGAACGCACAGTTCCCATTCCTGAAACAATCTTATCAGTTCCTGGCTATCCTGAAAAATTATCCATTTTCAAAATTGCAGCCAGCAAATTTTGGCAAGTTCGTTGCTGGCACAACGGAAAAACTTTTCGCAAAAGTACAAAGTCACAAGCCAAACGATCAGCACTAATCTTTGCCCGCATCTACTACCAACAATTGATGGCAACAAATGTGCAAAGCGAGTTTTCTGTATTTAACATTACCAAGACAACCGAAAACAACATCAACAAACAATCCACATTTGGTTCACTTGCCGCAAAAATGTTTGCAAATGAACAAGCTCGTGTCAAACGCGGAGAGTTTAGTCGCGGTAGTCTTAAAGTTTTACGCAACAGATTAGATGCACACCTGCTGCCAAGATGGGGAACTCATGACATCAACCAGATTGACTATGCTGAAATGCTAAAGTTGATTCAACAGCTCAGCGAAACATTGTCAACCATCACAATCAGTCAATATCTCGTCATCATCAAAAAGGTATTGACACTTGCAAGTGGTTTGAACTTATTGAAAAAAATGCCATTGATCCCAAAGATCAAAGTCAAAACAATTTCACGAGGTTCATTCACCCCAAATGAGTACTGGAGGATCATTCGCTGTGCAAGAAAACTTATCGGCAAAACTCATCCCGACTACGGTAACTTGCGACATCAGTTCAGGTTGCGCAACAACGATCACCTAATGCCGATTGATCTACAGTGGGCAATTCGTTTCATGCTCAATAGTTTTATCCGTCCAAGTGACCTTAAGACATTGAAGCATAAGCACATAGAGATCGTCACCAAAAATGATGCCACATATTTGCGACTCACTTTACCCGAAACCAAAAGTCATTCAAGTCCAATTGCAACGCTTCTTCCTGCAGTCACAGTGTACCGATCAATTGTCAAACATTACGGACCATTAAATTTAGCAACGCCAGAAGATTACATCTTCATGCCGAAATTCCGTGACAGACACTATGCACATGTCATTCTTAGTACATTTTTCAACTGGGTACTTTCTGAGACTGGTCTTAAAAAGGGCGCACATGGACAAGATCGCAGCTTGTACAGCTTAAGACATTCAGCAATCACATTCCGCTTACTTTACGGCGATGGCATTGACCTACTTACTCTTGCACGAAATGCTAGAACGTCCGTCAAGATGATTGAACAGTTTTACGCATCACAGCTTTCTGGCGAAATGAACATCAACATGCTTCAGAGCAAACGGAAATGAAATCATCAAAGCATATTAACGCTTGCGTGCAGGATCGTTGGATTGCGGGAAATGTACTTTTCAGTGACAGCAATTGATCTGTGTCCTGCCAATTCTTTCAAGACATGAATTGACACGCCTTTGTTTGCTAGATTTGTAATGAACGAGCGACGTCCACTGTGACTGCTACCGTGTTCTATTCTGCAATCCTTGTACCAGTAGTGAAACATTTGACAGCCCGTTGACGGCGAGAAGCCACGATCAGGATTCTTTTGATTTGTGAACAATGCACGACTTGTATCCGTCATCGTGACAGCTAACAAACTTTTCAATCCGAAGCGTTCACACAGATAGTCCATGATAACTTCACGCATCTTGTCTGACAGATAGACAGTCCGACCTCTGTCACCCTTTGTTTGATTTCTGGACAGATGAACTTCTGCATTGATGTTGCCTGTACGATCCAGTACATCACAGATACGGATGCTAACCAATTCTTTGATGCGTACACCGCAACCATGTGTGAGCAAGAACATTGCTTGGTTTCTTGCAGCGTGTTGCTTTTTACCGAGATAGCGCAACACACGCTCAACCTCTTCCTGTGTCAAAACTTTTGCTTGTGTCATGTTCATCACTCCTTGCAGACAAATATTTATTCAATGCAAGTTTGCTACCAAACAATTGAACGGGCAACTGAAGAAATTCACTACAAATTTATACGAATGTATAGTATTTTTCAAGAACCAAATATTAGTGCAATTTCATTTGGTCTTTGAACGCACAAAACAACGCACAAGCGTTTATTTTTCATCCAGCATGTCTTGCATATATTTTCAGAAAAAACGCAATACAGCTGGATTTATTAGGTCCTAGCGTATTTGTGCTAGTGCAGCGCATGTGAGGGTACAAATTTTCAATAATCACACATCGTAAATTCGTATGCCTAGTGCAACACTTGTGTGAAAACAGATTTGTGCCCCTTCGCCCTTTGTTCTTCTTGCTGTATGAATGCCTTGTGTGCCATTTCATGCTTGCGAACTTCGTCGGAAATTCCCTTGTAACCAGAAATCTTTTCTTCGTCCAGATACCAGAACTGCAATCCCGTCTTTTGTCGCATCAATAATTCAATTCTTTTCTTGTCTGCGCTGTGCAATTTCTCATTGATGTAGATAGCGTCATGCACATTTGCAAGAACTGTTTTGTAAACAGCCTTGACTTCCTTCCGAACGATGTCCATGACGATAGATTCTGACTGCTGGTACAGGTACGACATCAATTTGCTGTTGCTGATTCTTCCTGACGCTGTTTGTAATTCAGTGTCATTTTCCAAATCGCTCCATTCTTGCTTTGCGTATTCAGTGATGATCTCATCCATGCGCTTGTTTTCTTCCATGTACTCAGCCGCTTCCTGACATGCATAGAAATTTAACCGTGCTGTGTCATCAGCAATGATCTTGACAATGGCAGGATTGAATTTATTACCATTTTTGTCAATCCATCCTTGCGTTGTTTTCCGTGCACCGAAACTGATTGCAGTCAAAGCCTGTTTGACCACGTCCATTTGTTTGTCTTCACTAATCACCATGCTTTGTCCAAATGTCTTTTGTCTTACTGTTTCGCGGAATCGCTGCTTATCAGCGAGATAGTTCAAGCATGTGCTGAAACTTTTGCTGAACTCTTGCGGTGTAATTCCATTGCGATCACAGATGAACCACGCAAACCCCAGCTTCCAAGCTACCACACTAGACCTAATATCGTATTCGTAACAATCACCCAACATGGCTTGCCGTAGTTCTTTGTGCATTGACTGCACATTCAATCTGCCCGTGTAGTACATCCGCCCAAAGTGACTAGGGTTTTTTTTCATGGGTAATGTATTGTTTCCTGCTTCCGCGATTCTGACGATGACTTTGGCTTGCCGAATCAGCATTTGCTTTTTGACATCGTTCATCCTGTTCGCTCTTTTAGTCAGGAACACAATGAATTGTTTCAGCGACTTCACATTTACTGGGCAAAGATCGTATTCCTTGCTGATTTGACGCTGCGACATGCTCATGAAGTCAGGGAACAATTTGTAAAAAAAATCCGTGTCTGTCAGCGTCTTGTCGTTCAGCAGTGCATCCAGTTCGTCAATGGTTTTTTTCTGCAATTGCTTCAAATCCATTGCATCCGTCATCGTGACATGCTTTGTCAATGACACTGTGGAATAGTCTGAGCCTTTCAATCCTGTTTTCACTACATGTAAAAGATTCAGATTGTTCACTTCTAGCCATTTGTGCAGGTATTGACGATTACCATCAATGACGAATTGCCCTACCTCGGCTGACAGTGCATGTGTGCTGACATAGAAATGCTTGAAGAACCTGTACATGTTGTCATCCATGTGCAGCAATGATTGCTCTAAATGCCGTTCAAGTACTCTGGTGTATTTGTCCAACGCTAATTCTGCTTTGTTAGTTTTGGGCATTGCCCGTTTCAGTGCAGCAGACACCACTGTATCCACGGTCAGCTTGATCGTTTGCGTTGTCATGTCACGAACCCATGCTGGACAGTGCAGGACATAAAAATGTCTTACACATATAGTAATTCTTAAAGAAATCCATTTCTCACTTCCATACTTGTTGAGATCAATTCAATTGAAGAAGTTGTGAACGAGTTCGCATCAGCGAACGAAGTTCACAGATGTGTAAGCGAAGCGCAACACATCTTCATGATGAACATCTATTCATTGCACATGTCACACACATCTCCACAACCACACTATGAATTGATCTTCTTCTTTTTTTTCTCACTTGCTGGTATTTATTCAGAACCAAATACTTGAGCAACAAAACCAAATTCATGACCATCTGAATTCCGCTGTTCTGGGTATATTGTTATGCACATGTTTAACAAACACATGTGAGATTTTCCAGATGACAACATCACTTACAGCACTGAAATTCGTTACACAAAAGCGACCCACCCAAATTCCTGCGCTTCAAGTTCGGCGCAATAAGCTGGTCAATAAGTTACACGAGCAAATCCAACTCATCATTGCAAGAAAAGATGGTCAAACATTTGCACCATTGCATTTTCGTTCTGTGCGTGACCGCAACACTGGTGAAATCAAACGCATTGAGTTGCCCAAGCGCATTCGTCCATGGTTCTTTACCAGTGACAACGGGAAAATCTGCCTACAAATCAAGTACGGAAGCAAAGTAATTGACATCAGCGGGAAGAACAAACCCACCATTGAACTCGCCAGCACCGATGATCTTGTCAAAACGCTTGAACTCATCAAGACTGCAACGCTTGCGGGTGAACTGGATGCCATGCTTGAAAGTGCGGGTCTGACATTGCGTGACGGGTTCACCAAATAATCCGTTGCACTGCGCTAGCAGAACATCTTTTTGCTAGCGCAGTCTCCACACTTCATGCACACGATAAATACATGCATGAAGATCAGCGAGATTTCTCACCCACTTTCCACTTTCATCGCCACCGTTCGTGTTGTCACACGCAACACCACTGTCACCGCACGAACCATGGTCATCGCTGACACCTTCATGTCTGCTAAAGCCATGCTCGCCAAGACCTACGGCGCTGAAAATGTGTTGTCGCTGTCACAGATTGCCAACGAATCCATCGTCGACGAACAGACCAAAACACTTTCCCCGCAGGAATTGCAGGTCAAATCCATGAGCGACCGTGCTGAACAACTCACACAGCAAGCCAAGGAACTCAAAGCACGGAAGTCATTGCAACAAGCACAGCAACGACTGGTCAAAGCATCACAACCACCACGCACTCACTGACCGTGCAGACACAAAAAAACAGCGTTCACACAACGTGACGCTGTTTTTTTCTTGTGCATTCGTATCGCTGTATTCAGCTTGTGCGCTTTTTGCGTGTTGCTGTCTTGCGCGGTGCCGATTTCCGTGTCGCCGTTACTTTGATGAAGTCCTTCACATCCTTGTAGTCAAACGCATGTGACTCGTACAGACGCTTGATTGTTTCGAGTGCTGCTTGCCGTGCAACTTCACGCTGTGCTTTGATCTGTTCTTCCAGCAACTTCTGTGCAGCAATCATCTCTTCCAATTCTTGCTGCGGATCTTTGTTTGCGTCTGCCATATTGTCTCCAGTGACATGTTGTTGATTTGATAAATCTATCAGCTTGCACACACTGCAGCACCAGTGTTTTCCCTCGTGTGCAGTTGTTAAACGACAGCAGCGCTAGCGTGCAGTCGCAAAAAAAACCCGCCGTGTTGCCACGGCGGGTTTTTGATCTTTCAACGCTCAGCTGGCTTGCGCCAGCGTCACATCAGAAAGCGTGCTTGATACCGAAGTCATAGCCGCTGGACGATGCGTTGGCAGCAGTCACAGAACCGTTCAAGGAAGCATTGGCGCCGCCTTTGTTGGTCACGCGAGCGTAGGTAGCGTACAGGTCTGTGCGCTTGCTCAGACCGTAGACATAGCCGACGGCAGTCTGGTTGCTCTTGGCGCCAGCCTTGTCTGTCTCAGACAGGGAGAAACGCACGGTGCCAGCACCCAGAGGTGCAGTGGCGCCCACCACATAACCGTCGATGTCGGCAGCGCCGTCAACTTTGGTCTGGTTGATTTGAGCCATCACCTTGACTGCGCTGAAAGCGTAGGAAGCGCCGATGTTCGATGTGTCGTTCTTCACGCCAGCAGACACGGTGGTGCTGGAAGTGGCGTAGGCCAAGCTCAGAGGACCTGCGTCGTAAGACACGCGGATGGCGTTGCCGTCACCAGCTTTGGCAGGCGCAGTCGAAGCGTTCTCGCCCATGTAAGTCTGCAACCAAACCTTCACGCCGCTGAAATCAGGCGACAGGTAGCCAATGCTGTTGGAAGCACGAATGCCAGTGTTGCCACCTTTGTTGAAGGCGATGTTGGTGCCCACGCCGTTGGTGCCGAACGGATCAAACGCTGTTTCTGTCCAGAACTGGGGCGTGTAGTCACGACCCAGACGAACTTCACCGAAAGAGCCTTCCAGGCTGACGGTGGAACGACGGTTGAAAGTCAGACCTTGGTTGCGACCGTTCAGGACGGGGTCAGTTGCACCAACAGCTTGGTTGTTGTTGCTGCCAGCTTGACCTGTGCCGTCATCGTTGTTGACGCCAGCTTCCAGCCAGAAGGAAGCCTTCAAGCCACCGCCCAGGTCTTCAGTGCCGCGCACGCCGAAACGGCTGCTGTTGTAACCAGAGTTCTTCAGCTGGGATTTGTCGCTGACAGAGCCAGTGCCTTTGGCGTAAGCCGCGTCAACCACACCGAACATAGTCACGGAAGATTGAGCGAAAGAAATGCCAGAAGCTGTCAAAACAGCCAGAGCAATCAGAGATTTTTTCATTGCAAGTTTCTCCAAGGTTAAACAAGGGCCCCGAATCAGATAGGTGTTCATCACCCGTCGAAACCCTGAGCCAACCTCCATATCCGGAAGGTTGTTTGTATTGCACCAGAGGCTTTGAGCTTCTCCAAGAAAATTAGCAAAGAAAAGGTTTTTTCGTTGCACTTGAGCAACACACCTGAGTACTTACCCTTGTTGGTTCCAATGATTTCAATAATTTATTCAATAAATTCAATGACTTTCAAACTCTCTTGAATGCGACACTTGATGTCAGTAAAGCGCCCAGCGCATAGCTTGTCAGCCGGATAAACACCCCCCATCAGGACTTATAGAGACTTGATTACACTTTCCCCATGCCCATGACCCCTCTGATTTTGGCCGCCGACAGCGCACTGCGGACTTTGTTTGCGCCGGCCCGCGCTGCTCGACCAGTGCCCGGATCCAGCGACACCGCGTTGGAGATGACCGACATCGAGCGGCGCGAGGCTGCCGCTTTGATGCGTGTCAACCACGTCGGGGAAGTTTGTGCCCAGGCGCTTTACACCGGACAGGCCCTGGCCTGCCGTGACCCGGCGCTGCGTGCCCAGTTGGCCGAAGCCAGCCGCGAAGAGACCGACCACCTGGCATGGACCCAGCAGCGACTTGCTGAGTTGAATGACCGCCCGTCGCTGTTGAACCCGCTTTGGTATGCCGGAGCGTTTGCCATTGGCTATGCCGCAGGCAAACTGGGCGGCGACAAGGTCAGCCTGGGGTTTGTGGTCGAGACCGAACGCCAAGTTGAGGCGCACCTGCAAAGCCACATGGACCTGCTGCCCGCCGCCGACACGGCCTCACGCGCCATCGTGGCGCAAATGAAGGCCGATGAAATCGCCCACGCCCAGATGGCCATGAAAGCCGGAGCAGCTCAATTGCCCACCCCGGTCAAATCGCTGATGAAGGTGGCCGCCAAACTGATGACCACGGTGGCGCACCGGATTTGAAGGTGGCTTGAGGCTGGGCCAGCGCTCAAACCACCTCGACCACCTCAAAACTGGTGGTGATTTCGGCCGTTTTGCCCAGCATGATGCTGGCCGAGCAGTATTTGTCGTGGCTCATGGCAATGGCGCGCTCCACGGCGCTGGGGGGCACCCCTTTGGCAGTGACGGTGAAGTGCATGTTGATGCGGGTGAATACTTTGGGATCGACCTCGGCACGCTCGCTGCTGATTTTGACGCTGCAGCCGCGCACGTCATGCCGCCCGCGTTTGAGGATCAGCACCACGTCATAAGCCGTGCAGCCCCCTGTGCCTGCCAGCAACATTTCCATGGGACGCGGGGCAAGGTTTTGACCGCCGTTTTCAGGCTTGGCGGCATCGGGGGCGCCATCCATGGCCACCATGTGGCCCGAGCCGGTTTCGGCCAAAAAGCCCATGCCTGAGCGGGTACCGGCAGCGCCGGTCCAGGTGACTGTGCATTCCATGTTGTATTTCCTTGTGTGCCCCTCCTGCTGAACGAAGGGATCTTGTGTGGTCTTGGAGGTGGTCAACTTTACAAGTTTTTGCACATTGAGACACTCAACTTGCTGCAATGCAACAAAAACAAACGTACAATTGCGAACAGGTGTGCTTTTTTGCACGCACCGTTTGTCTCCTCCACCCTCTGAAAAGGTGGATTTGCCCCAAGCCGCAAGGCTTGGGGCATTTTTTTTGCCCGTTATCATCAAGGCCATACTTTTTGAGGCGGCACGGCCAGTTCGTGACCGCTCTGGACATGACGACCCAACACCTGCAACCTGCCGATTACCTGATCAAGATCCTGAACGCCAAGGTTTATGACGTGGCCACCGAGTCGGCCCTTGAAACGGCCAAAAACCTGTCCCGCCGCCTGGGCAACCAGGTGCTGTTGAAACGCGAAGACCAGCAACCGGTGTTCAGCTTCAAACTGCGTGGGGCGTACAACAAGATGGCGCACCTGACGCCCGAGCAACTCAAAAAAGGCGTGATCTGCGCCTCGGCCGGCAACCACGCACAAGGCGTTGCACTCAGCGCCAGCAAACTGGGCACCCGCGCCGTGATCGTGATGCCCACCACCACGCCGCAAGTGAAGATCGACGCCGTCAAAGGCCTGGGCGGCGAGGTGGTGTTGTTTGGTGACAGCTATTCCGACGCCTACAACCATTCGGTGCTGCTGGAAAAGAAACAAGGCCTGACCTTTGTGCACCCGTTTGACGACCCGGACGTGATTGCAGGGCAAGGCACCATCGCCATGGAAATGTTGCGCCAGCACCAGGGTCCGCTGGATGCGGTGTTTGTCGCCATTGGCGGTGGCGGTCTGATCAGCGGTGTGGCCAATTACATCAAGGCGGTGCGCCCGGGTGTGAAAGTCATTGGCGTGCAGATGAACGACTCGGACGCCATGATCCAGTCGGTTGCAGCCAAAAAACGGGTGACTTTGGCCGATGTCGGCCTGTTCTCGGACGGCACGGCCGTCAAGCTGGTGGGCGAAGAGACCTTCCGCGTTTCCCGCAAGCTGGTGGACGAGTACATGACGGTGGACACCGACGCGGTGTGCGCAGCCATCAAGGATGTGTTTGTGGACACCCGCTCGATCGTGGAGCCCGCGGGCGCTCTGGCGGTCGCAGCCATCAAACAGTATGTGGCCACACACAAAACCAAAGGCCAGACCTATGCGGCCATTTTGTGTGGCGCGAACATGAACTTTGACCGCCTGCGCTTTGTCGCCGAACGGGCCGATGTGGGTGAAGAAAAAGAAGCGCTTTTTGCGGTGACGATCCCCGAAGAGCGCGGCAGCTTCAAACGCTTTCTGGAGCTGATTGGCAGCCTGCCGGGTGGCCCACGCAACGTGACCGAGTTCAATTACCGCATGAGCGATTCAGACCAGGCCCATGTCTTTTTGGGCTTGAGCACTTCCGCCAAGGGCGAAAGCAGCAAGATCACGGCCAAATTCAACAAGCACCAGTTCAAGGCGATTGACCTGACCCACGATGAGCTGGCCAAAGAGCACATCCGCCACATGGTGGGTGGGCACTCACAACTTTCGCAAGACGAGCGCCTGCTGCGCTTTGAGTTTCCCGAGCGGCCAGGGGCCTTGCTCAAGTTCCTGAGCCTGATGCGCCCGGGCTGGAACATCAGCTTGTTCCATTACCGCAACCAAGGGGCCGACTACGGCCGCATTCTGGTCGGCCTGCAGGTGCCGGTCAAAGACGACAAGGCCTTTGCCAAGTTTCTGCAAGCCCTGGGCTATCCGTATGCGGAAGAAACCAACAACCCGGCATACCGCCTGTTTTTGCGCAGCTGACTTGGCTCAGCTGAGCCAAGGGGCTGGCTGCGCCGCTTGAGCGCTGCGCATCCGCACCTTCAGGGCGCTTTGTCGGTCGAAGGCAGCGTCAGCGCAAACAAGCTGGGCCCATTGGCACTGGCCCCCATTTGGGCCTGGCGCTGGCTCAGGCTTTGCAAATACACCCCGTCGGACAGGGCTTGGCCCACGCGATAAGCCTTGGGGGGTTGACCGTCGATGGCGATCAAGGCGCTGCCTTGGCCCGAGGCATCGGCCACCACGCCCCACAACTGGTACCGGCCCGCCGGAACCAAGCCAGGTTCGGGCAACTGGCCTTTGACGCCCCAGACACGCAACAGGTGCGCATTTTGTTCAGCAGAGGTGTCCGCAGCCACAGTCCCGCCAACCGGCACCACAGACACCCGTGAAGCCGACTTTTCCTGCGGAAATTGGAGCACCCAAAACACCACGCTGGCTGCAGCAGCGCACCAAAGCGATGCCGTGATCAGCGGGGGCGACAGGGCTCGGCGTGCAAAAGCGGGTGTGGACAAGGACATGGGCGGATTATGATGGAAGCCATGCAAATCCTAGCCCCAAACTCAAGCCGCCGCTCGGCCCGTCGCCAACGCGGTTTCACCCTGATCGAGCTCATGGTCGTGCTGGCCATCATTGGCGTCCTGGCTGCGCTCATCGTGCCCAATGTGCTGGGCCGCGCCGACGATGCGCGCATCACTGCGGCCCGCACCGATGTCGGGAATTTGATGCAAGCGCTCAAACTCTACAAACTGGACAACCAGCGCTACCCCTCGGGCGCGCAAGGCCTGAATGCGCTGATTCTCAAGCCCACCACCGAGCCCGTGCCCGGCAACTGGAAGCCCTATCTGGACAAACTGCCCAACGACCCCTGGGGTCGCCCCTACCAATACATGAACCCCGGCATCAAGAGCGAGGTGGATGTGCTGTCCTTTGGCGCTGACGGTCAAGCCGGCGGTGAGGGCAAC
>Ga0255140_1000686_pt1 | contig 10802 bp, 6 predicted proteins | sample Law_Colum_RepC_8_FD_188547 | JGI IMG/M metagenome (GOLD analysis project Ga0255140, IMG submission 188547) | Freshwater microbial communities from St. Lawrence River, New York, United States - Law_Colum_RepC_8d | ecosystem: Environmental > Aquatic > Freshwater > River | place: USA: New York...
ATTGGGGACATTGGGGCCGCAGGGTTTGCAGTCGTTGCGCGCCAGTGCCGTGTTTGATCACTTTTATTTTTCGGGTGATCCGACCTGGCTGGTTGCTGACGGGTTGACTGCGGCAAGGCGAAATCAAAACGATGCCCATCTTTTTGTGACTGCGCAGGCCTTGCTTAGCAACCCGGTGCCCTGTTTGCGCTTGATGGTGGAACTCTTGGGCTCTCCTAGCGATGCACTTTGGGTCCCCGGATTGTCGGCTGTATATTGTGGCCAAGAAAGTCTTGAAACCTTGATCCGACCTGGCGCTGCTGAGAGCTGGGCGAGCTGGGCAGCACGAGCTTGGAAAGGGATTCGCTTAAGCGCTAAAAATCCTATTGAATTAGGTAAGCAATGGGTTTTAAACCTCCCAGTAGACCCCGGGTCAAAGGGTTTGTCGGAGCAGCCTTTAGAGCTTTACGTTAGCCGAACTGGACTGGGCCGTTTCGGGGGCTGGTCTCGCATGCGTCAGCAATCTATTCGCTTTGGTGATCGCGATTTAGCTCAATTTAGCGGGGTGGTAGCGATTGATAACGACGCCCAAGTATTGGCACTTTCGCCAGAACCAGAGCCTGGGTTGTCGATTCTGTGCGGTTGGTCGCCATTGGCTGGCCTTTCAGACGGGGGGCAAGGCTATTGGTTGGACATAGTGCCAGCCCCGGTGTTGTCGGAAAGTGTTGCAGAAACAAGCGACCGGCAGTCGGTGGTGCCTATCCTCCCAGATTCAGAGATCGTGAGGCTGCCCCGTCAGATGCTGCAAATGCGATTGGGACGAATGCCGCCGGCCCCTAAAGCCCAGCCGCTGCGACTGGTGTTTGTCATGTCCAATTTTGAAAAGGGGGCGTTCATTCCAGCGGCAATGTATGGCGTGGCAATGCAAACCCATGCCAATGTGGCCCTGTGGTTGACCGACGATGCCAGTGGCGACGATTCCTTAGTCTACTTGCGCCAATTTGAGCGTTTGCTACCCCAGGGACAAGCGTTTTTAACTGTCAAGACCAATACGGTCAACCGGGGAACCTACTGGATTCGCAATGAGGCCATATACCGAGAAGATAGTCCTGAAACCGTGTTCTTGGTGAATGATTCAGACGATGTCAGCGCATTGCAACGCGGCACATTGCAGGCCCGTATGCTGCAAGAAAGTCCCGAACTCAGTGGTTGTTTTATGGACATTGTGCGGGTAGATCCGCAATACACACCTTTGCGCCTAGAGTCTGAAGTAGAACGCTACGGCACCGCATCGCTGGCGTTTCGCAAGTCGCTGGTGGACAAAATTGGTTATTTTGAAAACATCAAACGTAACGCCGATACCGAGTTTATTGAAAGAGTCAAATTGTTATTGGGTAATGATGCCTTGCAGCGTCTTCGCTACCCTTGTCTATATCAAGTATTTGATGGACGTAACCTGACGGCAGATATTTATACCCAAACAAATGGCGCCAGTGAAATACAGGCTGACCACAGTGCCCGTGCTTTGCACACTTTGCTTTTCAGGCAGCGTCATCGGCACATCAAGTTGGAAAGTGCTGCAAACCAATATCGCTTTCCAGAATCCACAACCCCGCCTGAATACAAAGCGCTGGGCGCTCATTTTTTGCTGCCTGATTATGGTGCGCCAGATGCTGTCGCAGTGGTGATGCATGCGAGCGAAGGCATTTGTCGAAAAATTGCGGCGCGCGGTGCGATGGTCGTGCAGCTTTCCGCCAGTGCACATCCTTGGCAATCAGGTTTGGTTCGCCTTTATGATTCACGCGGCGTGACTTTCAGTGCCAACCTGGGCGCAAAGTGCGTCATTGAACATTTGCTTCAACGCTTGCACTTTTCTGGTTATTTGCTGTTGATCCATGACCCAGCATCGTTAGACGCCACGGTTCGTCCCGGCCCCTTATTGCCTCAAATTGCCCAGGCAACTTTGCAAAGCAAGTCATTGGGGGATTCTCAAGCAGTTAAGGTTTCGTCCATGCCAATTGTCACAGTAGAATTTCAACCAAACGCTGGATTTTTAACATTGGAAAACTGGATAAATAATAAAATGAATTCAACGGTACTGATGCATGCCGCCGTTTTAATCTGAACTCAGACTTAATATGAAACCAAATCAAAAAATTAATCAACACTTTATAATAAATATTAATGGTGTGGATTATTTGTATGTCTACATTCGAAAAAATGCCTGCTCTGCTTGGAAAAGGATGTTTGTTGCTGAGTCCATTCATCAAGAAGCCGTAGATAAAAATCTTCGACCTATTGAGTTCATGAACAAGTTTCATCGTGCTTCCACGATTGGAGAGGTAATGGCAGTAGAAAACAGGATAGTAATCCTAAGAGATCCATTGGTACGGGTTTATTCTGCATTTATTAATCAAATTGTCATGCGTATGGAGCGTCAATATGCATTGCACAAAGCTGTACAAAAAGCATGTTCTAAGCCGATTGGAAAAGTAACTTTTGAGGAGTTTGTGAATGAATATATATTGAAGATGGACCCGCATCAACTCGATGGTCATTTTCAGCCACAGAACTTCGCATTGCTCCCCATTGATTACAAAAATACTTGGGAACTTGGAAAATTGCACAGTGAAGTGGAGGCGTTGATAGGAAAGAGCTTTGCAGATCGGTATTTTTTGAAGAAAGTAAACAGCACTGAAAAAATGAAAAAAATAAAAATGGATTGCAATGGGTTAACAATACGTCAGATCTTTAATCAGTGGAACAACCGAGAGGTTTTTCCGGATTTTGAATCTTTAATTAATTCAGAATGTCGGGAAAAGTTATTGAAATTTTATTCAGACGATATAAAACTTTTGGAAAATCATAAAATTCAATATGTAAGGTGAAATCATGAAAATAATTATCCACATGGGAATGCCAAAAACTGGAAGCACGGCTATTCAACGAGCCCTTGCTAATTCTAGAGAAAAATTAATATCTGTTGGTGTACTTTATCCAAAAAACATTCATCCTTTTGAAACACAAGTTAAACATCTTCTATGTAAAACACTTTTATGCCAAGGAGACTCAGATCAATGGCGTGGATTTACTGAAGCTGAAATAAAAATAGAAAAAAAATATGGAAAGAATGTAGATTTTTTTAATATTTGGCTTGAAGATATTAAGAGCCAAATCGATGCTGTAAAACCACATACTTTATTAATATCTGAAGAAAGTTTTTTCGCTGCACTTTCAAAAAAAAATACAAGTATACATGCAAATCTAGAAAAACTACTTAATGAATTAGGAGTGGAATCAGACAATTTGGAGATTATTGGATATTTACGTAGTCCACCAGATTATTATTTATCAAGCTGTCAGCAAGGACTAAAAGGTAAGTCAATATTAAAAGATATTAGCAGAGCAAATTATTTTCCAGCATTAAAAAGAATAAGAAAAAAATATAGTTCCCAACATACTATATTCCCGTTTGATCGAAAGATTTTTCCAGGAGGTGATATTGTAAAGCATTTTTCAAAATATGTTTCTGGTATAGAAATTGAATCGCAGGGAATGCCAAATGAAACAATTTCAGGTCCTGCAATGAGCATATTGCAGGACTACAGAGCAATGTTTCATCCAGAAAACGGGTCACGAGGTAATCCGAGACAAGTAAAGGGATTAATTGAGGCACTACGGAATGCGGGACTGCGTCTTGGTTTAGAAAGACCATCTCTAAAAGAGGAAGTTAAGGCGGTTGTATGGGAATCTGTTGGTCAAAATTTGAAATGGTTGAAAAATAATTATGGAATAGAATTTGATATCCCTGTTTCAATTAAAAATCTTGAAAAGAAGATAAATCCAGAATTATTTAATCCCTCTAAAGTTTCAGATATTATTGATATAGATGAGAATTTAAAATATCGTCTTCTTCTTGAGGTGATATCAATTCAAGCCACTTTGCCAAATAGAAAACAAAAAGCAAAAATTTAAATTATGTAATTATTTCTAAAATTCAAATTCATAAATTTCGTTGTTCAAATTTTTGAATATTAAATATTTGAACGTTGAATCTTGTCATTTAATTTTTGAATAATTTGTAATGCTCTTGGTGGATTAAAATTGGATTTTTTCATAGTTAAATTTATTTCATTCAACTCGTTAAGACTTTCTACAATCTTACCGCTTTGTATTAAAAAACTAACGACTGCTAATGAGGTATAAATTTGAAATTTAGAAAAAGGAATACGATTTGCAGCTTGTTTTAAAAATTTCAATTTATCATTAATAGTTAGTTGTTTTATTGGATCTTGAACAAAATATTCTGAAGGTATTTTTTTAATGCATTTAAAAATACCAGATGAGGCAATTGATCCGATAAATTCAAAATAGGGTGAGAGGAATTCTTGCCGTATTTTGCTTTCTAATGCATTTTCATAAAAATAATCTTGTTGAATAATAATAGTTTTATTAGGAGCGTAATAGGGGCCAAGAGCGTTAAAACATGCTAAATCCCTTTCATAATTTTTTAATAAATCATAAAAAGCAATTTCAATCTCTTGATTCGCGTGAATTTTTTCTATAATATCTCCTATTCTAAAATCTATGAGATCTTTATGCTCTTCAAGTAATTTTTCTAAAAGATGTTGGTAATTATCTCCATCTTTAAAGTTAATTGGTCCAATATTTTTTAAAACATCTTGGTTTTTTAAATATTTGTCAAAACCTTTACTGTTCCATATTGCAATATCGTATGAATGCACGATTTTTTTTAATTTTGTACCTTGTGACTTTAAACCTCGGCAAAACGCCTCTGTTGAGGCACCAAGAAAAAGACCTGCATCAACGATTATTCCGGTACCTTGAAAATGGTCGCGAGCCAAATGAAACAATAATGACTTTTCTCCGTTAGTCATCATTGATGGATAGTTGAGAACAGATTCAGGTACATCTAAGGTAGATGAAAGTGTATTTATATTCATGTTAATTTCAGAGTTATATGTTTAAAATTATAGCTTGATGCTTTGCAGATAGTTAGATAAACCGGGTAGTTTATAAAAAGTCAAATTTTATTCTGTTAATTACCAAAATGACATTTTCATCGACTGAAATACCTTCAGTTTGAAGGCGAATGTCTGCCTCCTCCGGCACCTCAAACGCCGAATCAATCCCCGTAAAGTTCTTGATCTCCCCACGCCGCGCCTTTTTATACAAGCCTTTGGGGTCGCGCTGCTCGCATAGTTCTACTGGCGTATCTATAAACACTTCAAAGAACTCACCCGGTGCAAACAGGCTGCGGGCAATGGCCCGGTCCGCGCGGTAGGGCGAGATAAAGGTGGTGATCACGATCAAGCCAGCATCCACCATCAGCTTGGCTACTTCGGCCACGCGGCGGATGTTTTCAATGCGGTCTTCTTGGGTAAAGCCCAGGTCTTTGTTCAGGCCATGGCGAACGTTGTCGCCATCCAGCACGTAGGTGCGGCGTCCCATGGCAAAAAGTTGTTTTTCTAACTCGTTGGCAATGGTGCTTTTGCCTGAACCTGATAGGCCCGTGAACCAGAGCACGCAAGGCTTCTGCTGATTGAGAGCCGCGCGGGCAGTCTTGTTTATTTCAAAAAACTGCGGCATCACGTTTTGTGCACGTCGCAGCGCATGGTCAATCACACCCGCACCCACGGTCAGGTGCGTGATGCGGTCAATCAGCACAAAGCCGCCGGTGGCGCTGTTGTCGGCGTAAGTGTCAAACACCAGCGGCTTGTCAGTGGCCAGATTGCACTCGGCCACCACGTTCAGTTCCAGCTTTTCAGCGGCCATGTGTTCCAGGGTGTTGACGTTCACCAAGTGTTTGATTCGGGTCACGCTGGCGTTCACGATTTGTGTGCCGCACTTGAGCCAATAATTTCGACCGGGTGACAAAGACTCGGCAGACATCCAGACTATGTGGGCCTGGAGTTGGTCGGCCACGGTGGCCGGGGCTTGGGGGGCACTGAGCATGTCGCCACGCGACACATCGACTTCTTCGGCCAGGGTCAGCGTCACGGCCTGTCCGGCCACTGCGTGTTGCAAGTCGCCTGATTGCGTGACGATACGTGCCACCTTCACTTCACGCCCCGAGGGTTGTACGCGCACCATATCGCCCGCGTGCACTTCGCCTGAAGCGATGGTGCCGCAAATGCCCCTAAAGTCTTGGTTGGGGCGGTTAATCCACTGAGCAGGCATGCGAAACGGCAACTGCGCCAAGCGGTCTTGCAACAGTGGCACGGTTTCGAGGTAACCCATGAGTGTGCTGCCATGAAACCAGGGCATGCTGTGGCTGGGGGTCGTGATGTTGTCCCCCTTCAGGGCCGACATGGGAATGGGCGTCACGGTCAAGCCGGGCAGTTGGCTGGCAAACGCCAGGTAGTCTTGTTTGATTTCTTCAAATCGCGCCTGGCTGTAGTCCACCATGTCCATTTTGTTGATGGCCAGCACCACTTGGCGTATGCCCATCAGGTGCACCAAGTAACTGTGCCGCCGGGTTTGGGTCAGCACACCTTTGCGTGCGTCCACCAACACCACGGCCACATCGGCAGTGGATGCACCGGTCACCATGTTGCGGGTGTATTGCTCGTGTCCTGGCGTGTCTGCCACGATGAATTTGCGCTGATCGGTCGAGAAGAATCGATACGCCACATCGATGGTGATGCCTTGCTCACGCTCGGCGGCCAGTCCATCGACCAAGAGTGCAAAGTCAATCTCTTGACCTTGCGTGCCGATGCGCTTGCTGTCGGCTTCCAAGGCTTGCAACTGGTCTTCAAAAATCATTTTGCTGTCGTACAGCAATCGCCCAATCAGGGTGCTTTTGCCGTCGTCGACGCTGCCGCAGGTAATAAAACGCAACAAGCCCTTGTGCTGGTGCTGGTGCAAATAGGCCTCAATGTCTTGGCCAATCAGGTCGCTGGTGTGTGCCATTTAAAAGTACCCCTCTTGCTTTTTCTTTTCCATCGAAGCGGCGCTGTCATGGTCAATCACGCGGCCTTGGCGTTCAGATGTTGTGGTGAGCAACATTTCTTGAATGATTTGCGGCAGGGTGTTCGCTTGCGATGCCACAGCACCCGTCAGCGGGTAGCAACCCAGGGTACGAAAGCGCACTTTTTTGAGCATGGGCACTTCGCCGGGTCGTAACGGCATGCGCTCGTCGTCCACCATGATCAGTGCGCCGTCACGTTCCACCACTGGGCGTTCTTGCGAAAAGTACAAGGGCACGATCGGTATATTTTCCAGGTAGATGTACTGCCAGATGTCGAGCTCAGTCCAATTAGAGATAGGAAACACGCGCAGGCTTTCGCCCTTGTTTTTGTGGGTGTTGTACAAGTTCCATAACTCTGGGCGCTGATTTTTGGGGTCCCAGCGATGCTGTGCGCTGCGAAACGAAAAAATACGTTCTTTGGCACGCGACTTTTCTTCGTCGCGCCGTGCGCCGCCAAAGGCCGCGTCAAACTGGTACTGGTCCAGTGCCTGCTTCAAGCCCTGGGTTTTCATGATGTCAGTGTGGATTTGGGAGCCGTGGGTAAAGGGGTTGATGCCCATGGCCAAGCCCTCAGGGTTTTGGTGCACCAAGAGCTTGAAATCGTGCTGCGCCTGCATGCGGTCGCGAAAGGCATACATGTCCCTGAACTTCCAGCCGGTATCCACATGCAGCAAAGGAAAAGGCAGTTTGGCCGGATAAAAAGCCTTGAGCGCCAGATGCAGCATGACCGCACTGTCTTTACCGATGGAGTAAAGCATGACCGGGTTGTCACAACTGGCCACCACCTCGCGCATGATGTGGATGCTTTCGGCCTCCAGGCGCTGCAGATGCGTCAGCTTTGCCAAGGTGATCGGATTAGAGGAGGAGGCACGGCGCTCTTTGGTGGATGCATTCATGGTCTGACGTGTCATGGGGGTTGGCGGGGAGGTTTGTGTGTCCAAACTGGCGTTCGGCGCAGATGGAGTTAACTCAACCAGTTGGCTGTTCGATTGCAGCCACTCGTTGAACAAAGGGGTAAAAGTTGCGCCGGCAAATGCCAATTGCAAGCGGTAACCACGGGGGAATTGCTTGAGTAAGCGTTGGGCAAAGTCACGGTAGTCGGCATCTGTGGGGGGGTGTGCAAGCAGGAGCCACCCAAGTGCACCCCGCGCATCGCGCGCCCACAGCAGATAAATGCCCTTTTGGCGGGGCGTGTGGGTTCCCGCTTGAATAACGGCTTTTGTGGTTTTGGTGCGAACCAAGGTTTTTGTTTGAGCGGCAACCGATGGTTCAGGCAGCCAACCCCATTGACCCAGTCGCCTTTGCACTGACCGTTGGTCTGAAGGTGTGGATTGTTGCTGGGCAAGCCATTGCGCCAATGATTCGAGGGACCATAAAGCAGGCGTTTCAGAGCCTAAATTCGCCTTTTCAGGAAGGAGTCCAACCAAGGCATCGACGATGACCTGTGGTGCGTCGCAGCTTTGGGGCAAACGCGGCCGTCCCCGGGTGCGTTGGTTGACCGCAGCCCAGCCACCCGCCTTGAATGCGCGGTGCAGTGCCAACACGGTGGGCGCACTTAACCCCACTGCTTTGGCGACATCCGAGGCCGACAGGCCCGACTCGCGCATCAACACGGCCTGGTGTTTCGCGGGGTTGGATGCTGAACGGTCGGTATCTTGCAAAATTAATCTTTCAACGTAAAGAATTTATTGCATTGTAATGATATTGACAGGGAACGCCATCATGTCATGTGACAAAAATGTTGTATCCAGACATTGTTTTATCAATTTATTGATAAAACTTGCAAATTATTAATATTGTCAATAAAATTGACTGTCAATTAAATTGACTATTTTGGCAATTGGATTGTTGAGAACAGTGCCCCGGAAAATTTGTTCAACCTAGTGCTGATGCACCGTTGTGGCTAATTGACCGGTTTAAACAGAAATTGAAAGGAAAAACATGAGAAAACAAGCTCAACTTAAATCAGACGAAGCCAGCAATGAACAACAAACTGCTGAAAATCAGCAGACTAGCGAATCGACAAAATCAGGTGGCAGGAAACGCCAAAAAAGGGAATCAAGCCAAGAGTTGCCCGTTCCACAAGCCATTGCCAGTTTGGCCATCAGTGCACTGGCCATCGGCAATTCGGTTGACACCATTTTGCGCAAAGCGGGTGCCGATATCGGGTTGGCCGATTGGGCCCTTCTGCAGGCCCTCAGTACCCAGACTGAACCTCAATTGATGGGTAAACTCGGCAGTGAAATGGGTGTGACCCGTCAGCGCATTCAAAAGCAAATCGATGAACTTCAAAAATCAGGTTTGGTGAGTGTTTCAACGGCAGCCGAAGACAAGCGAGCGCGCCATGTGGCGTTGACACCAGCAGGTCAAAAAATGTTGGAAGCCACAGCAGATTTGTGGGCTCAACAATTGGCCAAAACCGATGCGTTTGCCAATATAAAGAATCAAGCCACAGGTCAGCGCAGAGTTGAGCGAATCGCAAGCTTGCTGAGTCGGTTGTTGCGTTCGGAAATCAAAGCTTCTGTAGCTGACAAAAAAGCCCAAAAAGCCAGCACTGAGACGCAGCAAAACCCACAGTAATTGACGCTGGACCGCACTGACGCGGTCCAGTCAACAACTGTTTAGAGGTTTTTGAGTTCTCTAAGCGTCACCGTGGGGACTTTGCCCTTTGCATAGGTTTCTTGTTTCATGGGACTCATGCTGGTCACTAGGGGCGTATCAAGAAAGGGCACCACCGCAACGTCAAACTGGGCCACCACTTGTTCGGCCTCGGATTGACGCAGCGTGCCCCAAAATTTGCAGTTGGCCTGCTTGCTGGCTGCAGTGTAAAAAGTTGAGCCGTGGGTTTGGCCCACAAACCAAAAGTCTTTGTCTGGGTTGTCGGTCATGGCCTGCAGCAGGGCTTGCGTGTCCATGCGTTCGCGCATGTTGCCGACAAAGCCAACCACCATGCGTTTCTTAGTGGACTTGCCGGCACGCGGCTTGGCTGTTTTGGCAGTGACGGGTTGAGGGGCCAATGCCTGGTTGGGTAAGAGGCCAATATCTTGGCGAGCAAATTCTTTGACAAAGGACTCAATCAAACCCTCGGAGTTGGAGACCACGGTGTCTGAGAGTTTGAGCCATGTCTGGTATTGCGACGTGATGGTGGGTACCAACGAGGCGTTTGCTGGAAACAAGCGCTGGTCATCAATCAGGTCGGTGATGATTTGTTGGGGATTCATGGCCTTGACCAGGGCCTCGTTGGCAAAGCAAGCCGGCCACAAAACCACCGTGGGTGATTCAATGCCTTGGGCTTTGAACTGTTGCAAAACCCAGCGCAGGTAGTCTTGGTTGTCGGCCGACTTGTTTATGGGTGTCAGGAAGCTTTTGTAAGTTGTTTTGGTGGTGTCGCATTTTCCTTGCAGTTTGGCCACGGCTTGGTCCAACAGCAAGCGGTATTCGCTGGCACTTGTGGCTTCCAGAGTAATGGCGCGCCTGAGCCATTCCTCCAGTGACTGCTTGCTTATGGGGGTTTCAAAAACCAGCACTTTTTCGATCTTGGGGTCTTGTTCCCACATCTGAATCCAGCGGTCCGGGCGACGTCCGAAAAGACCAAGATCGTTTTGCTTCCAGAAGCAAACAATGTGTTTGCCCTTCACCAGGCCGTGAGGCGAAATTAACGGTGGTTTATTGGGCGCTTTAAGCACAGCCTTGGCCGGTGTCCGTGTCGGTTGAGTCGGGGTGGTTTTGGTGTGGCCGTTAAGGACGGATGGCTTCACACCTTGGACCACTTTGATGGCTTTGCTAGCGGGGGCAATAACTGTCTTTTTTGCCGACTTGGCAGGTGACTTTA
>Ga0255140_1000693_pt1 | contig 10752 bp, 8 predicted proteins | sample Law_Colum_RepC_8_FD_188547 | JGI IMG/M metagenome (GOLD analysis project Ga0255140, IMG submission 188547) | Freshwater microbial communities from St. Lawrence River, New York, United States - Law_Colum_RepC_8d | ecosystem: Environmental > Aquatic > Freshwater > River | place: USA: New York...
TGGCTTCTATATGCCGAAATTCAGCTGGCCTGTAAGTGCCGAAAACGCACTGGCTCCCATATGCCGAAAACGGGGTGGCTCCTAAATGCCGAAAACGGATTGGACTCTATATGGTGAAAAGTGACACTTGATCTGATTGCTGACTTCAAGGAGCTGGGCTTGCACGGCATGGCCAGTGCCTGGCCGGAAGTTCAAGGCACGGCCCGCATCAAGTCGCTGGACCACGAAACGGTGCTGATGCAATTGATCAAGGCCGAGAAGGCGCAACGCGAGGTGCGCTCCATGGCCTATCAAATGCGTGTGGCCCGATTCCCGGCGCACCGGGATTTGTTGGGCTTTGACTTCACGCAGGCCCATGTGGACGAGGCCTTGGTCCAAAAGCTCCACAGCCTGGAGTTTGTGAATTCGGCGCACAACGTGGTGTTGGTGGGTGGCCCGGGCACGGGCAAAACCCACCTGGCCACCAGTCTGGGCGTCCAAGCCATCCGTGCTCATGGCAAGCGGGTTCGATTCTTCTCCACGGTGGAACTGGTCAACGCTCTGGAGCTGGAGAAAGCGCAAAACAAAACCGGTCAACTGGCCTATCGGCTGATGTACGTGGACATGGTGATCCTAGACGAGATGGGCTACCTGCCATTCACCCAGTCCGGCGGGGCACTGCTGTTTCACTTGCTCTCCAAGCTCTACGAGCGCACCAGCGTGGTCATCACGACCAACCTGAACTTCTCGGAATGGAGCAACGTGTTTGGCGATGCCAAGATGACCACGGCGCTGCTGGACCGTCTAACGCACCACTGCCACATCGTGAAGACCGGCAATGAAAGCTGGCGGTTCAAGAACTCAACGGCCGCCGCCGTTCCCACCAAACCTCAGCGGGCGAAAGTCCAGAAAGGAGAAGCCCAGGCCACCGAGCAGCTAGACTTATCCACAACCAACTGAACAAAAATTCCCTAAAACCAGTGGCTCAATATTCAACGTGAACACTGGCTCAGTTTGGCTGATGAATCAACATTCTGTCGCGTTAGTGCAAAATCTGACCCCGTTCCGCCGTTCTGCGCCATAGGCGGGTCGTTCAAGCGCCCGAGGTAGGCGGTGCTACGCGCCACGCATCCAGACTTTTGTAAAACGTTGGCCCCAAGTGGAAGTCATCGATCCGAGCATTTTTTGATTGCGTAGGATTCATGCGCATCGCACCCGCTTGGAGATCGATATAGGTCCAGCCTGCGGCCAGCGCATGCTCTCGCATGACGGCGTTGACGCGTGCATTGAACGATCGGAACTGCTGTACAGAGGCGCCGGGTGGCAAGCCTTGCCGGATGTCGTAGCCAATAGGCGGGATGCCCATGAGAGTGACATTTTCCGAGACATGGCCGGTATCGGCAATCTGGCTCGTGACAAAGCGAACGAACTCACGGACCGTAGCCTGAGTGATTTGCTCAAAGCCCTTGAGGTTGGCCATTCCCGCCTTGAAGGCTTGCGGGAAAATACCTTCGTTGGGACGGGCATCGATCTCGCCCATCGATAAAAGAATTTCAGAGCCCGGCTGCAATGACTTCAACCGCCAGCGCAGAAACTGCCGATATTTCGCAGGTACGCCTGCGCCCAAGTGGAACATCTTGACCCCACGCACCGGCATCGCCCGGGCGATAGTAAGGCGTCCTTTCCAGACGATAGGCAACGCAGAAAAACACAAGCTGTGACTGTCACCGATCACGTGTAGCGTAGCTGGCGCGTCATCCGGCTGATACTGCTCTGGACTCCTCAGGCGGAGAACCATCAAGCGAGCACAGAGCTTCATGTGGGCCTGAGCATGCCGGCCGGCGGAGGTTTCTTTTTCCTGGGCGGCTTTCCCCAAGCTGGCGGCGAACAACCTGTCCAGCGCGGCCAAGTCCCAATGAATCCAGCTTTCAACTGCCAGGTAGGAGTTGAGGATCGCTAATTCGGGATAGCTGTAGCTCGTGAGGTCAATTCGCGTGATGAGGTCGCGAAGGCTCTCCCAGCTGGAACATGAAACGGCCTCGATGAGTGCAAGCAACTGCTCAAACGGTAAAGGCGAGGCTTGGTGTGAGGCGATACATTCGGCGAACGTTTCCGGAAATTCGATGACTCCTAAGGGGGGGCTTGCAGAATTCAGACTCATTTAATTCACCATGAGAAAAGCCGCTTCCTCGCGGAAGCGGCTTGGTGCTTGGCAGGCCCGTCATACAACGGGCCAGGTTCAGCGACTTGGATGCTTAGGACTGGTAAACGTCGCCAGCGTTCAGCAGAGCACCACTGGTTACGCCGATCAGGGTCAGTTCGCCTGCATCAATCGTGGTGTTTGCTGTGGTCGAGTCAGCATAGGCATAGATGTAGCTGTTGGTGCCGTTATTCAGCACGATCAGTACTTTCTCGTCGGCCAGCGTATCGTTGTCGCCCTGGAAACGCTCGCTCAGGTAAGCGGCAACGTTCGTCAGGGTGGCAGCCGTGAAGTCGGCCGTCGTCAGCGTAGCAGTGCCGCCCGTTGCCAAAGCAGCAGCGGTGCCAACGGCCTGCTCGATCACGTAGGTGCGGTCGTTGCCGATCACGCCTGCAGCTGCAGCTGCTGTGATCTGAACTTCAGCGCCGTCGACGCTGTCATTCGACACGTTCACCAGATCTTCGGTTGTGGTTGTGGTGGCGACGTCGAAGTTCGTGATCGTTGTCTTGCCAGTGAGGGTAGTGATCTCGAAGATGTCGGCGGCACTGTCGGACACGAAGTCGACGGTGTCGCTGTCGGCGGCGGCATCGGCCTGGTTCTTAACCGTATCGACGCCTGTACCGCCAGTGATAACGTCGTCTTGGTTGGTGCCGGTGATGGTGTTGGCCTTAGTAGACGAACCCTTGATGGCTACGCCGTTGGTGGTGGCAGCAGACACATCGATCGTGACGGTGCCAGTCAGCGCCGACGCGTCGAGCACCGTGTTGACGTTAAGCGCAAGTGCGCCGGAGGTCAGGCTCAGGTTACCGGCGCCGGTTGCCGCAATCTTGGTCAACGCGGTTAGGCCCGTGATGGCAGACAGGGTGAGGTTGTCGGTCAGCGCGAAGTTCACAGTCTCGGTACCAGCCGAGGTCAGGTTGGCCAGGGTCAGGGTGTTGACCGTGGCGGAACCATCGTTGATCGCGACCGACAACGTGTCGAGGTTGCCCACTTGGGTGGCGTCCTTGATGCTGAGGGTCGGGCCGACGTTGTTATTACTGCCGGAAATCGTTACGTTGACAGCTTGCGTGGCCGACATGTTGGTCACTGCGTAGCCGTCGCCAGCAGAGTCAGCAGCCAAGCGTACAGCGGTGATGCCACTGAGCAGCGAAGCATCGAAAGTGTCCAGGGCGCCGTCGTTGTCGTCGGCCAAGCTCAGGGTCTCGAATCCGGTAATGTACTTGGCTGTCGTGCTGGTCAGTGCGGCCTGGTCCGTCATCTTGATCGTGTCCGTACCGGCGCCACCAGCGGCGGTCAGCGTGGTGCTGTTGTAGACAACTGCACCGATGTCCAACGTGTCGTCGCCGGAGCCACCGATGAACTGGGTATCGACCGTGGTGTCACCCTGGTTTACTTGCACCAGGACGCCACCCGCGGTCAGGCCGCTGGCGTCAACCTTGGTGATGTTGGCCGAGAGAGCCGCGCCAGATAGGTCCACTTTGGTAGCCGCGCCGGTCACCGTCAGGCTGGAAGACGCAGCGTAGTCGGCAGCGAGGGAGCCAGTCAGGTTCGTCGCGGCGTTGATCGTGAGACCCTTGACCGCGGTAGCGGTGTCGACGTCCAAAGTGCCAATGGTGTTTGCGGCACCTGTCGAATTCACGGTGATAGTAGCGGCGCCGGTGGCGTTGCGGGTAATGTTGCCGGCTTTCACGCCACCATCGATGTTGATGGTGGCAGCGTCGGTCGTCGCAGCCATGGTGAAGGTGGTATTACCGTTAGTGGTGGTGCCGTCGCCTTGAATGGTCAGAGCCGTACCGGCAGCCAGATTGCTGAGCGTGATGTTAGAGGTGCTCAAATTGTTGATGATAGCAGTCTCACCCGCAACGGTAGCGAAGTCATAAGTAGCACCGGCGCCGACGTCACGAATCTTGAAGATTTCGACGTTTGTAATAGTCGCGGCAGAGAGGCCCCCGGTGTTATCGGTGGACAGGCTAAGCGTGTCGCTTCCTGCACCACCGTTGATGACGTCGGCGCCAGTCAGCGTGGAGTTGGCCGCACCAATGAACGCATTGATCGTATCGTTACCGGATGTTCCGACGATGTTATCCGCACTAGTAGTGAGCGTAATAGCCAGCTACTCTGCAATCCCTTTGTAAGTCAAAGACTTACGCGCGTTTTGAAGCCCTCGAAGCACCCACTTCCGACCACTTACCTACCGCAAAAGGCATATTTTCAGTCTGATCGGATATTTCCTTTGTCTTTTCAAAGACTTAGCCGCGTCACCTATCTATATAGACGCAATTTGCAGCCAATCCGACGTACCAACTACCTACCAACCGAAGCCATCTAGTGCAAAGGCCACCCAATGTGTCTCATCAGGTGGCCTTTGTGCCTTTTGGGTGGCTCGCAATGCTGTGCTCATTGTGGCGGCTGAGGCGGTTTTTGTGCCTTCAGGATCACCCCTATCGCGCCGTCGTCCCGCGTGACGAATTCGATGCCGGCCAGGCTCAGGGCCTTGGCCACCTTGTTGAGCGTGGAGCCTCGGCTGTCGGCCAGCGCCCCTTCCATGCGTAGCAGCGCTGACATCGAGATGCCCGAGGCCTTGAGCAGGTCCTCTCGGCTCCAGCCCAGCATCGCGCGTGCAGCACGGATCTGTCTTCCGTCGATCATGGTCGACTCCTCTTCCTTTTTGCTCGGTCTTGGTAGGTGAATATTTCTGCTTGATTAGATGCTTTTTGCGTCCTTTCCGGCGCATTTTATCGTAGCATGACCCTCAATAGATAGAGGAGCACGACGATGCCGGCACAAGCGTTGACGACCGAATTCCTGGCCACCTTGCCAGGTCGCGAGCCTGCCTCCGGGGCTGTGAGTTACTTCGATACGGAGATCAAGGGCTTCTTGCTGGAGCATCGCGCCAGCGGCGGAGCGACCTTCTACTTCCGCTACCGCGATGCGGCCGGCAAGGTGCGCCTGAACCGGATTGGCCGGGCCGATGAGATATCGGTGTCAGACGCCCGGGCCAAGGCGCACAAGATGAAACAGATGGTCACCGAGGGCGGCGACCCGAAGGTGGAGAGCCATCGCTTCAAGGATGTGCCGACCTTTGGTGCTTTCGTGGCCGAGCGCTATCTGCCCTACGCCAAGACCCGCAAGCGCAGCTGGGAGACGGATGAGACGATGCTGCGCAATCACCTGCTGCCGGTGTTTGCCGAGTTCCGGATGAACCGGATCACCCGCTCGGATGTGGTGGCCTTCCACCACGCGGTGTTCGAGAAGGGTTACGCGGCCGGGACCTGCAACCGGATGATCGTGCTGATGAAGTTCATCTACAACTGCGCGATCCGCTGGGACATCCTGCCGCCCAAGGGCAACCCCTGCGATGGCGTGGAGCCCTTTGAGGACCACGGTGCCCGGGAGCGTTACCTGTCACAGGAGGAAGTGGGCCGGCTGTTTGACGAGCTGGACACCAACAGGAACGTGCAGGTGGGCCAGGTGATCCGATTGCTGCTCTACACCGGCGCTCGCAAGCGCGAGATCCTGGATGCGCGCTGGGATGAGATCGACTGGAATCGGCGTTTGCTGATGATTCCGGCGGCGCGCTCGAAGTCCAAGAAGGTGCATTACATCCCGCTGTCGGATGCGGCCATCGAGTTGTTGCAGTCACTACCCCGGCAGGACGACATCCCCTGGGTGTTTTTCAACCCGAAGACCAAGAAGCCGCCGGTGTCGATCTTCTACGCCTGGGACTCGATCAGGAAGAAGGTGGGCTTGGGCGAGGTGCGGTTGCACGACCTGCGCCACAGCTACGCGAGTTTCCTGGTCAATGCCGGGCGGTCGCTCTACGAAGTGCAGAAGCTCCTTGGTCATCACGATCCGAAGGTGACGATGCGCTACGCGCACCTGTCGCCGCAGGCGATGCTCGAGGCGGTCAACGTGGTGGGGAATGTGGTCGCCGGGGCCAGGGTGGGTCGGACGGCGGTGGCCACTGCGTGAGATTTCCCGAACAGGAAACTTGTCAGCATCCCAATGCAAACAAATCCATAATTTCCCGATCGGTTAATTTGTTTGACAGTACCTTCTTCAGACAGCATAATTTCCCGAACAGGAAATTCACATGCCTACACTGATCGAAACGCCAGAACACTTGGGCGACGTGGTACGCCAGACCCGAAAAGCACTCAGCTTGACCCAGCCCCAATTGGCGCTTGCAGCCGGCGTTGGGGTGCGGTTTATTGTTGATCTGGAAGCTGGCAAGCCAACCGTACGCCTGGAGAACGTCTTGCGGGTCCTTCAGGCGCTGGGGGCAACGCTCAGCGTGTCGAGTTCAGAAGACAGCCAGACACAGGTTGGCCCGAAATGAGCCGCGTCCTGGAAGTCTGGCTGCTGGGGCAGCACGTCGGACAGCTTGCACAAGTCGATGGTCGGCTGAGTTTTGGCTACTCAACGCAATGGCTGCAATCCGCCAACGCACGTCCACTGTCGCATCACCTGCCCTTGCGGGCAGAGGCTTTTGACGACAAGGCAACCCGCCCCTTCTTTGCCGGCCTTTTGCCCGAAGGCGACAAGCGAAGACTGATTGCCCAGACCCTGCACGTCTCCCGTCAGAACGACTTTGCCCTGCTTGATGGCATCGGCGGTGAATGCGCTGGAGCGGTCAGTCTGCTAGAGCCTGGCCAACAGCCGGATCTCATCCCATCAGCGCAGTCCGTACGCTGGCTGGACGAGGCAGAGCTGATCGCTATCCTGAATGAACTGCCCCGCCGCCCGATGCTGGCCGGAGAGGAAGGGCTACGCCTGTCACTGGCGGGGGCGCAGGACAAACTGCCCGTCGTCTTTTCCGAGGGACGCGTCGGCCTGCCTCTGCAGAACACACCAAGCTCCCACATTCTCAAGCCGGCCATTCAGGCTGTAGAAGGCAGCGTGTTCAACGAGGGCTTCTGCTTGGCACTAGCAGGACAGATGAAACTGACTGCCGCCAGTGCAGCCATTCACCGAGTGGATGATCGCGTGTATTTGCTGGTGGATCGATATGACCGTGTGCGCCAACCCGACGGTGCTTTGCAGCGGCTTCACCAGGAGGACTTCTGCCAAGCATTGGGTATTGCACCAGAGTACAAGTACCAAAACGAGGGCGGCCCAGACCTGGCCCAATGCTTCGCGCTGATACGCAAAGCCACACGCCCAAGCGCTCCGCACATTTTGCGGTTGCTGGACTACGTGATCTTCAACGCCCTGATTGGCAACCACGATGCGCACGCCAAGAACTTCTCCCTGATCTACACCGAGCGCGGTACGGTCTTGGCACCGCTATACGATGCGCTATCAACAGCGGTCTACGCCAACCTCACCGACAAGATGGCGATGAAAATCGGCAGCAAATACAAATTCACCGAGGTTCAAGCGCGGCATTGGGAACAGTTTGCACAGGCTGCTGGGCTGTCATCCGCACAGGTCAAAAAAAGGATTCTGACTCTGGCGCGCCAGTTGCCCTCAGAAGCGACCTCCCTGCGTTCCTTGTTTGCCACACGGAATTGGGATCACGACATACTCGGCGAGATCGTAGGTCTCATCGAACGGCGTTGCCAACTCACCTGCAAGCGGCTTGAAGCTGCGGGGCCTGGTGGCGATGAATGAAGGTATTCAACGGTTGGCAGGCTGTGCTCAAACGCTTGAGCAGCTCCAGCAAGGAAACGCACGCCTGATTGCATTGCTCGAAGCCCATGGAATCGATTGGCAGCAGCGAAAGCCAATTGCCCTTGCGGCCCGAGAACAAGAAACCTCCCGGCTGTCCACCGCCGAGAAGGTAGCTCTGTTCCGACGCCTGTTTCGCGGGCGCACGGATGTTTATCCAGTCCGCTGGGAAAGCAAAACCACGGGTAAGTCGGGCTACGCACCGGCCTGCGCCAACGAATGGCGTGCCGGTGTCTGCGAAAAGCCCCGAGTCAAATGCGGCGATTGCAGCAACCGCCTGCTGATCCCACTGTCCGACGCAGTGATCTACGACCATCTGGCTGGCGCGCACACGGTCGGCGTTTATCCGCTGCTGGAAGATGACACCAGCTATTTCCTGGCGGTCGATTTTGACGAGGCCGACTGGCGCGACGATGCCCGTGCCTTTATGCAGTCCTGTGAGGAACTGGGTGTACCGGCTGCGCTGGAGATTTCAAGATCCGGCAAGGGTGCGCACTCGTGGGTGTTTTTCGCCAGCCGAGTTTCGGCCCGTGATGCCCGGCGCTTGGGCACGGCGATCATCAGCCATACGTGCTCACGCACTCGGCAACTGAAGCTGGAGTCCTACGACCGCCTGTTCCCGAACCAGGACACGATGCCCAAAGGCGGCTTCGGCAACCTGATCGCCTTGCCGCTGCAAAAGTCGCCTCGCGAAAGTGGTTGCAGCGTGTTTGTCGACGCTGAACTGCGACCTTATCCAGATCAGTGGGGACTCCTGGCGTCTATCCAGCCCATGCCGGCACACGATATTGAGCCGACCATCCTGCGTGCCACGGGTGGCGTCCATCCGCTGGACGTCACCTTCATCGACGATGAAGACCTGACCACACCCTGGAAGCGGCAGAGCACGTCGTCCAAGAAGCTGGCCGGGCAGATGCCCAAGTCGCTGACCGTGACACTGGCCAACCTGATCTATTTTGAGAAGGCGCAACTGCCACAGGCACTGGCCAACCGATTGATTCGTCTGGCTGCATTCCAGAATCCTGAGTTCTACAAGGCTCAGGCCATGCGCATGTCGGTATGGGACAAGCCCCGTGTCATCGGCAATGCGGAGAACTACCCGCAGCACATCGCCTTACCTCGCGGTTGCCTCGATGCCGCGCTGGATCTGCTGCGGGACAACGGTATCGCCTGTGACCTGTGCGATGAGCGTTTCGGAGGGCAGCCCATTGATGTCTCCTTCGTCGGCACTTTGCGTCTGGATCAGGAGGCCGCAGTTGCCGCAATGCTCCATCACGACACAGGCGTGCTGTGCGCTCCGACGGCGTTTGGCAAAACGGTCACTGCCGCCGGAATGATCGCGCGTCGGGGTGTAAACACACTGGTGCTGGTACATCGAACGGAGCTGCTCAAGCAATGGCAGGAACGGCTGCAAGCTTTCCTGGGTGTTGGCAAGGGCGTGGTCGGCACCATCGGCGGTGGCAAAGCCAAACCTACGGGCAAGATCGACATTGCCGTGATGCAGTCCGTCTCCCGGCAAGGCGAGGTGAACCCGTTGGTAGAAAACTACGGTCAGGTGATCGTGGACGAATGCCACCACGTTGGCGCCGTGTCGTTCGATGCCATCCTGAAGCGGACCAAGGCCAAGTATGTACTGGGCCTGACGGCGACGCCTATTCGCCGGGATGGTCAGCAGCCCATCATCTTTATGCAGTGCGGGCCAATCCGATACACGGCGGCCAGCCCCGCTGGCGCGCCACACGACCTGGAAGTGCTTCCTCGTTCACGCTTTACGCGTATCGACCTGTCCACCGACGCTGGCATCCAAGACGTGTTTCGACATCTCGCCAATGATCAGGCGAGGACGGAGGCTATCGCCGCCGAGGTGCGTGATGCAGTCGATCAGGGACGCAAGGTGCTGGTTCTGACCGAGCGCACGGAACACCTCGATGCCATCAAGGCGGCGCTCGACGGCATGCTGCCAGCGCCTTTCATCTTGCACGGTCGAATGTCAAAGAAGCAACGAGCGGCGCTGGTCTCTGATCTTGACGCGCTGCCGCCCGACGCGCCGCGTGTTCTTCTGTCAACAGGCAAACTGGTCGGTGAGGGTTTTGATCATCCGCCACTCGACACACTGGTTCTGGCAATGCCGGTATCTTGGAAGGGCACGCTTCAGCAGTACGCCGGGCGCTTGCACCGGGAACACGCCGGTAAGACTGATGTGCGGATCATCGACTTCGTGGACACCGGCCACCCAGCGCTGCTGCGGATGTGGGACAAGCGGCAGCGAGGCTACAAAGCGATGGGATACCGGATTAGTGAGAACGTCCCGGAATAAGTCTTTCTCCCCTCGTAAATTCCGGAATCTGATCCCGTAAATTTCGGAATCACTGGTCAAGAATTCCGCCATCCAGCGCATTCGAATACGTGGACAGCATCACTTACCTGAGTAGCTTGTTCAGGACATAAAGAAATGCCCTGCACCCGCGAGGCTTCAGGACACCACCCCACCACCAGCACCTTGACCCTCTTGGGGCTCGTATCGAATCACCTTGGCACCACTTCCACCGCCTCTGCCAGGCGGTCGCGGCTCAGGTGTGCGTACCGGCTGGTGGTCTTGATGTCTGCATGCCCTAACAACTCTTGAACCTCGTACAGGCTGCGCCCCGCGTTGACCAAGAAGCTGGCAAAGCTGTGGCGCAGGTCGTGAATGCGCAGCTCAGGCATTCCTGCCATTTTGCGGGCGGTGTTCCAACTGTAGAAGATGGCTGCAAAAGGCTTGCCCGTGTGCGGGTTGGCAAAGATGAACTCGGACGGCCTTGGGCCGCCCAGCGTTGGCAGGGGTTTGAGCTGGTTGAGCACATCCAGCGCCCCCATTGACAAAGGCACATGACGCACTTTGCCCGACTTGGTTTTAGGGATGC
>Ga0255140_1000708_pt1 | contig 10673 bp, 9 predicted proteins | sample Law_Colum_RepC_8_FD_188547 | JGI IMG/M metagenome (GOLD analysis project Ga0255140, IMG submission 188547) | Freshwater microbial communities from St. Lawrence River, New York, United States - Law_Colum_RepC_8d | ecosystem: Environmental > Aquatic > Freshwater > River | place: USA: New York...
ACCGTAGCTCCGGCACTCGGCTATTACGTAGTCAAGAACGACCGGCTGAAGGTGAAGACGGAAAGTGGGCCAGCCTTCATTTTTGAAAGCCTCCAGGGAGCCGGAACCGCCAACTACCTTACGGTGCGTTTAGCCGAGGAGGTGCAGTGGAAGATCAACGATCGGGCGTCCATCATCCAGGGCATGGAATACCTGCCGCAGGTGGCTGACTTTGGGAATTTTGTGATGAACTTGAATCTGGGGCTTTCAGCCAAGATCACCGAAAAGGCCAGTGCCACCATCACATTCCAAGATTTCTACCGCTCGGTTCCGGCTCCGGGTCGCCGTGGCAATGACCTGCGCCTCATGGCTGGAATTTCCTATAGTTTTTAAAACCGTATTCTCGCAACTCCAGCGACGGGCCCACACTCCCCTCACCCCCTTTCAACCGCCCGCAAAAGCTACTGCATCAACATGGCTTTCGCTCGTTGAAATCTGACCGTATACTCCGCGCCATGTCGTTCGGAACGTTGTCTCGCAGGACCCTTCTCCGCGGGGTGGGTGCCGCCATGGCGCTGCCTTGGTTGGAGGCCATGGCTGCCACCAAGACATCCTCCCCAACTGAGGCGGGCGCAGGTGCCAAACCACGGCGTTTTGCCTGCCTGTACATGCCCAATGGTACGCGACCCGATCGCTGGACTCCCGAGGGCGAGGGCTCGACGTTCCAGTTGTCGCCCATTCTGGCTCCGCTTCAAGCCCATCAGTCCGAATTGCTCGTACTGACCCAATTGTGGAATGCGGCCACCAATACCGGTGATGGCCATTACGTCAAAACCGGCGGATTTCTGACCAGCACCACGATCACCCGGACCACCGGCGCAGACTTGTGCTCCGGCAACACCTCGATGGATCAATGGATGGCCCGACAAGTCGGCCACCTCACTCCCTTGCCTTCGCTGGAATTGGGCATCGAACCCATCACCACGGGTGTTGATACCAATGTCGGCTTCACCCGCCTCTACGGATCTCACATCAGTTGGGCGACTCCCACGACTCCCTGCGCCAAGGAGATCAATCCTCGCCGGGCCTTCGACCGACTCTTCCGCAACGCCAGCGGGTTGCCCGCCTCGCGCTTCGGAGACAACTCCAGCGTCTTGGACCTCGTCGCCGGCGACGCCCAGCGCTTGAGACAACAGTTGGGCAAGGCCGATCAGCAGAAAATGGCAGAGTATTTCGAGAGTGTCCGCTCTGTTGAACACCGGATCGAATGGGCCCGACGGCGAGCCCTCGGCGAGTATATGGAGGATCCGGCTGCGCGCGCTGAAATCCAACGCCTAGGCCAGCGCATCGATCTTTATTCTGATCCCGCCCGAGCCAGCCAACGGGGCATTAACCACACCGAGCAGGTCCGTTTGATGCTCGATATTATGGCATTGGCCTTCTGGACCGACTCCACCCGAGTGAGCACCTTCATGTTCGGCAATGCCGTGTCTGGCCGAAACTTCTCCTTCCTCGACGGCGTCAAAGGCGGGCACCACGAGTACAGCCACCACGAAAACCGCCCGGAGAAGCTCGCTCCTTACGAACGCATCACCCGGTGGCATGTCGAACAATATGCGTACTTTCTCGACAGATTGCGTTCTATGAAGGAGGGCACTGGTTCGGTTCTCGACCAATCCATGATTTTGTTCGGAGCCGGCATGCGCGATGGAAATGGCCACAATCCGCGGAATCTGCCCTTGGTATTGGCGGGACGGGGCGGCGGTACCCTCAACCCGGGCCGGCATCTGGTGTTCTCCAAGGATAGCCCCATGGCCAACCTGCACTTGGGATTGATGCGTCGCATGGGAGTCCGCGCCGACCGTTTCGCCGACAGCACGAATGCCTTACCAGAACTGGGTGATGCCGAAGCCTGAAGCGAGCTTCCTACAACGAGCTACTGAGGACGCGTCCCAATAGTCGGCCCGGTGCACGCAATTGAATCCTGACAATCCCTCTCTTCGGGTTGCCCTCAGGCCAGTCTTGCGCTCAATTTCCATCTGCCATGCCTCTCTATCAGTACGAGACCATTCCAACAGTGCCTGACGAAGCGGTGCGACGCTTCGAGGTGAAGCAGTCCATGAACGACAACGCTCTGACCCGCGATCCTGAATCCGGCAAACCGGTTCGTAGAGTCATATCGGGCGGATTCCTGATGCTCAAGGGCGAGATCGGCAGCGAAAGTGGAGCCGGCGGCGTCCCCTCCCCCCAGTCCTGCGGCGGATCTTGTGCCTGTCATCCCTGAACTCTTCCTGTCTCTTGGCTTCTGATTTACCCCATCGTCCCGACTCCACCTTGATGAATCTGCAACCCTCCCTCAGGCAATCGATCCATTGGATGGTTCTGTGCCTGTTCTGCCTGTCACTTCGAGCCCAGGGCAATGGCGAGAAATTGCCCACGAGCAAGGATTCGCCCATGGATCGCCTGGCGTGGATCCAGGGACCCACCAACGTGAGTTTAGTCGGACGCGCCACGTTGAAGATTCCCAAAGGCTTTCGATTCCTTGAGGCAAAGGGGGCCCAGGAATTCTTGAAGAAAACCGGCAACCGGCCCAGCGGTCAAGAAACCGGCCTCCTGATGCACACTCAGGACGAATGGTGGGTGATTTTGGAGTTCGAGGAGATCGGCTATGTGAAGGATGATGAGAAGAAAGAACTCGATGCCGACAAACTCATTGCATCTTACAAACAAGGCAGCGAGTCGATGAACGAAGCCCGCCAAGAGCGGGGCACTCCACCGATCCGCATCGTTGGCTGGCACGTGGCCCCCAACTACAATGACATCACCAAGAATCTGGAATGGAGCGTAGAGGCCGAAAGCGGCGGCGAGAAGTTTGTGAACTACAACGTCCGCCTCTTGGGCCGCAAGGGCGTAACCAAAGTCACCCTAATTGAAGACCGCTCCCATGTGGACGCCACGCTGCCGCAGTTCCGGGAGATCCTTCGCAGTCACCAGTACGGCGACGGAGAATCTTATGCCGAATACCGCCAGGGCGACCGCATCGCTCAATATGGACTCGGGGCCCTGGTTCTTGGAGGGGCCGCAGCCGCAGCCGCCAAGTTCGGTCTTTTTGCGCCACTCATCTTGTTCATTAAGAAGGCCTGGAAAGTTGTGGCCGCAGCGGTGGTCGGAGCCGTGATGTGGATCAAGAACCTAATCACCGGACGCAACAAAAACGAGGGAGGCTGGAGGCGGCCTTGAGCCTCATTGTCTTCAACAAGCCCTACGGGGTGTTATCTCAGTTCACCGCTGACGGTTCACCCAATCGAACGCTGGCTGAGTTTGGTTTTCCACCGAGGGTCTATCCACTGGGAAGGTTGGATGCCGACTCGGAGGGGCTTCTGTTGCTGAGTGACGAAGCGGGACTGAATCACCGGCTCTTGGATCCCGAAGCGGGCCACCGACGGACCTACTGGGTCCAGGTTGAAAGAATCCCTGAGGAAGCCGCTCTCCGGGCGTTGGAGAACGGTTTGTTAATCCAAGGCCACCACACCCGACCGGCGCGCGCTCAGAGGTTGGATCCGCAACCGGAACTGGCCCCGAGGAATCCGCCGATCCGATTTCGCAAATCAGTGCCAGACTGTTGGATCGCCCTCGAACTCAGCGAAGGCAAAAATCGTCAGGTGCGAAGAATGACCGCTGCCGTGGGCCATCCCACCCTTCGGTTGGTTCGGATGAGCATCGGTGCCTTCGAGCTCGGTCCCCTGCCCTCGGGCCAGTGGCGAGACGTCTCGGTCTCAGAGCGCCAGCAACTCTTCGCCTCAATGGGTGCCGCAGGCAGGCAAGTAAAGTAGCCGCTCCGAGTTCACTGGCTAAATCCCGCCAACTTCTTCTCGCTTTATTGCCTGATTCTGTTCGGTCCAACAGGCATCCTCTTTGGGCGATGCGCAGCCTGTATCTGGACATCTTCAGCGGAATCAGCGGTGACATGTTCATCGGTGCCATGCTCGACCTCGGCGTGGAATTTCGAGACCTCGAACGAGAACTCCGTAAGCTCGGCCTGGGTGGGTATCACCTCCATGCGGCCCGGAAGCACAAGTCGTCGATCGAGGGTGTGAAGTTCGACGTGCACCTAGAGGGCGAAGCCTGTGGGCACGAGCACGAGCACGAGCACGGGCATGGGCACGGGCATGGGCACGAACATGGGCACGAACATGGGCATAGCGAGGACCGCACCTTTGCCATGATCCGTGGGTTGATCGAAGGCAGCACCTTATCCGACTGGGTCAAATCGAGGTCGATAGCCGTGTTTCACCGCGTCGCCGTGGCCGAGGGCAAGGTACACGGACTGCCCCCTGAATCGGTCCATTTCCATGAAGTGGGGGCAGTGGATTCCATCGTGGACATCGTCGGGGCCGCGATTTGTCTCGAACTGCTGGGCCAACCCCGTATCACCAGCGCCCCGGTTGTCGAAGGCACCGGCTTTGTGAACTGCGCCCATGGGCGATTCCCCATCCCCACCACGGCAACTCTTGAAATACTCGGAGCGCGGGGTATCGGAGTGACCCAGTGCGAAGAACCCCATGAACTGGTCACTCCTACCGGAGCAGCCCTCTTGGCCGAGTTTGTCGAATCCTTTGGCCCCATGGAATCGCTCAAGGCCCAACGCATCGGATACGGACTGGGGACCCGAAACAACAAGACTCGCCCCAATGTCTTGAGGGCCATCTTGAGCGAAAGCGCTGCCGGTTCAGCGAAACACGATTGGTTAACCGATCAGGTGGCCGTGTTGGAGACCAACTTGGATGACATTTCCGGGGAGATCCTCGGGCATGTCTTGGACAAAGCCCTGAGGCTAGGAGCTCTGGATGCCTTCCACACGCCGATCCAGATGAAGAAGCAGCGACCCGGTGTCCTCTTGACCCTGCTGTGTGAACCCGACGACGCCGACCGATTCACCGAGTTTCTGCTGCTGGAAACTTCGGCATTCGGCGTCCGACGGACCGTGGCTCAACGTCGCAAATTGCAACGCGACCACATCGCGGTGAAGACGCCCTTCGGAACCGTGCAGGTCAAACGGGGTTTGCTGAATGGCAAAGTCATCCAAGCAGCACCCGAGTACGAATCTTGCAAGGGGGTCGCGGCCATGGCTGGGGTGCCGGTGAAAAATGTCTTCGACGCCGTCCGCCGATTGCTGCCCTGAGCATTTAGATTCAATCTCAGGCTTCAGTGCTCCTCATTCAGGGGCTGAGCAGCGAAGGGATAACGACAGGGGCCAGGGGAGATAAAATCCTTGCATTCCTGTCATTGGAGCGTAGCCAACGGAGATGCGAGTTATTTGCTGGATGGCCCTGTCTTATTGCGCAGTCTCCGTGACACTGGCGCAAGGAATCCGCGGTGTGACTCGACGCACTCCGACCGTAGTCCAAGGTCAGATGGCCTCACAATTCTTTGCGGCGGGTGGAGTGCCATTGAATCCGGTTAACCCGGCTCTGGCCACAGTGTCCGGTGGGTCCCAAAACGGCGCCCCGGCAAACCGAGGCATTGTATCGATGCCCGTTCCGATGGTTCGCACCGGAGTCTCCCCTACCACTCCACTTTCCCACAGGGCTGCGACAACAGTTTACCCAGCAGCGACACTGCAAAGCAGGACTCTGCGTCGGTAATCCGCTTCGATTTAGTTCGGTACCGGAGTCACTCGAACTCGCAGGAACCTCCAGAACATCCAGCAAGAGGCTGGTAGAGCGGCCGCCGAGAGCCTTGGGACATTCAGAAATGCGTTTCACGCAAGCTCCGCATTTCTTGCCCGAAGAAATCTATCCTCCACCAATCACCCGACCCAACAGGTCTGGTCTGTCAGCAACGGAGTGCAAACCGACGAAACCTGTCAGTTCGAAAACGACCGTCTTCAAAAGTTCAACGCCTCATCAATCGGCTCTCTTCTTGTTCGTTGCCCCAGCGGATCCTGATTTAGTCTGTTGGGCCTAGAACGCATTCGGGGGCCATTGGAAGAACCAAGAAACGCGGCTGCTTAATCCGGAAGCCCCCTCCCAAGAACATGGCAAAATCGTAGTTTTCAAACCGGCCACTTTCCATGGGTTCCGGAACGGTGCTGACACTGGAGGCCTTCTGGTAAGCGCCTAACACGATTCCCCTAATCATCAATCGATCGTCGCAGCGCAGACCATTTCCAGGACGCGCCGAATGCCGCCGTCCCCTCCATTGCTCGGTTCCTGGAACGGAGTGCTTTGGAGAGGCTTCCAATCGTCTCGATCCTTGCCTCCAGGAGGCTGCGGAACCCGGGTCAGCGTCGGATCATATTGCCCGTTATTTCCGCCCATCTTGTAGATCACCAAATCGAGCGACGGCACCACAATCAGAGCAAAGCCACCGGCTCCGGACTTCCAAAAGGCATCTCTGGGGGCGCCGGCGACATGCCCATCGGCATTGTGTTCGAACATCAAGCTGTACGGGCTGTGCGGATTGAACCGAGACATCTGGCGGCATTGAGCAATGTAGTTGGAGGACACCAATTGCCGGCGTCCCCAACGTCCGTTCTGCAACAAGCAATAGCCAAAACGCAGGGCATCGGTGGCAGCCACCGCGATGCTGCCCGCGCCATTGGCATGGGGCAACGTGATGTCACCCCGGTAGAGGCAGTAGTTCCAGGCCCCCCAACCCATGGGCTTAGCCAAACGCACATCGAGGTACTCCCGCAGATCCATACCACTGACCCGCCGCAGCACCATGGAGGCGATATGTGGCTCAGGGGACGAATAGGAGTAACCGCCGCCTGCATTGGTCCACATCGCGCAGCGGAGCGAGGATCCGTCCAAATCCCGAAGGTCTTGTCCCGGGACGGATTTCAGGGCAAACGATCGACCCATCACCACCGCTGTCGGAGCACCTCCCTCACCCGTATATCCCCCGCTCATGCACAACAAATGACCGAGTGTAATATCAGCGCGGCGGGGATCATCCAGACGACCCTCCGTTGAAAACGCCTCCGGCAAAAACTCCGGAGTAAACACACGAGTTTCGAGACCCTGGGGAAATCGGTCAGGAAATTCTTGAAGGAGCATTCCGCAGGCGATGCTGGTGTAGGCCTTACCCGTCGAGGCCATATCCGGACGCGCCTCCCGATTGGCCCGGCCCACATAACGTTCCCAAGCCAGCCAACCATGGCGAACAACCAGGAGACCGGCGTTCTGGGAACAGCGTTGGTTGTACTCCCAGGCTTGAGCCAACCGACGAGCGTCCAGGCCGGCGCGCCGACGGATCACGGACTGCCCGTTGGTGGCACACCGCCATCCGCCCTCGGCATCCGGGGGTGGAAAATATACGGCCGAAACAGGAAGGACCGCCGCCAAGAGGATTAAAATCCACCGACATCCGACCGCACTGGAAATCATCCCTGATTGAAGAACTCTGGTTGGCCGCGGGTCAATCGCTACCAGAGGAAGTATGGCGCCACCGAGTGGACACCAACTCCGAGTCTTCAGATTTGACTGTTTTTTGTCTAATTCCGACAGGTTAGGCGCCGATCGAAGGTTGCTCACTCCAGCGGCAACGGCCCCCCGGCGGGTTCCTGCTGAGAAATGCAGTGGAAGGAGCCTAACCCCCAGATTAATTCCGTTGAATCAATCCCGATGACCTCCCGCCCCGGGAACAGAGGACGGAGCACCTCCAGAGCCCTTGCATCATTGGCATGCCGGAACGTCGGCACCAGCACGCAACGGTTGGCGATGTAGAAATTGGCGTAGCTAGCCGGGAGACGCTGGCCGTCATATTCCACCACACCAGGCATTGGCAATTCCACGATGCGCAGCGCATTTCCGTCTTGATCCTTCATCGACCGCAGACGGTGCAGATTCTCTTGCAGGAGACCGTAATTGGCGTCAGCTGAATCCTCCTCGACCACAGTCACCACGGTCTGCGAATCCGTGAACCGAGCGATATCATCGATATGCCCGTCGGTATCATCACCAACGATTCCATCGCCGAGCCAAAGAATATGGCGGACCCCCAGATAATCCCGCAACTGCTGTTCAATCTGCTCCCGATTCAATTCCGGATTCCGGTTGGGATTCAGTAGGCAAGCCTCGGTAGTCAGCAATGTTCCAACTCCATTCACCTCGATCGATCCCCCCTCGAGAACCATGCCGGGCGAATAGAGCGGCAGCCCCCGCAGCGCTGACACATGACGAGGCACCGCATCGTCCAGATCATAAGGAGGGTACTTACCTCCCCAAGCATTGTAGTCCCAATCCACAACGGCACGCTCTCGGATCCCGGCACGATCACGCACCAAAAAGATAGGACCATGGTCCCGGCACCAAGGCTCATAGGCGGGAAAATGGTGGAAGGAAACCCGATCTAGCGGAGTTTTCCGATCCGAGAGGAGGCCTCGAACCCAGTCCTCCCTCTCGGCATTCCAGACATTAATGTGCACAGACTCCACCTTCACCAAAGCCCGGATCAACTCCGCGTACACATCGGGCACCGTCTCATACTTTTCTGGAAAACTGATCCCCTCCGGACGCGGCCAAGTCAGCCAAGTTCCCGAGTGTGTTTCCCATTCAGCCGGCATCCGAAAACCCAAACCCGCCGGAGTCAGACTCAAATTCATCTCGAAACCAATCCAAACCGATCTCCGCCACAAAGCCAACCCAAAACAACATGGTGACAGGTTCATTGTTGTTGACTGGTGAGGGTCAGGGGTTAGGTTGGGGTTATGCGAAGGGGGCGAATTAAGGAGGCGGGGGCCGTTTATCACTGCGTTTCTCGGACCGTCGGGGGGCAGTTCTTGCTCGATGACCTCGCTAAACAACGTCTGGTCGATCTGCTCTTCCCTCTAGCTCAGTTCTGTGGCGTCGAAATCATCACTTTTTGCATGATGTCTAACCACTTCCACTTGCTCATCCGAATACCGCCCGCTGATACCTGCATTCCAGACTCCGTCCTCCTCCTTCGGGCCGAACGCTTCTACGGTATTCAGGCTCTCCTTCCCTCTCTGGCTAGGGCCGATCTCCAACGCTCAGGCTCCATTAGCTCTCACATCCGCCTTTCCCTCTCCAGTCGCATGGGCGATGTCTCCGCTTTCATGAAGGAGTTCAAACAACGCTTCAGCCGTTGGTTCAATCGCCACTCCAACCGCTTCGGTACTCTCTGGGCAGAACGCTTCTCCAGCACTCTAGTCGAAGATTGCTCCTCCGCTCTCCAAACGGTCGCTTCTTATATCGACCTCAATCCCGTCCGCGCTGGCTTAGTCTCCGATCCAAAGGACTACCGATTCTGCGGCTATTCGGCCGCTCTGACCGGTCATCCAGTGGTTCGCAATGGGCTGATGAGCTTCCTGTCGGCCAGGTCTTGGGGCGCCGCTGCTGCTCAATACCGCTTGAATCTCTTCACCACCGCCGGGGTCGCTGGCCACAGCGATAAACAGGCCTTGGATAAGACTGCCATCCGCGCCGAATTGGCTCGCGGTGGACGCTTGAGCCTCCCTGAAATCCTCCGCCTCCGGGTCCGTCACCTCACGGCCGGGGTGGCCATCGGCTCAAGGGACTTCGTCAATCAGATCTTCGCTCACCATCGCTCCCACTTCGGACCAAAACGCTTCGAGGGAGCTCGTCCCATCCGCGGCGTCCCTCTGCCTCACCTAAAAACACTCCGCGACCTCCGCGTCAATGCCATCGGTTAGGCCCTGCAGAACCGGCTTGGAGCCAGGATGTTGCAGTCCAACGGCACATTAGAAGATCTGATCTTCCAGCTCCTGCCGAAGCTCCCATCGGTCTAAATTCTGCAAGAAGTGTCGGACCAACTTGTCATCCTGATCGGTGGTGCCTCCGCCAACATGGCAAGTGATGAAGCAATTGGATACTGCCCAAAGGGGGTGCTCAGGCGGGAGGGGTTCGGGATCCATCACGTCTAAATAGGCTCCCCTCAACCTGCCCGAGTCTAAGGCTAGAATCAGGGCTTCCTGATCGACCGTGGTCCCGCGACCGATGTTGTAAAATCGAGCGCCTGGTTTGAATTGAGCAAATCGAGCAGCATCGACAAAGTTTCGAGTTGTTACTGAGTCGGGTAGCACGTTGATCACGTGATCTGCTTCAGCCAAGGCTCCGGATAGCTCATTTTCTGGCACAATGGTGACACCGGCCTCTCCTTCCGTACGCCTTCGGAGAGCCATCAACCGCATGTCGAAGGGCGCCAACAAACGCGCTAGACGCCGGCCTATAGCTCCATACCCAAGAATAACCGCGGTCTGCCCGGTGAGCACGGACGCCGTGAATCGATCCTCCAGATAACGCCAATCCCGCCGACCCTCTTGGTTGCGGAGTTGCGATGGCAGATTTCGAGCCAAAGCCAGCATGCTCGCCAAAACCTGCTGGGCACAGGGATCGGCAAAGACCGACGATGCATTAGTCACCGGTGTGCCGCGGCAACGCATCGCCTGACGAAAATCATCACGGTCGTATCGGCTATATCCGGCCGTCGAGAGAGCCACCCACCTAATCCGATCATAGGCCAAAACATCCTCCGGAGCGGGCTGACCATAGGCGATGTCCACCTCCGCGAGGCTGGAATCCGGTTCTCCAGGAATCAGCACGGATCGCGACGACGCCATGGATTGAACCAAACGGTCTCCACGACGCTCCAATTCTTGCCTCAGATACAGCTCTGCGGAGGGCTGCAATTCATGGTTAGTCCAGACG
>Ga0255140_1000716_pt1 | contig 10579 bp, 10 predicted proteins | sample Law_Colum_RepC_8_FD_188547 | JGI IMG/M metagenome (GOLD analysis project Ga0255140, IMG submission 188547) | Freshwater microbial communities from St. Lawrence River, New York, United States - Law_Colum_RepC_8d | ecosystem: Environmental > Aquatic > Freshwater > River | place: USA: New York...
CAATGACGGTGTTCAGCACAATGCCTTCCTCCCGGAAATACGCATCGAGGATGCGCCACGTCAGGCTTCGTTTGCCATAAACCACAACGCTTTGACGGGAAATCTCTGCCCGCGGCACCGATCCGGAACGAGCCCAGGGATGTTTGGGTGAGGCCAGGAAAGACAACTCATCAGAGAAGAGTGGGACAAACTGGAAACGCTCCTCGGACTTGGGCTCGAGAGTGAGGGCCAGATCGGCCCGGTTCGATTCGATCATGGCCACGGCCGAGGCTGAATCTCCCGCCTCCACGCTGATGAGGCTCTGCGGAAAGCTCTCTTTGAACTCCCGCAAGACCGCCGGCAACAAGTAGGCGCACAAGGCCGCCGGAGCCACAATGCGCAGTCGACCCACTCCCCACTTGCCCAATCGCTCGATGCCCGACCGGGCGCTGGCCATTTCCTGAAGCACCCGCTCGGCATGGACCAAGAGCTGTTCCCCGGCCTGAGTGAGCAAGACCTTCTTGCCCAACCTGTCCAAAAGGCGACACCCCACGTCGGTCTCCAACGCCTTCATGGAATGGCTGACAGCGGATTGGGTCAGGAAGAGTTCGCGGGCCGTCTGTGTGAAACTGCCCGTGCGGGCGAGGATGACAAACGCGTGGAGCTGCCGGCTGTCGAGGGGCGCCTTCATGCATGAAACGGGTTCATCCAACACATCGAAACTTAGAGAAGCAGTTGACGGGCCGATTGCCTGAAACACCCTTAGACTGGCCTAGGAAGTGCGGGGAGCGGTCATCATGGTGATGCCCGACACGCCTCCGCCCCGGCCCGAAACAGACCTGCGAGTGGGTTTCACAGCCGAGCTGGCTTGCGCGCCTCTGGTGGTGGCGGCCGAGCTGGGGCTCTGGTCTCAACGCGGATTGTCCGTGCAACTGAGCCGCGAATTGGGCGTGGCCGGACTCCGCAACCAACTCCTCGAAGGCAACCTCCACGCCGCCCAGGTTCCCTGTGGACTACCCCTGGCGCTTCTGGCGGAAGCCGATCGATCGCCAGAAACACCCCCGCCGCTCTGGGTGGGATTGACCCTCAGCCATGGCGGACAAACGCTGGTGCTCTCGGAATCCCTCTGGCCATCCGGAACACCGGAGAACGCTGCTGCAGCTCACCCATTGCGATCCCGCCAGAAGCGCGTTGTCACTCTAGGGCTGGCCTCACGCCATTCGGCCCAGGCGGCCACGGTTCGGGAATGGATGCGAACGGTGGAATGGAACGAAGAGCAAGTGCATCTGGCCGTGATCCCGATGGCACAACTCTCCGCTCACTTACGCGCGGGCAACATCGACGGGTTCTGTGCCGGCCCCCTCGCGGCAGCCGAGGCCCTGATGGATCAACCGGGAGCCGCTTCGCGGGCGGGCCGAGTGGTCACCTGCAGCAACCCGGGACGCCCGCCGCTGCCAGAGACGGTGCTCGGCCTGCGCTCGGCCTGGACCCATCGCTCACCCAAACAATCCCGGCTGCTGATATCCGGGCTGATGGAAGCATGTCGATTTTGCGATGATCCGTCGCACCGCCCGCGAGTGGCCGAATGGCTCTCCCGTCGCCACTACTTGCACCGGCCCGTCGATCAAATCCTTCAGGCTTGGAATACAAGCGATCAACGAGGAAGCGCCCATGAGTCTTCCAAAATACCCTCCCTCGTCTTTCAAGCCAGTGACGCCCACCCAGACACCGCAGCCCTCAGCCGGTGGATTTTCGATCATGCGCTGGAGGCCGAGGAACGCCGCATCATCCCGATCTCGGCCCTGGATACGGTTTTCCGGACGGACCTTTCTGGCATAGAGTCTGGAGCCCAAACCCGCTCGCTCCAGCGCGCCACGCCCCGCGGTCGGGGCCCGAAGACCCCAGACACCGCGGAGCGAACCCAGAGTGCGCCTCTCTAGCGCATCGTACCGCGCGGATTAATTCTGGGTGACGCCCCGGAAGTGATCGGTGCGGAAGGGCGAAGCGGGCAATCCGCTGCCGTTCACCAAGTTGAGGACCGGAAAGTCATCCCAGCCGTAACGAACATGCAGCGGATGGGACACCTTCGGGGAACTCAACCGCACGCTGGATCCGGAAATCTCGGCCGTGGCCCAGTGCCACACACCATCCTTGCCGGCCAGAGCGAAGCCCGTCGGAGCCGCTCCGTCGGTGGTCTTAAGATCCCGGGCATGGTTCATATTCAGGATCAGGGTCGAGCCAGAACGGCCTTGCGAGCCATAGGTCGGGCCGCTTGATTCTACCTTCTTGCCATAGGCGATGGTCTGGGCCAGCAGCGACAGGCGCACGCCCACGGGAGCCTTCTTGTTGGGATGGATGTCATCCTTGTCACCCACATCGGTGATCACCGCCACACCCACGCTGGGAAGGGTCTTGGCCACGTGGTTCTGGGCCTCGCGCAGTTCGGCCCAATCGCTTTCCACCGGCTTGGCCGTGATGTCCGCGATCGACCGCTTGCGACCCTTGTCCCACGGAGCGAGCTGGACGGCCAGGAAGGGGAAGTCGCCTTGGTTCCAATCGGAGCGCCAGTTGCGAATCATGTCGGCAAAGAGGCTGCGGTACTGCCAAGCCCGACCGGCATTGGACTCGCCCTGGTACCAGATGGCGCCCGCAATGGCATACGGCATGAGCGGACGCAGCATGCCATTGTAGAGTTCGGCCGGGCACCACGGAGCACCCGGGGCTCCCTGAGTGAACTTCTCTCCCTTGGCCTCGGCCGCGGCCTTGGCGGCGCGCCATTTCGACAGGGCCGCCTCATGCGCGCGTTTGACCGGGACATACGGATCCAGGATGTCGCGGGTGTAGAGATGGTCGGCCTTGATGGCCTCCTCGCTCATCCACACTTCGGCCGGGGATCCGCCCCAACTGGTGTGGATGAGTCCCACGGGAATACCGAGCGCCGGTTGCAAATCGCGACCGAAGTAATACCCGACGGCAGAGAATCGACGGACGGCCTCCGGAGAGGCGGCTCCCCAAGCATGCGGAGCGTGGTTCAACTCGGTCTGCGGCACCGGGGAACGGCGCTTGGTGACCGTGAAGAGGCGCAAATTCGGATTGGCACTGGCCGCGATGTCGGCCGCGGGCTCAAAACTGGCCGCCATGGACCACTCCATGTTGGACTGACCGGAACAAATCCAAACCTCGCCGACAACCACGTCGGTCAGAACCACCGTATTGCGGCCCCGGACTTCCAAATTACGCCCCTCGGCGGTGGCCTTCAGCGGCTTGAGGCGGACCGACCAGCGCCCGTTCTGGGCCACGGTGGTCACGCTCTGTCCGGCAAACTCCACGGTCACCGTCTCGCCGTCTGCGGCCCGTCCCCAGACCGGCACCGGGCGGCCCTGTTGCAACACCGCATGATCGGTGAAGAGGGAATGGAGTGAGACGTCGGCCCGGGCGATGCCCAAAGTCAGGCCGGCCAGCGCGACGAACGCGCTTCGAAGGAATTTGGTGGGATGCACAAGGGCAGTTGAAGCGCAGCCGGGGCACCGGGGTCAACGCGGGATTTTCGTCGGAGATTGCCCAAGACAGGAGACCCATTCATGTTTCAACACGATCCATGAGGTTCAGTGTCATCCATCGCACCCGCTACACCTACGCGACGCCCGTGAAGGAGAGTTTCAACGAGGTTCATCTGGAGCCCGTCACGAACGAGCATCAAACCGTGGACAGCTTTGTGCTGAAGGTGCTCCCACCGCCCCGCCTGCGGCACTACTTCGACTTCTACCGGAATCGGACCCACCACTTCGAAATCCCGGAACCGCACACCTCCCTGCTCATCGAGAGCCAGTTCCGCGTGACCACCCATTCGACCAACTGGCTCGATCCGCTGGCTCGCCCCTTTCCTCGGGAACGATTGGCCGAGTGCGAACGTCTGGACCGCTGCTTCGACTTTCTGGGGGCCAGCGAGTTTGTGGAAATCAACCCGGAGGTCTGGCGCACAGCGCTGGACGTGGTGGGAGACGAACCCGACGTCTGGCAGGCCTCGCAAGCCTTGATGGCCTACGTCCATCGCGAGTTCACCTACACCCCGCTGGTCACCTCGGTGAAGACGCGTTCCGGCGACGTGTTCGCGGATCGTCGGGGGGTGTGTCAGGACTTCGCCCACGTGCTGCTGGCCCTCTGCCGTGCGCTGAAGATTCCGGCCTTGTACGTGAGTGGTTACCTGCATACCGCCGATGCCAATGCCAGCCACGCCTGGATCGAAGTGTTCCTGCCTGGGTGCGGATGGCGTGCGCTGGATCCAACCCACAACCGGCAACCCGACCAGAACTACATCAAGCTGGCCATCGGCCGGGACTACTCCGATGCACTGCCCACTCGCGGCACCTACAAGGGCGTGACTGAGCGCACGATGCAGGTGGAAGTACGGATCGAGCACCTCAACTCGTAAGCACGCAGCGTGCATCGCCCCCGGTTGGATCGATTCGGAGATTGCGAAAGACCCGCGCCACCGCGATGACCTCCGGTGTGAGCGATTCCATCCTCCCGCTGTGGCGGGTCCTGAACCGTCGCAAAGGGCTTTTCCTGATCTCGGGCCCCTGCGTCATTGAGAGCGAACCCCTTTGCTTGGAGATCGCCCGCACACTGAAGTCGGTGTGCGGCCGCCTGAAGATTCCGTATATCTTCAAGGCCAGCTTCGACAAAGCCAACCGCTCTTCAGGCAAGTCGTTCCGTGGCCCCGGAATCAACGAGGGTTTGGAAATCCTGCGACGCATCCGGTCCGAGGTGGGCGTACCGGTCTTGACCGATGTCCATACCGAGGAGCAAGCCATCGCCGCCGCCCAGGTCTGCGACATCCTTCAGATCCCGGCTTTCCTGTGCCGCCAAACCGACCTGGTCCAGGCCGCTGCCGCCACCGGCAAAATCGTCAACATCAAGAAGGGGCAGTTCCTGGCGCCACAGGACATGAAGAACGTCGTCGCCAAGGCTGCCGAGACGGGCAACCGCCATCTGATGCTCACCGAGCGGGGCACCACCTTCGGATACCACAATCTCGTGGCCGACATGCGCTCGCTGCCGATCCTGGCCGGTTTCGGATATCCCACGGTCTTCGATGTCACCCATTCGGTGCAGTTGCCCGGAGGACAAGGAGACTCCTCCGGAGGACAGCGGGAGTTCGGGCCGGTGCTGGCCCGTTGCGCCGTGGCTGCGGGAGTGAATGGCCTCTTCATCGAAACGCATCCCGAGCCGGATCGGGCCCTCAGCGATGGCCCGAACATGATCCCGTTGGATCAGATGGCCGCGCTGCTGCGGCAATTGCTGCGGATCCAGAAGGCGCTGTGAGGAACCCCATGGGGAGCGGGTCGGTCACGTCCTAAAGCCGCGGTCCGAAGAATTGTATCCAGTTCGCTTCACACTGGGCGGACAATTCTTCGATCGGGATTCCCAGAAGGCCAGAGACCCCCTCCGCAATACGAACGAGGTTGGCCGGATGGTTCACCGGGTGACCGTTCCCATCGGTCGCCGAATGGGACACCCACTCGGGCGGAGGCAACTGATCCGGGGCATCGGTCTCGAGGAGCAAACGATCACGGGGAATGGCCCGCAAGACCGCCGCATGGGTGGCCTTCCGCGGGTAGAGGGAATGGCCCGAGATGCTGAAACAGCCGCCGAGGCCAACCCATTCGCTCACCAGTTCGGCAGGCCCGCCGTAGCTGTGCAGCAGGAAACCCCGCGGAAGGCGCGGTCGCCGCCGCAGGCAATCCAGCAAGGCTCCCCAGGCCTTGAGGCAATGCAGGGTGACGGGAAAGCCACGCGCCGATGCCAAGTCCAGCTGCACCTCGAGCACCTCCAACTGGATTTCCAGTGAAGCCGGTCCCTGCGGCCCGGTACCCATCGCCAGGCAACGTTCCAGCGGTTGATCCAGGACCCAACGGTCGAGCCCCACCTCACCCAGTCCCACTCGGGGGGTGTGATCCAGAAACTCGACCAAAACCTCGCGCCAGGCTCCCGACCGCGCCGACACCCGCCACGGGTGCAGCCCAAAGGCGGGAATCACCGAAGGGCACTGGTCGGCCAACCGCCGGACCTGCGGCCAATCGGCTTCGCTAGTTCCATTGACCACCATGCCGGCAATCCCATGTGCAGCCGCGGTGGACACCATCCCGACGGGATCATGACCCAGCCGGGCATCTTGCAAGTGATTATGGGCATCGAACCAACGCATGGATTCCTATGGGGGATGAGTTTGCCCCATAATCTCTGTCGCGGAAACCTTCTCTATGCGGACCAGTTGAGTTTCAGCCAACCCATGACAACTTGGTGGGTGCCGTTTTCGAAACTCAGTCGGACAACGGAGGCCGCCGTCGGCTACTTCGAACTAGGAATGATGGAGGCGGCCCTCCAGGAACTCGACCAACTCCACTCCCAGGATCAACTGAACCGGAGGTGCTGGAGTTGCGCTCGGTCATCCACCAGCAAAATGGCCAGTGGTTCGAAGCGGCCCGGGCATTCGAAGCCCTGTGCGCCCGTAAGGATGCTGACGTGGAAGACTTCATCGGCTGGGGATGCTGCCTCTATGAGCTGGGGACCTATGAGGAAGCCCGTCAAGCCCTGCTATCGGCCCCGAAAACCATCCAAGGCAATGGGTTGTGGCATTTCCATCTCGCCTGCTACGAAGCGTTGTTGGGACATCCCGAGAACGCCCGCGAACACGTCCAACGCGCCCTTCAACAAGATCCCTGCCTCCGTCACATGGCCGAGCAGAACACCAACCTCGCCCCGTTGCTCAGGTCGGTATCCTGAACCGAAACACTGCAGGCCATGAGGCTCTAACCCATCCGTTTCGCGGATGCGGGCAACGACGGACTCGAAGGCCCGGAGTAGTCGTACAGCGGTCCGTCCCAACCTCGGCCCGGCCAAGACACCTGATCAATCCCCTGGTGCTCCACACCCTGGAGCAATGGCTCAGCGAAAAGCCCTTCCGCCTCGAAGACCAGGAGATCAGTCCGAGACACCAATCCCGAAACGGTGGCATGGCATGCCAGCGACGCCGTGCGGCACAGTGCCCGAATCCTTCGGAGTTGTTCGCCTTCGAGATCACCAGTGCGATGCAGGACCACCACCGGCTTGGGCGAAGCGGTCAACTGCTGGAATGGACCGTGAGCGAACTGGAGCAATTCCTGCAGATCCGGTGCCGGATGAAAGAGCCCTTCGACAAACTTGAAGACGAGATTCTGGAGGTATTCGCTGAGGTCGGGTGAAACCAGCAAAGCGAAGCCCTGGCCGAACGCGGCCGGCTCCATCCGGGGCCAAGCCTGTCGACCGGCATCCCAGCCCCCGCGATACGCCGCCGCCGCCTCGGCTCCCACGGTCTGAGGATCGCCCGGCAAGGTGTTTCCGGCGAAGGCACCGACCCAAATCCGGGCCGCCAAAAAACCCAATGCCGGACCCACCACCCGGATCAACAGCGTGTATTCGTCCTCCAGTGGAAACCGGATCACTTCGGCTCCTTCAGTCAGCAAGGCTTGGAGACAATCCTCTCGGTCCTGTTTTCCACTGCGGCGCAACCCTTCCAGGCTGGCCGCGGTGAAAAGCACCGTTGAGGCGAAATCGCTCCGTCGGCTCAAGGCGATCCGGGCGTGGGCCGACAACCCCTGACTGAAAACCACCAGCGTGCGATCGCGGTAAGAGCCCAACTCAGGACTCAACAAGGCTCCGGTGGGCAAGAATTCCGCCGGGATGTCCGTGAAGCGATTGAGCAACCACACGAGGTACCGCGCGTGGGCCTCAGAACTGCCGAGACCGGTCGCCACCACGCGCCGCGGAATCATCCGTGGCTTTGCCGCCAGTGCTGCCTCGGGCGAACGTGCCCAGCCCTCCAAAAGATCCGGGATGGACTGCAGGCGTTCACGCAAAAGAGCGAGACCTGGCTCAGAAACACCGGCCGGTGACGACGGCATGTGGGAGGCCTACGCCGGGAATCCCCGGAACGCAATCCATCGGCGATTCTTTTTCCCGCACCGGAAGGTGGTCCGATACGCAAAGATGCAGTCGACACCACCCATTCAACGGCATCGTTGGCTCAGGGAGTCGGCGAAGCAGGCCGAACGGGTTGGGCTGTGTTGGTGCCCACAGGAACCCGAACACTCGAACCCGGAACGGACGACAGCGGGGCTTTCACCGTGTTGGTGTCCGCAATGGTCGAAGCGGTCGGATTCGTCCAATTCGTCGCTGTCGAGACCGTCGAGGCCACGGAAGCGGCAACCGGGGGAGCCTCGCCTTCCACACGGACGGGCAAGCCCGGCCAAGCCATCCGTCGCAGCAATTCGGCATTCCAATTGGCCAAGCGAAAACACCCATGGCTTTCCGTGCGACCCACGTCTTCCGGCTTGGGAGTCCCATGGATGCCATAGCCGGTGCGGTTGAGTCCGATCCACGCCACACCCACCGGATTGTTGGGCCCGGGCGGAATGCGCAGCTTGCGACCCACCGTGCGGGATTCGGGCGACTCGGGGAACACCTCGGGATCCCATGTGTAATCCGGATTGGGCACGGTCACCACCACCTGAAGATCCCCGACCGGACGCTTCTCGACACGCCGGGCAATGCTGCAGGGGAAATGCGCGATCAATTCACCGGCCGTGTCCAACACCCTCAAATACCGCCCAGAAAGATGGATGCGGATGAGACCCGCACGACGGGCGGTAATCGGGGGAGCCGAGGGCACGGTCAATTCCAGTCCTTCGGCGGGCTGACCCCAGTCGACCGCAGGGTTGAGCCGGCGGAGCAATGTTGGATGGGATTGGAACCGTTCGGCCAAACGCTCGAGCAAAGTCTCATGCTCCAAACCCGGCACCTGCGACTTGCCCACCCAAGTCTCCGGCAACGGGGCCAGACGCAGCAAATCTTCGGCGCTGACACGGTAGGGAGCCCATGGAGCCCGCTTGAGCATGAGCGCCTTACGGGTGTTGCGATCCAGCCAACCGGTTTGCTCCAAGCCTTGCTGCGATTGAAACGCTTTTAATGCGAAAGCGGTTTGAGCGCCTCCCACGCCATCGATGGAGCCAGAGGAAATCCCCAGTCCGGCCAGCGCGATTTGCCACTGAAGCGCGGAGGATTTGGGTGGAAAGAACCACCGGAGCCGAGGTCAGCCCCACCAGCGCAGGCACGGCATTGGAAACCACGACCAACGGGGACAGCGGTGACAGCTCGCTGGCCGGAGCCGGAACCGGAACGGGCGGAGCAGCAGGAGGCACCGGAACAACCGTTGGAACCCCGGGAGCCGGCGTTGGCTGGGCCGGGGCCGTAGCTGCAACCGGAGTAGCCGCCTGAGTTGGAACGGGCTCAACCGCAACCCTGGTGGCTTCTTTGGCTATTCCAGCCTCAGGCTTGGAAGCGGCGCTCTTCTCTGGCCCCAGTACCCGCCACAGTCCCCAGACCAAGACCCCAACCAGCGCCAGCAGCAGCACGGCGGGCGCCAGGACTCGCTGCGAACGCGGCTTCGACGATTCATTTCGGGACTTCGAGGGCATGGATTTGGATGAAGATGAGGATCCAGTTAGGCTCACACATCGATGAGCGGACCGCCGCCATCCTCATCCTGTTTCTTCGGCCGACGGCGTCCGGACGATCCGCGGACACTACCCTGGAACTGCACCTTGGCTCCCCGTCCGAGGAATCCATTCACCACCAGCGACACTAGGCTGATGATCACGCCACCCCAGAAGGCGGATCCAAATCCGTCCACGACGAATCCGGGCTGAAGCATGCCGCCGACCAGGCTCAGGAGCACGGCGTTGATGACCATCACGAAAAGCCCGAGACTGAAGATCAACAGCGGGAGTGAAATCACCATGAGCAGCGGGCGCACAAACGCATTGAGCAAGCCCAACAACAACGAGGCCTCCAGCAAGGCACCGAAGGTCTGGTGACGGATCCCGTCCACCCAGACATCGGCCAACAAAACGCCAATGGTTGTGACCAACCAGCGTTGCAGGAACTTCACCAAACCCTCCGGCATGGGATTCATCATAGACCAAAGGCCTCCCGAGTCAGTCGCCTTTCTTGCCGTTCCGAAGGGAAGCCTCTTCGGCTATCAACTCGAAGAACTCCGTAGCGGTGACCACCCGGACCCGGGGAGGCAGCGCTTCGATGGTCCGGCCGATGGCTCCCATGGGTCCCCCCGAATCACGGAAAGACCAGGCGTGGACATTGACCAACGCATAGGCCTCGGAACCCGCCTCAGCTCCGGAGGGTTGTCTTTCGACGGCCCCGGCCACACCGGCCGGAAGCCAATCCGGCCGCAATGCCCCCGAACGGTCTTTCTGTTCCCACAGCAAATAGCGGTACGAGACGCTCGGCTTGCCCTGATGCCAGTACACCGCACCCCGACCGCGATTGTAAGGCGCGTAATCCTTGTAGAGAACTCCACGGATTTCCGGCCGCTCCAACCAGTCCTTGGATGAGTCCTGACCTCCCCCCGCATTGAGCAGCGTCACCAGCGACCAATCCACTCGGGCCACAGCCCTGACCGTCTCGGCGGCCGCAGCCGGTCGACCCGGCAAGTGACTGGGAAACTGGTAGCCATAGCCACTGGGCCCGGCGATGAAGTCATCGT
>Ga0255140_1000725_pt1 | contig 10468 bp, 10 predicted proteins | sample Law_Colum_RepC_8_FD_188547 | JGI IMG/M metagenome (GOLD analysis project Ga0255140, IMG submission 188547) | Freshwater microbial communities from St. Lawrence River, New York, United States - Law_Colum_RepC_8d | ecosystem: Environmental > Aquatic > Freshwater > River | place: USA: New York...
GCCCTCATCGGAGCCCCCTCCGACAGAAAGCCCCACCATGACCGAGTTGACCCGAAAGCGGCCCGAGTTCCGCAACATCAACGCCTTCAAAGACCTCACCACCTACCGCATGGCCGCGGCGGCGTGGGTCTCGATCCTGCACCGCGCCAGCGGTGGCCTGATGTTCCTGCTGCTGCCGCTGATCGTCTGGCTGTTTGACACTTCGGTGTCCTCGGAAATTTCCTACGAGCGCTTCACGTCGGCCTTCCAGGTGGGCGTGGGTTTCGTGCCAGGCTGGCTGTTCAAGCTGGTCGTGCTGTCCATCATCTGGGCCTACCTGCACCACCTGATCGCTGGCGTGCGCCACCTCTACATGGACGCCACCCACTCGGTGTCCAAGCAGTTTGGCCGCTCCTCCGCCATCGTCACCCTGGTGCTGAGCATTGGCCTGACTGTGGTGCTGGGCGCCAAGCTCTTCGGTCTGTACTGATCGCCTGCCTCTTCAAGGACCTCTCTCATGTCTGTCAACTACGGATCCAAGCGCGTCGTCACCGGCGCCCACTACGGCCTGCGCGACTGGCTGGCCCAGCGCATCACCGCCGCCCTGATGGTCATCTTCACCCTGATCCTGCTGGCCAAGGTGCTGCTGGTCAGTGGCCCTCTGGGCTACGAGGGCTGGGCCGGCGTGTTCGCCCCTCAGTGGATGAAGGCCCTGACCTTCGCCGTGTTCCTGGCCCTGGCCTACCACGTGTGGGTCGGCATTCGCGACATCTGGATGGACTACGTCAAGCCCGCCGGCCTGCGCCTGGCCCTGCACGTGTTCACCATCGTCTGGCTCCTGTCCTGCCTGGGCTGGGCCGTTCAAGTTCTCTGGAGGCTCTGAAGCCATGACCGCAACCGCAAATCTCCCCAAGCGCCAGTTCGACGTCGTCATCGTCGGAGCCGGTGGCTCTGGCATGCGCGCCTCGCTGCAACTGGCGCGCGCCGGCCTGAAAGTGGCCGTGCTCTCCAAGGTGTTCCCCACCCGTTCGCACACCGTGGCCGCGCAAGGTGGCATCGGCGCTTCGCTGGGCAACATGAGCGAGGACAACTGGCACTACCACTTCTACGACACCATCAAGGGCTCTGACTGGCTGGGCGACCAGGACGCCATCGAGTTCATGTGCCGTGAAGCCCCGAAGGTGGTGTACGAGCTCGAGCACTTCGGCATGCCGTTCGACCGCAACCCCGACGGCACCATCTATCAGCGCCCCTTCGGCGGCCACACCGCCAACTACGGCGAGAAGCCCGTGCAGCGCGCCTGCGCCGCGGCCGACCGCACCGGCCACGCCATGCTGCACACCCTGTACCAGCAGAACGTGGCAGCCCGCACCACCTTCTTCGTGGAGTGGATGGCCCTTGACCTGATCCGCGACGCCGATGGCGACGTGGTGGGCGTGACCGCCCTGGAAATGGAAACCGGCGACGTGTACGTGCTGGAAGCCAAGACCACGCTGCTGGCCACCGGCGGCGCCGGTCGCATCTTCGCGGCCTCCACCAACGCCTTCATCAACACCGGTGACGGCCTGGGCATGGCCGCTCGCGCCGGCATCCCGCTGCAAGACATGGAGTTCTGGCAGTTCCACCCCACCGGCGTGGCCGGCGCGGGCGTGCTGCTGACCGAAGGCTGCCGCGGCGAGGGCGCCATCCTGCTCAACAGCGAAGGCGAGCGCTTCATGGAGCGCTACGCGCCCACCCTGAAAGACTTGGCCCCGCGTGACTTCGTCTCGCGTTGCATGGACCAGGAAATCAAGGAAGGCCGTGGCTGCGGTCCCAACAAGGATTACGTGCTGCTCAAGCTCGACCACCTGGGCGCCGAGACCATCCACAAGCGCCTGCCCTCGGTGTACGAAATCGGCGTGAACTTCGCCAACGTCGACATCACCCGCGAGCCCATTCCCGTGGTGCCCACCATCCACTACCAGATGGGTGGCATTCCCACCAACATCAACGGCCAGGTCGTCACCCCTGACGGCAACGGCGGCCAGAAGGTGGTCAACGGTCTGTACGCGGTGGGCGAGTGCTCCTGCGTGTCGGTGCACGGCGCCAACCGCCTGGGCACCAACTCGCTGCTCGACCTGCTGGTGTTCGGCAAGGCTGCCGGCAACCACATCGTCCAGTACAACGACAAGAACAAGACCCACAAGCCCGTGCCCGCCAACGGTGCCGACCAGACCCTGGCCCGCCTGGCCCGCCTGGACAGCGCCACCAGCGGCGAGTACGCACAAGACGTGGCCAACGACATCCGCTCGGCCATGCAGCAGCACGCCGGCGTGTTCCGCACCCAGGCCAGCATGGACGAAGGTGTCCAGAAGATCAACGCCCTGCGTGCCCGCGTGAACAGCATCGGCCTGCAGGACAAGTCCAAGGTCTTCAACACCGCCCGCATCGAGGCGCTGGAAGTCGAGAACCTGATCGAAGCCGCACAGGCCACCATGACCTCGGCCGCCGCCCGCAAGGAATGCCGTGGCGCCCACACCGTGAACGACTACGAGCGTCCCGCTGACGACGCGCAGTTCCCGCTGGGCCGCAACGACGCCGAGTGGATGAAGCACACCCTGTGGCACAGCGCCGACAACAGCCTCACCTACAAGCCGGTGAACCTCAAGCCGCTGACGGTGGAATCGGTTCCGCCCAAGGTCCGTACCTTCTGAGCGCCCCACGCACTGGAGTCAAGAACATGGCAAAACGCACTTTCAAGATCTACCGCTACGACCCCGAGAAGGACGCCAAGCCTTACATGCAGAGCATCGAGGTGGAGCTCGACGGCAACGAGCGCATGCTGCTCGACGCGCTGATGAAGCTCAAGAAGGTGGACCCGTCCATCTCTTTCCGCCGCTCCTGCCGCGAAGGCGTGTGCGGTTCGGACGCGATGAACATCAACGGCAAGAACGGTCTGGCCTGCCTGACCAACATGAACACGCTCAAGGGCGACATCGTGTTGAAGCCGCTGCCCGGCCTGCCGGTGGTGCGCGACCTGATCGTGGACATGACGCTGTTCTTCAAGCAGTACCACAGCATCAAGCCCTACCTCATCAACGAAGAGATCGCCCCCGAGAAGGAGCGCCTGCAGTCGCCCGAAGAGCGCGAAGAGCTCAACGGCCTGTACGAGTGCATCCTGTGCGCCAGCTGCTCGACCAGCTGCCCCAGCTTCTGGTGGAACCCCGACAAGTTCGTCGGCCCCGCCGGTCTGCTGCAGGCCTACCGCTTCATCGCTGACAGCCGCGACCAGGCCACTGGTGAGCGCCTGGACAACCTCGAAGACCCGTACCGCCTGTTCCGCTGCCACACCATCATGAACTGCGTCGATGTCTGCCCCAAGGGTCTGAACCCCACCAAGGCCATCGGCAAGATCAAGGAAATGATGGTCTTGCGCTCGGTCTGACGCACGCCCCCACACGCCATGAGCCACACCACCCCCGACCTGGACGTCCCCCTGGACGAGCGCGCCCTGAGCAAGCTGCGCTGGCGGTGTCGCCGCGGCCTGCTCGAGAACGATCTGTTCATCGAGCGATTCTTCGACCACCACGCCAACAGCCTGACCGTGCGCCAGGCCGAGGCGTTGGGTCGGTTGATGGACCTGTCCGACAACGATCTGCTCGATTTGCTGCTCGGACGCAAAACGCCCCAAGCTGAGCTTGCCGACCCGGATGTCGTCTCGGTCTTGAGCCTCTTGCGCGCGGCCCGCCCAACCGCCTAAGTTCGCCCATCAGAAGGAAAACGCATGAAACCCGTCGACTACAAAGCCACCCTGTCGTTCTCCAACGGCAGCCCCAGCGTGGACCTGCCGGTGTATGCCGGCAACATCGGTCCTGAGGTGATCGACATCCGCAAGCTGTACGCCCAGACCGGCATGTTCACCTACGACCCGGGTTTCCTGTCGACCGCGTCGTGCCAGTCGTCCATCACCTACATCGACGGCGACAAGGGCGAGCTGCTGTACCGCGGCTACCCCATTGAGCAGCTGGCCACCCACTGCGACTTCCTCGACACCTGCTTCCTGCTGCTCAACGGTGAGCTGCCCCAGGAGCAAGAGCGCAATGACTTCCACAAGCTCGTGACCAACCACACCATGGTCAACGAGCAGATGCAGTTCTTCCTGCGCGGCTTCCGCCGCGATGCCCACCCCATGGCCGTGCTGACTGGCCTGGTGGGCGCCCTGTCGGCCTTCTACCACGACAGCACCGACATCAATAACCCCGAGCACCGCCGCATTGCCGCGATCCGCCTGATCGCCAAGATGCCCACGCTCGTGGCCATGGCCTACAAGTACGGCATTGGCCAGCCCTACATGTACCCGCAGAACGACCTGAGCTACGCCGGCAACTTCCTGCGCATGATGTTCGGCACCCCCTGCGAGGAGTACAAGGTCAATCCGGTCATCGAGCGCGCGATGGACCGCATCTTCATCCTGCACGCCGACCACGAGCAGAACGCCTCCACCTCCACCGTGCGCCTGTGCGGCTCGTCGGGCACCAACCCCTTCGCCGCCATCGCCGCTGGTGTGGCCTGCCTGTGGGGCCCGGCCCACGGTGGCGCCAACGAAGCCTGCCTGAACATGCTGGAGGAAATCCAAGCCAGCGGCGGCGTGGCCAAGGTGGGCGAGTTCATGAACCAGGTCAAGGACAAGAACTCGGGCGTGCGCCTGATGGGTTTTGGCCACCGCGTCTACAAGAACTACGACCCGCGCGCCAAGCTGATGCAGGAAACCTGCAAGGAAGTGCTGCTGGAACTGGGCCTGGAAAACGACCCCCTGTTCAAGCTGGCCATGGCCCTGGAAAAGATCGCCCTGGAAGACGACTACTTCGTGCAGCGCAAGCTCTACCCGAACGTCGACTTCTACTCCGGCATCGTGCAGCGCGCCATCGGCATCCCGGTGAACCTGTTCACCGGCATCTTCGCCCTGGCCCGCACCGTGGGCTGGATCGCCCAGCTCAACGAAATGATCAGCGACCCCGAGTACAAGATCGGCCGTCCGCGCCAGCTGTTCACCGGCTCGCCGCGTCGCGACGTGCCCGCTTCGCTGAAGAAGTAAGCGGCCTCGCTCACACCGGGCCTCGCCCGGTCGGGACGCCCGCCACACCCTCGGGTGCGGCGGGCGTCTTCACTTGAGACCCCGTAAAATCGTCGCCCGGTCACCCCGATCGACCCCACCGAATCGATATGGCACGCACGCTCTACGACAAGATCTGGGACGAACACGTCGTCCACACCGAAGAAGACGGCACCGCCGTTCTCTACATCGACCGCCACTTGGTGCACGAAGTCACCAGCCCCCAGGCGTTCGAGGGCCTACGCCAGGCCGGCCGCAAGGTGTGGCGGGTGAGCTCGGTGGTGGCCACGGCCGACCACAACACCCCCACCACCGGCTGGGAGCGCGGCTACGACGGTATTGCTGATCCGATCAGCAAAGAGCAGATCGTCACGCTCGACGCCAACATCAAGGAATTCGGCGCCGCCGCCTTCTTCCCCTTCATGTCGCAGCGACAGGGCATCGTGCACGTCATCGGCCCGGAGAACGGCGCCACCCTGCCCGGCATGACCGTGGTCTGCGGCGACTCGCACACCAGCACGCATGGCGCATTTGGCGCCCTGGCACACGGCATCGGCACCAGCGAGGTCGAGCACGTGTTGGCCACGCAAACCCTGCTGGCCAAGAAGGCCAAGAACCTCCTGATCAAGGTGGACGGCGATCTGCAAAAAGGCTGCACCGCCAAAGACATCGTGCTCGCCATCATCGGCAAGATCGGCACGGCAGGCGGCACGGGCTACACCATCGAATTCGCCGGCTCGGCCATTCGCGCCCTGAGCATGGAAGGCCGCATGACGGTGTGCAACATGGCCATTGAGGCCGGCGCCCGCGCGGGCCTGGTGGCCGTGGACGACAAGACCATCGAGTACGTCAAAGGCCGCCCGCTGGCCCCCACGGGGGTCGAATGGGACCAGGCCGTCGCCTACTGGAAGACCTTGCACTCCGACCCGGGCGCCAAGTTCGATGCCGTGGTCGAACTCGACGCCTCGCAGATCGTGCCGCAAGTCACCTGGGGCACCTCACCCGAGATGGTGCTGGGCATTGATGCCACCGTGCCCGACCCCGACAAGGAAAAAGACGCGGTCAAGCGCGGTGCCATCGAGCGCGCCCTCACCTACATGGCGCTGGAGCCCGGCAAGCCGCTGAACGACATCTTCGTCGACAAGGTGTTCATCGGCTCGTGCACCAACAGCCGCATCGAAGACATGCGCGAAGCCGCCGCCGTGGTGAAAAAACTCGGCCAGAAGGTGGCCAAGAACATCAAGCTGGCCCTCGTGGTGCCTGGCTCTGGCCTGGTGAAGGCACAGGCCGAGCGCGAAGGCCTGCACGAGATCTTCAAGGCCGCCGGCTTCGAATGGCGCGAGCCCGGCTGCTCGATGTGCCTGGCCATGAACGCCGACCGCCTGGAGCCCGGCGAGCGCTGCGCCTCCACCAGCAACCGCAACTTCGAAGGCCGCCAGGGCAACGGTGGGCGCACCCATCTGGTGTCACCCGCCATGGCCGCGGCCGCCGCCATTCACGGCCATTTCGTCGACATCCGCCAATTCGCCTGAAAGGAGACTCCATGAGAAAGATCGCTGCCCTCTTCGCCCTGAGCGCCGTGTTCGCGCTGGTGGGTTGCAACACCGTTCAAGGCATTGGCCAGGACATCCAGAAAGGCGGCCAAGTCCTCGAAGACGCGGCCAAGAAGAAATAAATGAGAGCCTTCACCGTACACAAGGGCCTCGTGGCCCCCATGGACCGGGAAAACGTCGACACCGACGCCATCATCCCGAAGCAGTTCCTCAAGTCGATCCGCAAGACCGGCTTTGGCCCCAACCTGTTCGACGAGTGGCGCTACCTGGACCACGGCGAGCCCGGCCAAGACCCGACCTCGCGCAAGCCCAACCCGGACTTCGTCCTGAACCAGTCGCGCTACCAGGGCGCTTCGGTGTTGCTGGCGCGCCAGAACTTCGGCTGCGGCTCTTCGCGCGAGCACGCGCCCTGGGCCATTGAGCAGTACGGCTTCCGCGCCCTGATCGCCCCGAGCTTCGCCGACATCTTCTTCAACAACTGCTTCAAGAACGGCCTGCTGCCCATCGTGCTGCCCGAAGCCACGGTGGCTCGGCTGTTTGACGAAGTGGCGGCATTCCCCGGCTACGAACTCACCATCGACCTGGAGCGCCAGGTGATCGTGAAACCGCAGGGTGAAGAGATTCCGTTTGACGTGCAGCCCTTCCGCAAGTACTGCCTGCTCAACGGCCTCGACGACATCGGTCTGACCTTGCGCCACAAAGACAAGATCGCCGCCTACGAGTCACAGCGCCTGGCCACCAAGCCTTGGCTCGCCCACACCATGGTCGGGCAGTAAGCCCTTCGATCGCAAAACACACACATGAAAATCGCAGTTCTTCCGGGTGACGGCATCGGCACCGAAATCGTGGCCGAGGCGGTCAAGGTCCTCAACGTGCTCGACCTGTCGTTCGAGATGGAAACCGCCCCGGTGGGCGGTGCCGCCTACGAGGCCCATGGCCACCCCCTGCCTGAGTCCACCCTGAAACTGGCGATGGAAGCCGACGCGGTGTTGTTCGGCGCCGTGGGCGACTGGAAATACGACAAGCTCGACCGCCCCCTGCGCCCGGAACAAGCCATCCTGGGCCTGCGCAAGCACATGGGCCTGTTCGCCAACTTCCGCCCGGCCATCTGCTACCCCGAGCTGGTGAACGCCTCCAGCCTCAAGCCCGAGCTGATCGCCGGGCTGGACATTCTCATCATCCGCGAGCTGACCGGCGACATCTACTTCGGCCAGCCCCGTGGCCGCCGCGTGGCCACCGATGGCCACTTCCCCGGTGCCGAAGAAGCCTTTGACACCATGCGCTACTCGCGCCCGGAGATCGAGCGCATCGCCCACGTGGCCTTCCAGGCCGCGCGCAAGCGCAACAAGAAGGTCACCAGCGTTGACAAGGCCAACGTGCTGGAAACCTTCCAGTTCTGGAAAGACGTGGTCACCGAGGTGCACAAGGAGTACCCCGACGTCGAGCTCGAGCACATGTACGTGGACAACGCCGCCATGCAACTGGTGCGCGCGCCCAAGAAGTTTGACGTGGTCGTCACCGGCAACATGTTTGGCGACATCCTCTCCGACGAGGCTGCCATGCTCACCGGCTCCATCGGCATGCTGCCCTCGGCCTCGCTGAACGCGAAGAACCAGGGCCTCTACGAGCCCAGCCACGGCAGCGCACCGGACATCGCGGGCAAGGGCATCGCCAACCCGCTGGCTACAATCTTGTCCGCTGCCATGATGCTCCGCTTCTCACTCAACCAGCCCACCGCCGCCGACCGGATCGAATCCGCCGTCGCCAGCGTGCTCGCGTCTGGTCTGCGCACGGCCGACATCTGGTCGGAAGGCACCACGAAGGTGGGCACCCGCGAGATGGGTGACGCCGTCGTGAAGGCGATTACCAAAACCATTACCAAGGGCTGATTCAGCTCCGGTTCGTCGCGCCCTTACCCGGCAGGACGAGCCGGGGAAAAACAGGTTGTTTTTTTGAAAGGGCATTGACATGACGACGAAACTGGTTGGGCTTGTGGGTTGGCGGGGCATGGTTGGCTCCGTCCTGATGGACCGCATGGTCGAAGAAGAAGACTTCGACCTCATCGAACCCGTGTTCTTCTCCACCTCCAACGCGGGCGGCCAAGCCCCCGCGATGGCGAAGAACGAAACCAAGCTGCAAGACGCGCACGACATCGAAGCGCTCAAGCGCTGCGAAATCATCATCACCTGCCAAGGTGGCGACTACACCACCGAGGTCTTCCCCAAGCTGCGCGCCGCTGGCTGGACCGGCCACTGGATCGACGCCGCCTCCACCCTTCGCATGAAGGACGACGCGGTCATCATCCTGGACCCGGTGAACATGCCGGTCATCAAGAGCGCACTGGCCAAGGGCGGCAACAACTGGGTGGGCGGCAACTGCACCGTGAGCTGCATGCTCATGGGCGTGGGCGCGCTCTACAAGGCCGGCCTGGTCGAGTGGATGAGCACCCAGACCTACCAGGCGGCCTCCGGCGGTGGCGCACAGCACATGCGCGAGCTACTCACGCAATACGGCACCCTCAATGCCGAGGTGCGCGCCCTGCTGGACGACCCCAAGAGCGCCATTCTCGAAATCGACCGCAAGGTAATCGCCAAGCAGCGGTCGCTCACCGAAGCCGAAACCGCCAACTTCGGCGTGCCGCTGGGTGGCTCGCTCATTCCCTGGATCGACAAAGACCTGGGCAACGGTGTGAGCCGCGAAGAGTGGAAAGGCATGGCCGAGACCAACAAGATCCTCGGTCAGGGCGAAGGTTTTGGTACCGCCGCCGTGCCGGTAGACGGCTTCTGCGTTCGGGTGGGCGCCATGCGCTGCCACTCGCAGGCCCTCACGTTCAAGCTCAAGAAGGACGTGCCACTGGCCGACATTGAAGCCATGATTGCCGCCGACAACCAATGGGTGAAGGTGGTGCCCAACACCCGCGAGGCCACGCTGAAGGACCTGACCCCGGTGGCGGTGACCGGCACCATGACCATTCCGGTGGGCCGCCTGCGCAAGATGGCCATGGGTCCCGAGTACCTGGGCGCCTTCACCATTGGCGACCAGCTGCTGTGGGGTGCTGCCGAGCCGCTGCGCCGCATGCTGCGCATCCTGTTGGGCGCCTGACCGGCCTCCCGCCTTCAGCCCCAGAGATGGGGCGAATAGGACATCACGTTGCGCCTCTGCAACGTGATGTCCCTCACGAAAATTGATGGGCGGCAGGCTTTGAAACTCAAGCGGATTGTTAGCTTGTCAGCGTAATTCCTTGATGCTATGGTCAATTTTCGGTTTTTCACGTCGAGGTCCAAGTGCCAGCCAACACCCGCCCTTCTCCTGCCGCTCAAGACGGTTTGCCCCTGACGCAAACCGGTTCCCGAGGGCTTGCCCGGCTGAACGCCGTGGCGGCTGCGGCGCTGCTGACCATTGGCCTTGGCCAACCACTCGACGCCCACGCCCTGGCCCTCGGCCGGGTGGTGGTTCAGTCGGTGTTGGGTGAGCCCCTGAAGGCGGAAATCGACATTCCCGACATCACGCCCGACGAGGCCTCTACCCTGCGTGTCACCCTGGCCTCATCCGAGGCTTACCGGGCAGCGGGCATCGAAGTGAACCCGGTGCTCAACGCCCTGTCGGTAACCTTGCAGCGCCGCCCGGATGGCCGCGCCTATCTCCGCCTCACCGGCGCGCGGCCCGTGAACGAGCCTTTTGTCGACCTGATCGTCGAGGCCAACTGGTCCTCCGGTCGCCTGGTGCGCGATTACACCCTGCTGTTCGACCCCCCTGCCCTGAAGGCGACCAAACCCGCACCGCAACCGGTGGCACCGGCAGTGTCGGCTGCGCCAGCGCCCACCCCCGCGGCGCCTCGTGCGGC
>Ga0255140_1000738_pt1 | contig 10363 bp, 10 predicted proteins | sample Law_Colum_RepC_8_FD_188547 | JGI IMG/M metagenome (GOLD analysis project Ga0255140, IMG submission 188547) | Freshwater microbial communities from St. Lawrence River, New York, United States - Law_Colum_RepC_8d | ecosystem: Environmental > Aquatic > Freshwater > River | place: USA: New York...
AATTGGCGCTACTGATCAATTTATTAGACGACCCTTTTTATATAGCGGTTTTATTTATGGGCTTGGAGGTGGATTAACTGCTGTCATCACACTTAAATTAATTGTCATTTTCTTAAATCACACTGTCATTGAGGTTGAAGCTCTCTATGGAGCTCAATTTAGTATTATTGACTTAAAACCTTTGGAGTATTTATCCATCGTCGGCGGCTCAGTTTTGATCGCTGTCGCAGCATCCTTCATCTCCATTAATCAATCGATTAAGAAATTCTAGCCATATAACCCATTGTATTTATTAGGTTAATTTACTATTTAGGGAACCTTATTGGGCTAGCACTCTCTTACGAAGAGTGCTAAAATTATCTTTATGAATAAACTCTTTACAAAGGTTTTATCAAAATGACTTTAGATTTAAGCTTATCTACATTAGGCTCAATTGATAGCTACGATCGCTATATGCAATCCATTAGAGCTATTCCCTCGCTCACTGCAGAAGAAGAGATGAATCTTGGCATGCGCCTTAAAAAATCAAACGATCTCGAGGCTGCGAAAACACTGATATTGTCCCACCTAAAATTAGTAGCTAAAGTAGCTAGGGGCTATTCCGGTTACGGACTCCCCCAATCAGACTTGGTTCAAGAAGGCAATATTGGCCTAATGAAAGCTGTAAAACGATTCGACCCTGAAAGAGGTGTAAGACTTGTGTCTTTTGCAATCTACTGGATTAAAGCTGAAATTCAAGAATATATTGTTAAAAACTGGCGTTTAGTTAAAACGGCAACGACAAAAGCGCAACGTAAACTGTTTTTTAATTTACGAAGCATGAAGAAGACTCTTCAGCCTCTTAAATCGGATGAGATTAATTCAATCGCAAAAGAGCTTAATGTCAAACCTGAAGATGTGCGTGAAATGGAATATCGCTTTAATGGTAATGAAATTTCATTAGATTATGGATCTGAAGAATCAGAAGATGACGTTTACAGACCCATTGCTTACCTTAAAGATGAGGCGCCTGAGCCATCAGAACAAATGGAAATAGATCAATCTGAAAATAATAGTCTATCTTCCCTTAAAAAAGCACTTTTATCGCTCGATGAAAGAAGTCGTCTTATTTTAGAAGAAAGATGGCTTAAGGATAAAGAGGCGTCAACTCTTCACGAGCTTGCAGATAAGCTTGGTGTTTCTGCTGAAAGAATTAGGCAGATCGAACAGTCTGCAATGAAAAAAATTAAATCATTACTGCAATCTAACATTCAATAATCTTTTAATTTTTACCAAAAAAGCCAAGAGAACTCCGATAATATAGTTTTTTAGGCTTTCCCACAAAGTGACAACAAGTAACGCTAAAATATACCCTTTAGAAATTAAGCTTCATCAATCATCCAAGCTGTTAGAAATTAAATTTAATAATCTAACCGAATGCATGCTTTCATGCGAATTTCTTAGAGTGTATTCCCCGTCCGCTGAAGTAAGAGGTCACGGACCAGGGCAAGAAACACTTCAAATACATAAAGAAAATGTCGGCATAGAAAATATTGAGCCTATCGGTCAGTACGCTATTAAATTAACATTTTCAGATGGTCATAATACAGGCATTTACTCATGGGATTATCTTTATGAGCTAGCTGCAACTTATGATGTGCTGTGGGAAGAGTATTTAAGAAAATTATCTATCGCAGGTATTCAAAGAACAAAAAAAGATGTCGAATAAAAAAACACATTTTGGTTATAGTGAAATAGACGCAACGGAAAAAGTCAGCAAAGTAGCTTCTGTATTTCATTCTGTGGCATCAAATTATGACCTGATGAATGATCTGATGTCATTTGGCATGCACCATATTTGGAAAAAATTTCTTGTAAATACTTCTAACGTAAAAAAGAATGCACGCATTCTTGATATTGCTGCAGGAACGGCGGACTTGTCTATTCTGCTTGCAAAAAAAATAGGGGTGCAATCAGCTGATTTTAACGGGCAGATAATACATTCTGATATTAATTTATCTATGCTAAATATTGGCCGTAATAAGTTAATTGACCAAGGTATTTTTATTCCTTCTATATTATGCGATGCCGAATCACTACCTTTCCCTGATAACTATTTTGACTGTGTCACGATAGGATTTGGTATTCGCAATATGACAGACAAAAAGAAAGCATTAAAAGAAATTTACCGTGTCTTATCCCCAGGTGGAAAAATTTTAATTCTAGAATTTTCAAAAGTATGGAAGCCATTACAGTTTTTTTACGATCAATTTTCTTTTAAATTACTTCCAAGCTATCAATACCTTGTTGAATCGATAAGGGTGCATCCCGATCAAGAATCATTAAAAACGATGATGGAAGAAGAATCCTTTTTAGAAGTGGAATATCTTAATTTATCTTCAGGTGTAGTTGCTATTCATATGGGATACAAGTTTTGATCATTGACACAATTAAAACAAAACTCACTAACCATTTATTTCAACAAAATGAGTGGTTAAAAAAAGATCTTATTAAGCACAGATTAAAATCTATCTTATTTAACGTAGGGCCCATTCATTACGCATTAATAGTCAACGATAGCGGTTTGCCAGAATATAGAGATCGGATCGATACATACGATGCAGAAATTAAATTATCTATATCGTCAGCAATTGAACTTATGCGTGGAAATAAAAAAGCTGATATTGAAATTAAAGGTGACATCGAGTTCGCCACAGTAATGAGTAACTTACTAAGGGATGTTGAGTGGGATTATGAGGATGATTTAAGTGAGATTATTGGTGATATACCAGCATATCATCTTGTAAAATTTGGCAAAAAAGTTGTAACTACCACAAAAGAAACCTCATTTAATATTGCAGACACTTTTAAAGAGTACTGGCTCGAAGAAAAGCCGCTGATTGCTAAGAAAAGACTGGTGGAGCAATTTAATAATGAGGTGGACCGTTTACGATTCGATGTAGATCGTTTAGAGCTCAGACTTAAAAAGCTATGAAATACTTTAGGCTAATTTACATCATTTATATACTTCTTAAGTATCGCCTTGAGAAGTTCATCACATTTAATCGACAACTTAATGTTTTTGCTTTTCTTGTCTCGATAATATTTTTCTTTAGATCAGCTAAAGAAAATAGAGGCACAAGGCTTAGACTTGCGCTTGAAAATTTAGGTCCGATTTTTGTTAAATTTGGTCAAATGCTATCTACGAGGAGGGATCTCATTCCATTAGATATTGCTGATGAGCTAGCTAAACTTCAGGATCAAGTACCCCCATTTAATTATAAGAATGTCGAAAAAATTATTACAGCTTCATATGGTATGTCGCTAGACAAAATTTTTAAAACATTTGACTCAACACCCATAGCAAGCGCATCAGTTGCCCAAGTGCATTTCGCAACTCTCCATGATGGAAAAGAGGTTGCAGTCAAAATATTAAGGCCTAATATTAAGCGCGTCATTAATAAAGATATTAATTTACTTTATCTTATTGCCTATATGCTCGAATTGACCTGGTCTGATGGTAAAAGATTAAGGCCAAGGGAGGTTGTGGCTGAATTTTCAAAGCATATTCAGTGCGAACTAAATCTTATGCTAGATGCAGCAAATTGCAGTCGTTTAGGTGAGAATTTTAAAGATAAAAAATTACTTATCGTGCCGGATGTGTATTGGGATTTCTGTAATGAGGATGTGATGGTAATGGAAAGAATGTATGGAACACCCATCAGTCATGTCGAAATTCTTCGCAAGAAAAAAATTGATATTAAACAACTTGCGCGCAATGGAGTTGAAATATTTTTTACTCAGGTATTTAGGGATAGTTTTTTTCATGCCGATATGCACCCAGGTAACATTCAGGTAGCTGATGATGGGCGCTATATTGCTATGGATTTTGGCATCATGGGATCCTTAAGTGAGAATGATAAAAATTATCTAGCGCGTAATTTTTTAGCCTTTTTTAAACGTGATTACCATGATGTGGCACTTGCTCATATTGAATCAGGTTGGGTGCCTAAGGATACTTCTATAGATGAATTTGAAAATGCAATACGATCAGTATGTGAACCTATTTTTAATAAGCCTTTAAAAGAAATATCATTTGGCCGTCTTCTTATTAGACTATTTCAAACATCAAGACGATTTAATATGGAAATTCAGCCTCAACTTACTATGCTTCAAAAAACACTTTTAAATGTAGAAGGTCTTGGTCGAAACCTTGATCCTGATTTAGACTTATGGAAAACAGCTGCTCCATTTTTAAAAAAATATATGTCAGAACAAAAAGGTATTAAACATATTCTAAAGAGTTTAAAAAATGAAATTCCACATTGGCTTCATTTAACTCCACAATTACCAAGACTTATTCATGAGTTTCTTGAACAAAAAAAACATGAAAATGAAAATGCTATTCACCAAGAAGATATTGACCGTTTATTAAAAACTCAAAAAAATCAGAGTCGCTGGTTTAAAATTGTAATTACTTTAATTGGAATTACTTTATTGGTAAATTTAACAGTCTTGTTTTATTTTGTTAAATATATTTAGGAAGTTTTAATTTGCTTATTTGGTTTGTCTCTCTCTATCTTCTTGTCACAATTGGGATTGGTATTTTTGTATCTTCTCGAGTTAAAACGACCAAAGACTATGCTGTCGCTGGAAGACACCTCCCACTCCCTATTGTAACTGCTACAGTTTTTGCAACTTGGTTTGGTGCAGAAGCAATTTTTGGAGTCTCTTCTACTTTCGTTAAAGAAGGCTTAAATGGGGTCGTGGCCGACCCTTTTGGGTCGAGTCTTTGTTTAATAATTGCGGGTATTTTCTTTTCTTCTAAATTATATAAATTAAATATTATTACTTTAGGGGACTTTTATAGGGCTAGGTACAATAGAACTGTTGAGGTATTAACTACTATTGCAATCGTCATCTCATATTTGGGATGGGTTGCGGCACAGATTAAGGCCCTTGGACTAATATTTAATCTTATAACACATCAATTCATTAGCGAAGACATGGGCATGGTGATTGGCATTTTAATTGTCCTGACCTTCACTACTTTTGGTGGCATGCTTTCTGTGGCGATCCTAGACTTTATTCAAATGATTGTAGTTATTGGTGGGCTTCTTTATATAGCATATGCTATTTCTCAATTAACAGGAGGCATTGTCCCCGTCATTGAAAGTGCCTCAATAAATCATAAGTTAGATTTTTTCCCAAAAGGCAATATCTGGACATGGATAACTTTCTTTGGGACATGGATCACCATGATGCTGGGATCAGTTCCTCAACAAGACGTTTTTCAACGCGTAACATCTGCTAAAACTGCCAAGGTTGCCTTATACGGCTCAATACTTGGGGCTACAATTTATTTTATATTTACTTTTGTACCAATGTTTATAGCGTATTCGGCCACCTTAATTGACGCTGAGTATTTTAACGGTCTCGTCAATACAAACTCACAGCATGTCTTACCTATGCTTGTGATTAACTACATGCCCCTCTTCGCTCAGGTAATATTCTTTGGAGCTGTTCTATCAGCAATAATGAGTTGCTCATCAGCAACGCTTCTAGCACCATCCATTTCTTTTGCAGAAAATATTGTTAAAGGTTATTTCCCAACAATCAGTGATAAACGTTTACTTAAAATTATGAGAATCACTCTTGTATGTTTTTCTGCTGTCGTCTTGCTATATGCTCTTAGTTCAAATCTTTCAATTTTTGGCATGGTTGAATCAGCTTATAAAATTACGCTTGCAGGTGCTTTTGTGCCTCTTGTATTTGGTGCATTTTGGAAAAAAGCTAATAGCCAAGGTGCTTTGATGGCAATTATTGGCGGTATAGGATCATGGTTATTCGTAGAATTATTTATAGGTGACAAGGCACTGATACCTGCCCAATTAATTGGCTTGGGCAATAGTATTATTGGAATGGTTGTAGGGTCTTTGTTACCGAAGATTATCAAAGAAACAAATAAGCTTAGTAATAATTAGCTCTGACAATTAATACAGAAGAAACTTGAGCGCTGTCCAATTTTCTTATTTTCAATAATTGTTTTGCACTTTCGGCAAGGCTTGCCCGTCATTCCATACACATTATAAGTTTGCTGAAAATAACCAGACTGTCCATTCACATTATAAAAATCTTTAAGTGAGCTTCCGCCTAATTCAATCGCTTTTATTAATGTAGCCTTAATATATTTAACAATCTTTGTGCATTCGCTCAGAGAAATATCCTTACCTGGTTTACTTGGCAGCACTCCAGCTTTAAATAATGACTCACTTGCATATATATTGCCAACACCCACAACAATATGGCTATCCATAATGATATTTTTAATAGGTGAATTTTTATTATGCGTTTTTGAAAATAAATAGTCTCTAGTGAATAGGCTTTCCAATGGTTCTGGACCTAGCTTCGAAATTAAAAAATGATTTTTGATGTCTCCATTCACCCAGAGTATGGATCCAAATCTTCTTGGGTCTGTATACCTTAAAATATTTTTTGAATTATGAAACGCAATATCAACATGATCATGCTTTTTAGGTGGCGTCTCTTTATCTAAGATCTCCAGTCGTCCTGACATGCCTAAATGAATCATGAGGGATGCTTTTTCAAATTGAATAACAATATATTTAGCGCGTCTTTTTATATGTAGTATTTTTTGGTTGGGAAGTGTTTTTTTTAAATGCGAAGGGATTGGCCATCTTAGAGATGGATTTCTAATGATAATATTTGAAATAGATTTTTGAAGTATAGGCTTGAGACCTACGCAGGTAATCTCAACCTCTGGAAGCTCAGGCATAAAAGGATTTATTTTTTAGAATGTTCAATGGGAGGATTCATCATAGTAAATCCAATATCGCTCCCAAAGTTGTAGAGCAAACCTTCATCCACTCTATATAATTTCGTCTCAGGTGATTCTTGCAAGCGTAAAAAAGTAATCTTTTTTCCATCTATCGTATGGATGTCAAAGCTCTTATATGGAACCCTGAGGTCAATAGATGATTTTTCAACCGACTTTGCTGGATTTTTAACCCATGTCATATCGAACCATTCAGCCATCTCGTTTTGTTTAAATTGACTGCCCTCATTAGCAGACCACTCGTTATTATTACGAGTGACTTTTAATCTTTTAGATTGCCATTGTTCAAGACGAGAAAAATCGAAATATTTAATTTCCTCAGATTTAGTTAAAGGCAACTTATCAATAAGCTCAATAGGCTGGGTAGCAGCAGCTTCTGAATAAGACCCGCTAATAAGGTACACATTTTCTTTATATAAAAGGTATTGGTCTTCTGTTACGGAATTGTATGTGCCAAAAATAAACTCCTCTTCCTGCCCCTTATGAATCAATTTTAATTTCATCGTAGGTTTATCTAAACCGTATTTGGCTAGATCGTTTGAAGGTAATTTTTCGCTGCTTGATGTTGCTACGATGGAAATAATTTTCTGTACTGAAAATTGATCTGCTCTACCTTTTACAGGTTCAATCATATCCCATGACTCAGAAGATTTTTTGAGGATTACTGATGCTCTAGATGGAAAATCTATCTTTATTGAATCAAAATCACTTAAATTAAATGTGCTAATTGAAAATTGTTTTGTTTGCTTTATCTTGGTAGGCTTAAGAAATAAGAAAAGTGATATCGATAAGACCATCACCAACAAGATAATATTAATTAACCACTTATTTTTCATAGTTACAAACTAAGCTTTTCTTCGTTTGAACCAGAACAATATACCTAAAACAAAAAAACCAATCGGTATGAAGTATTCAAAACTGTGAAATACGGTCCATGCAATAATGAATGACATTTGATTGTCAGGAATGGTGACATTCACATCTTTTAACGGCATTGGCTGTATTGAAATTAAATTATCATCGCCTGATAACCAGTTAATCATATTGATCCCAAGATCTAAATTACCGCCATTTGTAATAAATGTATTAGATAAGAAATTACCATTACCTACCACCACAACTCTTTGGCCTTTTTTCCCATACACCCTTTGAAGTGCTACTGCTATATTAATTGGGCCAGCCTTATCTTTGCTTTTATCGAAAGTAGGTTTCTGATTTGTCATCACTTGGGAAGATTCCAGCCATCCATTGGGAGACACTTCTATCAATTTACTAACTTCCCAACCATTATCTAAAGTTCCCTTAGCATTAACTTCGTGTGCATTAGAAAATCGCGTTCCTAGCATAAAGTTTCTAGTAATAGCATGTTCCCCATATGAGGAAGCAGAAGCAATATTTTCATTAACGCCTTCAACCTTCTCTGCTGGATCTATAACTTGTCCGCTTGAAACACTTAATCCAAGATAGGCAGCAATTTCATCTAAGCCACGGAAGTTATTGTCATCAAGAAGCCAAAGGAGATTTCCACCCGACTCTAGGAATTTTTTAATTTTTTTCGCTTCAATAGGAGAAATAGTTTTTTGCGGGCTTGCAATCACTAGCATTGAACCATTAAGAGGCACTTCTGATTCAATAGTTAAATTTAGATTAGCAAATTTCAACCCTTTAGATTCTAATTGCTTGCCAAACTCACCAACATCGTTATTTTTAAGCCCAATTAAGTTTCTTTCGCCATGTCCATCTAGATACATGACGGCCCGTTGGCTTGTTCTTGATAAGCGCATGAAAAGATTTGTCATCTCTTGCTCTGCAAAAGGGGGTTTAATATGCTCAGATCTTTTTTGATATTCAACCACAACTTCGCCGTCTTCTTTAATACCGTTTTCCTGTGCTAACTTCGGCTCTTTTATTGGGCTAATAAATTTAACGTTAATATCAGGTTTCGTTCTCTGATATCTCGCCATAAAATTAATGATGCCCTGCCTAAATGTGTCTCCATTATTCACGTCATCTTCCGAAGCAAATACAGTAAGAGTTATAGGGCCTTGCATTTGCTTTAATACATTAATACTTCCGGTTGTTAATGTATTTCTATTGGCTTGTGTTATGTCTTTAGAAAACTTGTATTGATTTGCAAGGAAGCCTAATAAAAATATTAAAGCAATGAATAAAACTACAAAAAAACTATTTTGTATAAGAATCTGTAATCTTAGTTTTGGATTAACTTTCATAATTATCCACGAAGCCTTTCTGCATCAAGACGTCTTATAGTTAATGTCAAAAATGTTGAAATGAATAAAAAGAAATAAATTAGATCTGAGGTATCAATCAGTCCCCTTGAAAAGCTTTGGAAGTGTTTCATTAAGGATATGTATGCAAACCAGTGATTAGGGTCGCTTGCAAACATACTTTCAAGAAAAATTAAGGCAAATAATGAAATAAAACTTAAGATTGCAGCAATAATAGGCTGCTTTGTTAAGCTTGAAAAATAAATTCCTAAAGCAGAAAAACTTCCTAAGAGAAGCCAAAGGCCAAATGAATTTGCGAGTAGATAGCCGAAATCTATATCCGACCAAATATTAAGCGTTATGAGCATCATAAAAATATAAACAATAAGAATGCTTAAGAAAATAATCAACCCAACAAATTTACCTAAAACAATTTCAGTTAAGGAAATCGGTGCGCTAAATAAAAATGGTAATGTTTGATTACGCCTTTCTTCACTAATAAGACGCATCGTCAAAAGAGGGACGGCGAAAAGCATAATATAGCGCGCTATGCCAAAAACTGTCTGGCCTACAAAAATCGTGACTCCAACTCTTTCAGCAGGTCTTACTGCGCCTGACATCACTTCAAAATATTTATTAACTCCAGTAAGATAAAAGTTACCAAGCAAAGCCATAAGAAGAGCCAATATAGTCCACCCCATTGGTGAAGCAAATAAACTTTTAAGCTCTTTTCTTGCGATATTTATAATCATATTAGCGCTCACTCATATTCATTTAATTTTTCTGTTTCATCTGGGTTAATTGAACAAAGACATCTTCAAGACTCGTTTGATCAGGAGCTATTTGATAAAGTCCCCAGCTATTTTTTACTGATAACTTTACGATTGCCTCTGCAGGAGATTGTTTATTTTTAAAGTGAATACGATACATACGATCTTCTACCTTTTCAACCTTTGAAACTCCTTCAATATCATTAAGTGCTGAGATTGTAGGTGCTTTTGCAAAGCCCACCATAAGCTTGTTACCTTGTCGATGCTGCTTTAATTCATCAATTGACCCATGAAATACTAAATTACCTTTATCAATAATTTGAACGCGGTCACATACCATTTCAACTTCAGGAAGAATATGTGTAGATAAAATTACACTGTGTTTTTGACCAATTTCCCTAATAAGCGCTCTAATTTCTCTAATTTGAATCGGATCAAGACCTACTGTAGGTTCGTCAAGAATCAAAACCAATGGGTTATGAATTATTGCCTGAGCAATTGCTACGCGCTGCTGATAACCATTTGATAAG
>Ga0255140_1000740_pt1 | contig 10351 bp, 9 predicted proteins | sample Law_Colum_RepC_8_FD_188547 | JGI IMG/M metagenome (GOLD analysis project Ga0255140, IMG submission 188547) | Freshwater microbial communities from St. Lawrence River, New York, United States - Law_Colum_RepC_8d | ecosystem: Environmental > Aquatic > Freshwater > River | place: USA: New York...
TTCAAGATCGGCAAAGAGGTGTGGATCGAGCGCGAAGACTTTGAAGAAGTGCCGCCCAAGGGCTACAAGCGCCTGTTCCCTGGGAACATCGTTCGCCTCAAAGGCGGCTACGTGATCGAGTGCACCGGCTGCGCCAAAGACGCCAACGGCCAAGTGACCGAAGTGCACGCCAAGGTGATTCCCGGCACCAAGAGCGGCACCCCCGGCGCCGACAGCGTGAAAGCCAAAGCCGCCATCACCTGGGTGGGCGTGGCCGACGGCGTGAGCGCCGAAGTGCGCCTCTACGACCGCCTCTTCACCGACGCCCACCCCGACGCCGGCGGCAAAAACTTCCTCGACGCCCTGAACCCCAACAGCCTGAAGGTGGTGACGGCGTACGTGGAGCCCTCACTGGCCGCGGCCAAGCCGGACCAGAAGTTTCAGTTTGAACGGCATGGGTACTTCGTGGCGGACCGGGTGGACCATTCGGTTGGCGGGAAGGTGGTGTTTAACCGGGTGACGGGGTTGAAGGATTCTTGGGGCAAATAATCGCCCAAGACTCATAAGAAGCCAGCGCTGCTACACGCACCGCTGGCTTTTTACTAACAAATTTCAATCCACAATTGCTTCATTGAAGGCGCCAAAAGCAGAATTCAACTTGAGCACAATGCAGAAGTAAAAATCAATCTTCCAATTTGATCGCGCAAAAATTGCGTAGCATGCAGTGACACATCAAATTACAGACAAGGATTGGCCACTCATTTTTTCTTGCCTGCTTTTTTCTTTGCGACCTTAGCTGCAACCGCAGCAATATGGGCAGCAGACTCGGGTATGTGCAACAAACTAACCGAGTATCCGAACGCTGAAATTGACTTGGCACAGTTCTGCAGTGTCACCTTACTGAAAAATGGGATGTCAAGCGAAACACCAGCGGGACCATCAATAATCGCATAAACAACTTCGTGGCTATGCGCTGAAAATTTACTGGGCAACGATCTCAACTTTAGGCGAGCAAGTTCTTTGTTCACCGCATCCACAAATTTGCCTTCTCTCACGAGAAGTGTAGATGCCACAAGGCCTTGCGAAAATAAGTGACTCAAAGTCGCAGAGCCACGTCCACGCTTCACATGGATAAATTCGATACCTTCTTTGTCCATCGAAGATGGAAACTTAATGATGTCACAAACCTCGATCTTGTCATAAGTACCCCCGAACTTAATCAACTGACGATCCAGCATCCCATGTGTTGTAGGGCTTGCAGCACAAACAGCTTCGTTATACACCCCCTCCCCCGCGTGCGCGTACTCAACAAATGGGGGTGCAAACGTTTTGCGCGGCAAGGAAGCAAAGTAGCTCTCGACGGATTTCTGAAAGACCCCCTCAACCTTGAACCAAGTGCCAACATGCAAAATAAAGAGGTCTAGACCTTTCTTTATTTCAGCATAAATACATTTAAAGGCATTAAAACGCTGGGCTGGCACACCACTAGACATCAACATCAAGATCTCCCTCCTTTTGAGGGTTTCAAGTGTGGCGCCCTTGCGGAAAGTACCCAGAAATTTTACCAAATCGAGATTTGTTTCGACATCAGTTTCGTCCGCGAACGAAGAATAACTAAAACCTGTTACTTGACTCCAGTCAATAACATCTGGCACCGCAAGCCACATATTCTCTAGGTTTTTAGAGGTCAGCCGATCCCAAACGATTCGATCAAGTTCATCGACAAGTGCTTTCTCCTTTACAGGCAATAGATTCTCAACCCAAGCAAACTGACTATTATTACCCTGCGAGTCTCGAGCAAGATAGTCCCTTGACTCAGATCGCTCAAGAGCAACGCTCAGGAACCCTGAAAGGTCAGCCAGATCGATAGAAACCGAGGTTTTAAATGAATCGATCCCAGCAATTAGACTACCTAGAGTCTTCGCGTACTCCGGTTTAGAAAAACCTACAAGCCCTCTTAAAAGGTCTTGCTCGGGACTAATCATGAAGTCAGAAACAGAAGAGGCCTTAATTGTTTGAACCCTGCTAATTCTTGGTGATGCATCGAAGGTTTGCCGATCAATTGAGGCAACCTTCTCAGGAGAGATACTATTTAGCACCACCCGTATACCAAAGCGATCTTCAATCAGTCGCGGCTCGATCATAAATCAACCATGCCCAAAAGCAAGGACGAACTGCCGACCGTTATTCTCAACCACCAATATGGCCGACACACTCCGGTTCTTTAATTTAGCAAGTGGGGATATGTCTATCAGACCAGCTCGAACGAAGTCAAGCCACTCGGGCACTGATTCTTTGACTGGCCTCCGGATATACAAAACCCCCAGATCACCTGAAGTGCCGAGTGGAAAATTGTCGGTCTTTATCGACGCAGCTTTGCCCGAGCTACCGATCGGTCGAGCTATAAATTCATTCGATGACCAGAGTCCCTTCGATGCAGCATCGGGGTTTTTTTTGAGCAGGTATACATTCAGTGCAACCTTCCTTTTGCTAGAGCCGTCTCCCACAAGCACCCCCTTTCAATAATCTTTATAGCAGCTACAACAAAGAAGCCGGAAAATTTCTCGCATTACTGATTTCGCACAAGAAACACAGCAAACCGCTTTTCGGGCGACAATGAAATCGAAAATTTAGGACATGAACAGAAAGTACGTAATGACTCCCTAATTTTTGTGCAACCCAAGCCTCTCAAATAAAACACGATTTCTCCGCGCAGCATCCTTAATAAGCTTGTCGTAAGAAATTATCTCGACGTAACCATCTCCGCCCGCGAGAGTCTTGAAGTAGCCCTCCCCATCAATAGACTCATGGTAATTCATTCGCATCTCCCTCTTAAGAGAAGGTGTTAGATCAGCAATCAAATACCCAAAAAATCTGATCCCACGTGCATTAATTGGCCGACCATCCACATCATCGAGCTTGCTCTCCTGAATCTCAACAAATCGCTTAATCACCTGCTGAGCCGGGTCAGCCTGATAGTCATCGCGGCCAGGGCGCTTAAATTCAATAACTACAATCGCGCCTGTAGAGTCTTCCTCCTCTCTTACGCCTACGGGGGTGTCGTAGAAAAACGCACAGATATCTGGCTCTTTGCCGGACGTATCGTGAAGCCCCTCAATTGACTTCAGCTTCTTGTCTGAGGTCAACAAGGTGTGATAACAAAGCCTCTCATCGATTACCCAAAGATTCTGCTGTTCAAAGAAGATTTCCTTGGAAGTGAGCCCCATAGGGAAAAGCACCTTATGCAAAACACGCTCAAGTGGGTACTTGTTGTCTGAGCGCCGCTTTTTTAGACTTAGCGATATCAAATCCAGAATAGTCCGACGATGGGTAATGTACTTCGCAAGCTCAGCCTTTCCCAATTCGTTGGCTTGCTCCGCAAGTATTTGAAAGCGCTCGGCGTACTGCTCGAACGATTCACTTTCGAAGTAGGTTGTCGCATGACGCAGATCCTTTCGAACACCATCCTCTACCTCCCGTTTCACATGAAGTAACGCTTCATCTAGCTTCTCTTCCGACAAACCTGGTTGAATCCTCTGCTCGATGATTTCTCGATAGCGAGGATGAGTAAGTGCTCTGTATTCAGGAGCCTGCTCGACAAACTTTTTAATCTGAATTCGCTTTTCATCATTGGTTGACTGCAAGTCGCTCCTGAGCAGGGGGCGCAATGCTCCAGAAATACCCTGATTCAAGGCGCGACGGGAAACAAGCGTCTGCTCAAGTTCGGGCTCATCTTCGCTTTGGAACGCAATGCGCGTCCGCTCCTGGTTGGCGTGATCGTCGAGATATTCTCCCGTGACAAGTACGATCAATGTGTACGGCACTTGTTCGTCATCTAAGAACTTTTCTGGGAGCTCCGGCAATAGGTCTCGCAGCTTTGTTGTTGTGACTTCTCGTCCGTTGGCACAAAGGGTTAACTCATGGCGAGAACGACCATCACGGTGGCGGTAGGCCTGCAAGGAAAACGTGTAGCCGGAAGCCTCGAAAAACTGCTCTTCAATGTGAGCAAGCACTGTGGACTGGAATAGCGCTTGCAGGTCTATAGGGGCATGACCAGGTGACTCCAACGTCATAGGCGGGCATGAGCGCGCCGCAAACCGAATCAAGAAATGCGCGATGATACGCTCGGCAATGGTCTCAGGCTGAGTGGGCCACCCAGCGCGAAACTGCTCGTTCATCCCCCGAAGAGAAGTCATCGTGCCTGAGGGCTCATTGACCTCTTTAGTCGCATCCGCGCCCTTCAGTTCATCTTCGATGCTGAAGTCAAATTCGCGCAACAAGGCTTGCCCTTCGCGCTTGAAGACGCTGCGAATATGAACGGAGGTGAAGACCTTCAGGAAAGTGAAACGCCCAACACCTCTACCACCAAGCTTCACTTTCGATAGCGTGTGAGCCTCTTTGAAGGAGGCCAGATTTTTGTCATTAAACCCAACACCATCGTCGATAACATCAAAACCATCCACAACAAAGGTACCGTCGCCACCTTGGTGAGCAAGATCATCAGACTCGATCAACCGAATACGAATAGCATGCCTTTTGAAGCCATCCTGATACTCTTCGATTGCGTCAACTGCATTGGAAATAGCTTCATAGAGAGGCATCATGGCTTTTGCCTGAGAAAGCTCCAGGCGGTCTACCAAGCCCTTAATGTTCGCTTGCACTATTAATTTCCCCCTAGTCTTGCGGCACTAAGTCCGTCAAAAAACAAAAATCAATTGCTGCTGAGCCATTCAAAATCCCAAGACATTTGTGACGTGTGGAATTCAAAACCCACAGGGCAGCGGGCAAATTATTGAGATTCAATCCATCCATTTCTACCCCTGCAACCTCGAGCCAAACTCGCCTTGCCCGCCAGCGCCAACTATCAACCGCTGTGTCGCCCGCGTAGCCCCCACATAGAACAGCCGCGCTTCCTCGCGCTCGTCTTCGCCCTCGGCGGGCATGCGCCCGGCACCCACCAGCGCCACCACCGGAAATTCCAGCCCTTTACTGACGTGCAGCGTCATCACCTTGATGCTGTCGTGCGCGGGGTCGAACACGCTGGATGAGTTGCGGCGCAGTTGGTGCGGCAGCTTGCGTTTGCGCAGGAATTCGGCGCACATGTCCATTTCGCTGTGGTGGCGGCAGAGGATGGCCATGTCGCCCCAGGCGTGGCCCTCGCGGTGGGCGGTGGCCAGCAGCTCGGCCACCTGGGCCACCTCTTCGCGCAGCGTGGGCAGGCGGATGATCAGGGGCTCTTCGCCGTCTCGCCCGCAGCTCACGGGTTTGAGCAGGGGGACGCCGTCGTCGTCTTTGTCTTCGGCGGTCAGCAGGTCGGCCGCCACGAGGCTGGCGGTTTGAAGAATCTGCCGCGTGTTGCGGTAGTTGATCTTGAGGACGGTGGTGCGCCCCTGGGCCTGGATGCCCACGCTCTTGAAGCTGAATTCCTTTTTGCGGGCGCGGTCGTAAATGCTTTGGGCGTCGTCGTAGAGCACGAGCAGGCTGTTGGTGTTGGGGTCCACCATTTGCACCACTAAACGCAGCCACTCGGGCGCGAAGTCGTGGCCTTCGTCGATGAGCACGGCCTGGTACTGGCCGCTGGGAATCTGGCGGCGGTCCACACCGCTGATGACACGCTGGACCATGTCGGCCATCTTGTCGGTGACGGACTGGTTGTTGTCGGGCAGGCTTTGCCCGTAAGCCACCAGCTGATCGCGGCACCACTTGTGGAAATGCACCGCGTGCACGCGGTTGGCAATGCCTTTGGCGGCCATCACGCGGGCGAGTTGCTTGGCCAGCGGTTCGTTGTAACAAAGGATGAGGATGGGCTTGCTCACCGCGGTCTGGGCCTTGGCCAGGTGTTCGGCGCGGTAGCCCAGCAGCATGGTCTTGCCCGAGCCGGCCACGCCGTGGATGACGCGGTGGCCGTCGCCCAGGCTGCGGGCGAGCTGCTCTTGCTGCAGGTCCATCACGCGCATGATGCTGGGCAGTTCGGCGGCTTCGTCGCTGTCGTCGAACAGCTGGTCTTGCACCTGAACGCGCACCTCGGGAAACATGATCCAGCGCACCCGGTCCATCTGCGGCAGCGACATGACGCCGCCCACCATGTAGGGGAACATCTCCCACAGCCGGCTTTGCAAGGCTTCGGGCTCTACCTGCTCGCCCATTTCGTCCTGGCAAAGCACGCGGTTCGGTTCGATGGCGTGGTGCAGCTCGGCCTTGTCGAACTGGGCGCGGGTGATGTTGGGCAACACCACGCCGTAGCTCCAGGGAAAGGCCAGCTTGCCCTGGTGCCGGCCTTCGGGCTGCACCAGCTGCGGGTCGCGCTCCAGCGCCTTCACCACCTGGTGGGCGTATTGCCGCGCCTGCTCCAGCGGGTTGGGAATGGTTTTGGGGCCGGTGTCGCCGTGAATGTCCCAGGTCTGTTTGTCGGCCTGAATGACCGTGGAGAGGCGGAAGTCTTTCACCTCCAGGATCAGGATGCCCCGGCGCGGGTGCATCACCACGAAGTCGGGGTGCTGGTGCCTGGGGCCCACGGCCACGTCGTACCAGAGCAGGTAGTCGGCATCGAGCTTTTGTTCCAGCCGCTCGGCGGTGCGGCGCTCGCCGGGGGTCATGCGCGAGACGCAAGCCCCCAGCGCAGGCATGAGTGTGGCCATTGGCGTGTAAGTATTCGTTTCCCTGAGCGACACATGATGCACGCTTTTGGCCGCTGAAGGCCAAAAGTGGCGACCGATCGTGTTGTGTCCAACACCGTTGGGGGATGGAAGTCGCGCAAAAGCCTGTGCCCAGATGTATCCGCCGCCCCTGCCCCGACACGTTCGGTAACAGCGCCCTGCCCGGCCACGGCTAGATTGCGCGCCTGAAAGGATGACGAACATGGACGCATCAATGATCAAAGGCATGGCGGTGGGTGGTTTGGCCATGGTGGTGCTGGGCGCCGGCGCCGTGGGCGGCTATCAGCAACTCACCAAACCCAAAACCGCCGAGGTGGTGGCGGTGAAAGAGGTGATGGAAACCGTGGTCACGCCGCGCGAGCGCTGCCAGGACGTGGCGGTGCGCCGCCAGGCGCCGGTGGCCGACCAGCACCGCATCGCGGGCACGGTCATCGGCGGCCTGGCCGGTGGCCTGCTGGGCAGCACCGTGGGCAATGGCAGCGGCAAGACGCTGGCCACGGTGGCGGGCGCTGCCGCGGGTGGTTACGCCGGCAACCAGGTGCAGAAGAACATGCAGCAAAACGACGCCGTCACTTCGGTGGAGCGGCGCTGCCAGGTGGTCAATGAGAAGACCCGCCAGCTCAGCGGCTACGACGTGACCTACCGCTACGCCGGCCAGACCGGCACGGTGCGCACCAGCTTCAAGCCGGGCCCCACCCTGCCGGTGAAAGACGGCCGGGTGGACACCACGCCGCCCCAGGCCGAGCAGTCCTGAGGGTTGGGGCGTTCAGCCGAGCGAGCCGCTGCGATGTGGTGGGGGCGAATGCCGCGACAATCGCGCCCCATGAACTTCGCTGAACGCCTCAAAACCTTCCCCTCCGTGTCCCACCTTGCTGCTGTGCAACTGCTCGACGAGCAGGGCCAGGTGGTGGCCACCATTGAAAACAAGCCCGGCCAGGCCGGCTCGATGGCGCTGTACCACGCGCTGGCCCAGCAGCATGGCGGCACCATCACCCCGGCGGCGGCGGCCCTGGGCGTGGACTGGTACGGCGAGCACAAGGCCGACGCGCTGGCCAACCCGGGCAAGCACACCAACCTCGACCGTCTGCTGGCCTGGTCGCAAGGCAGCGCGGTCTACACGCTCAAGGCCATCGCGGCCTGATCGGCGCCACGGTGCCCCGCGCCGCCGGTCGGCGCGGGGTGGCCAGGGCGGGCGCCGATGCGCCATCGTTGCCGCCTGGCACTCGCCCGATCTGTTTACAGGAGGCCCCATGAGCACCCCCACTAGTACCGTCACCCTTCATCGCGTGTTCCGGGCGCCGCCCGAGCGCGTGTACCAGGCTTTTCTTGACCCGGACGCCATGGCCAAGTGGCTGCCGCCGCATGGCTTCACCGGGCGGGTGTTGTCGCAAGATCTGCGCCCCGGCGGCCAATACCGCATGCAGTTCACGCAGTTGAGCAATGGGCAGGTGCATGCCTTTGGCGGTGAGTACCTGGAGCTGGTGCCAGGCCAGCGCATCGTGAACACCGACCGCTTCGATGACCCGAACCTGCCCGGCGAGATGCGCACCACGGTGACGCTGAAGGCAGTGTCGGTGGGCACCGAGATGCAGGTGGTGCAAGAGGGCATTCCCGCCGCCATTCCGGTGGAGGGGTGTTACCTGGGCTGGCAAGACTCGCTGCAGTTGCTGGGCCTGCTGGTAGAGGCCGACGTGCCCGGCTGAGCCCGGGCCCGGCACCTCCAGCGCTTCAATCGAGCCAGTTCACCACCGGGCCCAGGCGGCGCTCGGCCAGGAACATGGCCTCGCGCAATGAGAGCGCGGCGCCACCGTCGCACCAGGCCTGGCTGGGCATGGGGCCGTGGTAGCGCACATAAAAGCAGGGCATTTCGCGGTCGGCGGCCAGCTCGGGCGGGTCGTCGGCGTCGCCGCTGCCAAACAGCGTGTGGTGGTGAACGATGCGCACGTGGCACGTGGTCACGCCCGCATAGAACCAAAGCCCTTCTTTGACGGGCGGTAGCTGGTCAACCTCGTTCATGTCTCCTGCCCCCCGAGAGTGAGAACACTTGGGTGACCGGTGGGCAGGCCGCCTGGGGCTTGCGCCGCCGGTGGACCATGATAGGCCGGGCTCCGGCCCGCTGCCAAGGGGCTGAGCCCAGGCTCAGGCGGGTTCGGCCTGCAGGTCTTGCCAGCGGCGCAGGGCCTCGTCGTCTGGCGGCGTGGTCTGGCTGAGCTTGGCGCTGAGGTAGCGCGAGGTGAACACGTCAAGGTAAGCGCCCAGCACATCGGCCGCCCGGGCTTCGCCGGCCAGTTCAAGGCACAGCGCGGCCACCTCGGCGGTGCAGAAGTGGTCGCCCCGGCGCGAGCGGCGCAAGCGGTAGTTGGACAAGTGCCCTGGCTGCAGGCTGAGCACGGGCAGGCCGTCCAGGTAGGGGCTTTTGCGGAACATCTTGCGGGCCTCGCTCCAGGTACCGTCCAGCAGCACGAAGAGGGGGCGGCGGGTGTTCGCGGGTGAGGCCACGCTGGGCGCCATCTCGGCCACGGTGGACACCACGCGGGCCGGCTCGGCGTATTCGCCGGGGAACACCAGGTAGGGCTGCCAGCGCGGGTCGGCCAGCAGGGCCAGCATGGCGGGGTCGGGCGCGGTGCGAGACCAGGCGAAGGCCCAGGTGTCGGGCACCACGTCGGCAATGATCCAGCCGGTGTTGCTGGGCTTGAGGGCTTCGATGTCGCCCATTAGCAGGCACACGCCGGCTGGCGTGGGCGTGGCGGGCTGCAGGTGGCACATGCAGTGGCTGGGCGCCAGGCGGCAGCCGGGGCAGCGCTCGGTGCGCGAGCCGCGGGCCACGAAGGGCTTGCTGGCGGCGGCCAGGCGCGCGGCGCGCAGGCGGGCCACGGCGTGGCCCGGTGCGCAGGGGTCGATTGGGTTCATGCCCCGCACTGTATGCCTTTGCGCAGGCACACTCGGGCCCTCACCGCCATCGCCCGCCACCACCATGACCGACGCCCTGCCCTTCAGCCCTGCCGCCGAGCGCAACCGCGAGCCCATCCTGGCCACACTGCGGCAGGTGCTGCCGGCGCACGGCCAGGCGCTGGAGGTGGCCTGCGGCACCGGCCAGCACGCGGCCTGGTTCGCCCAGCACCTGCCGGGCTGGCACTGGTGGCCCACCGACGCAGGGGCCGACCTGTTCCCGGCGGTGCTGGCGCGCACCCAGGGCGCAGGCCTGCGCAACGTGGCCGCGCCCAGCGTGCTGAACCTGCTGGCCCCCGAGGCCTGGCCGCTGGGCGAGCAGCGCTTTGATCTGGTGTACGCCGCCAACCTGCTGCACATCGCGCCGTGGGCCTGCGCAGAGGCGCTGATGCGCCTGGCCGTGCGGCACCTGGCCCCGGGCGGCCGCCTGGTCACCTACGGGCCTTACCTGGAAGACGAGGTGCCCACGGCCGAGGGCAACCGCCAGTTCGACGCCAGCCTGCGCCAGCAGAACCCGGCCTGGGGCATTCGCCGCCGCGAAGACCTGCAGGCTGAGGCGGCGCGCGCCGGGCTTGCCCTGGCCCAGCGCCACGCCCTGCCGGCCAACAACCTGCTGCTGGTGTGGGTGCGCGCCGAAAGGGCTGGCGCCTGATCGGGCCGGGCACCTGCACCATCTGACAGGTGTGCCGGGGCCGACACCTGAGGGCATTGGCACCATGGCCGCCACCACCCCCGCAGGAGCAAGCCATGGCCAAGCGCAGACGCGG
>Ga0255140_1000756_pt1 | contig 10241 bp, 10 predicted proteins | sample Law_Colum_RepC_8_FD_188547 | JGI IMG/M metagenome (GOLD analysis project Ga0255140, IMG submission 188547) | Freshwater microbial communities from St. Lawrence River, New York, United States - Law_Colum_RepC_8d | ecosystem: Environmental > Aquatic > Freshwater > River | place: USA: New York...
GGGTGGGCGTGGGCACCAGCACCGTCATTCACGACCCCGACAAGCCCAAGGACTGACCCTGGTCTCGACAAAAAGCCCACCGAGGCATTCGCTTCGGTGGGCTTTTTGTTGCCCGAACGGTCTGCGCCGATCAGGCTGTGGTCAGGCGGCGCTCAGGCGGTTGCGCAGCATCTGAATCTGGCGCGTGAGGTTTTGTGCTTCGGTGGGCGGGCACTGGGCGGCGTCGAGCATGGTGGCGGGGATGCGCAGCGCACGGCTTTTCAGGCGCTTGCCCGCCGGGGTGAGCCGCACCATCACGCGGCGCTCGTCTTCGTCGTCGCGCTGGCGGCTGACCAGTTCGGCCGATTCCAGGCGCTTGAGCAAGGGCGTGAGGGTGCCCGAATCGAGGTGGAGCTGCTCACCCAGTTCGCTCACCGTGAGGCCATCGTGTTCCCACAGCGCCAGCATGGCGAGGTATTGCGGGTAGGTCAGGCCAATTTGCTGGAGTTGCGGCTTGTAGAGCTTGGTCATCGCCAGGGACGTGGAGTACAGGGCGAAGCAAAGCTGCTGCTCGAGTTGAAGGGAGGCTTCGGACAGGGATTTGGGCATGGGGGCCATGGCTGCACTGTTTTCGGACGGCGGTGCCGGGGAGCACCTGGGCCGACAAACACCTTTCCTGAAAGACGTTGACACAACGAGCGAGGCGCCGGCGACCGGGGCACAAGGTGACCGACTCTCTGCACGGGTTGAATGGGAAGTTGGTTAACTAGAACCAACGGGTGAATTACACAACAAAAATTACATCTTTAGCAATCTTTTTGTGTGGGGGTGCATCGGGCTCAACCCACCAGCGGGTCTTCCTGCATGGCCTCGATTTGCTCCACCAGCATGTCCACCTGCCCTTGCCAGTAGTCGCGCGTGCCGAACCAGGGAAAGTTGATGGGAAAGGCCGGGTCGTCCCAGCGCCGGGCGATCCAGGCGCTGTAGTGCACCAGGCGCAGCGTGCGCAGGGGCTCGATCAAGGCCAGCTCACGCCGGTCGAAGGGGCGGAACTGCTCGTAGCCATCGAGCAAAGCCCCCAGCTGCTGGGTCTGCTGGCGTCGGTCGCCCGATAGCAACATCCACAGGTCTTGCACCGCAGGGCCCTGGCGCGCGTCGTCCAGGTCCACAAAGTGTGGGCCGGCACCGGGCTGTCCTTCCGGTGTCCAGAGGATGTTGCCCGGGTGGCAGTCGCCGTGCAGCCGTAGGGTGGCGATGCCGCCCTCGGGCGACGCCTCGCCGCGCAGCACGGGGTGGCGCTCGATCAAGGCGAGGGCCTCGCCCAGGGCCTCGGCCCAGGCGCCTTGCACCTCGGGGGCCACGGCGTGGTGTTGCATCAGCCAGTCGCGCGGTTCATGGGCGAAGGTGGCCGAACTGAGGGTGGGACGGTGTGAGAAGGGGCGCAATTGCCCCACGCTGTGCAGGCGCGCCAGGAAACGGCCGGTCCATTCGAGCACGTCCCAGTCGTCCAGCTCGGGGCGGCGCCCGCCTCGGCGCGGGCTCACCGCGAAATCGAACCCGCCATGGTTGTGCAGGGTCTGGCCGTGCAGGCGCAGCGGGGCCACCATGGGCACCTCGGCGGCGGCCAGCTCCAGCGCGAACTCGTGTTCTTCATGGATTTGCGCGGTGGTCCAGCGGCCGGGTCGGTAGAACTTGACCACCACCGCGTCCTGGCCTTCCACCGGTTCGTCCAGGTGCACCTGGTAGACGCGGTTCTCAAAGCTGTTGAGGGCGGTCAGGCGGCCGTCGCCGTAGAGGCCGATGGCGGCCAGGGCGTCGAGCACCACATCGGGCGTGAGGGCGTCGTAGGGGTGGGTCTTGGGGTCCATGCGCGATTGTCGCGCCAGGGCCTGGGCTACCATCGCCCCATGTCGAAACACAAGGTGAAAGCGCCTGCGCCCACGCTGCAGGAGCAACTGCCCGAGCTGCGCCCGGGCCAGTCGATCGAGTTGCTCAAAGAGCTGCACATCCTCACGCGCGAGGGCAAGCTCAACCAGGACACGCGGCGCAAGCTCAAGCAGGTGTATCACCTGGTGCAGTTCATCGAGCCGTTGCTGGCCGAGGTGCTGGCCGAGCGCGGTGACGTGACCCTGGCCGACCACGGTGCCGGCAAGTCGTACCTGGGCTTCATCCTCTACGACCTGTTCTTCAAGGACAAGCCGGTGGGCCATGTGTACGGCGTGGAGGCGCGGGCCGAACTGGTGCAGAAGTCGCGAGAACTGGCGCAGCGCCTGGCCTTTGATCGCATGGCCTTTTTGGCCACCACCGTGCAACAGGCCCTGACCGACCCGGCCTTGCCGGCGCAGATTGACGTGGTCACCGCGCTGCACGCCTGCGACACCGCCACCGACGACGCCATCGCCTTCGGTCTGGCCAAGCAAGCGCGCCACCTGGTGCTGGTGCCTTGTTGCCAGGCCGAGGTGGCGTCGGTGATGCGCAAGCACAAGGCGCTCACCTTGTCGCGCACGCCGCTGGCCGAGCTGTGGCGCCACCCGCTGCACACCCGCGAATTCGGCAGCCAGATCACCAATGTGCTGCGCTGCCTGCAGCTCGAAGCACATGGTTACAGCGTCACCGTGACCGAGCTGGTGGGTTGGGAGCATTCCATGAAGAATGAACTCATCCTCGCCCGTAGAATCGATCAGGATCGCCAGGGCACCCGGCAACGGGCCCGGCAACGCTTGCAGCAGGTTCTCGACGAACTGGGGCTGCAAGAACTCCAGACCCGCTTCGCGGTCTGAGATCGCGGTGGCCCCACGGGCCGCCTGTCTGAAGACCCGCCCGCGCTTGCGCGGGCACGTCAGGGGCACGGACACCGCATGCGGTGCACGGCGCCGTGTGCGCCAGCCCCGGGCCCCACACAGGAGACTGCGCCCATGTCCACCGACTTCGTGTTTCTGTTGCAGGCCGTGGCCTGGCCGCTGGTGCTGCTGCTGGCCTGGTTCGTGGGCGAGCGCCTGCACGAGCGCTGGCAGGTGCCGCGCGTCACGAGCTACGTGGGCGTGGGCCTGCTGGGCGGTCTGGTCAACCTGCCGGGCCTGACCACCGACATCCCGGGCCTGCCCTTCCTGGCCAACGTGGCGCTTTCGCTGGTGCTGTTCGAGCTGGGCTACCGCATCAACCTGCGCTGGTTTCGCCACAACCCCTGGGTCTTGCTGCAGGGGGTGCTGGAGTCCATCGCCACTTTTGGCTTGATCTATTGGGTCACCGGGTGGTTGAACCTGCCCATTGACCAACGCCTGATCATCGCGGCCCTGTCGGTGTCGGCCTCGCCGGCGGGCGTGGTGCGCGTGGCCAATGAGTTGCGCAGCGCCGGGCAGGCCACCGAGCGCGTGCTGCACCTGTGTGCCATCAACTGCGCGCTGGCCGTGCTGGCGCTGAAGCTGGTGGTGGGCTATTGGCACCTGAGCACCTCGGGTGACCTGGTGATGGCGGCGTTTGGCAGCGTGCACGTGGTGGCCACCTCGGTGGCCATGGGTGGCCTGCTGGGCGTGGTGGTGCCCTGGCTGCTGCGTTTTCGCGCCAGCCAGGCCCGCGACATGACGGTGGTGTTCGCGCTGTCGGTGCTGCTGCTCACCACCGCCGCCTACGGCTTGCGCCTGTCGCCCCTGCTGGCGGCCCTGGCCTTTGGCATCGTGGCGCGCGAGCGGCGCGTGCACCTGACCAACGCCCAGCGCGACTTTGGCACCGCAGGCGACCTGCTGGCCGTTTTCCTGTTTGTGTACATCGCCTCGCTGCTCGATTGGGCTCAGGTGGCCTCCACCCTGTGGCTGGGGGTGTTGCTGATCGCGGTGCGCACGGCCTCCAAGGTGGCGTTTGGGCTGGCGGCCGCGCGCCTCTCGGGCATCACCGAGCGCAAGGGCGTGCTCACCGGCCTGGCGCTCACGCCCATGTCGGCCTTCGCCATCTTGCTGCTGGAGCAAAGCCGCCTGATGGGCTTCGAGCCCGCTGTGGCGGTGCTCTCGGTGCTCACCGGCATGATGCTGTTGCAAGAGCTGCTTGGGCCGGTGATCACGCAGCGTGCCCTGCGGGCGGCCCGTGAAACCCACGTCACCAAGGAGTAGGAGCGCGCCTTTTGGCGCCTCAACCCTCATCCTCCAAACGGCTCCGCGTGACCTCCAATCGCTGAAAGGTAAGCTCCTATGCCTCTGGAAACCTTCAAGGCCTCCGATTCGCTGACCATGGGCGTCGAGCTGGAGCTGCAGCTCGTCAACAGCCACGACTTCGATCTGTCCAGCAGCGCCAACGATTTGTTGGAACTGCTGCGCCGCAAGCCCTTTCCCGGCACGGTCACGCCGGAGATGACGCAAAGCATGATCGAGATTGCCACCGATGTGCAGCGCGAGCACGGGCCGCTGTTGGCGCAGTTGCAGGCCATCCGCGACACCCTGGTGCACGCCGGTGACCGGCTCAACATCGAACTGGCGGGCGGCGGCACGCACCCGTTTCAGCGCTGGTTCGAGCAGCGCATCTTCTCCAAGCCGCGCTTTCAGGAGTTGTCGGGCCTGTACGGCTACCTGGCCAAGCAGTTCACCGTGTTCGGGCAGCACGTGCACATCGGCTGTGCCTCGCCCGATGAGGCGCTGTTTCTGCTGCACTCGCTCAACCGCTACGTGCCGCACTTCATTGCGCTGTCGGCGTCGTCGCCGTTCTCGCAGGGCGTGGACACGCTGTTCGACTCGGCCCGCCTGAACTCGGTGTTCGCTTTCCCCTTGAGCGGGCGCGCGCCCTTTGTGTTGAGCTGGGACGAGTTCGCCAACGGCTACTTCACGAAGATGGAGAGCACCGGGGTGGTGAAGTCGATGAAAGACTTCTACTGGGACATCCGGCCCAAGCCCGAGTACGGCACCATCGAGCTGCGCGTGTGCGACACGCCCCTCACGGTGGAGCGCGCCGCGGCCCTGGCCTGCTACCTGCAGGCCCTGTGCCGCCACCTGCTGGAGCGCAACGAGCCGCCGCCCGAGGAAGACGATTACCTCGTCTACACCTACAACCGTTTCCAGGCCTGCCGTTTCGGTCTGGACGGCATGATGGTCAACCCCAAGACGCGCGAGCAGATCAGCATTCGCGAAGACGTGCTGGCCACCCTGCGAAAGCTCGGGCCGCACGCGCAGGCGCTGAACTCGATGGCTGCACTGGACGAGATCGAGCGCACCGCGGCCCGCACCGGCAACCACGCCACGTTCTTGCGAAACCGCTTCAAGGAAAGCGGCAGCGTGCAAGCGGTGGTGCGCGCCAGCGTGGAGGCGCTGCGCAGCGGGCCAGTCTGACGCCTGAACGGCAGTGCCTTGTCCCCGGGCTTCTGAGGCGTGTCAGGCAAATTCCGACACAGCGAATGGCAGGGGGCCGACTTAACCCGGAAAAGCGGGCTGGATACAGTCTGTTTCATCGCATTTCGCTTTGAAACAGTCTCTCCACGAACCCGCCATGAAGTCCGCCGCCAGCCGTCTCAACCCTTTCGTTCTGATGCTCGACCCCGAGGCCGTGATCAGCGCCATGGAAGACAGCCGGGCCCTGCAGGGCCTGCGCCAGCGCGTCTGCCGCCCGCTGGACAAGCCGCTGATCCCCAAGCTGTTTGACAACGCCCTCGACTTCGACGCCGCCATCGACGCCGACACGTTCATGGACGCCGGCAGCGACAGCTACGCCAACGCGCAGCCGGCGCTGGCCCTCGCCATTCACTGAGCCGAACGCCCGCCGCCGGTGCTTCAGCGGGAGAAGCGTCGGCGCGTCAGGGCCAGGGCAATCCAGAACGCCACGGCCCCATAACCCGCCAGCACCAGCAGGTGCCCCAATGCCCCTTGCGGCCATTGGTCCATGAACAAAGGCCTCACCAGCGCCACCGCGTGCGTCAGGGGCAAGCCGCTTGAGAGGTGTTGCACCACCTCTGGCAACTGTTCCCGCGGAAAGAACACGCCCGAGAGAAACATCATGGGCGTAAGGAACAGCGTGAAGTAGTAAGTGAAGAAGTCGTAGCCTTTGGCCAGCGCGTTGAACACCAGCGCGATGCACGAGAAGGTGATACCGGTGAGCCACAGCACCGGCCAGGCCAGCAGCAGCTTCGGCGAGTGGGAGATGCCCAGGGCCAGCATCACGCCCAGAATGGCCGTCACCGTGAACAGCGACTTGAACGCCGCCCACAGCATCTCGGCCAGCACCACGTCGTCCAGCGACACGGGCGCGTTCATGATGCCGTCCCAGGTTTTCTGCACGTGCATGCGCGAGAAGGCCGAGTACAGCGCCTCAAAGGTGGCGGCGTTCATGGCGCTCATGCAAATGCTGCCGCTGGCCAGGAACAGGATGTAGGGCACGGCCATGTTGCCTTGCGGCGTGGCCATGTTCACCTGGCCCACCAGGGCGCCCATGCCATAGCCAAAGGCCACCAGCCACATCAGCGGCTCGGCGATGTTGCCCACCAGGCTGGGCACGGCGAGCTTGCGCCAGACCAGCAGGTTGCGCAGGAACACGGGCCACCAGCGCATGGACAGGCGCGGCGGTGCCCAGGGCGATGGGGTCACGGGGTTGTCGATGGAGCTCATGTGGGGCATGGGGGTGGGCTCAACCGTCTTCGCGGATCTGGCGACCGGTGAGCTTGAGGAACAGGTCTTCGAGGTTGGCCGGGCGGTGCAGGGTGCGAAGCTGGGGCAGGGTGCCCAGCGCCGCCAGCAGCGGCTGGGGCTGTGCGGTGTAGAAGAACACCGTCTCGCCACTCACCTCCACCCGCGCGGCCAGGGCGCGCAGACCGGCGTGGGCCTCTTGCCGGGCCAGGTCGAGCGCGCCGGGGCCGTACACCTCCACCACGTCGGGTTCCAGGTGCTGGGCGATCAGCTCGCGCGGCCGGCCTTCGGCGATCTTGCGGCCGTGGTCCAGCACCAGCAGCCGGGTGCACAGGCGCTCGGCCTCGTCCATGAAGTGGGTGGTGAGCAGAATGCTCTTGCCCTGCTGCAGCAGCAGTTGCAGGCGCTCCCACATCAGGTGGCGGGCTTGTGGGTCCAGGCCGGTGGTGGGCTCGTCGAGCAGCAGCAGTTGCGGGTCGTTCACCAGGGCGCGGGCCAGCGAGAGGCGGCGTTTCATGCCGCCCGACAGCTCGCCGGGCTTGGCCCGGGCCTTGTGCGTGAGGGCGCCGAACGCCAGCAGGCGGGGAATGCGCTCTTCGATGGTGCGTCGCGGCAGACCGAAGTAGCGGCCATAGACCAGCAGGTTTTCGGCGCAGTCGAAGTCGGGGTCGAGCGTGTCCATTTGCGAGACCACGCCCAGCCTGGCCTTGATGGCCATGGCGTCGCGTGGCATGTCCAGGCCGAAGGCAGTGATGCGGCCCTCGTCGGGGCTGGTCAGGCCCAGGCACATGCGGATGGTGGTGGTCTTGCCTGCGCCGTTGGGCCCGATCACGCCCAGGCATTCGCCGGGCTGTATCTGGAAGCTCAGGTGATTGACCACGGTGGCGTCGCCGAAGCGTTTGACAAGTTGCTCGGCGGTGAACAGCGGCTGGCTCATGCACGGGATTGTGCCTGCCCGACCCCACCCCTTCGTGTCACCCGGAAGAGGGCGGCCCCTACAATCGCGCGGTGTCTACGCCCCTGTCCGTCCATCTGCAGCACTGGCTGCCCCAGCGCGCCCTGACCGAATTGGCCGGGCGCATCGCCCGTGCCCAGGGCGGATTCCTCACCCAGGCGCTCATCCGCCGCTTCGTGCGGCGTTATGACGTGAACATGGAAGAGGCCGCCAACCCCGACATCGCGGCCTACGCCAGCTTCAACGACTTCTTCACCCGCGCCCTGCGGGCCGATGCGCGCCCCTTGAGCGATGCCGGCTTTGTGTGCCCGGTGGACGGCGCCATCAGCCAGTTTGGCCCGATTGCGGGCGACCAGATCTTCCAGGCCAAGGGCCATCTGTACAGCACCCGCGCCCTGGTGGGTGGCGACGCTGAACTGGCCAAGCGCTTCGACAACGGCGCCTTCGCCACCATCTACCTCAGCCCCAAGGACTACCACCGCATCCACATGCCCACCGCGGGCCGGCTGCGCCGCATGGTTCACGTGCCGGGCGACTTGTACTCGGTCAACCCTGCCACCGCGCGCGGCGTGCCGGGCCTGTTCGCGCGCAACGAGCGCGTGGTGTGCGTGTTCGACGTGCCGCACCGCGACACCACCGTGCCCTTCGTGCTGGTGCTGGTGGGCGCCACCATCGTGGGCAGCATGGCCACCACCTGGCACGGCGTGGTGAACCCGCCGCGCCCCGGCTCGGTGCGCGACTGGCGCTACGACGACCAAGACATCCGCTTCGAGCGCGGCCAGGAAATGGGCCGCTTCCTCCTGGGCTCCACCGTGGTGATGCTGTGGCCTCACGGTGTCATCGACTTCAACCCCCATTGGGCTCCCGCTGGCGCCGTCCGCATGGGCGAAGCCATGGGTGAGGCCCTCTGACCTGATCCCATCCCTCCCATGACCACCCTCGGCACTCCCCTGTCCCCTTCGGCCACCAAGGTCATGCTGCTCGGCTCGGGTGAGCTGGGCAAAGAGGTGCTGATCGCTCTGCAGCGCCTGGGCGTGGAAACCATCGCGGTGGACCGCTACGAGAACGCCCCGGGCCAGCAGGTGGCGCACCACGCGCGCACCATCGCCATGAGCGACCCGGCCCAGCTCAAGGCCCTGATCGAGGCCGAGCGCCCACACCTGGTGGTGCCCGAGATCGAGGCCATTGCCACGCCCATGCTGCAAGAGCTGGAGGCCGCCGGCGTGGTCACGGTGATTCCCACCGCGCGCGCCGCCCGCCTCACCATGGACCGCGAAGGCATTCGCCGCCTGGCCGCCGAAACCCTGGGCCTGCCCACCAGCCCCTACCGCTTCTGCGATTCGCTGCAAGAGCTGCAGGCCGCCATTGACGCGGGCATCGGCTACCCCTGCGTGGTCAAGCCGGTGATGAGCAGCAGCGGCAAGGGCCAGAGCAAGATCGACGGCCCGGCCGACGTGCAGAAGGCCTGGGACTACGCCATGGCCGGCGGCCGCGTGAGCCACGGGCGCGTCATCGTGGAAGGCTTCATTGACTTCGACTACGAAATCACCCAGCTCACCGTGCGCGCCAAGGGCGCCGATGGCCAGGTGGACACCCACTTCTGCGACCCCATCGGCCACGTGCAGGTGGCCGGCGACTACGTGGAGAGCTGGCAGCCCCACCCCATGAGCCCGGTGGCGCTGCAGAAATCGCGCGAGATCGCCAAGGCCATCACCGCCGACCTGGGCGGCCTGGGCCTGTTCGGGGTGGAACTGTTCGTCAAGGGCGACCAGGTGTGGTTCAGCGAGGTGAGCCCGCGCCCGCACGACACCGGCATGGTGACCATGGTCACCCAGTGGCAGAACGAGTTTGAGCTGCACGCCCGCGCCATCCTGGGCCTGCCGGTGAGCACCGCGCTCAAGAGCCCGGGCGCCAGCGCCGTGGTTTACGGTGGCGTGGAAGCGAAGGGCATCGTGTTCGACGGCGTGGACGAGGCCCTGCGCGTGCCCAACAGCGAGGTGCGCCTGTTCGGCAAGCCCGAGAGCTTCGCCAAGCGCCGCATGGGCGTGGCCCTGGTGCATGACGCGGACGTGGAAGTGGCCCGCCGTCAGGCCAAGCTGGCTGCCTCCAAGGTGCGCCCCCGCGCGGCCTGAACTTTTTTTGCACCGCGCTGCATCCAAACCGCCGGCTGGCGCGTAGTGGAGGCAGTGGACGCGAAAGCGCCGCTGACCTTCACCTCACCCAACCGGAGATTTCGATGCTGTTCAAGACCACCCTGGCCGCCACGGCCGCCCTCGCCCTGAGCGCCTGTGCCTCCAACATGAGCGCCCCGGCGCCCCTGTTTTCGCAAGCCAGCCTGCCCGACGCCGTGAAGGTGCCCGCCGGCCACCGCGTGGCCATGGAGACCGTGGGCGTGGGCGAGATCACCTACGAGTGCCGCGACAAGAAAGACGCCGCCGGCCAGACCGAGTGGGTGTTCGTGGGCCCCGACGCCAAGCTGCTCAGCCGCAGCGGCCAGCAGGTGGGCAAGTACTACGGCCCGCCCGCCACCTGGGAAAGCAACGACGGCTCCAAGCTCACCGCCCCGCAGGTGGCCGTGGCCCCCAATGGTGCAGGCAACATCCCCCTGCAACTGGTAAAGGCCAACCCCGCCACCGGCATGGGCGCCATGACCGGCGTCACCTACATCCAGCGCGTGGCCACCCAGGGTGGCGTGGCGCCCGCCACCCTGG
>Ga0255140_1000757_pt1 | contig 10240 bp, 6 predicted proteins | sample Law_Colum_RepC_8_FD_188547 | JGI IMG/M metagenome (GOLD analysis project Ga0255140, IMG submission 188547) | Freshwater microbial communities from St. Lawrence River, New York, United States - Law_Colum_RepC_8d | ecosystem: Environmental > Aquatic > Freshwater > River | place: USA: New York...
TGAAGGTATCTAAAATGTCATTTCTGCATAACTCTGAACCTGTTGTAAGGAGGTTTAGGACATCAGGATGAGGATTCAAGCTATAAGCATACAAGCAATTTGTGATGTGTCTGAAATCGTTGCTTGCTTTTATATTGCATGGCAGCCATGTAGTATGAATAGTGTTTTGTTGCTCATCTAGTTCATCCTCACCCATAAAGTCAGAATCTGCTAATTCGAAATTTTTCTCAAGCTTTATTTTCCCTCTCAATCTTGATGTTTGCTTTTCAATTGCAGTACGAAGTCTTTTAGGCGCTGTCCAAATAATATTCTCTTTACTTGCTTTCATCTTTTCCTTAATTAAGCTGTCAAGAGACTTTCCAAGTTCGACGATCTTTCCTTGAGCTTCTAATTCATCCCAGTGACTTTTGCTAAGAATTTCATAATTTCTTTCTTGCGATAATTCATCGAATTTTCTTGGGGCTGAAATAAAGTTTATATTTTTTCGCAACTGTGCGATCAGTGCGTGCTCAGGGAGTAAACCTAGTTTTTGGTTATTGATATAACTATTTTTAATTCCGTTGATTTTCATCCAGCAATGCATAAAGCTATTATTAAATCCGTGTGTCATGATGATTACACGCTTGGCTTTAGTTATCAATTCTGCTGGAAGCATTTGAAACCAGTTTCCTGTGCTATATCTGTATAACTGATTATGAATGCCCATTTGACAAATTTCATACATTAAGTCTTTAGCGGTTCTTCCTGTCTTATTATATTGTTCAACTTCAACATTCTTATACTTCACAAACCAATTATCCTCATTGAACGTGAAGCGCTTATTCGATTGATCTACAATGCCACGACCTTGCAGTAAGTAGTCTGTGTAATCGTGTGCTCCATCAATTGAATTGATAACATCCAAGGTCTCATCAATTACTACTGTGTAGTTGCCCAGTTGATCGTAGGATTCTGGTTTCAGTCTGGTATAAGCGGAATGGGTGCATGTGATGCGGTGAAGCCTATTACCTGAAGATGTATCTCCCCATTGAATTAATTCACTGAGATTGTGCACCTTTCCACTGTGACCAGCTTTAGGATATTTGTATCCCATACCCTTTAGCTTGTTTTCTGGCAATTCTTTTTCTGCCTCTGAAATAAATGGAGTAACAAAGATTACGTGATTCAGGTCTCTATCTTTCAAAAAGCTTGTAAAAGCTGTAGTTTTACCCGAACCAGGGCATGAATCAAGTATTGCGATATTGCTCTGCTCCCAAGCCTCTTCAATTGCTGAATAATTATATTTATTGTGCATGTCTCCCTCCTTATTAAATTTCAATCCAAATTTCTTCTTCTGGTTGTTCTGGGCTGAGGACAAGTACACAGCTTAATAAGTCGTATGCGGACAGATCAAAATCGGGGGGAGAATTGTAGAAGTTCATATTTATTCCTTTCATATGGGTGCTTACAGCTAATAAAGGCTGTAGCTATATCAGTAGTAGATCAATCCAAAAACAATAGATGCTATGGACTGTACGTAGCTTTCGAAAAGGCAAAAAAATAGCCTGCCGAAATTAATCGCAGGCTACAGGCGAAACAAATGCAGGTCTAAAGTGTCAGTCTAACTGTAAATAACTTTGGTGTTCCTAATTTTGGCGCTGATGATGCCTTGCGATTAAGTGACATTGTACCTCTTTATGATGTTTTGTGCAATACTTTGATAAAAAAAGTTTGAGAAAACATTTGATTATCGAAAGTATTAATTTTCAAGGCTAAGAAAAATTTCTTTTTATTACATTCACTCTTGGTAGCGCTTTGATAGCTTGTTGAAACAGGCTGTTTTCATAGTGCTAAGTTTGTGCTGCATCAGCCCAACTTCAGCGCCAGCGCTCCTGCATTTGGCTGATAGTACTGCTTTAGTACCATCAAGCTCTTATGGCCGCTGACCGCCGCTATCCCAATGATGGATTTCTAATCTTTAGATTTCTAGGGTACTAGGGCAGTAGGGTAGTAGTTTTAAAAGTTACTTGGTGCAATGGAGAATATATAAGTGGTATTTCTGCTTTTATACTTTGCAAAAACACCTACCCTATGACCCTACTACCTTTTTCCTCACTTGGTAGCAAGCTCAGCGCCATCTGTTGCAGCACATCAATAACAATCAGAGAGCGAAAATGGGCTTAACTTTTCTCAGGATTCGTCATAGCGATGACATCCCTCCCTTTTTGAGCCTATCAAGGAGGATCTAGCGTGGTAAACAGCTAAGCCATAGCAACGCAAGAACAATTCAAGATTTGAGGCATATCAGCATACGGACCTTGATTTTGACTGCAGGAAATTCAGGCATGTAAGGCAGATAAAGCCTGAGGATTCGCATCTACGATTTTGAGCAGTTCACGTGCTGGCCCTGCTGGACGAACACGACGTTGTTCCCAATTTTGCAATGTCTTGGGCTTGACGCCAATCAGGAAGGCGAACCGTGTTTGCGACATCCCCGTGCGCTCACGGGAAAGCATCATGCGCAGCGCATCAGACAGGGTCAATCCCATAGCGGCCAAAACGACACTGGTCTCTTCTTTGATTTGCTCATCAATGCGAGCACGAACAACAGCGTTTGCAGACATGATGCCCCTTAATTTGCAGCTGCATTGAGCCTTTTGATTGAATTTGTCAAGCCGCCAACCTCGCTGGCTCAACCACCGGCAGCATCACCACTCCTACAGGTTTCCAGAAATTGACAAGGGGGGTGTCACGTTTTGCCAAGCCGGTCGATGCCGCTGGCAAGGTACACAGTGGGTGAAATCGGGGTTATTGATTTGTAGCCAACAAGCTACAGCACTTGGATGCGGCGCAAAACTGCGTATTGCACTCTGCGTTTATTACTTCGTGCCGTACGTACTGTCGTGATCCGAAGCTACGGTGAGCATTCGCATGAACTGGCCATCTCTAAAAGCCGTGGCCCTGCGTGCTTGAGTGATGCGCAACGAATAAATCGCATCAATTCCAGATGGCGGGCGTACGCTGATGATTTTTTCCCACTTCAGACCATTGTCCCTGTACACCTGCGCCCAGGTCAACTGGCGAATCTTGTTTAGCGTATCCAAGGCTGCATGCCGCTCTGGCTTTTGCAGGCCGAACAAGTTCGCCTGAAAAGTTGGGTTATTCAGGTCAAGCAAGACCTTGTCAATTGGCTCACTCGATGCCATCACTGAGCTGCTTCATCAAGTCGTCGGTATTGCTATCCGTTGCAGGGTTTGCTACGGCCCAAGTCAAGGCAGTGCGCAGGTCAACCGCTGCCTTAGGCTCATGGAGCCAGCGTTCGTTGTCAGGGATAACGGTGGCAGTCCGGACCATCCATACACCCGGCTCCCGCTCTTCGACCAGCACTTGCCGACCGGCGAACTGTTTGCCGAGTGAAATCTGGCCATTGGCTCCAACGACCTTGACTGAGGAATGAGATGCGAGGGCAACCATGATTCGTGCCTTATTAAATTAGTGCAAAAGATATTTTCGTGCAGTTAAGCACCTTTGTCAAGCCGCCAACGCCACAGGCAGCACACGAGGCATCATCGCCGCCCCCAAAGCCACCGTGGCCGAATTGGCTGCTGCCAGCAAGGTGTCTTGGCTCAGGTGCGCGTACCGCTGTGTTGTTTTCACCTGCGTATGCCCTAGGATGTGCTGAACCTCGTACAGCGTGCGTCCCGAGTTGATCAGCAGACTGGCAAATGAGTGTCTAAGGTCGTGCATCCTCACATCGGACAGCCCAACACTCTTACGCGCTGTGTTCCACGCATAGAAGATCGACACATACGGCTTGCCCGTCTCCGGGTTGGCAAAAGCCCACTCACAGTCCGAGTTGCGAGGCATGGTGGTCAAAAGGGTCAAAGCACCGTCTGACAAAGGCACATGCCGGGCTCTGCCCGATTTGCTGATCGGGATGCGCCACGACCGGCGCGTCACATCAAAGTCTTCCCACTTGGCATCCAACACTTCACGCTTTCTGGCACCCGTCAGGATCAGCATTGGAACGATGAATCGCAGCATGGCGTTGTCGCTCTTGCACACGGCCCCATACAAGCGCTCGGCCTCCTCTACCGACAGGTAACGCTCCATCTTGTTGTTCTCCTCCATCAGCGGAATGCCCTTGCAGGGGTTGACCTTGATGCCCGGCACCTCCCACTTGAGGGTCAGGTTGAAGATGTACCTCATCATGATCAGAAGCCTGTTGGCTGAACCTGCCGCTGCTCCTGAGGCTTTTCGGTCGGCGTGCATCTTGACGATGTCTTGGCGGGTGATTTCGTCCATGTAGCGCTTGCCAAAGCGTGGCAGCAGGTGGTTCTTGAGGAGGCTGACGTCAGTGGTCCATGAGCGCTTATAGGACTTCACATAGGGCAAATACTGCTCGTCGATGAACTGGGCAAAGGATGGCACCTTTCTGGATTGGACTTTGTCATGCCGGGGATCTAGCCCGTGCGCCACATCGTGGAGCAGTTTTGCGGCCAAACGACGCGCTTCGGCCAAATTCAAAATCATGGCATCACCCAGCGTTATGCATATCCGCTCACGCCCATTGGGTGCCATGCACCGCAAACGCCACTTGGCACGACCACTGGCCATGCGCTCAAGCTGCAAACCACGCACTCGCACATCGCTGATGGCCATGCGACAAGCGCCAAGCGAAGAACAGAACCTGTCCGCGTCTTGCTGAGTGTTCAAGGAACCAAGCTTCATTGGATAACAAAAAGTTGTTATCAGAAGAATAGCCGATTTTATGTCGCTTATTTCGCTTATTACATAAATTTCAATTGTTCTTGCGTCATCAAATGCGACAATTTGATGCCTATGAACGACTCCTCTCACATCAAACAAATCACAGACGCGACTTTATGCGCCAGCTACGGGACCCTCGTCCGGGCCGGACGCAATGCACTGGGCATTAGCCAAAACGGTCTGGCCGCTCTATTGGGTGTGCACAGAACCACACTGGTGCGACTTGAGCAAGGTACCCCCCCTCTGCGCACAGGCCTGTGCAACTCTGCTCTGGAAGTATTGCGACAAGCAGGCGTTGAATGCGACATGCCCCAAACCACGGCGCTGCAATACACGACTAACGGGGTGGGACTGCACATCCACATCACAGCACAAGCCATCGCCAAAGCGCAGCAAGGCATGGAAGAACAGATGACAGCAGAAGCCCTTGCTGCACACTTCCTGGGATCGGCTTTTAAGCCCCCATTGACAGAAAAGCCACTGCGAAAAAAATAAAACAGCGGCACGTACACATCAGGTGCACACAACAACATTGGCCACTTGAGCGCCCACGCTGCAAAGGCTGGAAACCGATCAGACAAACATGCACACACCATGTACACAAAGCACGCTTGCAACAACGTCAAACACTGTAAATGCTTGATTTGAATAGCGAAATTTGAGCCGTTGATTTGGCCGCTCACTGCAAGTGCACCAAGCGTTTCAGAAGGCGACTCTAGCACCGCAACATTGACTTATGTACTGAGCTTGGACAAAGCCCCAACTTCAGCCGTCACCATTAATTACCAAACACTGGCCACCGGCACTGCCACCGCTGGCACGGACTACACAACCGCCGCAGGTGTGGTGACTTTTGCTGTGGGTCAAACTGTGGCCACCGTCTCTGTGACTGTGGCTGGCGACACCACATTCGAAGCCGACGAAACCATCATCACCAGCTTCTCAGGCAGCCAATTGGCCGCTACTGTGACTGCTACTGGCACGATCACCAACAACGATGTGGATACAGCCAATGTGGCTCAAACCTTTACGCTGACCACTGGTGTGGATACAGCCGCCTCCTTCACTGGTGGCACTTCCGCTGACACGTTCAACGGTATTATTGTTAACACTGCCGCAGCCAACTCGACTGGTACAACATTCTCTGCTGGTGACGCTATCAACGGCGGCGCAGGTACTGACACGTTGAACATTTCCGTGACAGGTACTGTTGCCGGCACAAACGCTGGTACATCGATCTCCGGTATCGAGCGCGTTTTGGTTTCCAACGTGAGCGGCCAGACCCAGTCCATTGACATGGGTCTGGTTGGCTCTGACCTAACCACAGTTGGTCACACTTCCAGCAACGCCGGCGCTGTCACAACCTTCGCCAGCCTTAGCAAAATTGTGAATGCTGAATTGAGCAATGGCAACGCTGGCATCACCTTGGGCTATAACACTTCAGTTGTGGCTGGCACTGCTGATTCGGCTTCGCTGACTTTGTCGAACCAAACTGGTGGCACATTCACCTCTACTGGCATCGAGACCTTGAACGTGGTCTCCAACACATCGGCTAACACCGTGACTTTGGCTGCTGGCCCAACCACCGTGAACGTTTCTGGCGCAGCAGGCCTGACTTTGGGTACATTGGATACGGGTATTGCAACTTTGAACGCCAGTGCCAGCACAGGTGGTGTGGTTGCGACTCTGAGCACCTTGGCTACAGCTGTCATCACTGGCTCTGCTGGCAATGACACGTTTACTGCTGGCACCAACATGTCCGGCGTAGGCGCTGTGAATGGTGGCAATGGCACCGACACTTTGGTGTCCACTGCTGACGCCCTGATCGCTGCTGCAACTGATGGCGCGCGTTTCACAAACTTTGAGACTCTGAGCATTTCTTCAACAGGTCTTGGTGCAAACGCAACCCGTACCCAAAACATGTCGCAAATCGCTGGCATCACCACGATGAACGTGACATCTGCACGTGCTGTTGGCGCTGCTGTTGGCGACACAACACATGGTGTGACTTTGTCAAACGTTGGCGCGACAACCAATACCCTGAACATCACAGGTTTGGCCAACGCTGACGCTGACGCTGGCGATGATTTGACGGTTACTGTGACTGCGACTCGTGCACTTAACACTCCTGCCGACGCAATGACAGTGAATTTGGGTACATCTACAGCCACTTCAGGCTCTAGCGCACTTGCAGTCGCCGGCGCAGGTAACAACGTGATTTTGAACGTCTCTTTGGCTAACGAAGAGTCCATCACGCTGAACTCACTGGGTGGCACTACCGGCACTAACTTTGTTGCTGCACTGACGAACGGTTCGGCAACGTCTGTAACAGCCACTGGCGCACGTGCTTTGTCAGTTGGCGCTATGTCCAGCACCGTTGTAACTGCCATCAACGCTTCGGCAATGACTGGCGCGTTCATTATGGGCACCAACGCAGGTGCAGTCGCCTCAACAATCTCCGGCGGCACAGGCGCTGACACTTTGACTGGCGGCTCTGCTGCTGACAACATCTCTGGCGGTGCAGGTAACGACTCCATCTCTGGCGCTGCTGGTGCAGACGTCATCACCGGCGGTGACGGCCTTGACACCATCGTGGGTGGTGCTGGCATCGACAACTTGAGCGGTGGCGCTGGTAACGACACATTCTCTGTGACCACAATTGGTGATTTCACAAACTTGGCAGCGGCCGAAGTCGTCAGTGGTGGCGACGGTAATGACAACCTGTCATTTGCTGAGAACACAGCACTCACAATTTCAGCCACCGACTTGACAGGCATCAACAGTGTCGAAACCATTACTATCAATGGAACAGCGAATGCTGGCTCTATCACATTGACAGATGCTGTTTACACAGCAAACGGTGCGACAACTTTGAGCATTGTTGATGGTGATCTCACGCAAGGTACCTTGACAGTGAATGCTTCTGCGCTGACAGCAACTAACGGTGTTGTTACAACAGGTAACACAAGCACCGGCGTCAATGACAGCTTGGTTGGTGGTGCAGGTGCTGACACCTTCCAGTTCTCAACAACAACTGGTTTGGAGGCTGGTGATACCGTTACAGGTGGTGCAGGCACTGATACCATCATATTGAGCGCAGCTGCTGCGGCAGTAACTAGTGTTTTGACTGCAACAACACTGGTTGAAAACGTGACCACAACTGGCACAGCCGGTGATGTGATCATCACCGTCGGTGCTGATACTGTGATTGCTGCCGCTGGCACGTTGACAGTTGATGCATCTTCTGTAACCAACTCTGCTTTTGATCTGGCTTACAACGGTTCAGCAGTGACAACAGTCACCAAAGTGCAGAACGTAACAGGCACTGTTGGTGATGACACGATCGCTGGTGGTTCAGGTAACGACATCATTGTCGGCGGCGACGGTGCTGACTCCATCACTGGTGGCGTTGGCATTGACAACCTGAGCGGTGGTGCAGGCAATGACATCTTTGCTGTTGCAACACTGGGTGCTGGTTTTGTTGGCCTGACTACTGCTGAAACAGTCTCTGGTGCTACAGGCAACGATACTCTGCAATTCGCCGCAGGTGCTGTTGTCATTGCTGCCAGCGATTTGGTGAGCGTTTCTGGAATCGAGACCATCGAAATCCAGAACACAACTCAAACAGCCAGCCTGACTTTGACTGATGCGTTCTACACAACCAACGGTGCTACAACACTGGCAGTCAATTCAAGCACAGCAACGACAGGTGTACTGACTTTGGCTGCATCGACTTTGTCGGCTGCAAACTCTGTTCAGTTGAACATGTCGTCTACAACCAACAACGCTGCGCACGTGATCAACCTCGGTTCAGGTAACGATACCGTTACAGCTGATTTGATTGCGCTGGACTCCGGCACCATTGCTGGCGGTGCAGGCACAGACACATTGGTCATCTCGGCCAACACTGGGGCCGGTGCAATCACTGCTGCTGCAACTGTTACCGGTTTTGAAACTGTTAGCTTCTTGACAGCAGGCGTTGCCGGCACGTTCAACCTTGTTGTCAACGATGCAAACGTGGCTGCCGCAGCAACTCAGACCATCAACGGCTCGAACCTGACAGGTACTCTGTTGTGGAACGGCGCTGCTGAACTGGACGGCAAGTTCTCCATCACTGGCGGTGCTGGTGCTGACAGCTTGACCGGCGGTTCGTTGGTTGACACCATCTCTGGTGGTGCAGGTGCTGACGTCATCACTGGCGGTTTGGGTGCAGACGTGTTGGCAGGTGGCATTGGTGCTGACACATTTGTCTACGCTACTGTTGCTCAGTCAAACGGCACAAACACCGACAGCATCACGGACTTCACAACAGGTACCGACAAGCTGCAAGTGACACTGGACTATTCGACACTGACAACAGCTTTGGACATCAATGCTGTGCGTGCGTCTGCTGGTGTTGCTGGCACTTCGTTGGCACAAGACACCTTGAGCGGTCAACGCGGTCAGTATGTGTATGACACCTCTTCTAGCTCGTTGTTCATCAACTTCAACGCTGATAACTTGTTGACTACGTCCGATTACAAGATCGGTATCAATGCAGCTTCTACTGCTACGGCATCAATTGTTGATGGCGACATCAACTTCGTGATCACTGGCGGTACAAACGCTGACGTGATCACTGCTGGTGGTGGTGCTGACACAATCGACGGTGGTTCAGGTGCTGACTCCATCACTGGTGGTGCTGGTGCAGACTCCATCACAGGTAGTGCCGGTGCGGATACTATCGTTGGTGGTGCGGCCGCAGATAGGATTGTCTTGACTGATGCGGAAGCAGTTGCAGATGTTGTAATCATGACTGGAACAACTGCAGCGCTGATCGCAACAGAAGCTGGCACCAATGCAGGCGCGACTTCAACTTACGCTGCTGGTAGTGTTGGTGAAACTATCACTGGTTTTACTTCTACCGAAGATAAGTTGCATTTTGCTGCAGCTCTGGTGACTAACGTCCTTGGTACAGAGGTTGATACATTGCTTGAAATTGCTAAAGCTGGCACCGTTACAAACGTCGCACGATTTGTTCAGGTAACTGACACTGCTGCGGCGGACAACGTGGATACATTTGCTGGTGCTGTTACAGTTTTGAATGCTTTAACTACTACAGCTGTTGCAATTGGTGATAGTTTTATTGCTGCTATGGATAATGATACAAATACATACTTGTACCTCGTTAAGCAAGTATCAACTGCAGACACAATTGCAGCTCAAGACGTTACATTGATTGGTGTGATCTCTGGTGTTGTTGATGTTGCAAACGGTGACTTTGTATCGTTCTAATGGAAAAAAATTGAAGCTTAATCAGTTTAAGTTCTGACCTGCAAACCCCACCCCTCACAAGGGGGTGGGGTTTTTTCTAAGCGCAACCATTTTGCCTTTAGACAAAACCCCATATGAAATCCTTTCTTCACGTCGGCTGCGGCCCCAAGCGCAAAGACCGCACCACCAAGGGCTTCAACACCCCTGACTGGACAGAAATCCGGCTGGACATTGATCC
>Ga0255140_1000767_pt1 | contig 10181 bp, 7 predicted proteins | sample Law_Colum_RepC_8_FD_188547 | JGI IMG/M metagenome (GOLD analysis project Ga0255140, IMG submission 188547) | Freshwater microbial communities from St. Lawrence River, New York, United States - Law_Colum_RepC_8d | ecosystem: Environmental > Aquatic > Freshwater > River | place: USA: New York...
TATGATTCAAGATCCCATCACCCTCTTAGAATCTGCAAACGTAGGCGATGCCTTGGGTATCATGGCTGAACATAAAATTGGAGGTATTCCTGTTGTTGATGGAAACGGAATTCTGAAGGGAATTGTGACCAACCGCGACCTGCGTTTTGAAAAGGATTATTCCAAAGCTATTGTGGATGTCATGACTTCCCAAAATTTGGTTACAACAGATAAACCCAAAGATCTGGTTGCGGCAGAAGCCATACTTCAAGAGAAGAAAATTGAGAAGTTGCCTGTTGTTGCTCCTGATGGAAAGCTTCTAGGACTAATCACATACAAAGACATTATTAAATTGAAACGTTATCCTCATGCGTGTAAAGACGGTTTGGGACGTTTGCGTTGTGCCGCTGCAGTGGGCGTTACAATGGATACCATGGAGCGTGTTGAAGCCCTGGTGAAAGCGGGTGTTGATGCAGTTATCATTGATACTGCGCATGGTCATTCGAAAGGTGTATTGGATACTTTGAGAAAAGTAAAAGAAAAGTTTGGTCAGAACATAGATGTAGTAGTTGGAAATATAGCCACTGCTGAAGCCGCCTTGGCATTGGTAGAGGCTGGAGCCGATGCGGTGAAAGTGGGTATTGGGCCGGGATCAATCTGTACAACACGCATCATTGCCGGTGTGGGTGTTCCTCAATTATCAGCAGTAATGAATGTTGCTGAGGCCTTACAAGGGACAGGTGTTCCAGTTATTGCCGATGGTGGAATTCGCTTCACCGGTGATATCTCCAAAGCATTGGCGGGAGGTGGTTCAACCATTATGATTGGTTCTATGCTTGCAGGTACAGAGGAGTCTCCCGGTGAGACCATTATTTATGAGGGAAGGAAATTTAAATCGTACCGTGGAATGGGTTCTTTAGAGGCAATGCAACACGGTTCGAAAGATAGATATTTTCAAGACGCTGAAGACGACATTAAGAAATTGGTACCTGAAGGAATTTCAGGACGCGTGCCGTTCAAGGGTTCTGTCATGGAAGTAATGCATCAAATCATAGGCGGCCTTCGCGCAGGAATGGGATACTGCGGTGCACGTACCATTTCAGATTTGCAAAAAGCAAAGTTTGTTCGCATCACCAACGCGGGCATCAAAGAAAGTCATCCGCATGATGTTGTAATTACAAGAGAAGCACCAAATTATAGTTTTAAATAAAATCAAATTTGAAGAGTATGAAGAAAATTGTTTTATGCCTGTTGGCAATTTCAATTTCGGCTTTGGCCTGGGCACAGCCAAACAAGCAAGCAGTGGTACTAACCATAGACAAGGAAGAAGTAACCCTGGAAGAATTTGAGAATATTTTCTCTAAGAACAAAAAGGATACAGTTATAACCAAGCAAGCACTCGATGACTACATGCAAATGTTCATCAATTTCAAACTGAAGGTGCATGCTGCCAAAGACGCGGGTCTTGATACTGTTTCCAAATTCAAGTATGAATTGAATGGTTATCGCGCACAGCTTGCTCGTCCATACATGACCGATCAATCAAAACTCGATGAACTTATGAAGGAGGCCTATGCGCACATGCAAGAAGAAGTTCGCGCTAGCCACATTTTAATTGAGTGCAAGCCAGAGGCATTAGCTGCAGATACCTTGAAAGCATGGAATAAAGCCATGGAAGCAAGAAAGAAAATACTTGCTGGAGAAAAATTTGCAGACGTAGCGGTGAAATACAGCACAGACCCTTCTGTAAAGAAAAATTTTGGTGATTTGGGTTATTTCACGGCCTTTCAAATGGTTTATCCGTTTGAAAAAGGAGCCTATGATACCAAGGTGGGTGAAATGTCAATGCCTATTCGTACCAAATATGGTTATCACATTATTCAAGTGACAGGAAGAAGACCTGCACGCGGCGAAATTCACGTTTCTCACATTATGGTAAAGCCGCAAAAAGAAGGAGATAAGGATATGGCCGAAATTAAAATCAATGAAATCTATCAAAAGGCCTTGGAAGGAAAACAAACTTTCGAAGAGCTTTGCTCTTTGTATAGTGATGATGTAACAACTAAAAACAAAGGCGGTGAACTTCCTTGGTTTGGAACCAACAAAATGGTTTCTGAATTTGAAGAGGCTGCCTTTGGATTGAAAGCAGATAAAGAAATTTCGAAGCCGTTTAAAACCACATACGGTTGGCACATTGTAAAGCGAACAGGGTATAAGCCTGTTCCTGCTTACACTGCAGTAGAAAAGGAAATTAAAACCAAGGTTTCCAAAGACACACGTGCCGATCAAACAAGAGCTTCTTTTTTAAAGAAAATTGGAAAGGAATACGGATTCGTTTACAACGAAAAATATGCAATCAAACTTGCATCGAAAGCAGATAGCAGTGTGTACGTGGGTAAGTTGAAAGCGAAAGCTAGCTTATTGAAAAAACCACTATTTGTTCTCAATGGAAAATCTACCTCTGTTGGCGACTTCTACGCCACAATGGTGAATCGCACAGGTGCTAGTACCAATTTGAATCCTGAAGATTATGTGAAGGCAGAAGCGAAATTATTTGCTGAGAACGCGCTTATGACTTTCGAGAATGGCAAATTGGAAGAGAAGTATCCCGCATTTCGCCTGCTTATGAAAGAATACAAGGAGGGTATTTTATTGTTTGAGTTGACAGATGAAAAGGTATGGACCAAAGCAGTGAAGGACACCACGGGATTGAATGAGTTTTTCGAAAAAAACAAAGCGAGTTTCATGTGGCCAGATCGTGCGCAAGTTGTGATTTACACTTGTGCCAACAAAGACATAGCGAATGCTCTGCGTAAAATGTTAATTGCAGGCAAGTCTCCTTCTGAGGCCGCAGCTGAATTGAATCAAGGTACTCAATTGAATCTGCAAACCGAAGGCGGCCTTTTCAGTATTGAAGACCGTGAGGTGTTGGGAAAAATTCGTTGGACCGAAGGTTTAAGTGAAAACATAGAAATGAATGGTCAGGTTGTGGTGGTGGATATACAAGAAATTTTAGGTCGTTCTCCTAAAAAATTATCAGAGGCTAGAGGATTGGTAACCACGCAATACCAGAATCTTCTAGACGAACAATGGATTAAAGAATTACGCAATACACACACCTTCAAAATACATGAAGACGTGTTGTACCAATTGACCAAATAAAAAAGTAAAATTTGTGTTCTTTATCCGTTACAAAAGTCTTTAAGTTCGAAGTATATGATTAGAATAATCTTGTTTTTATCACTGTTGGTCTCTGTTGGACTGCACGCACAGCCAAAGCCAGGGATTACCATTGATAAAATAATTGGTGGTGTGGGAAATGAAATCATTCTGCTTTCAGAACTTGAAAACGCCAAATATGAAATTTCACAGGGAAAGTCAAATTTTCCAAGACAACGTGAATGCTCCTTGTTTGAAGATTTGATGTATCAGAAGTTGTTGCTGCACCAAGCAAAATTGGATAGTGTAGAAGTAACCGACGGAGAGGTAAACAGTCAAGTTGAAAGAAGAATCAGTTATTTCTTGGAGATGTTCGGTTCGGTGGAAGCATTTGAGTCATACTACGGGAAATCTGTTGCGGAGCTGAAAATTGATTTTTTCGATTTAATTAAAGACCAAATATTGGTTCAAAAGAAACAAGAAGAAATTACGAAGAATGTACAAATTACACCTTCCATGGTTTTAAAGTATGTGAATACGCTACCTGTTGATTCACTGCCACTGATTGGTGAGCAAATTCAATATTCTCAAATAGTCATAGCTCCCATGATTCCAGAAAAAGAGAATCAGCGAATCATTCACTTTTTAGACAGCATTCGAGCAGATATTGTTGCAGGTAGAACAAGTATGACCATCCAAGCCAGACGCTGGAGTGAAGATCCTGGGTCGAAATACAAAGGCGGATGTTATGACATGTTGCGCAAGGGTTCCTTCGTTCCTGAATATGAATCTGCCGTTTTCACCACTTCAGAAAATGACTATTCACCTGTGTTCAAATCGGTATACGGATACCATTTTGTTAAAACAGTAGAGAAAAGAGGTGAGTTTTATAGATCTTGTCACATCTTAATGTCGCCTAAAATTTCCGATGCTGATTTCGATAAGTGCCGATTGCAAATGGATACCATTTATCAAAATTTGAAAAACAATAAAATTTCTTTCTCTGCTGCGGCATCTCGTTTCAGTACAGATGAAGACACGAAGAATGCTTTCGGTAAGGTCATGAACATGCAGTCTGGAGGTTCGCGTCATGACGTATCAAGCCTAACTCCAGAATTGAATTTGGCTCTCTCAAAATTGCAAGTCGGGGAATTCTCAGAACCTATGGTTATGAAGCAGCCCAACGGTAAAGATGCCTACGTTATTTTTAAAATAGATGCGCGTATTCCTGCTCACAGAGCCAATATGGAGCAAGATTATGAGTTGTTCCAAGCCAAGACAGATGCGCTTGAAAAGCAACGCGTCACAGACACTTGGGTGCAGAAAGCTTTGAAGAAAAACTATTCGTTCATAGCAGAAGAATACAAAAATTGTACGTACCGTTTTAATTGGAATTTGAAATAGAAAATCATGACGAATTACACATCAGACGCAGAGGCATTACAGGCCTTAAAGAATAAGGTAGAGTTACTGAAGTTTGAAATACAGAAAGTAATGGTCGGACAAGATGATGCTGTTCGAAATGTGCTTATTGCTATTTTAGGGAATGGCCACTGCTTACTTGTTGGTGTGCCAGGGTTAGCAAAAACCTTATTGGTGAATACGGTTTCTCGTGTATTGGGCCTTTCATTCAATCGTATTCAATTTACTCCTGACTTAATGCCCAGTGATATTGTGGGTTCAGAAATTCTTGATGAAAGCAGACAATTTAAATTTGTGAAGGGGCCTCTGTTTTCAAATATCATTTTGGCTGACGAGATCAATAGAACTCCGCCCAAAACGCAAAGTGCTCTTTTAGAGGCCATGCAGGAACGACGTGTAACTGCAGCCGGAACAACCTATCAACTCCCTTCTCCTTTCTTTGTATTAGCAACTCAGAACCCAATAGAACAAGAAGGAACGTATCCGTTACCTGAAGCACAATTGGACCGTTTCATGTTCAATATTTGGGTTGACTATCCGAAGTTAGAAGAGGAAATTGCAATTGTAAGACAAACAACGAGCGGTGGAAGCGCAGAACTAAACACCATTATCACTGCAGAAGAAATTGAATTCTATCAGCAGTTAATTCGAAAAATGCCAGTAACTGACCACGTCATAGAGTATGCTGTTAAGTTGGTATCTAAGACAAGGCCTGGAAGAGAACACGCAGATCAACTAGCGAATCAATACCTTAGCTGGGGAGCAGGGCCAAGGGCCTCACAATACCTGATAGTGGCAGCTAAGGTAAATGCAGCCTTAAATGGAAAATACAGTCCAGATATTGAAGACGTGAAGGCTGTGGCAGTAAACATATTGCGTCATAGAATAGTACGTAACTACAAAGCCGAAGCAGACGGATATTCAGTAGAAAAAATCATTGAATCGTTGTTGTGAAAATTGCAGTGAATACGCGCCTTCTCATTCCTAACAGATTAGAGGGAATAGGTCGATTCACGTATGAGATTTTTAAACGCCTTGTCATTGCGCATCCCGAAGTGGAATTCCATTTTTTTTCAGATCGCAAACCCCTTCCCGAATGGCAATTCGGTAGTAATGTTTTTCAGCATTGCTTATTTCCACCGGCACGAAGACCCTTTTTATTTGATTGGTGGTTTGATTGGGCTGTGCCACGAAAGTTGAAACAACTGAAGATTGATTTGTTCGTTTCTCCAGATGGTCATGCTTCCCGAAAAAAAATAAATCAATTGTGTGTTATTCATGATCTTAACTTCATGCATCACCCAGAATTTTTAATTCCACAATATGCGAAGTATTGGCGAACGAGAACGCCTGAATTTATTCAGTACGCAACGCGAATTGCCACGGTAAGTGAATTTAGCAAACAAGATTTATGCGCTACTTTTTCACTTGAATCTGAAAATATTGATGTCATTGGCAATGGTTTTAATTCCAGCTTTAAACCCGTCTCAGAGGAACAAAAAAAGCAAATCCAATTGGAATTGACAGGCGGAAGACCTTATTTATTATTTGTTGGTAGCCTGCATCCAAGAAAAAATGTGCACGGTATAGTTGAGGCGTTCAATGCTTTTTGTAAGAAAAATTCTACGCATGATCTGATTCTTGCGGGAAGATTATTTTGGGATTATCCGGAATTGAAGGACGCTTTGAAAAACGCATGCACAGGAAGAATTCATGAGATCGGGTTTCTTCCCAATGAAAAACTTCCTGGGGTGTACGCATCGGCTGAAGCTTTGGTATTTCCTAGTTTTTATGAAGGTTTTGGAATTCCTTTATTGGAAGCAGAGATGTGCGGAATACCAGTAATAACATCTAAAGGAAGTGCGATGGAAGAAATTTCAAACGGCACGGCTTGGTTGGTGAATCCATACAAGACTGAAGAAATTGTTGAGGCCATGAACGCTTTGGTAGCTGGCCAACGCAAAATAAAACTTCGTGACACTGGAATGCTGTACACTTGGGAATCAGCTGCCGAGCGCATGTGGAATAGCATATTAAAAACCCGATAGAAGATGCTATTCAATTCAATCGAGTTTTTCCTGTTCTTTCCGCTTGTAACCGCCATTTACTTTATGCTTCCGCATGCATTCCGTTGGATGTGGCTGTTGCTGGCAAGTTGCGTGTTTTATATGTTTTTTATTCCCTCCTATATTCTCATATTATTTCTCACCATTGTCATTGATTACTATGCAGGAATTCGCATCGCTGCTGCCGAGGAAGGGAAGAAGAAAAAATGGTTGTGGTTCAGTATAGTCAGTACTTGCTTGGTTCTTGGTGTTTTTAAATATTACAATTTCTTCGTTGAGAATTGGAATAATGTGGCTCACCTGTTGGGATGGAATTATTCCGTTTCTGCTTTGCAAATGATTTTACCCATAGGTCTCTCGTTCCACACATTTCAGAGTATGAGTTATGTGATTGAAGTATACAGAGGAAATCAAAAGCCAGAAAGGCATTTCGGAATTTATTCGTTGTATGTGATGTTCTATCCGCAATTGGTTGCCGGACCCATTGAACGTCCGCAGAATATCTTGCATCAATTCTATGAAAAACACGCCCTCAGTTATGCGAATGTTTCTGCGGGAATGCAACGCATGGTTTGGGGATTATTTAAAAAGGTGGTTATTGCCGATAACTTGGCGCAATTTGTTTCCCCGGTGTATGAACATGCAGGTACCGTTTCTTGGATGTACTTGGCCATTGCGGTTGTTTTCTTCAGTTTTCAGATTTATTGCGATTTCAGCGGATACAGTGATATTGCCATTGGCGCGGCGCGCGTGATGGGATTCCGACTCATGGAGAATTTCAAGTTGCCCTATCGCTCAACAGGTGTAGGCATGTTTTGGTCGAAGTGGCACATCTCGCTTTCCACGTGGTTCCGAGATTACGTGTACATTCCTTTAGGTGGAAATCGAAAGGGCGCAGCGCGCACGTCGTTGAACTTGTTTCTTGTTTTTGCAATAAGCGGATTGTGGCACGGAGCCAATTGGACCTTCGTTGTTTGGGGAGTGTTGCATGGATTGTGGTTGGTGATAGAAAACCGAATGAATGTTCGGTGGGAAGGAAGATGGAAGCTGTTGGTTGGTACAATGTTTACCTTTGTTGGAGTTTCTTTTTTGTGGATTTTTTTTAGAGCAACCAGTTTTGATCAGGCCATTCAAGTAATGAATGGAATTGTTACGTTTCAATCACAAGGAGGTGCTTTGCCGGGGGTTTTTGTGCCTCTGAGTGGTCAGGTTATTATTGGAAAAATCCTCATGTTATTGGTCTTTATACTTGTAGATCGAAGGGTGACTGAGATTGTTTTGGGAGAACGAAGCATGCGTTCCAACCGGAAGATTTGGTTGTTTGCCTTTCTGCTTGCGAGTTTGGCGTTGTTCGGACATTGGGGAAAAGTTGATTTTATATATTTTCAGTTCTAATGAAGTTAATCATTCGAAATAGTTTGAAAGTCTTGTTGGCAGCGTTTGCGATTTACGTTGCGGTGATTTTCATTTTTTCGAATGTGATTTTCATAGACCGTCGGATGGCTTTGTTTTTCATTCCGAATTTGCAACGCAACGGCGGACAGGAATTGCAGATGATGCACGACTTAACTTCCAACCATGTCAAATACAACGTGGTGGTTTTAGGTTCTTCGCATGCTTACAGGGGTTATGATCCGCGTATTTTCGAACGCGAGGGTCTTTCGTTATTCAATGCCGGAACCAGTGCGCAGAACGCGAAGGGCTCGTTGGTGTTGTATAAAGAATACTTGAAGGACCGAGCCGATGTTTTCATTTTAGATGTGTATGATCCGGTATTCGAATTGGAAGGCACCGAGAGTAACATGCGTTTGATTCAGAATGTGCCCACCAATGAGGCAGCTCTGGCTTTGGTTCAGCAAGAATGGAAAATGTATACTGTGAATGCCTTGGCGGTAAGGTTAGCGAGTCTGCATCCGCGTGATGAAGCGCCGAACGCGGATTATGTGAAGAATGGATTCTGTGAGAAGAAGGGAATTTTGTTGGCTGTAGAACCGTTGAACGATTCGGTTTTCGACGCGAACGAAGAGATGTTCGAAGCGTTTGAGGCGTTGGTGAAGCAAATGCAAGCAGACGGTAAGCGCGTGGTGTTGTGCAGTCATCCGCTTCCGGCATCGGCAGGACTTCATTCTTATCACGATAAATTTTTAGAGCGTTTCACTCCGTTCATTCAGCGTTACGGCTTAACCTACATTGATCTTACGTATTACACTGAAGGATTTGGTTTAAATGAGTTTGCAGACCTTTCGCATTTGAATCAGCAAGGGGTGGAGTTGTATAATCGTTTATTGTTGAATACACCTTCCTTCAAGGAAATTGTAAAATAAAAAAACCCATTCAAGTGAATGGGTTTTCTGTTCTGTGGTGCCACCAGGAATCGAACCGGGGACACAAGGATTTTCAGTCCTTTGCTCTACCAACTGAGCTATGGCACCAAAGTGGGTGCAAATATAAACAATTCTCTTAATTCACCTATCTTTGCACCACAAAAAATTTAGGAAGGGTGTCCGAGTGGTTGAAGGAGCACGCCTGGAAAGTGTGTATACGTCTAAAGCGTATCGCGGGTTCGAATCCCGCCCCTTCCGCTAAAAACAGCAATGCCCCTTCGGGCATTTTTAGTTTTGTTGATAAGCTTCGCTTGTTCAAGAGAGTCGACGGAACAAAAAATGAATGCACGCAGTGCAGCATTGCTGTTTTTAAAGCTCCCCCCACAGCGGGAACAACGAAGTTAATCCCGCCCCTTCCGTACAGTTATTCGAGGTTGTCACCTCATCACCAACGTTGGTCCGAAAAGTATGAGTCCAGAGAGAAGCGTTAGCCCAAAGAAAAGGATCCAGTTTTTAAGGTCCCTCATTTCACGGTAGGGCCCAACTTCGTTTATCCATTGCTTCGCATGCAAGACCTCTTCTTCATTGCGTGTTACAAGCATGGTAATCAACCACACCAACGTATTCGCAATGCCCGGTATAAGTATGTCTACGAACGATTCCGATAGGCCAAGAAGGGTAAGGATAGACGGATACACTTCGGTCTGCTTCACTACCAACCAAAGCATCCATATCAACGGTGCGCCAATCATAGCCGAAAGAACCGTTTGTGCATTCACCTTCGACCAAAACCAACGGGCAATAAAAACAGGCCCAACACCAGCTGTGAATAGCAAGATGGTTGCGAATAGGTCGGCAGTTGTTTGATCTAACATGAGCCACAAAGCCGAAATAATAAGCCCCAAGAACATGGCACCAATTCCAAATAGACGCTCGTAATTATCATGGGTTAAAAGAGGCCGAATTACGCCAGAATAAATTAAACTCGCCGTCCAATGATTCGTGCTGAACATGGCCTGAAACGCATTAATAATGAGCAAGGTTAGAAACAAATAACTTAGCCAATCCCATGCGCCACGCGCAGCATAAAGCAACGGAAAGGTCAGCAATATACCCTGAATGAAATAGGATATTATGAAAGAATAAATCAGTGTTCTTCGGGATTTACTTCCATCTTTCGAAGTAAGTAACAGCTGCCCTCGCATATCAGGTAAATCAACAATAGTAGCAA
>Ga0255140_1000772_pt1 | contig 10146 bp, 13 predicted proteins | sample Law_Colum_RepC_8_FD_188547 | JGI IMG/M metagenome (GOLD analysis project Ga0255140, IMG submission 188547) | Freshwater microbial communities from St. Lawrence River, New York, United States - Law_Colum_RepC_8d | ecosystem: Environmental > Aquatic > Freshwater > River | place: USA: New York...
TAACTAAAGGAGATTCAATGAAAGTTCTTGTATCGATTGACGGCTCAAAACACAGCATCAAAGCAATTGATTATTTGATTCAAAATGCATCAATGTTTTCAGGCAAAGGATCTGGTCTGATCGTTTTGCACGTTGAACCAAACGTCATCCCACCTGAAGTTACTCAATATATTTCTAAAAAAAATATCGCTGATTGGTACGCCGATCAGAGCAAAGCCGCGATCAAAGCAGCAACAACGAAATTAGACAAGGCAAAAGTACCTTATAAATTAGTACAAAAAATTGGTCACGTTGCTGACACCATCCTCGCTGAAACTAAAACAGCCAAAGCAGAAATGATTGTGATGGGCTCTCATGGTCGTAGCTCTTTGATGAGTCTTGTGATGGGCTCAGTGACATCACAAGTATTGGCTCAATCTAAGCAACCAGTTTTGATCATTAAATAATTAAAATCAAAACAGCTGAACCAAAGCTAGTTAACAAAAAGCCACTTAGTCAACTAAGTGGCTTTTTTAATGCATTGTTAATTGTTACTACTTCTTCTTACCCAAACGACCCTCAGTGCCATTCAGTAAATTTTTAATGTTTGAGCGATGACGCCAAATCAATAAAGCACTCATCAACAAAATAGCCATGGCCATTGGCTGAATGCCAAATAAGAAAACAAAATAAACTGGAGCAAACAAAGCAGAGATCAAAGCTGCCAAAGATGAGTATCTTAAGAAAACTGCCACGATCAACCAAGTTGATAGAGTTGTGAGTCCCAATACCCAATTAATGGCCAGAAGAATACCCAAGGCTGTGGCAACACCCTTGCCACCTTTGAATCTATGAAACACTGGAAATAGATGGCCTATAAATGCTGCCACGGCGACCGCTGGCAACACCCAAGAATCAATATCCACACCCACCAAAGCTCTAACAAGAACCACAGCAACATATCCTTTAGCAGCATCACCTAAAAGAGTTAGCACAGCAGCAGCCTTGCTACCTGTTCTCAATACATTGGTGGCCCCTGGATTACCAGAGCCATAACTGTGCGGATCAGGCAAACCCATGAGCTTGCTAACGACCACTGCAAAAGAAATAGAACCAATCAAATACGCCATTAAAATCACTAAACCACTGAACATGAATTGGTTCATATGCTTGCCCTTGGATGATGCTGTTGATGAATACTTTTTAAACGTTCACGTGCCACGTGAGTGTATATCTGTGTCGTTGAAATATCTGCATGACCTAATAATAATTGCACCACCCTCAAATCAGCGCCATGATTCAATAAATGAGTGGCAAAGGCATGGCGCAGGGTGTGGGGTGACAAGGGCACATTGATATTAGCAATCGTGGCATAGCGCTTGATGATGTGCCAAAAAGCTTGGCGAGTCATGCCATCGCCCGTATGACGTGCCAGAAACAAATACTGACTTGAAGAGTTTTGTTTGGATGCGCTGAGAAGCTGAGGTCTTGATTCATCAAGGTAACTCTTTAACCATGTGGCAGCTTCCATGCCAAAAGGAACTAACCTTTCCTTGCCACCTTTACCACTGACCACGCGCACAACACCTTCATTCAAACCAACTTCAATGGTTTTCAAAGAAACGATTTCTGAAACACGCAAACCACTGGCATACATCAACTCGAGCATGGTTCTGTCACGAACCCCCAAGGCTGTATTTAAATCAGGTGCGGCCAGTAAAGACTCCACCTGTGACTCACTGAGTGTTTTCGGAAAACGTGGCGCTTGTTTTGCTGCTCTTAGATTGAGGCAGGGATCCGCCTTGATTAAATTCTTGCGAATACCCAAACGATAAAAACGTCTTAAGACAGTCAAACGACGATTAGCGGTGGTTGCTTTGTCTGATCGCCTATGTGCGATGTAGGCCATCACATCAGCAGCATTGGCATCGTAAATAAACTTTTGGCGATCAGCATCCAACCACTTGGAAAAAATATTCAAATCTTGTCGGTAAGCGCTCAATGTATTTTTAGATAAGCCATCTTCAAGCCAACAAGCATCACAGAAGATATCAACAGCCTCCATGCTTCTGATCAAGACTTTACTCAAAGGAGCGTCCTCCTGATATTGCTCTCTAATATCAGTTTTTCTGCCAGAAGTTGTTTTTTTGACTACCATTGAGCTTTTATTCTAAAAGAGACACTGTGAATCCTGCATTTTTACTGCTCCCAGACTTCATGCTCATTTTGCTGGGTTTCTTACTGGTGCGCTACACAGTTTTAGACAAAACAGTCTGGGAGAGTGTTGAAAAGCTGGTTTATTACGTGCTCTTCCCCGCCCTTTTGTTCCACTCCATCAATCAAACCTATTTTGATTGGGGTGGTACCAGCAATATGTTGTTGGTTGCTGCTGTGGCTTTCTTCAGCGCCATGGGCCTTAGCTTTGCCGCCAAATGGATTTTCAAACCATCTTCTGTGAGTTGGTCATCAGGTTTTCAAACAGCGTTTCGTTTTAACTCTTACATCGCCTTTGCTGCCGCTGGTCGCTTAGCGGGTGAGGAAGGTGTGGCATTGATGGCGATCACCACTGGATGTTTTGTTCCAGTGGCAAATGGTTTTGCCGTTTGGGCCTTGGCGAAAAATTCTGAATCCCATATTTTCAAAGAACTTTTAAAAAATCCCTTGATTATCGCAACCACCTTAGGATTGATCAGTAACGTTCTCGGCTTAAAACTACCTGAACCCATCGCTCTTGGCATGTCACGCTTAGGGGCCGCATCGATTGGCTTAGGACTACTCACGGTTGGATCTGGCTTGATGTGGATCCAGAGTAAAAAAGATGGCGCTCTGATTGCCTATTGGAGTGCGATTAAATTATTGGCCATGCCAGCTGTGGCACTTATTTTGGGTCGCTACATGGGCCTATCTCAAGCGCAGCTCAATAGTGTGGTGCTGTTTGCCGCTATGCCAACTGCCACAACAGCTTATGTTTTAGCCAATCGCATGGGTGGTGATGGAGCTTTGGTGGCTGTGTGCATTTCAATCATGACGATTGCCGCTGCAGTCACCCTACCGCTGTGGCTACTACTGCTTTAATCATCAAAAGCTTTTTCTGATCAATAGATTTCTTAATCTAGCACTTAGTAATAAGATCTTAGATCATTGATAAATGATCGGCTCAATCGTTAAAGAAACACCAAATGTTTCTTTGACTTTTTGTTTGATTGCATCAGCCAAGCCGAGCAATTCAAGACCTGTGCCAGCGCCATGATTGACCAAGACCAAAGCTTGTTTTTCATAAACACCCACGTGGCCCTGACGCTGACCTTTGAAGCCACACTGATCAATCAGCCAACCTGCAGCTAACTTCCAGTCGCCTTCAAGATTACTTGCATCAGTTGGATAGCTCACCAACAATGGGAATTGCTTCTTCAATTCAAGATGCTGCTGATAACCCACAACCGGGTTATGAAAAAAACTACCTGCGTTACCAATCACTTGAGGATCTGGCAACTTCGCTTGACGAATCGAGCAAACTTTTTCAAAGATGTCTTTGGCTGAAACTTTTTCTTGCCCTTGAAAAGCCTTATTCAACTCCGCATAAGAAAGATTGGCTTTCCATTCTTTGGAGAGCGCAAAACAAACTGAAACAACCACATAACGTCCTGGCTGCTTTTTAAAAACACTGTTTCTGTATGAAAAATCACATTGCTCTTTAGATAGCTTGATGAACTTATTGCTCAAAGTATCAAAAGCGCAAAGACTGTCAAACACTTGAGCCAACTCCAAACCATAAGCGCCAATATTTTGAATAGGTGCTGCGCCCACCGTCCCTGGAATCAGGGCTAAATTCTCAAGCCCGTCGTAGTTATTTTCCAAAGACCAACGCACCAGCTCATGCCACGATTCACCAGCCATCGCTTCAATATAAAAATGCGTGGCAGATTCTTTTAACAGTTGGCGCCCTTTGATTTCCATCAAACCGGTATAGCCAGCCAAGTCTTTGGCGAGCACCAAATTACTGCCGCCCCCAAAGATTTGCCAAGGGACATTGTCTTTTTGGGCTTTTTGAATCAATTCAGGCACATCCACAACTTCGGTCAAATGAACCAAATATTGGGCAGACACATCAAAACCAAAGGTGTTGTGTTCGCGTAATGTGGCATTTAATTCAATCTTCATGCCACAATCTTAACTGTGATTAACTTTTCAATTGATTTTTAGGTGACCCATGCCCTCATTTGACGTTGTATGTGAACCAGACATGATTGAAGTAAAAAATGCTCTGGAACAAGCCAATAAAGAAATTTCTACGCGTTTTGACTTCAAAGGCTCTGATGCCAGAATTGAGCACAAAGGTGAAGAACTCACTCTATTTGGTGATGATGACTTTAAGTTACGACAAGTGCGTGATGTACTGTTGGCCAAATTAGCCAAGCGCAATGTGGATGTGCGCTTTCTAAAAGACGGCAAGCTTGAAAAGATTTCAGGCGATAAGCTCAAACAAATTGTTGAAATCCAAAAAGGCATCAGCACTGAACTTGCCAAGAAGATTGTTCGCATCATCAAAGACAGCAAGATCAAAGTGCAAGCAAGCATTCAAGGTGATGCTGTGCGCGTCACAGGCGCTAAGAGAGATGATCTTCAAACAACCATGGCGATGCTTCGCAAGGATGTAGAGGAAGCTCCACTGAACTTTAACAACTTCAGAGACTAATTTAGAAAAAATTTAGAAATAAAAAAACCTCTTGGTCTATTCAACCAAGAGGTTTTTTGTTTGAAGCTAACTCGAATTAAGAGTTCGGAACTAAAGACTTAAACCTTAAGCAAAGTTCTTTGCTACGAAGTCCCAGTTAACCAAGTTCCAGAATGCCTCAACGTATTTTGGACGGGCATTGCGGTAGTCAACGTAGTAAGCGTGCTCCCAAACATCACATGTCAACAAAGGCTTGGCATCTGTTGTCAAAGGTGTTGCAGCGTTGCTGGTTGAAACCAAATCAAGAGTACCGTCTGACTTCTTCACCAACCAAGCCCAACCTGAACCAAATGTACCAACAGCACACTTTGTGAACTCTTCTTTGAATTTGTCAAAAGAACCAAACTTTGCATTGATGGCATCAGCCAATGCACCTGTTGGTGCACCGCCACCGTTTGGCTTCAAACCCATCCAGTAAAAAGTGTGGTTCCAAACCTGAGCAGAATTATTGAACACGCCACCTGAAGATTTTTTCACGATATCTTCTAAGCTCATTGATTCAAATTCTGTGCCCTTGATCAAGTTATTCAAGTTGGTAGCATAGGTTTGATGATGCTTACCGTAATGGAATTCCAAAGTTTCTTTAGAAATGTGTGGTGCCAATGCATCTAGTGCATAAGGTAACTGCGGCAATGTGTGTTCCATAAAATCTCCTATTGATTCTTGAGTGGTGTGACTGAACTAAAACGCTATTCTATTCTTTTGAAATTATCTTTGCCGAAAGGCTCACTTTTGATATTTCAATCTGAGCACTGCCCAAGGCCAAATGAACGTCCACTTGATCACCTTGATTAATGCTGTTTGGATCCCGCAAAGCTTGGCCCTTCTGATTCAAAAGAACGGCGTACCCTCTGTCCAAGGTTCTTTGGGGGCTCAAAAGTTCTAAATGACTGGCCCAACTGCGGTGTTTTTCTGAATATCTATTGATTCTGACTTGCCAAGATTGATCTAGGCGCATCGTTAATTGCTCAATTTTTTCTTTCATGCGATCAGCATTCGGTAAAGCATGAGAAAGCCTCAATGACAATTGATCCAAACGCTGCGCTTCCTTATCGATTCTTTGACTGACCCGCGTCGACATTTTTTGACCAAGCGCACTCAAATCTTGCAGCAACGCTTGTCGATCAGGCGTGACCAACTCTGCAGCACCCGTTGGTGTCGGGGCGCGCAAATCAGCCACAAAATCTGCGATGGTGAAATCTGTCTCATGCCCGACCCCAGAAACCAAAGGAACAGGTGATTGCGCAATCACTCGGGCCAAGCCCTCATCATTGAACGCCCATAAATCTTCAATACTGCCACCACCCCTGACCAAGAGGATGACATCAATTTCATCCTCTTTAACGACCGCATAAACAGCCTCTAGGGCTTTGATCAGAGCTGGGGGTGCATCAACCCCTTGGACCAAACTTGGAAAGATTGTGACGGGTATATGAGGCGCTCTTCGAGCCAAGGTACTGAGAACATCTTTCAAAGCAGCTGCTTGTGGAGATGTGATCACTGCAATCCGTCTAGGATGCTTGGGCAGTGAACGCTTGGCATCCTCATCAAACAGACCCTCTTTGCTCAACTTCTCTTTGAGCTTCAAGAAAGCCTCATACAAACCACCCTGACCTGCTCGACGCATCATCCCAACGTTTAATTGAATGTCTCCGCGTGGAACGTACATAGAAATGTTAGCGGCCACTTCAACCAAATCGCCTTCTTTCGGTAAAAAGCCTACTTGGCCATTCCTACCGCGGAACATCACGCAACGAATTTGACCCTCGGCATCCTTCAATGAGAAATACCAATGCCCGCTGTCATAAGCCTTGAAGTTGGAAACCTCCCCCCGAACCCATACACCACCAATGCCCTCTTCCAAAACACTGGCAATCGCGCGGTTTAGATCTCCAACACCGATAATTTCTTTTGATATTTCCGTCATTTGTCCAAGTAAAATAAGTAACTACATGGCTTCGCGGTTAATAACTATCCACAGGGCCAATTAAAAACTGGGGTATCTTGCTTAAACTCCGATCAGAATCAATCTCTATCATGCAAGTTATTGATTTTAATATAAATATTCAATTTATAATTTTTGAAAATTTAAGCTCACAACCAAGAATCAAGGGCTTAGCACGCATCTTAAAGAAAGTTTTTCACATAGTTATCCACAAGCTTGATGCTTTTTCCCACAGACCTTTGAGCCACACACAACTCCATCGTTTAAAGTATAGGGTATGTACACAATTCTTATTGCCGCCGGTTGGCCAGTTTGGCCCTTATTAATCACATCCATCCTCGCCTTGGCGATTCTTTTAGAAAGAATCTGGTTTTTACAGGCCAAGCGGATCACACCACCCCAGTTATTGGAAGGTGCCATCCAATTAGCCAGTTCTGGAGCTCTAAAACAGCCTAAAACCGCTCAGGATGCAACAAAAGCATTGGCAGATGCCGCGCCCCTTGGGCAGATTTTGGCAGCAGCCTTGGTAGAAAAAGCAAACGGTGGTTCAGAAGAAAAAATCATTGCAGCAATGCAAGATGCCGCCGAGTCAATCACTGTTTTGTTGGAACGCTATCTAGGTGCCTTGGCAACGATTGCAACCATTGCGCCTCTTTTAGGTTTATTTGGAACAGTTGTTGGCATGATTGAAATTTTTGGCAGCCAACAAGGTGTTGGTGCCAATCCTCAACAATTGGCTAACGGTATTTCAATTGCTTTGTATAACACCGCCTTTGGCTTGTTAATTGCCATTCCTGCGTATGCAGGTTGGAGAGGTCTCAAAGCAATGGCTGAAAAGCGCCAGCGTGAGTGTGATGTGGCAGCAAAAAAATTACTCGCTCACTTGAACAGCAATTAATTGAGCCGCCATGCTTTTTCGCCAAAATAATCGCAGCTTTTTCTCCTCAGAGAAATCAAGCGCCTCCAGCAGTCAGCAGCAAGCTCCAGAAATTAACTTAATTGCCTTCATCGATGTTCTGTTGGTGATTTTGATTTTCTTGATGATTTCCACAACCTTCACACGCTATCAAGAACTGTCCATCACCTTGCCAGCTGCTGAAGGTGCAGCATCAAAAAGTAAACCAAAAGATATCTCTGTCGCGATTTCTTCAGATGGTCGAGTGGCCGTTGATGGTAAACGCGTAGCAATTGAACAACTGACACAAAGCTTGAGTCAATCAGCAAAAAACACTGGTGGCGACAATGGCCCAGTGGTGATCATTGCCGCCGATGGCAAGGCACCTCATCAAGCCGTGATGCAGGTGATGGAAGCTGCACGCAATGCCAATTTACCGAACATCGTCTTTGCCACTCAATCAAAGTCAAAGTAGCATTGGCAACATGGGCCAACAAAAAATTACTCAAAACACACAGCATCTACAAGCCCCAGCCTTTTGGGAAAAAAGAGGCTTAAAAGCGCTTTTACTGTGGCCTGCATCTCTTATTTTTTCTTGGCTCACAGGTCTCAGAAAAGCTCTGTATGCCATGGGCATACTAAGAAGCGAGTCAATCTCTGTGCCCCTGGTGATCGTTGGAAACATTCGCGTTGGCGGTACTGGAAAAACACCGACCGTTTTAGCCATTGCAAAAGCTTTGCATCTGCATGGTTTTAAGCCAGGCATCATTTCTCGTGGCTATCAAAGCAATTCATCAAATGCTCAGTCAGACCCACAAGAAGTCACTCCAGAATCTTCACCAATCGAACACGGTGATGAGCCTTGCTATATGGCCCAAGAATTAGCCGATCAAAAAACTCCAGTGATGGTTCACAGCCATCGCGTGACAGCTGCGAAAGCATTGATGATCAAACATCCCGATGTGAATGTGATCATCAGCGATGACGGCCTTCAGCATTACACACTCAAACGTTGGCCTGCTCGAGAAGGTGGCAGAGACATTGAACTGGTCGTTCGCGATGCCAGAGGAGAAGGCAACCAATGGTTAATGCCTGCTGGACCACTTCGAGAAAAACCTGATCGTGCGCGTGACTTCACTTTGAACATTGTTGGCACTGAAGCCACAACAATCAAAACTTTGCCACCCTACTTTCAGGACTCGCCTAATTTTTCACTGCCCATTAAGATTGATCAGCTGTATCAACTCGCAACACCCAGTCGTCGGATGGCCCTGAATGCAATCACTCAACTGCTCGATCCAAACCAAGATTCTGAGAAACAATTATTGGCTGCTGCAGGCTTGGGCAATCCTAAGAAATTCTTTGATTTATTAAGATCAACCGGTTTGAAGTTTCAGGAAATGGCGCTTCCAGATCATTTTGACTTTGCCGCCAATCCATTCAAGGAAAATACTGCAAAAGTGATACTCATCACCGAGAAGGATGCCGTAAAATGCAAACAATTCAACGACTATAAGGATGATGAGCGTATCTGGGTTTTGCCTATCACGGTGGATTTGCCAAAAGACTTTGTTTCACAAATGGTTGAGATATTAAAAAGACCTCAACCTTGACACAAACACTTAAAGCATTAGATTCATTCACCGCTTACTAAGCTGATCCAATAACTCTTTAGCTGACACATCATGGATAAACGTTTACTTGATATTTTGGTCTGCCCAATTTGCAAATCTCCTTTACATCACGATGGTCAGACCAATGAATTGATTTGCAAAGCAGATCAACTGGCCTTCCCAATTCGCGACGACATCCCGGTCATGCTGGTGAATGAAGCACGTGAACTGAACGCTTCTAAATAAGCAAAACTCAATGAAGCCCAACACCCCATTCTTGGTTGTGATTCCGGCGCGCTTAGCCTCGACTCGCTTACCCAACAAACCATTGGCTGATATTGCTGGCAAGCCCATGGTGGTCAGAGTGGCCGAGCGTGCACTGATGTCTGGGGCCTCACGCGTGGTGATTGCGGTGGATGATCAAAGTATTTTTGACGTCTGTAAAGCGCATGGCTTAGAGGTGATGCTCACCAGCAAAGATCATCCAACAGGCACTGATCGCTTGAGTGAAGTGGTCAGCAAACTCAATTTGCAAGATGATGAAATCATTGTCAACGTGCAAGGTGATGAACCATTAATACCCCCTGACTTGATCACTGATGTTGCACAAACACTCTCGCAACACCCTCAAGCATCGATTGCAACCACAGCCTTAGCGATTCATGATCTTGCCGAAGTGAACAATCCCAATGTGGTGAAAGTGGTCATGAACCAGTCTCATCAGGCACTTTATTTTTCCCGCTCCGCCATTCCGTTTAGTCGCAATCCTGAGCAATACCAAGCGCAGTGCTATCGGCATATCGGTATGTATGCTTATCGAGCCAGCTTTTTAAAGAAGTTCTCTCAACTTCCTCCAGCCCCCATTGAGGAAGCTGAAGCTTTAGAACAACTCAGAGCCCTCTGGCATGGTCACGCTATACAAGTTTTACTAACTGATGAGGCTCCGCCCCCCGGCGTTGATACAGCTGAGGATTTAGAG